>QMCD01002572.1_pt1 | contig 19786 bp, 14 predicted proteins | sample 1821841 | NCBI WGS metagenome assembly QMCD01 (sample SAMN01991225, study PRJNA193472) | Termite gut metagenome, whole genome shotgun sequencing project. | isolation source: worker | host: Macrotermes natalensis
ATTATGCTATTATCATCCACAATAAATTTTCTAAAGAATAGTTATAATATTTAAAAACTAAAGAAATTAAGAATATAAAAAATGGAAGAAAAATCAAAGATTATCTGTAGTCAAATCAACAAGAAAGGAATACTTAAACAAAATGTCTACAAAAATACAGAAAATGTATTTGAACTGTTAAAAAAGCAGGCTGCCGATTTTCCGGATATTTTCAAAGTCTGTCATTCCGATTCTGATATAGTTATAAAATATGAGAATGGTCAAATGCATAGCTTTTCTTTACAGTTTGGTAGCGATATTCTTTTTTTTATGCTTCACAGCAACGTTTTTGAATTTAACCGTGATCATGAATTAATGAAAACACCTTATATCCGAGAAAACAAAGATAGGGCATATTGTGGAATGATAAGTGTTTATAATTTTCTGTCGGATTCGGTAATGTATAATCGTTATAATGATATTGGATATTTGCTTGGGCGTATTTTTATCAATATGGAAAATCATTGTTATATAGACGGAAAACGTGAACTTTCCCAAATTTATAATAATTTTAATACGGTTGTTTTTGATGAATCGCTTGCTAGGCTAATTATGGATTCCGCTATTCAATACGCAACCAATTTCGATTTATTGGTTCCACCATACGAAATGGTGAAAGAAATAACAGTCCAAGATATGTTTGAGATTAATAACAAACGTATACCAATCAAAACAGCAAAACGTTTAGGTTTTCGTTTTCAGGAAGATACAGAGTGATAAAATATTTTCTCATACACTTGAAAAACATATTATTTTTTTTTATACTTTTGCATCACCTCTTAGGGGACAATGGTCGGTTCGTCTAGGGGTTAGGACATCAGGTTTTCATCCTGGCAACAGGGGTTCGATTCCCCTACCGACTACTGAAAAGACACGTTAATTATTGAATAGTTAGCGTGTCTTTTTTTTGAGGTATCTAAATTTTCCTATTTAGAAAATCATCAAAATGTGTTTAAAATAATTTATTATCTTTGTGTTTTAAATTGAAATTTAAATTTTGAGTTTAATTGCATATATGAAAATAAATAAACAAACGACAGAAGAGCAGATTCTTCAGGCAGCAGAACAAGTTTTTCTTAATAAAGGCTTTAAAAATTCAAAGATTAGTGATATTGCGGAGTTGGCAGGAGTGAACAATGCTTTGATTAATTATTATTTCCGTTCGAAAGAAAATCTTTTCAACAAAGTGCTTCACAGTAAAATTGAACTTTTGGCAGAATCAATTATTTATGTGGTTGACCAAGAGCTTTCTTTCGAAGAAATGATTGGAAATCTTATTGGGGCGCAATTTGATTTTTTCAAAGCAAATGAATCATTGCCGCGATTTATCTTGAGTGAAATATTACCTGATAAATTACGAATTAATACATTCAGAAATAATCTTATTCCGGTAATCTTACATGCCGGTACACAATTAGATAAGCGTTTACAGAAAGAATCAGGAGCTGGCAATATTCGCAATGTTAACTTGTTTGAGTTGTTATATATAATAACTACATTGAATATACTTTACTTTGTCATCAAGCCTATTTTGATAGGAACAGGAAAAGATAATTATCTTATTACACCATTTTCCCATGTTATGGAAGATCGAAAAGATAAGAATATAGAAATCGTAATGAGTTATTTAAAAAACTAAAAACCATGAAGAAATTATTTTTTTTACTAATCATATATAGTTTTTTTTCTTCGGCTCAAGGGCAAATTACATTGGAAGATTGCCAGCAAAAGGCAAGAAAGAATTATCCACTTATCAGGCAATACGATTTCTTGGAGAAATCGAAGAAATATAATCTAAACCAAACATTTAAAGCATATATTCCTCAAATTTCACTAAATGGAAAGGCAACGTGGCAATCAGATATTACAGAGTTTCCTGATGAATTTTCAAGTCTGCTCGATCAATTCAATGCAAGTATTTCTTTTCCCGGAAAAGACCAATATAATGTAGCCATAGAATTGAATCAAACAGTTTTAGATGGAGGAAAAAGCATTATTCAGAAAAAACGAATTGATGCGGAAAATGATTTGGATAAACAGAGTCTGGAAGTAAATCTTTACGCTCTTACTGAACAAATAAATCAAATCTTCTTTTCTGTTTTGTTGATGGATGAACAAATCTGTCAGAATATGCTTTTGAATGAAGACTTGGAACGAAATTACACATTGGTAAGCTCTTACATCGAAAATGGTGTTGGGCAACAATCTGATTTGGATGAAATAAAAGTAGAAATACTTTCTTCCAAGCAGCGGGAGGTGGAAATGAAAACCTCTCGAAAAGCGTTTATACGAATGTTGAGTGCCTTTATAGGTGAAGAAATCGGTGATGATGCGACTTTTATCAAACCTTCTGCCGAATATAATATAAACGAATCGTTTAAGCGCCCTGAATTGGCTTATTATAATTTGCAAATTGACTTAATTGAACAGCAACGGAAAATGTTGGCAGCAAAAGCGATGCCGTATATCTCTCTTTTTGCAAAAGGTGCCTATGGAAATCCAGGATTAAATATGTTTGAAAGCGGATTCAAACCCTATTTTGTAGGAGGAATACAGCTATCATGGAATTTTGGGATTCTTTACTCTTTTGGAGATGAAATAAATACATTCAGGACACAAAGGCAGCAAGCAGAGATGCAACGGGACATATTTTTGTTTAACACCCAACAGAAATTGATTCAAAAAGATAGTGAAATAGAAAAATTACAAAATCTGCTTGAAAATGATGCTGAAATCATTCATTTGCGGGAAGAAATTCAAAAAATCGCCGATGTAAAAGTGGCAAACGGCGCTATGAGTATTAATGATTTATTGCGATGTATTAATCATACAAGTGTTGCAAGACAAAATAAATCTTATCATGAAATTCAATTACTCTTGGCAATCTGGCAGTTGAAAACGGAAAAAGGAATTGTAGTGGTTAATTAATACTTAATAGTTAATTTCGTAATTCATTTGCTTAGAGCATTATTACGAGTAATGAAGCAATTTAAAATACGAATTTGTACAAGAAAAGCATCTAAAAAATAAATATAAAACACGAATGAATAAATTCAAATTAAATAATAGAAAAAATTATCGATCAGTGGGATTAGGACTTTTGAGTTTAGCTTTGCTGATGAGTTCCTGTCACCGAAGTGGAGATCAATATGATGCATCGGGAACGTTTGAAACTACGGAAATCATTGTTTCGGCGGAGGCTTCTGGGAAAATTCTGTCCTTAGATATTAAGGAAGGCGATGATGTCAAAATAAATCAAATAGTGGGTGTAATTGATACGATACAGTTGTATCTTTCAAAGTTGCAATTGCAAAAAAATGTGAAAGCTGCAAATACTCGAAAAACCGATGTCAATGCACAAATTGCTGTTTTACAAGATCAGCTATCTACAGCAAAGATAGAAAAACAACGTATTGAAAATCTGCTTAAAGCAAATGCAGCTAACAAAAAACAATTGGACGATGTCAATGCCCAGATTTCCTTGTTAGAAAAGCAGATTACAGCCCAGCGTTCCAATATGGAAAGAGGAAATATCAGTATCAATGAAGAAAGCAGTGCGTTGGAAATTCAGATTGCCCAATTGAATGATCAGCTGAAAAAATCTTACATCAGCAGCCCGATTAATGGGACTGTTCTGGTGAAATATGCAGAGTCGGGTGAAATTACGGGTCAAGGAAGAGCGCTTTTTAAAGTAGCGGATATGGAAAATATGATTTTGAGAGCCTATATTTCAGCAAGTCAGTTTAATCAACTGAAATTGGGAGAAGAAGTAACTGTTTTTGCCGATTTCGGAGAAAGTAATACGAGAGAATATAAAGGGAAAGTAACCTGGATTTCTGAAAAAGCGGAATTTACACCCAAAACCGTACAGACGAGAGATGAACGGGATAATTTGGTTTATGCGGTAAAAGTTGTCGTTAAAAATGATGGATATTTGAAAATAGGAATGTATGCAGGGGTTAATTTTAATTAAGAATATTGATGAATAATGATATTATCTGCTGTAAATATTTCCAAAAAATACAATGATGTCCAAGCCTTGAAAAATATCTCTTTTGATGTAGAGAAGGGCGAAATATTCGGACTTATAGGTCCCGATGGTGCAGGAAAGACTACGCTTTTCCGTATTCTGACTACACTTGTTTTGGCAGATGAAGGGACGGCTACATTGGACGGCTTGGATGTTGTAAAGAATTTTCAACAAATACGGGCTAGGGTGGGGTATATGCCTGGACGTTTTTCATTGTATCAGGATTTGTCGGTAGAAGAAAACCTGAATTTTTATGCCCGGATATTCAATACGACTATTGCAGAAAATTACGAACTGGTCAAGGATATTTATCAGCATTTAAAACCTTTTAGTAAACGGCGTGCAGGAGCTTTATCCGGAGGAATGAAACAGAAATTGGCTCTTTGCTGTGCGTTGATACACCGTCCGATTGTTTTGTTTTTGGATGAACCCACCACCGGTATTGACCCTGTCTCCCGGAAAGAACTCTGGCAGATGTTGCAAAAATTGAAAAACCAAGGAATTACCATTGTTGTTTCCACACCTTATATGGACGAGGCAAGTCTTTGTGATAGAATTGCTTTGATTCAAGATGGTGTTTTTCTTAAAATTGATACGCCGGAAAATATTGTTGACCAGTTTGAAGGAAATCTGTGGAGCGCTTCTGCAGATAATATGTCAAAACTATTGCAGGATTTACGCAAACATGCAGCCATTTTGACCGTGTTTACTTTTGGAGGTACGCACCATATTACGGTGGATGTTTCCAAAATAACAAAAGAGGGATTAATCGCCGACTTGGATAAGGCAGGATATAAAGAAGTGGAAGTAAAGGAAATAAAAGCAGGAATTGAAGATTGTTTTATGTCGCTTGCGAACAATTGATAATGGAGAGTTGACAATGGAAAATTGGTAAATAAGTATAAAAATCGAAATATATAAACTTTTATAAATGGCCAACTATCAAATGGAAAAACTAAAAAATAATTGTTCATTGTCAACTGTCAACTGTCAATTATCCATCAAGGCAACGGAATTGACCAAAATATTTGGGAATTTCACTGCCGTTGACCATATCTCTTTTGAGGTGGAAAAGGGAGAAATATTTGGTTTTCTGGGAGCTAACGGAGCCGGAAAAACTACTGCTATGCGTATGCTTTGCGGATTGAGTAAACCTACTTCGGGAGAGGCTATTGTGGGGGGATTCAATATCAAAACACAGCCGGATCAGATTAAGAAAAACATTGGCTATATGAGTCAAAAATTTGCTTTGTATGAAGATTTGAAAGTATGGGAAAATCTTCGCCTTTATGCCGGTATCTATGGATTGAAAACGAAGGAAATCAATAAGCGGACAGATGATATATTGGGTCAATTAGGTTTTGAGAAAGAAAAAAATACATTGGTAAAAGAACTTCCTTTAGGTTGGAAACAGAAGCTGGCATTTTCGGTTTCTATTATACATACTCCTCAAATTGTTTTTTTGGATGAACCTACCGGTGGTGTTGACCCTGTAACACGCCGGCAATTCTGGGAATTGATTTACCAGGCTTCAGATAGCGGAATTACTGTTTTTGCAACCACACATTATATGGATGAAGCCGAATATTGTAACCGCGTTTCCATTATGGTTGACGGTCGTATAGAAGCCTTAGACACACCCAAAAAACTAAAACAAGCCTATAACGCCAAAACAATGGATGAAGTTTTTCATGAATTGGCAAAGAAATCAAAATACAGGGAAGAATAATTAATAGTTAATAATGAAGATATATAAAGGCATTATTGTGAAACACGAAGCGATTTAATAAATTTAATATTTAATGGTCATATTTAAATTTTAATGATGTTCTAATAAAACAAAAAATATATTTGCTATAAAATAGCAGGTTAATTTAGTCCAATGGCAACACCTTGGTATTAATGGATAGTGAGGTTGAAATGTGTTTATTTAATAATAAAAAGCAAAAATAAATGGTTGAGGAAGGTTTCATAAATATTCTATCGCAGAAAATTGCGAACTATAATACACCTGAACAAGCAATTTCCCAAGCAAATTCTTGCGATTCATTATCGAATGATATTTATACTGATAGTAAACGATTTATTTATGAACTTCTACAAAACGCAGATGACGCAAGTTGTAAAAGCGGAAAACTTGAATTCCAAATTGATTTTTTCAGAAATTACATAGTTGTTTCACATAAAGGCGAGCCTTTTTCTGAAATTGACATAAAGTCAATTTGTAGTGTTGGCGATGGAAATAAAAAAGGAGATGAAAACAAAACAGGATTTAAAGGAATTGGTTTTAAGTCCGTTTTTGCATATTCGGAGTTTGTGATAATAAAATCGGGAGAATATTGTTTCAAATTTGATAAGCGAGAATGTAACAAGTGGAATCCAAGTTGGGGAAATGAAAATGATTGGAAAGCAGAAAGAAAAGCAGACCACAAAGACGATGAAATTAAAATGCCTTGGCAAATTATCCCTATTTGCACAGAAATTCCAAGTAAATTAGTAGATTTATCTGTTTTTAAAAAAGGCGAATATAGTGTATCAACAATTATTCGACACAATAAAATTGAGGAAATAAAAAAATCGCTGACAGACCTTTTTACCGAAAGTCAGATAATTTTATTTTTGCGCAGTAAAGAAATCAAAATCACGATTAACACAACAGAAACATTAATACTCGAAAAATCCATTGTTGGCGACACAACTATTTTGAAACGCAACAATGCACCAATAAGCGAATGGCTGATTAAAACAGAATGCTTTGATATACCACAAAAAGTTCAAAATCACATTAAAGACAACAACAGGTATCCGCGTAAATTGCGAGAATCAAAACGAACTGAAATTTCATTTGCCGTTCAATTAGAAAAAGGAAAAATAAAAGCAACCGACGATGATAAGCGATTGTTTTTTGCCTACTTGCCTACTTCCATAAATCTAAAATTACCGTTTTTAATTAATGCAAACTTTTTGACTGACGCAGGGAGGGAAAATATCCATAAAGATTTGGAATGGAATCAATGGATTTTCAAACAAATTCCGTTGAAATTCTTTGGATGGATTGCTGAACTTGCCGATAAAAACAGCAAATACAACAAACAAATATTTAACATTATCCCACGCAAGTTATCGGGTTTTAATGAATTAGAAAGCAATTATAACGAAGGATATAATGAAGCAATAAAAACGATTGCTTTTATTCCAAACCAAAGCGGAGATTTATTGAAAGTATCGGAAGTATTGCTTGACGATACAAATATTTCTACATTTATAAATAAACAAATCCTTATAAGTTACATAAATAGAGAGAAAAATAAAAACTTCTTGCCTTTTTCATTTATTCCCAATTTTGGGAAAGGCGTGTTAAGAGAATTAGGTATAGAGATTTTTAAAATTGATGATTTAGAAAACTTTTTCGTTTCCGATATTTTTTCAAACGAACACCAAATATCAGAAAATTTCAAATTGATTTCATTTTTCTTTGAGCAAGCGAATAACAGCAGAAAAAAAGACGAAGAAAATGATTGGAATTTTCGCTTGAAGACTATTTCATTTATTTTTGACGAAGATGGAAAATTGCAAAAACCCGAACATATTTATTTTCCCTCGGTTGAATTTTTGGAAGATTTTCAAGAAGGAATTCCTATTATTAATGAAAAAATAGTAATTGAAATCAACAAAAATCAACATATAAAAAGTTGGCTTGAAAGTTTGGGAGTTAAAGAGCCAACCGACATAAATTTCATAGAAAAAACCATAATTGGAAACAATAGTTTTATAACAAAAGACAATGCTATAAAAATTGGTAGGTATCTATTCAATGCTTATAAAAAAAGAATCTTGGAAGATAGACATTTTCTTAATTTACAAGGCATCAATTTTCTTACAAAACGACAAACTTTGATAAAAGTTCAGGAATGTTTTTTATCTGATTTTTATGACCCTGAGTTAAAATTAGAGGAATTTTGTGATATTGATTTCTTTGTTTCAGATGATTATTTTGAAATAGGAAATAAGACAAGCGAATGGAAATCATTCTTTTTAGAAATAGGAGTTTCTGATACCATTCATTGGCATGTAAAAACAATTAATAGAATTTCATTACAAAATAAGTATCCATGTTATTTTAAATGTATTCCTTCCGGAGTACCAAATTCTATGTATGGATATAAAAATGATTTTTATGAATATGAATTTAATGTTCTATCATTTATTGAAATTATACAGAATAATTATCCTTTTGCAATTATTTTTTGGAAAGAAGTTTTCGGAAAAGACTTACCCACACAATCANNNNTTGAAAGCTGATAGAGGAATTTGTTATTATCCAACGGATATTATTAAATCTTTGAATGATTATATTCTTGCTAATTTAGAACTTTTTCCTACAACAAACAAAGAATGTAAAAAAGCCTCTGATGTTTTTGTAAACGACATTTTACAAATAAATGAAATAGCTGGACAATATTTACCAATATTAAATTATAATGGAATCATCTCGCGCAAATGGAGGCAAAAATTGAAATTCAAAGAATCTTTAGCGTTAGATGATTATTTGGAAGTTCTGACAAAAATCTCACATGAAACAGACGAAGAAGAAAAGAAAGAAAACAAAAAACGAATAGGTTTGATTTATGAAAAATTGGCTGAACAGTTACCAAACTTACCTTTACCTAAAAAAGAAAATTTGAGCGATTGGGCAAATAATAATAAGATTTTGGCGAAAAATGGAGATTTTTATTATCCAAATGAATTATCGTATGTTACAATAGATGGATTTAATGCGTCAAATTTAATTTTTATCAATAAGCCTACTTCCAAAATTAATGAACTATTTAAGTTGTGGAGAGTTAAAATTATAGATAAAGTAATACCTAAGATTTCAAACAGCAAAGTTGAAATTGAAGATTTACGAAAGCAACTCAAACATATTTCACCATTAGTTGCATTAGTTGCACTCAAAGAGTTAAAAAATCGAAAAGAATGGGAGAGTAAATACAAAAAGATTAATCAGAAACTCTCTGAAATCTCTTTTTATGAAACTACTGAAATCTATATTTCTTACGGAAATGAAGAAGACGAACAACAACAAAGTACCTATGCAGATGGAAATAAGTTTTATTATATTGGTAATTGGTACAAGCCTCGTGTATTAGACGGTTTAGTAGAACCTTTATGCAAATTTTTAGATATTCGTGATGCAGATCGTATTTTAACGGTTTTACTTTCTGACACTTTTTTAGAAGGACTTAAATATTTAAAAGAAAAAGGATTTGAGACGTCATTAATTCCTGAACATCTAATTAATCCAAAAGAAGAAGAAAAAGTTCCAAATCAATGGAATAGAAACTATAATCAAACCGATGAAGACCTAGGTAAAAAAGGAGAGATGATTGTATTTGAAGAATTAAAACGAATTTACTCAAATAAATACGGTCAATCTATTAAAGAAACAGAAGATGGATTTACGATTGGGAGAAAACTTAATGTTATTTGGCATAACAAATCAAGAAATACAATAAAGGATCACGATTTCAAAATTATAGAAAATAACAAAGAAATTTACATTGACAGTAAAGCAACGCCATTTGGAAAAAATGTTGAAAAAGTTTCATTATATATTTCTGGAAATGAATTAAATCTTATGGAGAATGCTGAAAAATATTTGATAGCAAGAGTTTACAATGTAAATGAAAATTATAGTATTGAATTTGTAAAATTAGAAATAGACAAATTTGCAAATTGATTATAGAAACAAAGTAGCAATTAACAAAAAATACATGTCAAATAGTCATCCAAATACAAAAAACAGAAGTTTAGCCAAATTCAACACCTTTCTTCGGAAAGAATTTCTGCATATCTTTCGAGATATGTGGACGACTTTGATATTGTTATTGCTTCCTGTTTTGGTTACGATACTCATCGGATTTGGAATATCTACGGAAGTAAGAAATGCCAAAGTCGCTATTTTTGATTCTTCGCAAGATGTAGCAACACAAGGGATTATTAATAAATTATCTACGAGTGAATATTTTACAATTGCTTATCATGTAAATTCCGAACGCGAAATGGATGATTTATTCAAACAAAATAAAATCGGAATGGCTGTGGTTTTTGGCGAGCGTTTTTACGAAAACATGCTTCATACCGGCGAGGCGCAGGTACTTTTACTTACCGATGCCAGCGATCCCAATACTGCCAGTACGCTTAATACGTATGCAACTATGCTTATATCTTCATATCAAGCGGATTTGAATCGGAATATGGGAAATATGCCTTATCAGATTAATTCGGAAATAACTTTATTATATAATCCCAGTATGAAAGGTTCTTACAGCACAGTTCCGGGCGTATTGGGGCTGGTGTTGACGTTAATTTGTTCCATGATGACTTCCGTTTCCATTGTAAGGGAAAAAGAATTGGGAACGATGGAAATATTATTGGTTTCACCGCTCAAACCGATTACTATTATTTTGGCAAAAACAATTCCTTATTTTACCTTGTCGCTTATCAATCTTGCGACGGTTTTGACATTATCTGTTTTTGTTTTGGGAGTTCCTATTGTAGGAAATTTCTTTTTATTGATTTCGATTTGCCTGTTATATATTTTTGTTTCATTGGCTTTTGGAATACTTATTTCTACGCTCGTTTCCTCTCAGTTGGTAGCCATGTTGATGTCAGGTTTGGTATTGCTGATGCCTGTGATGATGCTTTCGGGCTTGCTTTTTCCGGTGGATAATATGCCGTTGTTATTAAAGTGGTTTTCCCATATTATTCCGGCGAAATGGTTTATTTTGGCAGTTAAAAGTGTCATGATAAAAGGAGCCGGTTTTCGTGCAATAATGACAGAATTTCTTATTTTGTTGTCAATGGCGATATTTTTGATTGGAGTGAGTATAAAAATGTTTAGAAACAGATTGTAGATGCTGGTTAAAGTTAAATGCTTATATAAATATTCTTATTGATTTTTAAAAAACATGTTGAAATATCTGTTAGAAAAAGAATTTAAAATATTTTTCAGAAATGCTTTCTTGCCGAAGTTAGTAATTCTTATGCCTTTTATTTCATTGGCGATTTTTCCTTTGGTAACAAATTTGGATATAAAAAACCTTTCGGTTGCCGTTGTTGATCATGATAAAAGTTCTTATTCAAGGCAATTGACAGAAAAAATACTTTCTTCTCCATATTTTGAACTTTCAGGAGCTTTCAGTTCGTATGATGAAGCATTGGAAAGTGTTGAAGATGACCGTTCCGATCTTATTCTGGAAATACCGCTTCATTTTGAACGTAACCTGATAAAAGAAGAAAATACACAATTATTTGTTGCCATTAATGCTGTTGACGGTGTGAAAGGAGGCATGGGAAGTTCATATCTTTCTGGGATTATTGCCGATTTTAACCGGAATATACAATCGGAATTGATACAGGCATCTTCCCGTTTGAAAGTTCCGCAGATTGAGATTCGTTCGGGCTTTCGTTTCAATCCGACTTTATCGTATAGGTTTTTTATGATTCCCGCTTTGATGGTTATGATTATGGCGATGTTAGCAGGCTTCCTTCCGGCTTTGAATATTGTGGAAGAAAAAGAAAACGGAACCATCGAACAAATGAATGTAACTCCGGTCAATAAATCTACTTTTATTCTCTCAAAACTGATTCCCTATTGGATAATCGGCTTTGTAGTAATCAATATCTGTATGGGAGTTGCGTGGCTTTTTTATGGATTTTTGCCCAAAGGTTCTTTTTTAACTATTTACCTGTTTTCGATAGTCTTTATTTTTACTTTCTGCGGACTGGGTTTAGTCGTTTCCAATTACGCCAATACCATTCAGCAGGCAATGTTTATTATGTTTTTCTTTATTGTTACTTTTATTTTTTTGAGTGGGCTTTTTACCCCTTACGAAAATATGCCTCAGTGGACACAGATAGCAGGATCTATAAGTCCTTTAAAATACATCATTCAGGTAACAAGGATGATATATCTGAAAGGTGCTGTTTTTATGGAAATGGTTCCGGAATTTATTTCTCTTTCAGCCCTTGCTGTATTTTTTAATGGATGGGCAGTGTTGAGTTATAGAAAACGAGCGTAAAAATAATTTAGAATATATTTCGTGAATGGCTCATATTTTAATTTCTTATTAGACCTTTTTGAAAAATGCTTTTCTTGATTATCTCAACTGAAGTCTCATTATTTTCCTGAAGAGGGCTAATAAAAAAGGTTGCAGGGAGGCAGTCCAAATTGAAAAGGCAACAGTCGAACTCTTGTAAGAGTAACCAGACACGCCAATTTAGCCATCCAGCCAAAGCATAATGTTTATACTCTGAACAAAATACACTGATTAGAGAAAATCCCAATCCAAATTTGAATGTATAAGAAACTCTCAATTCGGTATTCCCAAGTACACTTACCTTGTGTAAAGGAGCTTCTATCACCACATTATAAATCAAGTGTCGATAAACAGAAACCTCTTTTCCTGTCTTGGAAGATGTCCATTGATAAGAATCTTCAGGATAATTACCGGAGTGAAAGCTTCATTTTGTTTTGTTTTCAACGGTACCGCTAAGGTTGATTCCTGTTTTGGCAAATATGCCCAGTCCTGTTTTGCCGGACAGCAATAATATCAATTATAGAATTTGTATAGAATAACTTACGTTTTAATATACAACAAAAAAAAGCGACACACTTGTGTGTGCCGCTTTACATGTTTTCACAACGGAATAATCCTTATTGTGATTTGCTTCAAATTTAGTTTTGCAAAAATATAATTTTTTTGTTAGGAATTATTAAATTGTGATATTTTTTTATACCTTTGAACTTTCAAAATAATATTAGAATATATACAATGAAAAAGATATTAGGGTTGGATTTGGGTTCTGCCTCCATTGGTTGGGCATTTATACAAGAACAAGACAATGCAACAAAGATAGTTGCTATGGGCAGTCGCATTATTCCTTATGACGGTACAGAAGGACAGGATTTTGCCAAAGGAACAGGCGAAAGTCGTAATGCGTTACGTACCAAAGCCCGTACTGCCCGAAAAGGTTATGACCGTTATCAATTACGGCGAAAGTATCTTGTTGATGTACTTGTAAAAAACAGTATGATGCCTGACGAAAACCTGAAAAAGCTTCCGAAAATGCAACTTTGGGAGTTACGTAATAATGCGGTTACAGAGAAAATTTCAAAACAGGAGTTTGGGCGATTATTACTTTGGCTCAATCAAAAACGAGGATACAAAAGTAGTCGTAGCGATGCCAATCTGGGTAAAAAAGATACCGAATATGTGGCTACGGTAAAAAGCCGTTACGAAATGATTAAAGAGAAAAATCTCACAATCGGACAACATTTCTATAACGAATTAAAAAATAACGAATATTTCCGTGTAAAAGAAAATATTTTCCCACGTGAGGCATATATCGAAGAATTTGATATAATTTGTGCTAAACAAAAAGAACACTTGGGATTGACAGATGAATTAATCTCCCAAATTCGCAACGAAATTATTTACTATCAACGCCCATTGAAATCTCAAAAAGGGCTTGTTTCGGTATGTGAATTTGAAGGTTTTTGGAAAGTAAAAGACGGAAAAGAGTTTTTTGTAGGTCCGAAAGTTGCACCAAAGAGTTCGCCGTTATTTCAATTTGCAAAGATTTGGGAAAACATCAATAACATTAAATTGAGTTCCAAACGTGGAGAAATCGTTGAATTGACTTTGGAAGAAAAGCAAAAAGTTTTTGAACATTTGGAGAACAATGAGAAACTGACAGCAACCGATTTATTTAAAATTTTAGGAAAAAGTAAAAATGAATTTACGGTTACAAAACAACTGGAAAAAGGCATTCAGGGGAATATTACCAAAAATGCCATTGCCAAAGTTTTAGGTGGAAAGGATGAATATAAACAACTACTTAAACTGGATTTAAACATTATTGAAACCGATAAATTCGGCTATTTGTATTCCAAGAAAACAGGCGAAGTTTTAGGTGAAAAGCCTATAAAATATATTGATGCCAAGGTCGAATACGAGCCGCTTTATCAACTATGGCACACCATTTATTCAATCAATGATATGCAGGAATGCAATAACGCACTGCAAAAGCGTTTTGCAATAGATTCCGAAACAGCTGATAAACTCGCGGCAATTGATTTCAGTAAATACGCTTTCGGGAACAAATCGGTAAAGGCAATCCGTAAAATTTTACCTTATTTAATGGAAGGTAATATGTACAGCGAAGCAATGAGTTATGCGGGCTTCGACCATTCCAATTCTTTGACAAAAGACGAAAATCTTAATCGAAAATTACTTGAAAAACTCAAACCGATTGAAAAAAATTCGTTACGGCAGCCGATTGTTGAAAAAATTCTCAATCAAATGCTGAATGTAGTAAATGCCATTATCGAAAAACACGGAAAACCTGATGAAATACGTATCGAGTTGGCGCGTGAATTGAAGCAAAGCAAAGAAGAACGCAATGAAGCTGATAAGCGAAACAGCAAACGTCAACGTGAAAATGAAACAATCACAAGTTGTTTGACAGAATATGGATTGAGAGCGACACGCAACAATATTATTAAATGGCGATTGTATCAAGAAATTGATAATCAAGATAAAAAACTCAATGCGATTTGTGTTTATTGCGGACAACCGATTTCGATGACGGAAGCGATAAAAGGTACGGACGTTGACGTTGAACATATTATTCCAAAATCAAAGCTTTTTGACGATTCACAAAGTAACAAAACACTTGCACACCGCCGCTGTAATTCTACCAAAGGAGATATGACAGCTTACGATTTTATGAAAACCAAATCGCCAGAAGTTTTTAACGAATATGTTGAACGTGTCAATACTCTATTCGCTAATAAAATCATAGGAAAGCCCAAAAGAGATAAATTATTAATGCCGGAAGATAAAATTCCTGATAATTTTATTGACCGTCAGTTACGGGAAAGTCAATATATTGCTAAAAAAGCGCGTGAGATTCTGCAAACTATTTGTCATAATGTGTGGAGTACAAGCGGTAGCGTGACAGCAGAATTGCGCCACTTGTGGGGTTGGGACGATGTTATGATGAACTTACAAATGCCGAAGTATAAGGATTTAGGCTTAACAGAAATCATTGAATGGGAAAGCGAACACGGCAAAAACAAACATTCAAAAGAAGTTATTAAAGATTGGACGAAACGCGACGACCACCGCCATCACGCTGTCGATGCACTCACAATCGCCTGCACAAAACAGGGTTTTATTCAGCGTTTCAATACGTTAAGCGCAAGCAAAACCCGCGAAGATATGCAGAATGAAATAGAAAAACGCTCTGTAGAATACAAGGAAAAACTCTCCTTACTGGAAAAATACATTGTTTCACAGTGTCCGCTTAATGTCGCAGATGTTGAAAAAGCCGTTAGCGATATTCTGATTTCCTTTAAATCTGGTAAAAAAGTAGCCGTTTTCGGGAAGCGAAAAGTTGGAAAACGAGGAAATAAAAAAGTGGTACAGGAAGGTATTATTGTGCCACGCGGTTCGTTGAGCGAAGAAAGCGTATACGGAAAAATCAAGACAATTGAGAAAAACAAACCTGTAAAATATCTGTTTGAAAATTCGCATTTGATTTTTAAACCATACATTAAAACTTTGGTAGAGCAACGTTTGGAAAAATATGAGAATGATGTAAAAAAAACGTTGGCTTCACTAAAAAAAGAGCCGATTTATCTAAATTCCGATAAAACAGAAGTATTGGAATATGCTACTTGCTTTAAAGAAGAAGTGGTGATAAAATACACTGTCGATGTGAATTTTAATAAAACGGATAAAATTGTAGATAAGCAAATTAAACATATTCTTCAAACCCGTTTGCAAAACTTCGGCGGCAAACCAAAAGAAGCCTTTAAAGATGTGCAACAAGAAGACAAATCTCTGAAATGGTATGAAGATGAAGGATTGGAACGCCCGATACATTCTGTCCGCTGTTTTACGGGACTTTCAGCGGTCGTTCCGGTGAAAAAAGATGAATTTGGAAAAGAAATCGGCTTTGTCAAGCCCGGTAACAATCACCATATAGCTATTTACACTGACAAAGACGGTAATAAGATAGAACAAGTTTGTACATTTTGGCACGCTGTAGAACGCAAAAAATACAAGATACCGGTCATTATTAAAAATACTAATGAGATTTGGGATAAAATCTTACAACAACCGGAAAACACTTATCCGCAAAGTTTCTTGGAACAGTTACCGCCTGTAAATTTGGAAATGGAATTAAGTATACAGCAGAATGAAATGTTTATTTTAGGAATGACTGACGAAGATATAAAGATTGCTACTGAAAATAATAACAACAAACAGATTAGTGAGTATTTATATCGGGTACAAAAATTGTCATTAAAACCAAGTAGTGGACAAATAGATATTGTTTTTAGACACCATTTAGAAACTAAATTAGTTGATGATAATAATTCAAAAATCAGTAAAAGGTATATTAATGTACAAAGTTTAAAAGCATTATTTTCATTAAATCCGTTCAAAGTAAAAATTGATTACTTAGGAAACATAAAACCACAATAACATAATACTAAAAAGCAATCCACTTTCAAAATCCGTATTAAATTATTATCTTTGCAAAACTATTATATAATATATTTTTATTTGAAATTTTTAATATTATAATCAGACATGGAAATACAAAAAAAATTCAGATGCAAAAACGAAGAGCTTATCGTTATTTCCGAGTATGTAGTGATTGCCTTGCAACGCGATTTAACTGACTTTACTGCCTACGCTCCCATATTCGACCAGAAGTACCTTGACAGTTTTAAGAGCCAAATTGCAGCCATGCGGAAAATTGTTTTTCCTCTGGAAATGACAAAGGAACTCAAAATGACTACTGCCAATCTTTATAATTCAATGAATCAGTTATATGATTCGCTGCTTCGTTTGGAGGGTTATCTCAAACTGGCTAAAAAAGAGATACCCATGTCGGCTACTGATTTTGGGATAGTGCCTTTAAAGCAAAAGATTCGCAAGCGTGATGCCGAAGGCTTACTTCAAAATCTGCAACTGCTTATTAGCAATATAGGAAAATACAAAGAACCGCTTATCAAGCAGGGCTTGTCCGAAGCATCCATTGATCAGTTTAAAAAAGCCTTTGAGCAAATAGATAACGGTAATAATAAACAGTTTGAGATTGTAAGCAGTCGCCGTTTGCTTGCTGCCGAAAATATGAACACGCTCAACACACTTTATGCTCAACTGATGGAGATTTGTGGTATCGGGAAAATACTTTACCGAAAATTCAAACCCGAAAAACGTTCTAATTATATTTTTGCTGATTTAATGAAGAGTGTCCGTCTTACAGTGAATAAGGAAGATAGCATTATAGAATAAAAAATTGTTAATTCATTTGCTGATATTGCCGACGCATGTGTTGCAGTAGACGGTGCGCCTGTTGAAGTTGTCGTTGCATGTATTGTAGTAGACGGTGCGCCTATTGAAGTTGTCGTTGCATGTATTGCAGTAGACGGTGCGCCTATTGAAGTTGTCGTTGCATGTATTGCAGTAGACGATGCGCCTATTGAAGTTATCGTTGCATGTGTTGCAGTAGACGGTGCGCCTGTTGAAGTTGGCGTTGCATGTGTTGCACTAAACGGTGCGCCTGTTGAACTTGACGTTGCATGTATTGTACTAAACGATGCGCCTGTTGAAATTAGTAATGTATAGATAAAGTTGTTGTTGTATATAATTTATTAGAATGATGCTAACCTCATTCAGATCAGTGTACAAAATGCCGTTCTTCATGCACTTATGGTTTTGCTGATGATAAAAAGAGATACACGAACATTATCAATAACTGTATTTTAACAAAAGTAAATATCTATGATTAAGCGAACTATTTATTTCGGCAATCCGGCTTATTTGAGTCTAAAGAACCGGCAACTGCTTATTCGATTCCCGGAAGTAGAAAATAACAAAACTTTGCCTGATTCATTTAAGCAGGAATCGGCAAAAACGGTTCCCATAGAAGATTTGGGAGTTGTAGTATTGGATAATCAACAAATTACAATTACACATGGCTTGATAGATGCTTTGTTGGAAAACAATTGTGCCGTAATTACATGCACTTCAAATCGTATGCCTTCGGGCTTGTTGCTTCCTTTATGCGGAAACAAAACACAAAGCGAACGATTTAAGCATCAAATTGATGCCTCTTTACCATTGAAAAAGCAATTGTGGCAGCAAACAATTATGGCAAAGATAGAAAATCAGGCGTATGTATTGAAAATAGTCCGAAACCAGGAAGTTAACAATATGTTAGTTTGGTCAAATGCTGTAAAAAGTGGCGATTCGGAAAATTTGGAAGCTCGTGCAGCAGTTTATTATTGGGGGAAATTATTTGAAGAAATACCATTTTTTACGCGGAATAGAGAGGGTATTCCGCCAAATAATCTACTCAATTACGGATATGCTATTCTGCGGGCGGTGATTGCCCGTTCGTTGGTAGCCAGTGGCTTGTTGCCAACTTTTGGTATACATCATCACAACCGGTATAATGCTTATTGTCTGGCGGACGATATTATGGAACCTTATCGTCCTTTTGTGGATAAATTAGTCGTGGGTATGGTAGATACGGGTGAAGACATTTCGGAATTGACCAAAAGTATGAAAGCAGAACTGTTGACTATTCCAACATTAGATGTAATGATAAATGGTATGAGAAGTCCGTTGATGATAGCTGCCGGACAAACAGCGGCATCATTAGCAAAATGTTTCATGGGAGAAGGTCGGAAAATTGCCTATCCGTCTTTTGATTAATGAAATTTAGAAATTAATTTATTTTGAAACGTTTAAGCGAATACCGAATTATGTGGGTGTTGGTATTTTTCGACCTTCCGACAGAGACAAAAAAAGAACGCAAGGCGTATGCTCAATTCAGAAAGAGTTTGTTGGATGACGGATTTTCTATGTTTCAGTTTTCTATTTATGCACGTCATTGTCCAAGTTCTGAAAATGCACAGGTTCATATAAAACGGGTAAAAAACGCTTTGCCGGAACTGGGGCAAGTAGGTATTTTGTGCATTACCGATAAGCAATTCGGAAGTATTGAGTTGTTTTTGGGTAAAAAAGAAGAAAAATTAAAGCCGCCTTCTCAACAATTGGAATTGTTTTAGCATACAAAAAACGCACATAGAAACAAAAAAATCCGCTCATTTGAGACGGATTTTTTAGTGCTAAAACAACTTCTAAGTTGCTGGCTTCTACAGAAAAACCCTTATCCTGTTGTTTTATCCTGCAAAAGTACTAAAATTTGAAAGCAAATCACAACTATATAGCTGTATTTTATTATATTTCTTTTGTTGTTTTATCCTGCAAAAGTACTAAAATTTGAAAGCAAATCACAACCACCTTTCATGATATATATAATATATGATAGTTGTTTTATCCTGCAAAAGTACTAAAATTTGAAAGCAAATCACAACAATTAAACACGGTTTCAAAATTTGTATAAAGTTGTTTTATCCTGCAAAAGTACTAAAATTTGAAAGCAAATCACAACTATAAATTTAGTAATTAAAGAGGTTTTAAAGTTGTTTTATCCTGCAAAAGTACTAAAATTTGAAAGCAAATCACAACAGAAGACGGCAAGATATTTTCTACTATCATGTTGTTTTATCCTGCAAAAGTACTAAAATTTGAAAGCAAATCACAACTACAAAACACTTATAAA
>QMCD01001071.1_pt1 | contig 19760 bp, 16 predicted proteins | sample 1821841 | NCBI WGS metagenome assembly QMCD01 (sample SAMN01991225, study PRJNA193472) | Termite gut metagenome, whole genome shotgun sequencing project. | isolation source: worker | host: Macrotermes natalensis
TGATACGCATGAAGGAACTGCTACCATGGACTGGATGGAACAGGAGCAGGAAAGAGGCATTACCATAACATCAGCGGCTACCACATGTCACTGGACCCTGCAAGAAAATGCCAAGGCGAAACCGGGTGCGCTGGAGCATCGGATAAATATTATCGACACTCCCGGACATGTGGATTTTACTGTAGAAGTAGAACGATCATTGCGGGTGCTGGACGGTGCCGTCGGCGTGTTTTGTGCAAAAGGTGGAGTAGAACCACAATCAGAAAATGTATGGCGTCAGGCAGACACCTACAATGTACCTAGGATGGCTTTTATTAATAAGATGGACATTCTCGGGGCAGATTTCTACGGAGCCGTAGAACAGATCAGAACCAGATTAGGTAAAAATACGATCAAAATCCAGATACCTTTCGGTAAAGAGGATAGCTTTAAAGGAATAATCGATTTGTTTGAGATGAAGGCTTATGTTTTTAATGATGACAAGGGCGAAGATATTTCAATTACCGACATTCCGGAAGAAATCAAGGATGAGGCTGATACGCACCATGCCGAGCTGGTGGAAAAGATATGTGAACTGGACGACGAACTGATGATGCTGTTTCTGGAAGATCAGGAGCCTTCTGTGGAGGAAATGAAAGCAGCGCTCCGCAAAGCGACCTGTGAATGCCGGGCGATTCCGGTCTGCTGCGGTTCGGCGTACCGTAACCGGGGAGTCCAGAAGCTTCTGGATGCCATCTTGGAATATATGCCGGCACCGACCGATATCCCGGCGATACAGGGATTTGATATGGACGGCAATCCGGTGGAAAGACATTCGTCCGATGAAGAGCCCTTCGCGGCGCTGGCATTTAAGATCATGACCGATCCTTTTGTCGGAAAGCTGGCTTTTTTCCGGGTTTATTCGGGATCGATTAATTCAGGTTCCTATGTACTGAATGCAACTAAAGATAAAAAAGAGCGGGTGGGACGTATCCTGCAGATGCATGCCAATAAGCGGGAAGAGATCGACAAGGTCTACTCCGGTGATATTGCGGCGGCAGTTGGATTTAAACTGACCACGACCGGTGACACGATCTGTGCTGAGCAGCACCCGGTTATCTTGGAATCCATGGAGTTTCCCGAACCTGTTATTGAGCTGGCCATTGAACCCAAAACCAAGGCAAGTCAAGGTAAGATGGGTGAGGCGCTTGCGAAGCTGTCGGAAGAAGACCCGACGTTCCGGGCTCATACCAATGTAGAAACAGGGCAGACTATTATCGCCGGCATGGGTGAACTGCATCTGGAGATCATCGTTGACCGCCTTTTAAGAGAGTTTAAGGTAGAGGCCAATGTAGGCGCGCCACAGGTTGCGTATAAGGAAGCCATTACCAAAGAAGTCGAAGTGGACAGCAAATATGCCAAACAATCCGGCGGGCGCGGCCAATACGGCCACTGTAAGGTCAGGTTCAGTCCTATGGATGCCAATGGCGAAGAGTTGTTCAAGTTTGAGTCAAGCGTTGTCGGCGGGGCGATCCCTAGAGAATATATCCCGGCAGTCGGCAATGGTATCGAAGAGGCTACCAAATCCGGTCTTCTGGGCGGCTTTCCGGTAGTAGGCGTCTATGCTAATGTATATGACGGTTCCTATCATGAAGTCGATTCCTCGGAGCTGGCTTTCCACATCGCCGGTTCCCTAGCCTTCAAAGAAGCGATGAAAAAAGCTGAACCGGTTCTGCTTGAGCCGATTATGAAGGTTGAGGTTACGATGCCGGAAGAATATATGGGCGACGTGATCGGCGACATTAATTCCCGGCGCGGCCGTATTGAAGGCATGGATGATATCGGCGGCGGTAAGATCGTCAAAGGGTTTGTGCCGCTGTCAGAAATGTTCGGTTATGCCACCGACCTCCGCTCCAAGACACAGGGGCGCGGCAATTACTCGATGTTCTTTGAAAAATACGAGCAGGTGCCCAAGAGCGTACAGGAAAAGGTATTAGCAGTAAAATATCGGTAAAGTAACGGTAAAGTGAGCGTAACTGCTTGTCTGCTTATTTTATCGCCAAACGTAAATAAGGCTTGAAAATATTGGGAAGATTTACTATAATCTAAGATAGCCGAGTAAATTTATGAAAAAGAACAATAATATTTTTTTATTTCATTAAAGGAGGACTTTAGAAATGGCTAAAGCTAAATTTGAAAGAAACAAACCCCATTGTAATATTGGAACCATTGGTCATGTTGATCATGTAAAACTACTTTGACGGCAGCTATTACCAAGACCCTGCACGAAAGACTGGGAACTGGCGAAATCGTTGCATTTGACAAAATCGATAAAGCACCGGAAGAGAGAGAAAGAGGTATCACTATCTCTACCGCCCACGTTGAATATGAATCTAAGAACAGGCATTATGCCCACGTAGACTGCCCTGGACATGCCGATTATGTAAAGAACATGATTACCGGTGCCGCACAGATGGACGGTGCTATCTTGGTAGTTGCCGCGACCGACGGTGTTATGGCACAGACCAAGGAGCATATCCTCTTGTCTCGTCAGGTAGGCGTTCCTTATATCGTAGTCTTCATGAACAAGTGTGATGCTGTTGATGACGAAGAGCTGCTTGAGCTGGTTGAGATGGAAATCAGGGACTTGTTATCCGAATATGACTTCCCCGGTGATGATACCCCTGTTATCCAGGGCTCTGCTTTGAAAGCACTGGAAGACAGCAGCTGTGCATGGGGCGACAAGATTATTGAGCTGATGGATGCCGTTGACTCATGGGTTCCGGATCCGCAGCGTGATACCGACAAGCCGTTCTTGATGCCGGTAGAAGACGTTTTCACCATTACCGGACGTGGTACGGTTGCTACCGGTAGAGTAGAAGCCGGTATCCTGCATCTGTCCGAAGAAGTGGAAATCATCGGTATTAAAGAAGAGACCAGAAAAGTAGTTGTAACCGGTATCGAAATGTTCCGTAAGCTGCTTGATGAAGCCCGTGCCGGCGATAACATCGGTGCCCTTCTTCGTGGCGTTAACAGAACCGACATTGAAAGAGGACAGGTTCTGGCTAAACCCGGCTCCATCAAGTGCCACACCAAGTTTACCGCACAAGTATATGTATTGACCAAGGATGAAGGCGGTCGCCATACTCCTTTCTTCAATAACTATCGTCCGCAGTTCTACTTCCGTACCACTGACGTTACCGGTGTATGTAATCTTCCCGCTGGTACCGAAATGTGTATGCCTGGTGATAACGTAGAGATGACGATAGAACTGATCCACCCGATCGCTATGGATCAAGGCCTGACCTTCGCGATCCGTGAAGGCGGACGTACTGTTGGCTCAGGTAGGGTTGCTACGATTATTGAATAAATATTGTTATTATATTAATAAATCAGCCCCTTGTTTACAAGGGGTTGATTATTAATATGAGATTGAGGAACGGCAATCTAATATAACAAATTGGTTGATAGACAAGCATTAAAATATATGTTAATATTTAATTAATGAATGAGCATACTCTATATAATGGAGGTGCTTTATGAAAAAAGGGGTGTTTAAGATGTATGCGATTAAAGAAAATAAAAATAGAAAATCATTATATAATAGAAGTACTACGTACTATCCCAAACATCAAGACGTGGAAATCAAGTTGAATATAGTTAATGCTGTTACCAGTGATTTAAGCAGGGGTATGATAAGTTGTGCAAAAGATATTATTTCAATTGTAAATAATGTTATGAGCAAAGGAAATTAATTATAAAATGAGTGATTCAGTACTAACTAATAATACGCATAATGAAATTAAGCCTGATATTAATGAAGAAAAATTAGAAGAGATTTTAGAGGAGATACCAGAAAAACATAGGAAAACAATAGAAAGAACTATGATTGCATCTTCAGTTATGATGGGCGGGTTTTCTTCGGAAAATGCCATTATGAAGAAGTTATCCGAGGATCATATCACGGAGTATTTAAAAGGTTCAAGAGAAGAGATGCAAAATACTTTTGCAGAGAAGAAACAGAATAAAATATTTGTTTTTTTTACACTTTTATTATCACTTACTTTTTTTTGCATTATAATAGTTCTATTAAAAGAAAATCCGGATGTGATGGAAAAAATAATCTACGCAATAATAGGTTTAGTGGCTGGTGCATTTGGTGGCTATGGAGTAGGTAGAAATAAAAATGAAGATTAGTTGATACACATATATTAAATAAGCGAAGTATATGGATATAATAAATACCGCAATCATGTTGGATAAGATTGCGGTATTTGAATTTTATTTTAATAGGAGGAAAAGTAGATGCCAGAATTACCAGATTTACAAGTTTTTTCAAAGAATTTAACAAGTAGGATCGTCAATAAAAGAGTTACTGCAGTAGAAGTTTTCAATCAAAACAAGGTAAATCAAAATGCTAATATAGTAAAATCAGCTGTCTCAGGCACTAAGATTACCGATATCGTGCGCAGGGGAAAAGAACTGTTTTTTGAGCTGGATAATAATAATGTTTTCAGCGTTCATCTGATGCTGAGCGGTAAGTTTGACATATGCGAGGCAAGCGATATAGAAAAGATCAGATTTAAAATCCTGTCACTTAGCTTTGAGGATGGGCAGGCTTTGGTGATTTCTGATTACCAGTCCATGTGCCGGGTGAACTTTAATCCTAGGATATCCAATGTTCCGGATGCCATGGGGGAGGATTTTACGCTTGAATATTTGCGGGGTGCGGTGAAAAACAGCCGTAAAAATATCAAGGCGCTGCTGATTGATCAGAATATCATCAAGGGAATCGGCAATGCCTATGTGGATGAGATTCTTTGGAAGGCAAATATATCACCGGAGTCCATCGCCGGTAAGATTCCGGAGGGGAAGGTTCAGGAACTATATGAAGCTGTTTTATTTGTGCTGGCAGATGCGATTGAGAACATTGAAAAAATCACCCCGGATATTATCAGCGGGGAGGAAAGAAGTTTCCTGAAAGTTCATAATCCCAGAAAAAAGGTTACGGATGCAGGTGACAAGATTTTGGTTAAGATAATAGCTGCCAAGAAGACGTATTATACTGATAAGCAGCAATTGTACAAGTGAGATTTTAGGCTTGCTTTTCTATTGAATTAAGCTCTTTATTTTATACTATATTTAACTCTATCATTTATTCTATGTATTCAGATGGTATATAACTGAAAATTTGTGGAAAAATAATCGATGTATGTAGTAGAAATATATGGTGTTGAATTTGTATGTAGCAGAATATGCCTGTTGCAGATTATACATGGAGCGAATTCGGTAGGAAAGGTGGTTATGGTTATCAGGTCTTTTAAGGGTTATTATTTCAAGTGTAGTATGAAGAAAGCGTCCATTGCGTTTATACCAGTGAAGTATGGGCGTCGCCATTCAGCGAATTCGGGTGTCCAGGTTATTACGGAAGATGCCTCCTATTTTGTTCCGTTACAGAACATCAGGTTTATAAGGACAAAGAAGAACTCGTTGAAGATAAGGGCTGGTAACAGTCTTTTTACGACAGAAGGTATCCGACTGGATATTCAGGATGATAATGTCCGGGCTATAGGCAGGATTAATTTTACGGAATCAGATAAGATCCGCTATGATATCATGGGGCCTTTCCGCTTTCTGCCCTTTTTGCAATGTAGGCATAGTGTAGTCAGCATGTCGCATCTGATCAATGGAAGATTGATGATAAACGGCAGAAAATATTGTTTTCAGGACGGTATGGGTTATATTGAAGGGGATAGCGGGTATTCTTTCCCCGGGGAATATGCGTGGACACAGTGCCATCATGAGGACATATCTCTTATGATGGCGGTGGCGGATATTCCGATTATGGGATTTCACTTTATCGGTGTGATCAGCGTGATTAAGATATATGGCCATGAGTACCGTTTGGCAACTTATCTTGGCGCGAAAGCTACTCATATAGGGGATGGCACTATCGTGGTCAAGCAAGGGCGCTATCGGTTTTTGGCTGCTTTGATACATGGCAATGAGCTGAAATTATCCGCGCCAAAGAAAGGTCGGATGGAGAGGATCATTCATGAAAGCGCCTGCTGTACAGTGCGCTACCGTCTTGAATGGGATGATAAAAAAATGTTTGATTTTCGGTCTGACATGGCTAGTTTTGAATATGAATTCATGTCTTGATGTCTCTTTACTGACTTCGTCAAACTCACTTTAAGATTTTAAATGCTTGTTAGCGGGGCTTTCAAGGAGTTTGCCGGTTTGGGAAAAGCGTGACCCGTGGCAGGTGCAGTCCCATGTGTGTTCAGCTTCGTTCCATTTCAGGGCACAGCCCATGTGCGGACATCTTTTATGTGAGAGTGTCAGCAGGTTTACGGTTGCTTCCCAGCCATTAAGTAAGAGCTGGGGCTTAAGGAGGCTGCGGGTAGGGGAGAAAATAGTGGCGGGTTTATCCGCTCGCTCCATTACTTTATTGGCTAATATCATTGCGGAAACCATGGATGAAGTCATCCCCCATTTGCCGAATCCGGTTGCCACATAAAGCTGCGGTTTTCCTTTTGAAAAAGAACCGATATAAGAAATACCGTCTAAGGTCATGCAGTCCTGAGTTGCCCAGCGGTGGGAAATCCATTTCTGAGGGTAATGCTTTTGCACAAATTGCTCTAGTTCCGTCCAGTTGCCGCCCTTCTTTCCGGTACGGTGGTCGCCGCCTCCGATCAGTAGCGAATTGCGGTAATTTCGAAACGACATGCCCTTTTCAGCGGCATCGACATACATGCCGTCTACATCGGGTCCGTTTTCTAGGGCAAGTACATAAGAACGGTGCTGATACATTCTAAGGTAGTATGTGCCAGCCCTTAAAAAAGGGAAATGCGTGGCTAGGATAATTTTATCGGCTTTGATGTTTCCATTTTCGGTCAAAGCCGTATGCCCGATAATATCGTTTACCCAGGTGTTTTCGTAGATATTTAAGCCGGACACCATTGATTTGATGAAAGCTAAGGGGTTAAACTGAGCTTGGCCGGGTAGATGAACGGCTCCTGCTGTCGGAAAAGGCAGTATTTTAGTATCGGAAAAATCGGCAGCAAAGCCTAGTTTTTGAATAGCGGAGATTTCTTTTTCTATGCTGTTTGGATCCGAAAGAGTATATACATAGGAGTCTTTTTCCTCAAAATCACAGGCTATGGATTGGCACAGTTCGTGATATTTTTTTAAGGCCTTATAATGATAGCCTAGATAGGCCTGCGACTGTTCCAGGCCAAATTGCCTGAGGAGTCGGTGATAGATCAGCCCGTGCTGTACTGTTATCTTGGCAGTCGTATTGGCGGTGACGCCAGAAGCGATGGAACGTCCTTCCACAAGGGCATAGTCGACCCCTTCCTGGCGCAGGAAATAGGCTGTCAGTAAGCCGGCAAGGCCGCCTCCTACGATGAGGACATCGGTCTTCAAATCTCCTTGTAGGCTTCTAAATTGTGGTAATCGATTATTGTCTGACCATATTGAAAGCATTTTAATTCTCCTTGAGTTTGCTGGATTTGATTTTATAATAAAGCGGCTTAACATAAGCTGGCATATTATAAGCTGATATAATTCTTGTTCAATTAGCATTACCCATATTGGCAAAAATATAAGAGAGATCAGTAAAACCGCGACGGAAGATGATATTTTCCGTCGCGGCTAGATATGCTTTCTGTCAGGTAATTATTCAGCAATTATTCAGCAATTATGATGCCGTCATTCCTCTATCTTCTTTAAAAATTCTTTAAATTCCCTTTTTGCCTCTTCGATCATGCCGGTATCATAGCTGTTGAGAGCCTGATCAAGCTTGCGCAGAGCGGCTTCCGCCCGCATCCTTTTTTCTCCTAAGCTTTCTTCATATACCCGCTCGCCCCTGAGCAGGAGAAATTTGTTCTCTTCCATGTCACGGGGGTGGATCTTGAGGTAGCTAAGGGTTTTCAGCCTTTCCTCGATTTCTTCGGGGGTCATGTCCACATCCTGGCCGGCAAAAACCTGCCGGATAATCTTGCCGTTTTGAACCGACTTTACTTCTACTTCCAGAAGGGAGTTGATGTCATAGGTGTAGGTGATGTCAACTGCAGACTGCCCGGCCTTGGCCGGCGGTACTTCTACATTCAGTTCGCCTAGGGAGAGATTATTACGGGCAAAACGGCTTTCGCCTTGCAAGATATTGACGCGGATCTTCCGCTGATTGTCATGTACGGTATACAATCGTTCCGTGCGGCTGGCGGGTATCACGGTATTGCGTTCAATGATCGGACAGAATACGCCATTCTCCATATAGCCGTCCTCCCATTCCCGGACTACTTCCGTACCTAGGGTGAAGGGGCAGACATCGGTCAGGATCACTTCTCTGATGGCCTCATTGCGCTCTTTCATGGCACCCTGCAGAGCTGCGCCAAGAGCCACGGCCTCCTCCGGGTTGACGGTGACATCGGGAAGCATTTTAAATTGTCTGGCCACATATTTGCGGATAAGGGAGCTTTTAGTGGCGCCGCCGATCAAAACAACCTTGTGAATATCCGCCAGACGCAAGTTGGCATCGGCAAGACTGCGCTTAATCGGCTGAGAAATCCGGTCAAGCAGCTCCTCACAGGCTTTTTCATATGCCGTCGCACTGATATCCATCGTGGCTATCTGATCGCCGACCCGGCATTGTAGGTGCGACACCTTTTCATCAGCAAAGGCAATTTTACACAATTCCGCCTGCTTATGGATGTGTGCCCGCTCCTTTTCACTGATGCCATGCCGGTCAATCTCCGGATGTTTTTCATAGAAGATATTTTCTATAACAGCGGTAAAGTCCTCCCCACCCAAGAAATTATCGCCGGCGACCGCCCGGACTTCCAAGATGGAACCATAATGCTCTAGGATAGATACGTCAAAAGTACCGCCGCCCAAGTCAAATACCAGGAAACGGGCATGTTCTTTGTTCTGATAGAGTCCATAGGCAATGGCGGCCGCTGTCGGTTCACTGATGATCCGTTCTACATTCAAGCCAGCCAGTTCACCGGCCCTTTTGGTTGCCTTGCGGCGGGCTTCATTAAAATAGGCGGGAACACTGATAATGGCCTCGTTCACCGTCTCGCCCAGATAATGTTCGGCATCTTCCTTGAGCGCGCGCAGCACAAAAGCCGAGAGGTCTTCGGCCAAAAAAGTCTTATGCAGCAGCTGGTATTCCTTCTTGCTGCCCATATTGCGTTTAAAAACAGCAGCACTGCTGTCCGGATAAAGCAGCATTCTTTCCGCGGCCGTTTCGCCGACATAGATATGTTCTTCTTCATCTATGCTGACTACCGACGGCGTCAGAGTCCGGCCTAGCCGGTTGGGGATAATCTTCGGGCCATCCTCGGTAAAATAAGCGGCCAGACTGTTTGTTGTCCCTAAATCAATTCCAATTATCATATTACTGTCAACCTTCCTATCATGCCGTTGCCGGCGACATTTTTACCCATGACTTGTCTTTTTAGTACTTAAATCATATGCCTATATACTTCTTATATGTAGCTTCCAGTTTATCTGGATATAAGCTTAATCTCATTCAGATCTTGACTATTTTATAAGGCGCTTCAGTCTTTCGACTTCTGCTACTATCCGGCCGTCTTGCTGATTGGGAGGAATGTCGTATGCCGCCTGATAGTCTGCAATAGCTTTCTGCCATTCTTTCCTTGACTTATAGTAGACTGCCCGGTTTTCAAATAATTCCGAGCAGCGTATCCGTCGGCACCTGTTGCAGCGATAACATTTATCAATCTGTTCAAAAAAAGTCAGGGCTTTTTCTCTGTCACCCATAAATAAATAACATTTTCCGATCCGTACTAAATGTTTTGGCCGGTTCGGCAGATAATTCAAAAAAACATCCTCGGATCCGTAAGTAGCAATGTAGATTTTATAGGCTTGCGCGGCATATTTTTTGGACCACCGGAAATTATGCCGGTCATAATAAAACTCGGCAAGCGAAAGAGCAATTGCTGATCTTTCAGCGGGACTTGCCGACTGCATCAAGGCTTTCGAATAGTAATATCCGGCGCGGCGCATTTTTTTCATGTCTTTGTGAAAAAAATCGGCGGCATCGAGCAGATTCTGGAAATTCGCCTTATATTGGATCATCTTCCAATAGGTAAATGAGGCTTTGCTTCGTAATCCCAAATAAAAATAGGCATCTCCGATCTGTTTTCCATATTCCAGCTCCGGCACGCCGCGGCGTTTGGCAATATCGCGGTATAAATCAATAGCTTCCTGATACTGCTTCGAGTAATAGTAATATTGAGCAACTCTTTCTTCGAAAGGAAAGTAATCATGCATCTTCAGGTAATTACGTATATGTTTTATTGCTGTCTCATAATCGCCAAGGGTTTCATAGCATCTGGCAAGGTCATCATAAGGGGCATGATGATTGATGTTTTTTTCCGCCATTATCTTGATGGTCGTGGTAAGTGATTCAATCGCCTCCGTAAATCTGCCCATCAGCATATAACAATAGCCAATATTGTAGTAAGCTCGATGGTTATCCGGTTCATATTTTAGAGCTTGGCGGTAATCGGCCATCGCGTCTTCCAGTAACATACCGGCCTCATAAACATTGCCTCTTTCTATCAGATAATAGGCACAGTTGTCCGCTTCAAGCTGCTTTGAGGCATATTTGACTGCTTCTTGAAAGACAAACTTAACATAGTTTTCTTTAAATAACTTAAGATAGATATGGGAAAGCTTATTCGCTGTATCACGGTATTGCTTATTTCGCTTTAGAGCCTCTACATAAAAATTGATTGCTTGCTTATAATTCTCCATTCCTTCATAGCAGAGACCGACATGATAATGATAGGCGGCAAATTGCTTTTGGCTTGCCGGCATCTTCATATAGATATCAAGAGCCTCCTGATATTGTTGATCTGAACTTAAAATATTTGCCTCCACATAGTTATACTGATCACGCTGCGGATTCTCTAGCTGAGCTTTACGTATCCATGTGAGTGCCTGAGCATTATCTTCCACATTCCAGTATAACAGTCCCATTTCAAAGTGGATTTCCGAAGTATCCTTTAGATCGGTTTGTTCACCCTCTTTTTTTGCCATCCGCTCGTCCAGTAGTTGGCAAAGTTCCAGTATTTTCAAGGTTTCCTCGTTATTTTGTGACAAGTTTCGTCTGATTCGCACCTCATACAGGAGCATCTGATCACTAAAACTTACATTGTTCTCTCGTGCCAACTTTATGATGCCTGATGCCTCTTTATACTGATTATAATCGACAAACACGCTCATAGCCAGCACATATAGTTTGGGAAAGCCGGAATATATATCAATAGCCCGGTAAAAGTCGTCGACCACCAGTTGTCCGTTGCCCAGTTTGTAGGCGGCATCCATTCGGCTAAGATAAGCCGGGAAATAGCTGGCATCTTCTTTGAGAATCGCGTCCGCGACATCGATGGCTTTCTGGCAGTCTTCATTGGCGATATGGATACGGGAAAGGTTTAGCATAAAGGAAAGTCGGTCCGCCACTGGCATGCTATATTCCAAAGACTGGGTAACTTGTTCGATTCCTTGACTGTGCCGGCCCAATGCATGGTGGCACCAGCCAATCAGATAGTAAGCCAGCGGTTTTCTTTTTAGCCTCTTATTAGATTCTTCAGAACCATCATCTGGTGTCTCCATAATAAGCGTAAGCCAACGCTGCAAGTAAGGGAGAGCCTGCTCATATTCTTCGTTTGCAACTAAAATACGGCTGAACAGGTTATGATATTCATAGTCATCCACCTGTTCAGGCGTAAGATCTTTTAATAAATTAATGCCCTCGGAATAATTGCGGTTCTGGAAATAACACCAGCCCAGCTTGTAATGCAGGGCGCGATAGCTTCCCATATCGGGATCGGGGTCTTTTGACAACTGGCTCCGATATTGGTCGATCAGATAATTGTTCGTTTCATCCAGTAATGTTATGGCTTCGGGATGATGCGGATGTGTTTCCAGTATTTCCAGCGCATATTCTTTGGCCTCGTCGTATTTGCCTATTTTTAAGTAATATTTCACCAATCCGATTTTGGAAGTTTCGTTATCAGGAAGTATGTCCAGAAGCTGCTTCCACAAAGATAAAGCCCTTTCCGGCTGATCCAGAGCCCATCGGCAGTTAGCAGCATGGACGGTGACATAACTATCCACCGGATATTGATCCTGCAGATCTTCGCATAAAGCTTCCGCTTCCGTCAGTCTTTTTTCTATCAGTAATAGTCGCAGCCGCTCGACATCCTCATATGGATGATAGACGCCAAAAGCCGCTAGATCATCAAGTTCCTGCCAGATGTCTTGATGTTCCCCGCTATCAAGCTTTTGTTTAATAGCAAGGTATTTTTTTATGTAGCTGTCGGTCTGGCTTTCTTTATCGGGGCTGTCTAAGGAAATGAAGTTATAATAGGTGATAAAGCCGTCATTTTCGATGTTATATTTGGCATAATTTAAGAAGTTTTCATGGATATTCTTTTTTAGGTGTTCGATATCATCTACGATCCGGAACTCGTCGTCGATTGTCTTCCAGACATTTCGCGGCAGATAATAGTGATCCGTCAGGTAAGCAATGAAGCGTTCCCTTGCTTCCAGTGAAACGTCAAAGTCGCGGCAAACTGGGTCGGTAAACAGTTCTTGCCATAGATCTGCTTGGATGCGCCTGCGGATGTCACGGTATATATCATCTGCTTTATCAAGCCATAGGTCAATTTCGGTTTTTACTGCTGTCGCATCTGCTTCCGGCCGGCGAGCTAAAAATAGGGCTGTTTCATAGGCTGTCCGCAGGCGTTTGAAGCCTTCAGGGTTATCTTCTGGGTTTACATGTTTTAAGTGATCAAGGTAGGCTGAGCGGATGAGGTTTTCGTCTTTGGTTTCTTCTAGCTCTAAGATATAAAAGGCTTGTTGTTTTTCCATGGTTAGTCCTGTCTTTCACGTAAGTAGGGATATGAATTTGCCCTTGTTATTATTATACATAAGTTTAGGGTTATGGTAAAGCTTGAACTCTCGAAATAAGTTCCGCTAAATTTCTTGACTTTTTACTATATAAAAGTTAGAATTACTTTATTGTTATTTTACTGGTACTGAGATTATATTTTGATTTCTTAAAACCCCCCATCTTCACATAATTGTATAAAGCAGTATTTTAGTGGTAAGGAGTACATATAACGAAAAACATGAAACATGATATACTGAAAAAGTATTTTGGCTATGATTCCTTCCGTCCGGGTCAGGAGATTATGATTGACAGTATCTTGGCAGGTCAGGATGTGCTGGGAATCATGCCGACAGGGGCTGGTAAGTCACTGTGTTATCAGGTTCCGGCGTTGATATTTGCCGGTATTACCCTGGTAGTTTCCCCTTTAATCTCGCTTATGAAGGATCAGGTGCATGCCCTAAATCAGGCGGGAGTCCATGCCGCCTTTATTAACAGTTCATTGACAGAGGCTCAGATTGGCAAGGCACTTCAATATGCTGCAGAAGGGCGGTATAAGATTATTTATGTTGCTCCGGAGAGGTTGGAAACAGAAGGGTTCCTGCAGTTTGCCCGGGCGGTGGAGATTTCCATGCTGACAGTGGATGAAGCTCATTGTATCTCGCAGTGGGGTCAGGATTTCCGCCCCAGCTATCTTAAGATTGTCCGGTTTATTAATATGCTTCCGCGGCGTCCTGTTATTAGTGCTTTTACGGCTACGGCGACGGTTGCGGTGCGGGAAGATATACTGTGTGTGTTAGGGCTGCGGGAGCCGCAGGTGTCGGTGACTGGCTTTGACCGGGAAAATTTGTTTTTTGGGGTAGAGAAGCCGAGGAAAAAAGAGGAGTATTTATTGCAGTATCTGAGCAACCATGAAGGGGAAAGCGGAATCATCTATTGTGCCACCCGAAAAAACGTGGATGCTTTATATGATCTGCTGCGGGAGAACGGAGTGCCGGTGACTAGGTATCATGCCGGGCTTAGCGGGGAGGAGCGAAAAAAGAACCAGGATGATTTTATCTATGATGTAGCGCCGGTGGTGGTTGCTACCAATGCTTTTGGGATGGGGATTGACAAATCCAATGTGCGCTATGTGCTTCATTATAATATGCCGCAGAGCCTTGAGAATTATTATCAGGAGGCCGGCCGTGCCGGGCGGGACGGAGAAGCGGCTGAGTGTATATTACTGTATTCTCCGCAGGATGTGGTGATCTGCCGTTTTCTTTCGGAGAACAAAGAAAATATTCAGGAGTTGGAAAATGAAATAGAAGATATTCGCGATCGGGATGAAGAACGTCTGAAGGCAATGACATATTATTGTATCGGTACCGGATGCATGCGCACAGCCATACTCAGGTATTTCGGGGAAAAGGGAAGCGGACCCTGTGGAAAGTGTTCCAATTGTCTGAGCGAATTTGAAGATACGGACGTGACAGAGAATGCTTGTAAAATCATCCAGTGTGTCATGGATTGCCGCCAGCGTTATGGGGTAAACGTGATTGTCGGGACGGTATGCGGGAATAATTCCGCAAAATTACGCGAATATGGTGTTTCGAAACTGGCTTCTTATGGTGCTTTGCAGGAAATGTCCGAAGTCAAGGTGAAACAGATCGTCAATCACCTGCTGGTGGAAAATATTTTGTATCTGACGAATGATAAGTATACTTTAGTGAAGTTGGGTGAGTCAGCAAGGGAAGTGTTGCGGGGATCACGTGAAGTAGTTATGAAGTTTCCGAAGCAAAGTATGGAGCAGGAAGTCCGGCAGAAGAGCGGATCCAGAAAATACCGTAAATCCGATATCCTTACATCAGCGGGACTGGAACTGTTTGACCGGCTCCGTGAGCTGAGAAGCGTCGTGGCGCGAGAAGAAGCTATGCCGCCGTACATTATTTTTTCTGATAAGACCCTGGTGGATATGTGCGTTAAGCTTCCCGGCAGCCGCCAGGAAATGATGGCGGTATCGGGAGTGGGTGAATATAAATATGAGAAATATGGACAAAGGTTTTTGGACCGTATCGAAGAATGTACTGCTAACAGGAGCGATAAATATTATTTTGGTGAGCGCGATGAGGCCATTATGGCTGCAGCCGGCCCATCTTCTGATGCAAGCAGCAAGCAGAGAGTAAAATCTATTACAAATAAGGAGCTATTATTATGACGTACACCTACAAAACAAAAGGAACATGTTCCGCTGTCATTCAGATGGATATAGAAGGCGACACGGTACATAATATCCAGTTTCTGGGGGGCTGTGAAGGTAATTTAAAGACAATCTCTATTCTGTTAGAAGGCGCTACAGTAGAGGAAATCGAGGAAAAATGTAAAGGAATCACATGCGGAGGCCGCTCGACATCCTGTGCCGATCAACTGGCTCATGCCGTCAGGGAAGCCTATAATGCTTCGTTAGGCTAATCAAAATGCCACACAAGCTATCTGCGCAGATGCTCACAAAGGTCATCTGCGCAGATGTATAAGCGGCCTAATCAATGTTAATCTTCGTTGATTCGGAAACCGGTGCTTTCTTGGGAACGATGACGGTCAGAATGCCGTTATCCAGTTTTGCGGTAATATTGCTCAATTCACCGTCACCTAAGTGGATGCTCCGGCTCATGGAGCTCAGTCTTCTTTCGCGGTGGACATAGTTCTCTTTTTCTTCTTCAGTGCTTTCTTCTCGTTTAACGGAGATAGTAAGCCTTTCTTTCGTCAGATCCAGATCTATGTCCTCTTTGCTGACCCCTGGCAGTTCCGCTTCAATAATATAATTGCTACCTTTTTCTTTGACATCCAGCTTGAAGGTATCGCTCGAAAGGCTCCTTCCCGGGAACCAACTGTCAGTAAAAAAATCATCCAGCATATTGTAAAAAGATCCGTTGCCCAAATTATCCAATTCATTTCTCCTTCTGTTAAATGGTATTAATCCTGTCATAATGTGACCTCCTTCATATAATATTTTATTTTTTAGTGTCTTTCTGCCTTGTTAGCACTCTTGCTTGGTGAGTGCTAATGGCTATATTTATTTTATATCATAGCATGGGGAATTTGTCACTACCTTATACAGTTACTTAATAATTTTTTTGTATTTGTTTAGAAATATAAATTTATGTTCAGATTTTAGTTATCTTTTGCAGGTGTTTCATATAATGTCAAAAAGGAGATTTATAAATTGAACGAACATTACGAATTTGTTAATATTCCGCTGCCCTATGCTTACAACGCACTGGAGCCTTACATTGACGAAAAGACAATGCATCTGCATCATGACAGGCATTTACAGACATACATTAATAACCTAAACAATACACTGAAGGATTTCCCGGAATTACAGTATTTGTCGCTGGAGGAACTGCTGACTAGGTCGATATATTATCCGCCACAGATTAAAACGCCCATTGTCAACAATGCCGGAGGAGTCTATAACCATATGTTTTATTTTTCTATCATGGGTAATTCACATATGACGGATCGGGAGCAGAACCGGCCTGCCGGGCTGCTGGCCGGATATATCAATGATGTCTTCGGCAATTTTGACCAGTTTAAGGATAAGTTTACCAAGGCGGCGCTTTCTGTTTTTGGTTCCGGCTACGCATGGCTGATTGCAGAATACGGCGGAGCGCTTTCGATTGTTACCACGCCCAACCAAAACGTTCCGCGGCTGCAGAAATTCCGCCCCCTGATGAATATTGATGTATGGGAACATGCCTATTATCTGAAGCATTATAACATGCGAGCCGATTATATTGATGACTGGTTCCATGTCGTGAACTGGGACCAGGTTAACCGGAACTTGATAAACTGTCTGGAATAAGCGACATTTTAAATAAAAGAAAGGAAATCAGGGAAAAAGGCAGAATAGTAGGAGTAGAATAGAAAAATCAAGAGAGGTATTGCCATGCCGTACTTTATTTCTTTCTTAGAAGGCATTACTACTTTTATTTCCCCCTGCCTCCTTCCCATGCTTCCGGTTTACCTTTCTTATTTTATGGGGGACAGTTCAGGAGAAAACAGTAAAAAAACCATGGTCAACGCGCTGGGCTTTGTGGCCGGCTTTTCGGTGGTATTCGTTCTGCTGGGCGGTTTTGCCGGCTGGCTGGGCAGTTATCTGATCCGTTATCAGACGGCAGTGAACCTAGTGACTGGTGCTGTCGTTGTTTTGCTCGGCCTGAATTTCATGGGAGTTATTCGGATTTCCTGGATTAACAGGACCGTCCGTCCGGCGGTTGCCGTTAATGATTTAGGATTCTGGCGGGCGGTTATCTTTGGCATCGTATTTTCGATCGGCTGGACTCCTTGTGTAGGGACATTCCTTGGCTCGGCACTGATGCTGGCTTCCCGCCAGGCTTCCACCGGGCAGGGAATCTTCATGCTGATTTGTTATTCGGCCGGACTAGGGCTGCCTTTTTTGTTAAGTGCAGTTTTTATCGGTAAGCTTAAGGGAACTTTTGAGTGGGTTAAGAAGCGTTATACGATCATAATCCGGGTATCGGGAGCGTTTCTGATTGTGACCGGCATCGTTATGATGACGGGGATGATGGGAAGTTTATTGGCTTTTTTGTCTTGACAAAACCAAGGTTTTATATTTCAATTAGATATAGTTGCCCCTAGATATAGTTGTCCCAAAGAGCAATTGCCAGATGAACGGTTAGATAATAAGTAAAGCAGGTTAGAAAATGGAGAATGGAAATCAAGAGCACCAAGATAGCAATCAAGAAGAAAATAACAGGGAAAACAAAAATAGTAGAAATAGTAGACAGCTGATCATGATAGCGATAGTTTTGATTGTTTTATTGGGAGGCGGAACGAGACTATATAATTGGATGCAGGATAAGGAAATTGTGGCGGCTGATGAAATAACCGGGCAGCTACAGCCGAGATCTGGGCAGATGACCGAAACGCAAACAGCGGGAGATGACGCTACGGCGGAGGAAGAGCTGATACTGGCGCCGGACTTCTCGGTTGAGGATGTAGAAGGCAATATTGTCAGCCTTTCCGGTTTGCAAGGCAAGCCGGTGGTATTAAACTTCTGGGCCAGCTGGTGTCCGCCCTGCAAACAGGAGATGCCGGAATTTAACAAGGTATATGAGGAAATGGGGGCAGAAGTCCACTTTATGATGATTGATGCTGTAGACGGTCACAGAGAAACCCTTGACACTGGGTCGGAGTATGTGGCGGAACAGGGATTTACCTTTCCCGTCTATTATGATATAGGACAGTCGGTAATCATCCAGTATGGTGTGCGGGTTTTTCCGAGCACGGTATTCATTGATGCCGAAGGCTGTGTCGTGGCGGTTTATGAAGGGGTTATGGATGAGGATATGTTGCGGCAGGGTATTGCTTTGAGTTCAGAAAAGGTATAGAAAAAGGGGCAGACATGAACGAAAAGATATTTGAACTGATCGTAGCCGGAGAGCAGAAGAAGGAAATAGCAAGGATACTCTCTTTCAATGATAAAACAAAGCGGTACGGCTTGACGCTAACCGATAAAGATGCCGGGCTGCTGTTGGCCGGCCGGCGCAATACGCTGAAGGAGCAGCGCCGGGTCGAGTTTGGGGAAAGTATCTTACCCAAGATAATTGAAGCGTTCTGTGATTCCCAGTATATCAATCAAGATGATTATGTTGAAATGCTGATGGCCTTGCAGGATATTTTTCATCTGTATAAGAATGAATCCCAGGATCAGCTGACAGATGACGAGCTGCTGACTTTCATGCGGGAACAGTTCGAAGGACTCTGTTTCGGATCGTTGGAATATCTGAGCGAGACCTGCCTTGAGCGGTTCGCGCGGGCAATTCGGGGAGGCTATTGCGGCTATCAGAACAGTGGCGGCTGGGGTGAATATGGAAATGACCGGCTGTCCGAAGAAGAACGCTGGGATAAGGAGCTTTTTATGGCAGTATGGGATGAATTGATCAGCTAATCGAAATAAGGCGAAAGGAATGAGTTGATGAAATATACCATGAAAATGCCATATGATATGGAAGAACTGGTGCCTGTCGTAAGAACATTGACGGAAAAATATACCGGCAAGCAGAGTACATCAGTGACTTATGAGATGGCGGAACGACTGATGGGTGCTGTTCTTTTTTGTATAAATGAATATTGGCAGGAAGCCGCCACAAAAGCTGTAGATACTAACGAATTACTTAAAAAGGATGAAAAGCTACCTCCCAAAGAAGCGTATGAGAAAGGATATCAGGCTGTCGTACGAAAAGTGCTACGGGCAAAAGCTGTATATGAAGAGCTCATAACGGATTTTAGATGGTATGGGAATCTGGCCTTATATGATACAGTGCTGAAAGGGATGCCAGCATTTTTTACACAATATGACGCTAGGTTTTTTCCGCAGGATCATATTCTGACTTTGGATTATCCGATATTACGGAAGCTTGAAAAGCTGTGCGGGGTAGACCGGATCTATGAGTATCTGCAGTGCATCCGTCTGGAGCAGCGGATTCTATCCGGTTTTTCTGGGGACAAGGCCGAAAAGATACTTAAGCGTCATCATGCCGGCTATAAAGAATTATTCCTCAATCTGCCGTCGGTGCTGATTAATACCGTAATTGAAGAAATGACAGATTCGGAAGCGGCAGATTCAGAAGCGACAGACAGTAAAAAACAGTTTGCGCTGGAACTGCTGATCAAGGAACATTATGACGGCAGTCAGGAGATTTTAGAATACCTCAGGTAAATTATCAGGATATTATTAAAAAATATTAATAGCTTGATTGAAAAGGTAAATTCCAGTGTAAATTTAAATTCCAGTATGCAGACTAAATTCTGTTTTTAAGCGTTTCATTTTACACAAATGGAATTTACC
>QMCD01001732.1_pt1 | contig 19738 bp, 15 predicted proteins | sample 1821841 | NCBI WGS metagenome assembly QMCD01 (sample SAMN01991225, study PRJNA193472) | Termite gut metagenome, whole genome shotgun sequencing project. | isolation source: worker | host: Macrotermes natalensis
GGAAGCCCCGGCGAGCGAAGCGCCCGCTTCGGAAGCCCCGGCGGAGGAACCTGCGGGAAGCACGCTGAAAATCGCCGCTTTTGTAGGGGCATACGACGCGGCCATGTGGGATGAAGTCACAAACGCTTTTATGGCGAAGCACCCCGAAATCACTGTGGAAGTGGTCGCGGATAGCAACATTGAAACCATAATCAGGCCGCAGATGCTGGCGGGCGATTCCCCCGACTTAGTACACATCTCCATGGGGCAGCCCGAAGCGCTCCTTGAGACGCTGATCAAAGACCAGGCGCTTTTGGACGTGACCGACGTTATCGATATGACGGTAGACGGGGAATCTGTGACTGTGGGCGAAAAAATAATCCCCGGTTTCCTGGATACCTCTATCACCAGCCCGTATGGCGACGGCAAAACCTACATGATGCCCGCGTTCTACGGCCCGTGCGGCTTGTTCTACAACCAGGGCCTGCTTGATGAAAAAGGCTGGGCTGTCCCCACCACGTTTGACGAGTTCTTCGCTCTGGGTGATACAGCGGCCGCCGAAGGCACATCGCTGTTCTGCTATCCCACAGCCGGTTACTTCGACGCGTTTGTCTACAGCCTGATGAACGAAGTGGGCGGCCCCGAGTTCTTTGACCAGGCCACACACTACGCGGAAGGCATTTGGGACACACCCGAAGCTACGCAAATGTTTGATATCATCTACCGGCTGGCTACCGAGTATATGGAGCCGACTGTAATCGCGAACGCGAACGATGATAACTACCTGAACAACCAGCAGCTCGTTCTGAACAACGAAGCGATGTTTATGCCAAACGGCACATGGGTCGTGAGTGAAATGGCCGACGCGCCGCGCGCCGACGGTTTTGAATGGGGCTTCACAGCGCTTCCGGCGGTAACGGCGGGCGGCGACCAGTACTCCTACACTTATTTCGAGCAGAACTGGATCCCCGCTGCGGCGAAAAACCCCGAAGCGGCCAAACTGTTCATGACTTACATGTTCTCGGATGAAGCGGCGGCGATCTTTGCAAGCTATGGCGCTGTACAGCCCATCCCCGGCATGGCCGACCAGCTCGAAGGCGACAACAAGCTGTTCTACAGCATCTATGACAATGGCGCGAAAGCGGCGATGGGCGGCTTCGCGGCGACAAACCCGGTGGAAGGCGTTGACATGGCCGGCTCGTTCTTCAGGGGCGTGGACTCTCTCGCCACTGGCGACTCGACCCAGCAGGAATGGGTAGACGGGATCAAAGAAGCTTCCGACCTGCTGCGTCCTGAGCTGATTCAATAAGAAGCGTTCGCACAGTGTATGTAATGTAACAAATAAGTTTCATCTGACAATGATATCCGCCCTCCCTTAACGGGGAGGGCGGAATCAAAAAAAGCAACAGGCACAAAAAGCCAAAAAGGGCTGGAGGCACGGGTATGGCTGTCGGAAATAAAAAAGGGCGCAATCTATTTATACTGGCATGTGTGGCGCCTGCCTTGGTGTTGTTTGTGATCTTCATGATCATCCCAACAATCAACGTATTCCGCATGTCGATGTACAAATGGGGCGGTTTTTCGCCCAACCAGGAATTCGTGGGGTTTGACAATTTTAAGATTCTTTTTGAGCGGGACGATACGTTCGTTCGCTCTTTCCAAAATACGATATTGCTGCTTGTGATCGTGTCGCTCATAACGTTTACGCTTGCGTTGATCTTTGCCAGCATGTTGTCCCGGGAAAAGATAATGGGGCAGAACTTTTTCCGCATTGTGTTCTATATCCCGAATATACTGTCCATCGTCGTTATTTCCGGTATATTCAGTGCGCTATACAACCCGAAGAACGGCCTGTTCAACTCTATACTGGAGGCGCTTGGCATCGACCCTGTGATGTGGCTGGGAAACCAGCAAATTGTGGTATATGCCATTGCCATTGCCATGATATGGCAGGCAATCGGGTATTATATGGTCATGTATATGGCGAGCATGTCCAGTATCCCGGAAAGCCTGTACGAATCTTCCGGGCTGGACGGTGCGGGCAAGGTGAGGCAGTTCTTTTCCATCACCATACCGCTTGTGTGGAGCAACGTGCGTACCACGCTCACATTCTTTATTATCAGCGCCATCAACATGAGTTTCCTCTTCGTTACGGCAATGACAAACGGCGGGCCTGATAACAGTTCGCAGGTGTTTCTGAGTTATATGTACGAGCAGGCGTATGGCAATTCATCGTATGGTTATGGCATGGCGATCGGCACGATGGTGTTTATATTCTCCTTCGGGCTGGCCGCGGTTCTAAACGCCGTCACCAAACGCGAACCGCTCGAGTATTAGGGGTGAAATGAATCATGGATGTAGCTAAAACACGAAAGTGGCAGATATTACAAAAAGTTGTTATATATATTTTACTGATTCTTTTGGCAATCACCATACTCGTTCCGATCGGTTGGGTATTCGTGTCGTCTGTCAAAGATAATTCAGAGTTTTACGGAAGCCCGTGGATACTGCCCGCGAGTCCCAGGTGGACAAACTTTACGGATGCGTGGCAAGAAGCCCGTATGGGCGACTACATGCTCACCTCCGTGGTCGTCACAGCGATGGCGTTGGGCCTTTTGCTCATCATGGCGCTGCCCGCCGCTTACGCGCTGACCCGGTTTGGGTTCCGCGGCAGGAAGGTCATCAATACATTGTTTATGGCGGGGCTGTTCATCAATGTAAACTATATTGTAGTTCCCATATTCCTGATGATGTCGGATGCGGATAAGTGGCTGATTGGGGCGGGGGCGCAAGGCTTTTTCCTGAACAACCCCTTTATGCTGGCGGTCATCTACGCGGCAACGGCGCTGCCCTTCACCGTATACCTGCTTTCGAGCTACTTTATTACCGTGCCGCGCGCCTATGAGGAAGCGGCGTATATCGACGGGGCGGGGTATGGCAAAACGATGTTTACCGTGATCATGCCCATGGCAAAGCCGAGTATCATCACGGTCATATTGTTTAACTTCCTGCTGTTCTGGAACGAGTATATCATTTCCATGACGATGCTGACCGAGCCAAACGGCGCGCGGACACTTTCCGTGGGGCTTATGAACCTGATGAAAACGCAAAACGCCGCCGCGGAGTATGGGCAGATGTATGCCGGACTTGTCATTGTGATGCTGCCTACGCTGATATTGTACATGATCGTGCAACGCAAGCTGACGCAGGGCATGATGTTGGGCGGATTGAAAGGATAGGCGCGCTATGGATATGTATGTAAAAAGAACACTGACTATTATACTTTACTTTATCGCGCTCGGTTTTAGCGTACTCCTCGTTGTAATGGGGCACAGGATGGGTGAATACCCCGGCCTCTTTATGCAGTTTGGCGGCATCGCCGGGATCGTACTGGTGTTTTATTTCTACAACAGGCGCTATCGTTAGCGCGGCAGGGGGCGGGCAGCCGCCTTTTGCGGAATACGTTATATATCACAGAAGAGGAACTATATTGTGGATAGAATAACTATAAAACCGGCCAAAGGGCGCGGTAGGGTTACTGTGCCCACCGATATCAGCGCGGTAGAGGAAACGACCCGCATTATGGAGCGCTGGGGCGGGGACGCGCTGCGCGATTGCGACGGAACGGAATTCCCGCCCGAGTTGCTTGAGTCCGGCGCAAAAGTATACAGCACATATTACACCACGCGCAAGGACAACGCGTGGGCGCGTGAAAACCCCGATGAAATACAGCAGATGTATGTGATGACCAATTTTTATATGGCGGAAAGCGCCGTGCTGCGCATTCCCCTTATGAAAGGCATACACCCGGGTATGCTCTCGCCCAATACGCGGGACGATATCCATCGCTGGTGGGAAGTAATCGACCGCACAACGGGCGAAGTGTTCAATTCATGGGAATATGACGGGCAGACGGGCGAAGCCGTTCTCACAGGGGCGGCGCCGTATCACGATTATTCGGTCAGTTTTCTCGCGTATATCATATGGGACCCGGTGCACATGTACAATTCCATTGTAAACGGCTGGGATGAGCCGCCGCAATTGACATTCGACGTGCGCCAACCCAAAACACAGGCGTTTTCTTTAAAGCGCCTGCGTCGGTATTGCGAGGAAAACCCGAACGTCTCGGTCATTCGCTTTACGACATTTTTCCATCAGTTCACACTCATCTTCGACGAGTTGAAGCGCGAAAAGTTTGTGGATTGGTACGGATACGCGGCAAGCGTCAGCCCCTATATACTCGAGCGCTTTGAGCGCGAAGTCGGTTACCCGTTCCGCCCGGAGCATATCATAGACCAAGGCTACATGAACAACCAGTACAGAAGCCCCGGCAAAGAATACCGCGACTTTATGGCGTTTCAGCGACGGGAGGTCGCGGCGCTTGCCCGGCAGTTTGTGGAAATCACACATGAATACGGCAAGGAAGCGATGATGTTTCTGGGCGACCACTGGATCGGCACAGAGCCGTATATGGATGAATTCAAAACCATCGGCCTGGACGCGGTCGTGGGCAGTGTGGGCAACGGCTCCACATTGCGGCTGATAAGCGATACGCCGGGCGTGAAATACACGGAGGGGCGGTTTTTGCCCTACTTCTTCCCCGATTCGTTCTACGAGGGCGCCGACCCGGTGATAGAGGCGCGGGAAAACTGGATCACGGCACGCCGTGCGCTCTTAAGAAACCCGATCGACCGCATCGGCTATGGCGGGTACGTCGCGCTTGCCGCCAAATTTCCGCGCTTTGTGGATTATGTGGCGCGGGTAAGCGATGAATTCAGGGATATCTACCAAAGGATAAAGGGCGTTCCGCCGCTTTGTGTAAAGCGGGTGGCCGTGCTGAACAGTTGGGGCAGGATGCGCACATGGGGCGCGCATATGGTGCACCACGCAAAATATTTTCCGCAAAATTACGCGTATGCGGGCGTTATTGAGGCGCTTTCCGGTTTGCCGCTCGCCGTGCGTTTCATCAGCTTTGACGACCTGCTCGAGGCGCCGGATGCGCTTGCTGATATCGACGTGATCGTCAATGTAGGCGGTGCGGGCACCGCGCATTCGGGCGGCGAATATTGGGCCGACCCGCGTATTGTGACCGCCATGAAGCAGTATGTAGCCCGAGGCGGCGGCTTTATTGGCGTAGGCGAACCGTCGGCGCGCCAGCGCCAGGGGCGGTACTTCCAGCTGGCCGATATACTGGGTGTGGAGGAAGAGCGCGGCCTCACGCTGAATTACGGTAAATACAACTGGGAAGAGCAGCCGCATTTTATTACGGAAAAAACGGGCGGAATCGATTTTGGCGGCGCGCGGCAAAGTATTTATGCGCTGGAAGGCACGGCTGTTCTCGCGCAGCGGGATAAAAACGTGCTGCTTGCGGCGAACGATTTTTATAAGGGGCGGGCCGTGTACATCGCCGGGCTGCCCTATAGCGCGGATAACGCGCGCCTGCTGTACCGTGCGGTGCTGTGGGCGTCGCATGGAGAGGAATACACGGCGCGGTGGTACGCGGATAACAGCGCGGTGGACGTACACGTATACCCGGACGCGAAGCAGTTCTGCATCGTAAACAATTCCAATGAAATACAACAATCAAAAACATATACAGATAACGGGAATTCGTTTATAATTGAACTTGAGCCGGGAGAATTGAGGTGGCAGGAATTATGAACTTAGTAATATTGGCGGCCGGTATGGGCAGCAGATACGGCGGATTAAAGCAGATAGACCCTGTGGGCAAACACGGGGAGTTTATTATAGACTACTCGATCTATGACGCGCTCAAAGCGGGTTATAAAAAGATCGTCTTTATTATTTTGGAGGAAAACCTTGAACTATTCCGCGAAACGATAGGTAAGCGGCTGGAGAAGGAAGCGGAAGTGCGCTATGTGTTCCAGGGCACGGAACCGCCCCTGCCCGGGCTTCAAAAGAGGAAAAAGCCGTGGGGCACGGCGCACGCGCTGCTCGCTGCGGAAAGTGAAGTGGATGGTAATTTCGCGGTCATAAACGCGGATGATTTTTACGGCGCGCAGGCCTATGCCCTCGTGAAGGACTATATGGAGGATAAGCGCGGCGGCGAGTATTCCATGGCGGGGTATGTGCTGGAAAACACGCTGAGTGAAAACGGGCACGTAGCGCGCGGCGTGTGCGAAGTGGATGCTGAAGGCTTCCTCACGCGGATCGATGAGCGCATACAGATTCAAAAAAATGATGGCGTGCCGCAATATTTTGAGAATGACGCGTGGTTTGACCTTGACCCAAAATCGGCGGTTTCCATGAACTTCTGGGGGCTTACGCCGCAAGTATTTGACGAGATCAAGACCTACATGCCGGGATATTTTGAAAGCAACATGGCGAATATTGAAAAGGCCGAGTATTACCTGCCGTGGCTCATGGGGCGCGTCCTTTCCGAAGGCGACCGTGTGAAAGTGCTGCGCACGTCCGCAAAATGGTTTGGCGTGACGTACCCGCAGGATAAAGAGCCGGTCGAGCGCCGCATTGCCGAACTGACTAAGGAGGGCGTTTACCCGGAAAGGCTGTGGCATGATGGATAATTTGGCCGCGCAAAAAGGCTTTTCGGTGGCGTGGGATATGGCGGCCGCGTTTCAGTTTTCGGGCGAGCCTGTTTTCATCGAGCGCTTTGGGCATGGGCATATCAACGAAACATATGCCGTGTATTTCAAATTTGAATACAGTCGGCCCATCCGGTACATCATGCAAAAAATCAACACGCTCGTGTTCAGAACCCCGGATAAACTAATGGAAAACATCGTATCCGTAACGGAATATCTGCGCGGTAAGGTTGCCGCGGCGGGCGGAAACCCCGCGCGCGAGGTTCTGACCGTTGTCCCCGCGAAAGATGGCGGGTTCATGGCGCAGGACGCATCCGGCGACTACTGGCGCGCTTATGTCTTTGTGGAGGACGCAACAAGCTACCAGACAGTAGAGCGGCCGGAGCTGTTTTACCAGTCCGCGCGGGCATTCGGCAGGTTCCAGCGACTTTTAGACAGTTACCCCGCGGAAAAACTGCATGAGACGATCCCCGATTTCCACAACACGCCCAAACGTTTCGCGGATTTTTGCGCCGCGACAGCCCGCGACACAACGGGCCGGGCGGCGGCAGTACGGAAAGAAATCGATTTTCTGATGGCGCGGGAGAGCGAATACGGCCACATCACAAATATGCTGGCAAGCGGGGAAATCCCCCTGCGCGTAACGCACAACGACACAAAACTCAACAACGTGATGATCGACAACCAGACAGGCGAGGGCGTGTGCGTAATCGACCTCGATACGGTAATGCCCGGTTCGGCGCTGTATGATTTTGGAGATAGTATACGGTTTGGCACAAACCCCGCGGGCGAAGATGAACGCGACCTTTCAAAAGTCGTGTTCCGCATGGATTTATACCGGCAATACAGGGAAGGTTTTTTGAGCGAGGCAAACCTTACGGCTAAAGAGGTAGCAAACCTGCGGTTGGGCGCAAAGCTTATGACCCTTGAAAACGCCATGCGCTTTTTGGCGGATCACTTGAACGGCGATGTGTATTTCCGCATTCAGCGCGAAGGGCAGAACCTTGACAGGGCGCGCACGCAAATCAAGCTGGCGCAGGAAATGGAGATTCAGTTTAACGATATGTGATAACTACGTGATAACTACGTGATAACTACTATAAGTTTTCAATAAGACGGTTCGGCGTTACTCCATCTATGTAACCCGTTCACGCCAGGAAAAGGAGGATATAAAAACCGCGGCGGTTGCGGTGCGGCAGTGTGGAGACCTGTCGCAATGCGCTTGGGACATCGCGCCCAGGCGTGAGGAGGGCGGGCGAATGCCGGTTGCTCCAGACCGTAGGGTATGGCAAACGTAAGATTGGAGAGTATCAAGAAGATCTACCCCCACAGCAGTGAAACCAAAAAACGCAAAAAGGGCGAACCCCGGGAACAGGGAAAAGCCAATTTGCAGATCACTGACAAGGGCGTAGTGGCAGTACAGGACTTCTCACTTGAGATCGCGGACCAGGAATTCATTGTATTGGTCGGCCCTTCCGGTTGCGGCAAATCGACCACACTCAGAATGGTGGCGGGGCTGGAGGAAATTTCAGACGGCAAACTCTATATCGACGACGTGCTGGTAAACGACGTCGCTCCAAAAGACAGGGATATCGCTATGGTATTCCAGAACTACGCGCTATACCCGCATATGACGGTGTTTGAAAACATGGCGTTTGCCCTGAAACTGCGCAAAGAGAAAAAGGAAGTGATCCAGCAAAAGGTGACCGAAGCCGCTAGAACGCTTGAAATCGAAGATTTGCTTTCCAGGAAGCCCAAAGCGCTTTCGGGCGGGCAAAGGCAGCGTGTGGCCATTGGGCGCGCCATCGTGCGTAACCCAAAGGTTTTTTTGATGGACGAGCCGCTCTCAAACCTCGACGCAAAGCTTCGCAACCAGATGCGCGCGGAGATCATATTGCTGCGCAAGAAAATAGATACGACATTTATTTATGTCACGCACGACCAGACGGAAGCTATGACTTTGGGCGACCGCATCGTGATCATGAAGGACGGCGTCATCCAGCAAATCGGCACGCCGCACGAAGTATTTAACCGGCCTCTGAACCTTTTTGTGGCCGGGTTTATTGGTACGCCGCAAATGAACTTTTTTGACGGCAGGCTCGCGATTCAAAACGGGCAATACCATGTGCATGTCTACAACGCCGATATACTGCTGACCGACGAAATGCAGGCCGCTTTAAAAGCCAAAAATGCCGGGGAAGACGAAGTGACCGTGGGCATTCGCCCGGAGCACATCATGGTATCCAATACCGACTCGCCGGATGTGATCGAGTCGGAACTTTCCGTATCGGAAATGATGGGCAGCGAGATATACCTGCATGTGGATGTAGGCGGCGGGCACGTGGACGTGCAGAACAAAGAAGCGGTAATCCGTATTCCTGTGACGGACGCGGCGGACGAGTATTCCAGCGCAAACACAGGGCACACCAGCGTCAAGTTCAGGCTGCACCCAGGTTTGCTGCATTTGTTTGACAAGACGACGGGAGAAAGCATCTTATCTTGCTAGGTAAGCGCTGATTAAATCTGACCGCACTATTTAGTCAGTGGTTCCTAAATAATTAAATAATCATTGAATGGTTTCCCAGTTAGGTAGCGCCGAAAGGCGTTGCCTATTTGGGAACGGTATAAAGAGGGGAAATAACGAAAATGGACATAAAAATGGATATGTACCGCGAGATCATGGAGCAGCCGCGTGTGTTGGGCGGGATACTGCCAAAAAATGAGGCTGTGTTAAACAGTCTCGTGGCGAAAATAAAGGAATCGGACATTAAGCAGGTGGTGCTCGCGGCGCGCGGGTCTTCCGACCATTGCGCCATCTACGCGAAGTATTTGATTGAGCTTTTGGTGGGGATACCCGTATCCCTTTCCGCGGCTTCCGTCGTTACGTTGTACGGCGGGGAATTGCGCTATGAAAACACACTTGTGCTGGCCATATCGCAATCTGGTGCGGCGGAAGACGTGGCTGCCGTGGTGAAAAACGGCAACCGGAGCAAGGCAGTAACGGCGGCAATCACAAACAAGGAAGGGTCGCTTTTGGACAAGGAAGCGGCGTATGGGCTGCTGTGCGCGGCGGGCGAGGAAAAGAGCGTGGCGGCGACCAAAACATTTATGGCTTCGCTGTATTTAGTGGCGCTGCTTGTGGCCAAGTGGGCCGGAAACAGTGATTTACTGAAGTCGCTGGAAGCGCTTCCCAACGCGCTTGTGCATGAGGCGGCGCAAGTCGATTCGATCATGGCGCTGGCGCGTGAGTATACGTTTATGCGGGAGTGTATCACGCTTTCGCGCGGTTTGCTCTACCCCCTCGCGCTCGAGGCGGGGCTTAAGATGATGGAAACGACGTACACGAACGCGCGCGGGTTTGCCGTTTCAGATTTCCAGCACGGCCCGCTGGCATTGGTGCAGCAGGATACGCCGGTGTTCCTTTACGCGCCGGGGACTGGCGCCGCGCATAAGGACGCCGTGGCCGCGTTTGAGCAATATGCGGCGCTGGGTGCCGATTTGACCGTTTTCACCAGCGACGAGGCGCTTGCGAAAAAAGCGCGGCGGGCCGTCATAACGGCGAAAGCGGACGAATATACGGAGATATTCCACCACACGATGGCGGCGCAGCTTTTTGCGTGCGGGCTTGCCATAGCCAAGCATAAAAACCCGGATGCGCCGCGAAACATCAAAAAAGTAACGATCACAAAGTGAGGGGCGCGTATGAAATTCAGTGTAAATGAGACGGTATTCGTTCCGGATGGAAAAGGCGCGGATGAAGCGTGCGGGCGGACGACTGCCTTATGTTTTTCCGCGCATCAGGACGACATAGAGTTCATGGCGTACCATGAGATCGCAAACTGTTTTCAGAAAACAGACCGCTGGTTTTCCGCCTGCGTGGTCACAGACGGCGCGGGCAGCCCGCGCGCGGGGCTGTACGCAGACTATACGGATGAGCAAATGAAGACCGTGCGTATAAAAGAGCAGAACAAAGCGGCAACGGTCGGTGAATACGCGGCGCAGATACAGCTCGGGTATCCCAGTAAGGCGGTAAAAGACCCGGCGGAAAACGCTGTGGTGCAAAGCATTGCGGACGTGATACTCGCCTGCAAGCCGGATGTCATATACACGCATAATTTTGCGGACAAACACGATACGCATGTCGCCGTGGCGTTGCGCGTACTTGCGGCGCTTTCCATGCTGCGCGGGCGGTTTACGCCGAAAAAACTTTACGGTATGGAGGTATGGCGGTCTCTTGATTGGATGAACGACAGCGACAAGACAGTGTTTGACGCGTCGGCCCACCCAAACCTCGCGGCGGCGCTTATGGGCGTGTACGACTCGCAAATCATGGGTGGCAAGCGGTACGACAGCGCGGTGCTGGGCCGAAGAGCGGCAAACGCGACCTTTTTTGAAAGCCACGGAACAGACGAGATGGAGCTTGCGGTCTATGCGGTCGATATGTCGGCATTACTCGGCGGGGAATTGACGCCCGCCGCTTTTGTGGAAGCCGAGATAGAAAAATTCAAGCGGGATGTAACGGGGCGGATCGGCCGCTTTACCTAAAGGAGGATCGCCATGAACTGGAATGGATTGGAATATGATTTGAAAGCAGCGCCGCCGCTTGATGCGGGGTTTGCGCCATTTTTAAAAATATTAGAGTCGCACCAGAAGAGTGCGCGGGAAAGCGGGCGCAAGCTGGCGATATCCATTCGGCGACCGGGCGATCATGTTTCTGTGTACGAAATGATGGTGCACGGCGGCGGGCAGATGGCGCGTGCGGACGAACTGATTACCGAGCGCGTGGTGAAGTTTTTGTTGTGGATGAAAGGCGGTTACGAGGTCACGGTATACGGCGGCGAGACGATTGGGCGGCATATTGAAAGCCTGTACAAAAGCGGGGGCAAACGGGCATTTGACGCGGACTTTATGGCACGCGTATATGAAAAGCCGTTTGCTGTGTACGTCAAAAAATATGAAGAAAAGATTGCTGAATCGGACGAGGCGTATTCGCTCGGCGGGAACGCCGACGGCTGCCGGATCGGTTTTGACGCGGGCGGCAGCGACCGCAAGGTATCGGCGGTAATCGACGGGGAAGCTGTGTTCAGCGAGGAAGTCGTGTGGCATCCAAAAACGACAGCCGACCCGGACTACCACTATCAGGGGATCGTCTCCGCGCTTAAGAAGGCGCAGACGTATCTGCCGAGGGTAGACGCGATCGGCGTTTCGTCCGCCGGCATTTATGTGGATAACAGATGCATGGTTGCCTCGCTGTTTTTGAAGGTGCCGCAAGACTTGTTTGACGCGAAAGTGAAAGATATCTACCTCCGCGCCGCAAAAGAGATCGGCGCGCCGGTGAAAGTGGCGAATGACGGGGACGTGGCGGCGCTTGCCGGGGCGATGGGGCTTGGTGAAAACAGTATACTCGGCGTCGCGATGGGTACATCGGAAGCCGCCGGGTTTGTAGACGGCAGTGGGCAGATACGCGGGTGGCTGAACGAGCTGGCGTTCGCGCCCGTCGATCTTTCGCAAGACGCCATGCGGGATGAATGGTCGGGAGATATCGGCTGCGGCGTCAAATATTTCTCGCAGGATGGCGTGATCAAGCTTGCGGCAAACGCGGGCATTGCCTTTGAAGAAACCGCTACGCCCGCCGAAAAGTTGAAAGCGGTGCAAGAATTACTGCAAAAGGACGAGGACGCGGCACGGCCCATATATGAGTCTATCGGCATTTACCTCGGGCACGCGGCGGCGCTATACCACCATTTTTACCATATGAAAAATATACTTGTGATGGGCCGGGTGCTTTCCGGCAAGGGAGGCGAGATCATCGTAGAGACCGCAACGAAAACTTTGGCGGACGAGTATCCTTCTTATGGCAAAGCGGTGCGTATCATGCTGCCGGATGAAAAGACGCGGCGTGTGGGGCAAAGCGTGGCCGCCGCCAGTCTGTAATACTGCGGCGCAAAGCACCCTCTTCAGTAACCAAAGAAAGCTTGCGGTTTAGCAATGTAGACCATACTACGGGATGAAGATATTGTTTTGTATTGTTACAGGGTATGGCTTTCCACGATTGTCCGTGCCTTTGCCTTTAAGGGAGTCCTTAGAACCGTAGGTTCTGAGCCGCCGGAGGCATATAATGCGCCGCAGGCTCCTTGACCACATAGGAATACCCGAGCCTAAATATGATGGCGGATTAAATTTGAACCCGCCCCTGCGCAATCTTTAAAACATTGACACTTGCCATCGAGGTAGCTTATGACGCTGCCGCTGGGCGTCAAGGGGGGCAGGGGGATTCGGAATTTCCACCCTTCGCCCCCCTTGACAATCCCCCTCTGCCCCTTGAAACCGACTAGCGACCTTAGTAATCTGGGAAGGTTTATGGTTCAGCAATGTAGACCAGCATACGGAAGTGTTGAGATATGTTTGTATAGCTGTAGGGCATGGCTTTCCGCGATTGTTCATGCCTTTGCCTTTAAGGGAGTTTTTAGAACCGTAGGTTCTAAACCGCCGGAGGCATATAATGCGCCGCAGGCTCCTTGACCACATAGGAATACCTCAAAGCAAACGTAAGGTATTTGCACAATATAAATACGGGTTCGTATTTAGGCGGACATACCTAGCCAGAAAAAGATTTCCCCCTACTCCACCGTCACGCTTTTTGCCAGGTTCCGTGGTTTATCCACATCGCAGCCCTTTTGTACCGACATGTAATAAGCAAACACCTGCATGGGCACGATCGCGGATATAGGCGCAATAAAATCGACCGTATCCGGCACAGCCACCACCTCGTCCGCAAAATCCGCGACCCTTTCAATGAACCGTTCCTGCGTCACCACTAAAACTTTCGCGCCGCGCGTCGTCACTTCCTTCACGTTGCTCACGCACTTTTCAAAAAGCTCCTCCTGTGTCAGCACCGCCACCACCAGCGTACCCTTCTCTATGAGCGCGATCGTGCCGTGTTTCAGCTCGCCCGCCGCATAAGCCTCCGAATGGATGTAGCTGATCTCTTTCAATTTAAGAGAGCCTTCCATCGCAAGCGCATAGTCCAGCCCGCGCCCGATATAGAACACGCTGTGCTCCATAAAATGCTCTGACGCGTATTTTTGCAGCGCGCCCTTTTTTTGCAGCACCGTTTCCACATGCCCGGGCGCCTTTTGCAGTTCGCTCACATAAGACGCGTATTCTTCTCCGTTTATCCGCCCCTTTACATACGCCAGCTTGACCGCAAAAAGATACAGTGTCATGAGCTGCGTCGTGTATGCTTTGGTGGAAGCCACAGCAATCTCCGGTCCCGCGCGCGTGTAAAGCACCGCGTCCGCCTCCCGCGCGATCGTAGAGCCCACTACATTACAGATAGCCAGCACAAACGCCCCTCTTTGCTTTGCTTCCCGAAGCGCCGCGATCGTATCCGCAGTCTCGCCGCTCTGGCTCACCACGACCACAAACGTTTCCCCGTCCAGTATCGGGTTTTTATACCGGAATTCGGAAGCGATCTCCACCTCCACCGGCACACGCGCATACCGCTCTATAATATACTTGCCGACGCACGACGCGTGGTACGCCGTACCGCACGCCACAATCGTTATCTTGCCGAGGCCTTTTAGCCGTTCATTCGAAAGGTCTATCTCGTCAAAACTAACGCCGCCGTCCTTGATACGCGGGTTTGCCGTCTCCATGAGCGCGCGCGGTTGTTCCTCTATCTCCTTGATCATGAAATGCTCATACCCGGCTTTTTCCGCCTGCGCGATATCCCAATCCACATGAAACGGCTCGCGCTTAACGCGGTTTAAATACTGGTCGAAAAGCCGCACTTTGTCTTTTGTAATCACGGCAATTTCCTTGTCCTCAAGGAAATACACGTCTTTTGTATACTCCAGCAACGCCGGGATATCCGAAGCGATCAGGTTTTCCCCGTTCCCGATTCCCACCACAAGCGGGCTGTCCTTCCTCACCGCCACGATCTCGTCCGGGTCGTCTTTGCAAATCACCCCCAGCGCGTAGCTCCCCTCCAGCATACTGATTGCCTTTAGCACCGCCTGTTTCAAGTCGCCGTCAAGAAAATGACGGATCAGGTGCACGATCACTTCCGTATCCGTCTCCGAGGCGAACGTAACGCCCTTTGCGGAAAGCCACTGCCTGAGCGCCATATAGTTTTCTATGATCCCGTTGTGTACGATCGCCACGTCGCCCGCCGTGCTGGTATGCGGATGGGAATTCACATAATTCGGCTCGCCGTGCGTCGCCCAGCGCGTGTGCCCGATCCCAACGGTAGCGGCGGCGTCCGTCTCCGCTATCAGTTTTTCCAGCTCTTTCAGCTTGCCTTTTTCTTTTATGATGCTGATGTTTCCATCCGCGTCCTGCCACGCCACGCCCGCGCTGTCATACCCCCTGTATTCCAGCTTTTTAAGCCCGCCTGTCAGTACGCCGATCGCGTCCTTTTCGCCTACATATCCCACAATTCCGCACATATTGCCACCTTGCCTCCAAACTGCCGTTGTTCCGATTATTTGAGCCGCTGCTCCACCAACCTGGCTATTTTCACAGCCTGCTTTGTGATCACCGCCTTGTCCTTACCCTCGATCATCACCCGCACAAGCGGTTCCGTACCCGATGTGCGTATGAGCACGCGCCCCTTGCCGTCAAATTCCCGCTCCAGCTCCTTGACCTCTTTCTGGATCACCTCGTCGTCCATATATCCGTATTTCTTATCCTCCGAAACGCGCGCGTTCACCAGCACCTGCGGGTATATCTCAATATTCCGCACCAGCCGGGAAAGCGCCTTTTCCTCCCGCTTCATCACGCGCAGAAGGTGCACGCCCGAGAGTATGCCGTCGCCCGTCGTGTTGTCGTCCAAAAATATTACATGGCCGGATTGTTCCCCTCCCATGTTGTATCCGCCTTCCAGCATCTTTTCCAGCACATAGCGGTCTCCCACATCTGTGCGCAGCATCTCCACGCCGTTCTTTTTGAGCGTCGCCTCTACGCCCATGTTGCTCATCACGGTAGCGACCAGCGTATCCCGGTTGAGCAGCCCCCGCTTCTTCCTGTCCAGCGCGCATACCGCCATGATTTTGTCGCCGTCCACAATAATGCCATGCTCGTCTACCGCGATCAGCCTGTCCGCATCCCCATCGAACGCCAGCCCCACATCCGCGCCGAGCTCAGAAACAAGGCGCGCGAGCTGGTCCGGGTGGGTGGAGCCGCAATGGTCGTTTATGTTGTTGCCGTCCGGCATATTGTAATAGGGCAGCACCTCCGCCCCCAGAAGCTTAAACACCCAGGGCGCCACTTCGCTTGCCGCGCCGTTCGCGCAGTCCAGCACTACCTTCAGCCCGTCAAGGTTGCCCTCCGCCACGCTCACAATATAATCGATATACTCCTGCGCCGCTTTTTTCATGCGGATGCGCCGCCCCACACTGATACCCGTCGGCATAGGCACATCCGCGCAGTTGTTATTGATGATCTTTTCTATCCTGTCTTCTATTTCATCCGCCAGCTTATACCCGCTGGAATTAAAGAATTTAATCCCATTGTATTCCACTGTGTTGTGCGACGCGGAAATCATGACCCCTGCGTCATACCCCATCAGTTTGGTCAGGTAAGCCACCGCCGACGTGGGCAGCGTGCACGCGACCACAGCCTCCGCCCCCACCGAGCAGATACCCGCCACCATCGCGCTTTCCAGCATATCACCCGAAACACGCGTATCCTTTGCAATCAATATTTTCGCGCTGTGTATCTCATCTGTCAGGCAAAACGCGCCCGCACGCCCCAAATTATATGCCAGCGTAGCCGTCAGTTTTTCATTTGCGACGCCCCGCACCCCGTCCGTTCCAAATAGTCTTGTCATAGAAGTCCTCTCTACTTACCCCTCTCCGGGTACCCAATCAAATATTCCTCGGCTTGCGTAGCCGCCACTGCGCCGTCACTTGCCGCCGTCACGACCTGCCGCAGCCGTTTCGTGCGGATATCCCCCGCGGCAAAGACACCCTCCACCGATGTTTGGCAATCCGCCTCCGCTATGATATAGCCCGCTTTGTCTAGCGGCACTTGCCCTGCTATTAAATCTGTCTTTGGCACCTGCCCAACCGCCACAAACACGCCCGATACGGGAATCTCCTTTTTGCCGCCGCCCGCCGCCTCAAGCACAACCTTTTGCACGGCAAACTCACCCGTGATTTCTTTTGCGACATGCGCCAGCACAAACTCTATATTGGCAGTCTTTTGCGCCTGCTTCACCAAAGCGTCCTGCGCGCGGAACCGTTCCCTGCGATGCACCAAATATACTTTTTTACACAGCCGGGCAAGGTAGAGCGCGTCGCCCACCGCCGTGTTACCGCCGCCTATAACCGCCACGTCTTTATCCCGGAACAGCGCGCCGTCGCAAGTAGCGCAATACGAAACGCCCGCACCGGCAAACTCCGACTCGCCGGTTATACCCAAAAGGCGCGGCTTTGCGCCCATCGCGAGTATCACCGTTTTCGCTTCATACGTTCCTTTGGAAGTCTCCGCTTTTTTCACGTCACCCAAAAGCTTTAGTTCTTTCACTGTTTCCAGCTTCACTTCCGCGCCCGTCCGCTTCACCTGCTCCAGCATATCCATCGCAAGATCCGCGCCCGAAACGCCCTGCTTCAGCCCAGGGTAGTTTTCTATAATGGGCGTATTCACGATTTGCCCGCCCGCGAAAGCGCTCTCCAGCAGCAACGTTTTAAGGCCCGCGCGCGCCGCGTAAATCGCGGCTGTCATGCCTGCGGGGCCGCCTCCTATAATCAGCACATCAACCATTGTTCCGACCTTCCTTTTTTTCTATCGTATAGCATACCACATCCGCCTGCATATTTCAAAAACTTCTCTCGCTGGGTTTGTCTCTTCCAGTTTAGCAAGCATTTCATACTATACAGCCTACTATTTGTTCCTGGAGATGAAAACAATTTTCTCTTTTATTTTCCCTCTCTATCGTTTACTATAAACATAAAAACAGTATCAACAACAATCGGGGCAGCCCCCCGCATGGAGAAACCCACATGAACCAATCGTTCGCCGCGCCGCGCACGTCCGGCGGCCTTTCCGCAAACGCGCTCAAATTGATCGCCATTTTAGCCATGCTTGTCGATCACATCGCGGCGGGGCTGCTGCCTGCGGGCGAGCCGCTCACGCTTTTTATGCGGTTTATCGGCCGTATCACCGGCCCCATCATGTTTTACTTCATCGCCGAAGGCTACAGCCATACACGGAACGTAAACAGCTATACGCTGCGCATGGCGCTTTTCGCGCTTGTGAGCTACATCCCCTACATTTATTATTTCCAAAAGGGGCTGCCGGGGGCGGATAATTTCTACCATTTCGACGTCATCTTCACGCTGCTGCTCGGACTGCTTGCGATCCGCGCCCGCAATGAAATAAGAAACCCCGTCTTAAAGTGGTGCGCCATCGCTGTACTGCTGCTACTTTCCACCACAAGTGACTGGTCGTATATGGGTATCATCTGTATTTTACTGTTCGATTACTTTCGCGGCGATTTTAAAAAACAGGCTTTTGCCTATTCCATAGCCACGCTTATCTACATCCTTCCGAGCGTACTTTCACCCATGCGCACGCTCATCACCGGCGGCGGGTTCGACGTTCTCCTCCTTGCGCAAAGTAGTTACCGCCTGGGTATGTTCCTGCCACTCGCGCTGCTTTACCACTATAACGGCCGCATAGGCAAGGGCGGCGCATTCGCAAAATGGGGTTTCTACATCTTTTACCCCGCGCACCTCGTACTGCTCGCGCTCATCCGGCAGTTCATTGTTTCGTAGCCCGCTTCACCGGCAATATCTTCTCAAGGTCAAACACCATCGCGTTGGCCGTAAGGTAATCCAGCACATAACACGTTGTGAAATTTCTCTGTGCCATCACTTGTTCCAGGTCCTTTCTCGCGAGGGATAAGAACCACGGGAATTGCCGCTTCTTCCGGTCATGCTCCGCCGTCACGAGCAGCAGGTTGGCCGTCTTATACCTGCCCGTTTTAAAATACTCTTTTTCATTTTTCTCCCACATTTTTGTGACGAGCAGCTTCTTCAGTTCGTCCGCGTTTTCCTCGAAACTTGTGATCAGGCGTATCCTCTCCCCATAGCCCTGCCCATGCAAAAACAACAGTTGAAACTGCGCCTCTATCTGCCGGTAGGCGTCCTTGTTCCCAAATATCGTCACAACTTCAAACAGATGCGTCCCCTGTTCGTCACGCATAATGAAATCACCCGGGTCGTGCGGCTCAATCTTGCGGTATTTCCTGCCCATCTTCTGGAAGCACATCAGCAGATGAAAAAGCTCCACACGCTTTTTGAACCGTTCCGCCGGTGCGGGCGCGTAATGTTTCGTTACCAGCCGTTCACACTGCCCGGCAATCTTTTTTTCATGGACGATATTCATTTCTTTCACAGTATAACACAAAAAGGCCCGCCGAAACGCCGACAAGCCTTTTTTGTAAATTGTTCAAGTGTTACGCCGCTGGCGTACTTGTAGCCGATGATGACGGTGACGCGGACGCCATAGCTTCTTTCTTCGCAGCAGCTTCTTCTGGCGTCATTTTACGGGCCACAACCACGATTCTGCCGTCTTCCTGCGAATACTCGCATGTGGCAAGCGAGATCAGCTCGTCGCCAAATTCCGCCGTGACACCCGTATCATAAAGCTCCAGCTCCTTTATATTTTTGATATAATCGTCAAACTCTTCCTTTGTCTTCGCGTCATAGAACTGATAAAACTTAAACACGTCGTCGGTCTTGTTATATACCTTGGACAAAAACACCGACACGATCTCATATTCCGCCGCCTCATACAGCGTGCTGTATTCGATCGTCGGGAAATCCCAGTAAAAATCCTCCAGCAGGTAAGAGGTCAGCGTGTGGAACATACTCCCGTTTTTCATGTTGTGCCCGTGGATCAAAAGGTTCGCGCTGCGCGGGTCTATCGAGCAGTTATAGTCTATAAACAGCGTACCCCTAAGACTCGGGTCGTTTTGCTTTTCAAATGTGCGGTACAGGTAGAATTGCCCGTCTTCCTCCTGCGTGTACATCACAGGATAATCGATATTCGTACCATCTACCTTCAGCCAGCCCGCAAGGTCGTTGTTCTGCTCATAAAGCTCCGCGAGCTGCGCTAAGATCTCCGGCTCGGGCGTGGGCGTCGGCTTAGGTGTGGGCGTGGGCGACGCAGTCGGCGGGGGCGTCGGC
>QMCD01001704.1_pt1 | contig 19728 bp, 16 predicted proteins | sample 1821841 | NCBI WGS metagenome assembly QMCD01 (sample SAMN01991225, study PRJNA193472) | Termite gut metagenome, whole genome shotgun sequencing project. | isolation source: worker | host: Macrotermes natalensis
TTATGTTCTGCCCACACTGTATTTATGTGTTTGTTCTCAGATCCACACAACATAAAAATATACTATATATTGTGTAAAAAGCCCTTGACAGCACATTGCATAAGTTCTATAATTATAATCGCCACCGGAATGAGGAATTTGCATAAAAAAGCTAATGCAGTGCCGAAAATCAACGAAACTTAAAATTATTCGCAAATTAAGGATATGGCGGGGCAAATCACATTAACATCGAGTGAGGAAGAGCAATGTTAGAGGTTATCATCAAGAGAAGCGGAGACACCGTTCTGTTTGACCGCTCAAAGATAAGGAACGCAATCTTCAAGGCGAACGTCAGAAACGCGACGGAGAAATTCACCGACGCGGAGCTTGACAGAATCACCGACGAGGTCGTAGAGGAGATTGAGAGCAGGGCAAAAACCCCGACGGTTGAGCAGATTCAAGACGTCGTGGAGGAGAAGCTCATCGAGGAGGGCTACGCGAAAACGGCGAAGGCCTATATCCTTTACCGCGCGGAGCACCAGCGCCTTCGTGAAATGGACGATGAGCTCGTGAAGATTTATTCCTCACTCACCTTTGTGCGCGCCGAAGACGATGACATGAAGCGCGAAAACGCAAATGTCAATGCCGACACAGCTATGGGCACGATGCTGAAATACGGCTCAGAGGGCGCAAAGAGCTTTTATGATAAATATGTTATCCCTTCAGAGATTGCCGAAGCGCACGCCGAGGGGGATATTCAGATACATGACAAGGATTTCTACACACTCACCGAAACCTGCTGCCAGATAGATTTGATAAAGCTGTTTGAAGGCGGCTTCTCAACGGGTCACGGCTACCTGCGTGAGCCGAACGATATAAGAAGCTATGCGGCGCTTGCGTGCATTGCGATTCAGGCCAACCAGAACGAAATGCACGGCGGCCAGAGTGTGCCGATTTTTGATTACGCCATGGCGAAGGGCGTGGACAAAACCTACAGGAAAGAATACTCAAACGCGCTGATTGACATCATAAGAATCCTCAAGGGCATGGATTTCGCGGCCGCCAAGGAGCTTGCGGCAAGGATAAAAGAAGAGGTCGGCAATAACGTCACGATGGACAAAGCCGACGAATATACCAAAACGGTTATACCCGCGCTCAAGGCTGACATGGCTTTCACCGAGGATGAGCTTGAAAAGATAAGCAAATATGTAAAAGAAACCGCGTGGAGAGAGACGGACAAGGCCACCTTCCAGGCGATGGAAGCTTTGGTGCATAACCTCAACACGATGAACTCGAGAGCAGGCGCGCAGGTGCCGTTCAGCTCACTGAATTACGGCACTGACACAAGCGAGCAGGGCAGAATGGTGATAAGAAATCTTCTCGCTGCAACAGAAGACGGCCTCGGAGACGGCGAGACGCCTATCTTTCCGATTCAGATTTTCAAGGTTAAAGAGGGCGTGAACTATAATGAGGAAGACCCGAACTATGGCCTTTTCAAGCAGGCGATGAGAACCTCGGCGAAGCGGCTTTTCCCGAATTTCAGCTTCCTTGATGCGCCGTATAATCTTCAGTATTACAGAGAGGGCGACTATAACTCCGAGGTGGCATATATGGGCTGCCGCACAAGGGTTATGGCAAACGTACATGACCCCTCACGCGCCGTGACATGCGGGCGCGGAAATCTCAGCTTCACGTCGATAAATCTTCCGCGGCTGGGTATAAAGGCGAAGGGTGATGTCAGGAAGTTCTATGAGCTTTTAGATGAAAAGATAGATTTGGTAATAGAGCAGATTTCACACCGCTTCAAGATTCAATGCTCAAAGAAGGCATATAACTACCCATTCTTGATGGGGCAGGGCGTGTGGATTGACTCCGAGAAGATTGACAGAAACGATTCTGTCGCCGAGGTTTTGAAGCACGGCACTCTTTCAGTCGGGTTCATCGGGCTGGCGGAGACGCTGAAGGCTCTTACGGGCAGGCACCACGGCGAAAGCGAAGAGAGCTATCAGCTCGGGCTGGATATAATCGGATATATGCGCGAGAGGCTTGATAAAATGTCGCAGGAGAGCGGGCTTAACTGGACGCTCATCGCGACGCCGGCAGAGGGCCTGAGCGGACGCTTCGTGCGGATTGACAGGAAAAAATTCGGCAGAATAGAAGGCGTGACCGACAGAGACTATTACACTAATTCTTTTCATGTGCCGGTATATTATCCGATAAGCGCATATGAGAAGATTCAGAAGGAAGCACCGTTCCACGCGATGACGAACGCCGGGCACATCAGCTATGTTGAGCTGGACGGAGACACCGCGAAGAACATTGACGCATTTGAGAGCATTATACGCTGCATGAAGGAAGCGGGGATTGGTTACGGTTCTGTAAATCACCCTGTAGACAGAGACCCGATTTGTGGGTATAATGGTATTATTGACGAGGTTTGCCCAAGATGTGGTAGAAGAGCGGGCGAGGGCGTGCCTCTGGCGAAGCTGCAGGAGCTCAAGAAGCGGTATCACGACGTGCCGGACTATTCACATCTGATTGAATAAACTATGGCCGCAGGGTCGGAAAAATAAAATGAGGCAGAAAGACGAGGGTAGAAAAATGAACGGCAACGATATCATCATCGGCGAAGGCAGAGATTTTGACAGAATCCGCAGAATTACAGGCTATCTTGTAGGTACCACCGACCGCTGGAACAACGCAAAGCGCGCGGAGGAGAAAGACAGAGTGAAGCATGGCATGAACGTGAATGCGGAGCAAAAGTCGGCTTAAATTTATGCTGCGGAAACAGCGCGGGGATTTCCCCGTGCTTTTCTTCGGTTTCAGGAGGGAATGAAGAACTATGAAAATTAGACTGGCGGGCGTGGTGAAGGAATCCATAACAGACGGCAAAGGGCTGCGCTATACTGTCTTTACACAGGGCTGCCCGCACCACTGTCAAGCCTGCCACAATCCCGAAACATGGGATTTCAGTGCCGGATATGTAGCCGACACAGATGAAATCGTCGAGGATTTCAAGAAAAACCCGCTGCTTAAGGGAATCACGCTGAGCGGAGGCGAGCCGATGTCGCAGGCTGAAGCGTGTCTGGACATAGCGAGAAAGGTTCACGCCGCGGGCAAAGATGTCACCGTTTTCTCCGGTTGGACGCTCGAGGAGCTAACCGCGATGAATGACCCTGTGATAAAGGAATTGCTTCTGGAGACTGACGTTTTGGTAGACGGCAAATTCATTGAGGAGCAAAAAAACCTCGATTTGCTGTTTCGCGGCAGTGAGAATCAGAGGCTAATAGATATGAAGAAGACGCGTGAAGCGGGCAAGATTGTGCTCTTGGAGGAATGAAGAAAGGTCGGGTGAATTTGTTAAAGCATTAACAAAAAGTTAATTGATTATTTGACAAAATCGTGATAAAATGGTAGACAGGGAAGAATGAGTGATTCCTGAATGAATACTATATGGAGGGTGGCAAAATGACTAATAACAAAACTGTTTTAGGCTGGCTTGAAGAGATGAAAGCCTTGGTAACTCCTGATGAAGTTATCTGGATTGACGGCTCTGAGGAGCAGCTTGAGGCTCTGCGCAAGGAGGCCTGTGAGAGCGGCGAGCTCAAAAAGCTCAATGAAGAGAAGCTGCCGGGCTGCTATATTCACCGCACGGCAATAAACGACGTTGCGCGCGTGGAGGACAGAACCTTTATCTGCTCAAGAAAAGAAGAAGACGCGGGCCCCACAAATCATTGGAAAGACCCGCAGGAAGCATATAAAATGCTGTTTGATATAGCCAGAGGAAGCTATAAGGGCCGCAAGATGTACATCATCCCTTATTCAATGGGCCCCGTGGGCTCGCCTCTCGCAAAGATAGGCCTGGAGGTCACGGATTCAATTTACGTCGTTTTGAACATGGCTATCATGGCAAGGGTTGGTCAAAAGGTTCTTGATGTGCTGGGCGACAGCACAGACTGGGTTAAGGGCCTCCACGCCAGAGTTGACATAGATGAAAAGAACCGCTACATCTGCCACTTCCCCGAAGATAATTATATAATCAGCGTCAACTCCGGCTACGGCGGAAACGTTTTGCTCGGCAAAAAGTGCTTCGCGCTGAGAATTGCCTCATATCAGGGCAAAACAGAGGGCTGGATGGCCGAGCATATGCTGATTCTCGGCATTGAGAAGCCGAACGGCGAGGTCACATACATCTCCGCGGCGTTCCCGTCTGCATGCGGCAAAACTAACCTGGCCATGCTGATTCCGCCCGAGGGGTATACAAAGAAGGGCTATAAGGTCTGGACGGTCGGCGACGACATCGCGTGGATGAGAATAGGCCAGGACGGCAGGCTCTATGCCATCAACCCCGAGGCCGGTTTCTTCGGCGTCGCACCCGGGACGAATGATAAATCCAATCCGAACGCGCTTGAATCAACGAAGAAAAATACGATTTTCACAAATGTTGTGGAGAATCTTGACGACGAAACAGTTTGGTGGGAGGGTGTTGATAAGAACCCGCCGACCAACGCGATAGACTGGAAGGGCAATCCGTGGAACGGACAGACCTCTGCGGAAAAGGGCGCGCACCCGAACAGCCGCTTCACAGCGCCGGCAAAGAATTGCCCGTGCATCAGCTCCGAGTGGGAAGCCCTCGGCGGCGTGCCGATTTCAGCGATTATCTTCGGCGGACGCAGAGCGCAGACGACCCCGCTCGTATATCAGTCAAAGGACTGGAAGAACGGTGTGTTCGTAGGCTCGATTATGGCTTCCGAGACGACGGCCGCCGCGGCCGGCGCGGTTGGAGTAGTGCGCCGCGACCCGATGGCGATGCTCCCGTTCTGCGGCTATCACATGGGAGACTATTTCAAGCACTGGTTTGAGATGGGCGAGAAGCTCGGTGATAAAGCCCCGAAGATTTTCAACACGAACTGGTTCCGTCTTGACGACGAGGGTCACTTCCTCTGGCCGGGCTTCGGCGATAACTTCCGCGTGCTTGAATGGATTGTCAACCGCGTTGAAGGTAAGGTGGGAGCACAGGAGACGCCTATCGGCTATCTGCCGGACGCCGAGGACATCAATCTCGAGGGTATAGAGGATGAGATTTCGCTCGACACTTTGAAGAGCATTCTTGAGGTCAACCCCGCACAGTGGGCGAAAGAGGCCGAGGGAATTGAAGAATTCTACAAGCAATTCGGTAATAAGCTGCCCGAAGAGCTTAAGAATCAGCTTGCGGCTCTTAGAGCGCAGGTGGGCTAAGGTATATTTTGAGAGGCTGCGGAATTTTCCGCAGCCTTTTACTTTTCTCTTGACATTTCTTTGTCCATGCCTTAAACTTTAAGCGCACTTTAATGAAATATGGAGGAAAGCATTTATGGGCATGAGCATTTCACAGGTGGCAGAGCGCTTTGGGATTGAGCCGCACACCTTGAGATTTTATGAAAAAGAGGGCATCGTCACACCCTCAAGAACCGGCAGCGGCATAAGAGTGTATGAGGAAAGAGATATTTCCCAGCTTGAGCTTGCTATGTGCTTCAAAAGCACGGGAATGTCGCTTAAAGATATCAAGAAGTATTTCGAGCTTGTCAAAGACGGCGTAGACACGCTTGACGAGCGTTTGGATATTTTCACCACGCACAGAGAGCATGTGCTGGACGAGATTGAAATTCTCAAAAAGCATTTGGCTAAGATAGAAAGCAAAATCGAGTGGTATGTTGATTATATCAAAAGAGAGCGCACAAAGGTTTCCTGATGACGATTTATAATTAAGGCGAGGGTATTTGCTTATATCCCTGCCTTAATTTTTGCAAAACTATTGCAAAATGAGAAGTAGCGCATTATACTATATGATGTGGTTTCCATTTGATATTGCGGTGTATATTGTTTCAAATGGAGATAAAATATTATTGAGGAGATGAACAAATGAACAAATTCTTCAAGCTGAAGGAGAACGGCACAAAAGTGCCAACGGAGATTATCGCTGGTTTGACGACATTCTTCGCAATGGCGTACATCATGTTTGTTAATCCGAAGATGCTGTCACTGACGGGAATCCCATCAGGCGCAGTGTTCCTCGCCACAATTTTTGCGGCTGCGGCGGGAACCTTGGTCATGGGATTGTTCGCAAATGTGCCTTACGCTCAGGCGCCGGGCATGGGGCTGAACGCCTTCTTCACGTATACTGTCTGCTTCGCACTCGGCTTCACATGGCAGCAGGCGCTGGCGATGGTTTTCCTCTGCGGAATCATCAATGTGATTATCACCGTAACAAAGGTCAGGAAGCTCATCATCAAGGCAATTCCCGCGAGCCTGCAGCATGCTATCGGCGGCGGCATAGGCATCTTCATCGCCTATATCGGCGTGAAAAGTGCCGGGCTTTTGAATTTTACGGCTGACCCGGGAAAATACGCCATTCTCGGAAGCGGTGACCCTGCAACGACAACCGTTATCGCAAACAGTGAAATTGTTCCTGCTCTGATAAACTTCAACACAAATACTGCTGTTTTTGCGGTTGTGGCACTTGTTTTGATGGTGGTTCTCGTGGTGCTTAAGGTACCGGGCGCTATCTTCATCAGCATTATCGCGTCAACGATTATCGGAATCCCGTTCGGTGTTGTGGACATTTCCAACATCGGGATTGCCACGAACATCGGGCAGTCTTTCTCTGAGCTGGGAACCACATTTGGTGCGGCATTCGGCGTTGACGGAATTCAGTCGCTTTTTGCAGACGGTGCAAAAATCCCGCTTGTTTTGATGACGATTTTCGCGTTCAGCCTTTCGGATACGTTTGACACAATCGGCACATTCATCGGCACGGGTCGCCGTACAGGAATTTTCAGCAATGAAGACATGAACTCGCTTGAAAACTCAAATCAAATCCAAGATGGATAAAGCCCTGTTCGCAGATTCAGTAGCTACGTCAATCGGCGCGGTGTTCGGCACATCAAACACGACGACATACGTCGAAAGCGCGGCGGGTATCGGCGCGGGCGGACGCACGGGCCTCACATCTGTCGTTACGGCGATTATGTTCCTTTTGAGCATACTCCTCGCGCCGATAATCGGCATAGTGCCCGCACAGGCTACGGCTCCGGCGCTGATTATCGTGGGCGTCATGATGCTGGCTTCGTTTGCTGAAATAAAGTGGGCAGACATCGAAGAGGCGATTCCCGCGTTCTTCGCCGGAATCTTCATGGCGATGTGCTACAGCATTTCATACGGTATTGCCGCAGGCTTCATCTTCTACTGCATCGTGAAGTGCCTCAAGGGCAAGGTCAAGGAAATTCACCCGGTGCTTTGGGTTTCAACAGGGCTTTTCCTGCTGAACTTTATTGTGCTGGCGCTAATAAGCTAAAGAGAGTGAAAATAAAAAAACCCTCCCATTCGGGAGGATTTTTGCTTTGCTTACACATTGAACCGAAAGAGAACCACATCGCCGTCCTGCATGACATACTCCTTGCCCTCACTGCGCACAAGACCCTTCTCCTTTGCGGCCGCCATTGAGCCGCTCTCGATGAGCTCGTCAAAGCCGATGACCTCGGCGCGGATAAAGCCCTTTTCAAAATCCGTGTGGATTTTCCCTGCAGCCTGCGGAGCCTTCGTGCCCCTTGTGATGGTCCAGGCACGTACCTCCTGCTTGCCGGCGGTGAGGTATGAAATCAGCCCGAGCAGGCTGTAGCAGGCTTGAATCAATCTGTCAAGGCCGGATTCCGTCAAGCCCATGTCCGTCAGAAAAAGCTGCTTCTCTTCGTAATCCATGCCGGAAATTTCCGCCTCGATTTCGGCGCATATAGGCAGCACAGCGGCGTTTTCCTTGCTCGCGATTTCCGTCACCGCTTTCAGAGAAGAGTTTGCTTCTATCCCGTTTTTGAAATCTTCCTCGCTCATGTTTGCGGCGAAGATAATTGGCTTATTCGTCAAAAGCGAGACGCTGCCGAGCATTTCCGCCTCAGCTTCGGTGACATCAAGGCTGCGCGCCGACTTTCCCTGCTCCATCTCCGTTTTAATGCGCTCAAAGAAATCCACCTCGTCCTGAAACTTCTTATCTGCCTTAACGGATTTTTTTGCCCTGTCAATTCTGCGCTCGATTATCTCAATATCGGAGAGAATCAGCTCTAAATCAATCGTCTCTATATCCCGCTTGGGGTCAATGCTGCCCTCCACGTGAACAATATCGTCGTTTTCAAAGCAGCGCACAACATGGACAACGGCGTCCACCTCTCGGATGTTCGCAAGGAATTTGTTTCCAAGTCCCTCGCCCTTTGAAGCTCCCTTGACGAGCCCGGCTATATCTACGAATTCCACCGTGGCGGGGGTATATTTATCCGGCTCATACATCTCGGCGAGCTTGTCAAGCCGTTTGTCCGGCACGGTAACCACGCCTATGTTCGGCTCAATCGTGCAGAACGGGTAATTCGCGCTCTGTGCGCCCGCGTTGGTTATGGCGTTGAACAGCGTGCTTTTGCCGACATTCGGCAGACCTACAATTCCAAGCTTCATTCTTTATTTTGCCCCTTATCAGTTTCATTTTTAAGGAAAGTTTCGATTTTATACCTCGGCCTGGACTTCACCTCGCTGTAAATCTTGCCGATATATCCGCCCACAACGCCGATTGAAAGCATTTGCAAGCCACCCAAAAACCAGATTGACGCTACGGTTGCTGTCCAGCCCGCAACGGCAACGCCCATGAAGAACGATACCAGCGCGTAAATCAGCCCGAAAACGCTCAAGATGGAAATGATTATGCCAAGGTTAGAGATGAGCTTCAGCGGCCTCACGCTGAAGGAGGTTATGCCGTCAATCGCGAAAGAAATCATCTTCTTGAGGGGGTATTTCGATTCCCCCGCAAAGCGCTCGTGCCTGTCGTAATACACATAGTCGCTTCGGTAGCCGATGAGCGGCACTATGCCGCGCAGGAACAGATTGACTTCCTTGTATTCGCTTAAGGCCTCGAGCGCTCTCCTGCTCATCAGGCGGTAATCTGCATGGTTGAAAACAATATCCACGCCAAGGGCTTTCATCACTCTGTAGAAGCCCTGCGCGGTAGAGCGCTTGAAAACTGAATCCGTCTCGCGCTTGTTCCTCACGCCGTAGACGACGTCACAGCCCTCGTTGAATTTCACGATGAATTCGTCCAGCGCATTTACGTCGTCCTGCAAGTCCGCGTCAAGGCTTATCGCGCAGTCACACCGAGGCGCGGCGGTTTCAAGCCCCGCCAGAAGTGCGTGCTGATGCCCTCTGTTGTGCGCAAGCTTCACACCCTCGAAATAAGCGTTCTCCGCGTTCAGCTTTTCAATGAGCTCCCATGTTTTATCCTTGCTGCCGTCGTCCACAAGGAGCACGCGGCTCTTATCGTCAATGAGACCCTTTTCCTTGAGGGAATCAAGCTTAGCGGTCAGCTGCTTACTCGTCTCCGGCAAAACCTCCTCCTCGTTGTAGCAGGGGATAACAAAGTATACGGTTGGCATGGCGTCCTCCTTATTCGTCTTTCTCATCAGGCAGATTCTCGGCTATACTTTCGGGGCTTGCAATGTCCTCAAGCGGCGCAGCGGCGAACTCGCGCGGAATCATGCTTTGCCTTTTTGTGAAGCGTGCGCCGGTTTTATCCTCGTAATGGGAGAAGGGCCGCACCTGCAGAAGCTTTTCGGTTTTTTTCAGGACACGCCGCTTCGCAATTTTGGAAAAATACAGATATGCCGCAAAAGCTATCAGAGATGATATGGAGATGAGCCCGCCCATAAAGAACCCGGGCGCGCGGTATCTGAAATCTATAAGCACCTCTTCACCTTGCGGAACAATGACGGACATAAAGCCCACATTTGATTTTATTATATTTGCGCGTTCGCCGTTCACCGTGGCACTCCAGCCGTCGTCATAAGGTACGCTGAAGAACACAAGGCGCTCCTTTGCAGTGTTTATCGAGGCCGTGAAGCCGGCGCCTGTGTAGTTAAAGGTGTCACAGGTAACTGCGGCTCTGTCGATGCAATCTTGAAGGTAACCCGCTTCGTCAAAGTCCTCTTTATCCGACGGCAAGAATTCGAGCACTTCCGCAACCTCTTCAATGCTGTCATCATCTACCACAACGGCTCTCAACGGAACGAGCTGCAGCTTCTCCTGGCTCTGCTGCCTGTATTTTGAGAGAGGCACATAATAATCATAGCTGAAGCCCATGGGGATATAGTACTCGTTCTCCCAGATGTCATAGCCGTTTGCGTTTGAATTATAAAGCCAGCCCGGCATCTGCGCTTCTTCCGTCTCGCCGTCAGTGAATTCATCTTCGTCAGCGGAATCATCGAACAGCCACTTCACCGAAAGAAGCCCGCGCACCGCGTAAAAGGAGGTGGGTATTCTTGAAGCCACACTTCTTTCGGTGCCCAGGGTTTGATAGAAATCCATTATGGAAGCGGGCACTATGCTGTGGAACGCGTTCATGGTCTGCATTTCCCAGAACATGCCCAGATTATCCGTCGATTCATATGCGTCAACCCTCACGCCGTCTTCCCGCACATCGGGCAGGTTAATATCCGCGCCACGGTTGAGGATATACGGAATGAAGTGGTCGGCCGGCCATGCGGCCTCTGTTTTCCCCAGCGCAATGACGAACACGGACGAAAGCACGCTGAGCATGCAGGCGAAGGTAAGGAGCCGCCTTGAGAAAAACTTTCCGCCGCGCCGCCGGAAAAACTGGAAGGCATAGACGAGAAAAGCCAGCGAGAGAAAAGCCAGCGCAACATAAGACCAAAAGCGCGTGGGATAGGTCATGAGGCCGAACGTTACCTCGCTTGTTTCAACTCTGTTCACCTCGGACGTGGAAATTTTAGGCATAAAGCCGATAAGCACAGTTACAGCCGCGGTAATTATGACAGTTGCCCGGATAGAGGATTTCCACTTGACCGCCTCATATTCAAGCGCCATAATCGTCGCGAGGCACATCAGAAGCACGAACATATAAAGCCAGCGGGCATAATACTGCGAATTGAAAAGCTGAAAGACGGAATTAAGAATCGGCACGCAGGCGATGACTATCAGCACGTAAATCATCGCTTTCAGCCAATGCTTACGCCTTATCCTCATCCAGCCGATGACGCCGCTCATACTGAAGAAGGGCAGCCACGCCGCAAGCGAAGACCATTTCCCGCCTGCATCGGGGGTGAAGTTCGGGCGGGCCGGCAAATCCGGCGGGAAGAAGAAGGCCTCGAGGATATTCATATATTTCTGCGGGCTTGAGTATACGACGGCGTTCCAGCCGTTTAACACTTCGGTGGTGCGGTTGTTTTGTATAATCGCCATGATAGACGGCACAAAGAGGAAGCTGGCCATGCCAACACCCAGAACGGATTCTAAAAGCAGCAGAAGCGTATCCTTGAGAGAAATCCTCCAGCTTTTCATGAGAAGCCGCAGGAAGAAATAGATGAGCGCGAAAATCGCCATGCCGATGAAGAAGTAATAATTCACTATGCAGCATGCGGCAACGGCAAGCGCGAACAGCCCTCTCTTGCGCTTATACATGTATTCGTCCAGCGCGGCGAGCATGAGAGGGAAGAAAATCATCGCCTCATGGAAGTGGAAGAAGAAGACGTTGAAAATCGAAAAGCCGGAGAAAGCATAGAGAAGGCTTCCGAGCACGGCAAAGTTCTTGTTTTTTACATATCTGTGAAGGTAAACATAGCCCGCAAGCGCCGAAAAAGCGAATTTCAGCATGAACAGCGGGCCGATTAAGAATTCTATCCACTCATTCGGGAACGGGATAGTCAGCCAGAAAAACGGGCTGCCAAGAAGATAAAAGGAATAAGAGCCGATGAAATTCGCGCCGAGGTCGGTATACTGATTCCATGCGAAGCTGCCCTCGCGCACGGCTCTGTGCGCCAGCTGATAAAAAGGGATTTCCTGCACGTTGAAGTCGCCGTAATAGAGGAAGCGTCCGCCGTCGATGACTATAAACGGGATAAAAACGATAAATGAACACAAGAGCGCGAGGAAGAAGGTCTTGAGGTAGAAATTGCCCCTTATGCCGCCTGATTTTCTAAGCGAATCCGCCATTTTCTATCCCCCCTTAAACATGAATTTATCAATTACAAAGTATAGCACAAAACGCATACATATTAAAGGCTTTATTTCATTTTTAATTGAAAAAGGAGAGGCGTGCCTCTATAATAGATAAAAAGAAATATGAGGAGAAGAGTATGACATACGCTTTTTTCGCGATGCTTTCGCGCATGAAATACATAAACAGATGGGGCTTGATGAGAAACACCCGAGGCGAGAACATCAGCGAGCACAGCCTTGAAACCGCGATGATAGCACATTGCCTTGCGCTCATCGGCAACAGGCGGCTTTCAAAGCGCTATGATGAGAACCGGGCGACGGTTCTGGCAATTTTTCATGACGCGCCGGAGATTATCACCGGCGACCTCCCCACGCCTGTGAAATATCATTCACAGAGCATCAGAGAGGCGTACGGCGAGGTGGAAAATATCGCGGTGAATCGCCTTTTATCAATGCTGCCCGAGGATTTGAGGGAGGATTACAGCGAAATCCTGAATGAAAGCAAGGCGGGAGACGAAAGCCTGAAGCCCCTCGTTAAGGCGGCGGATAAAATCTCGGCGCTGATAAAGTGCATTGAGGAGAAGAAGAGCGGCAACACCGAATTTTTGCAGGCGGAGAAAAGTCTGAGAAGGCAAATAGGCGAGCTGAGCGTCGAAGAGGCGCAGGTTTTCATAGACGAGCTTTTGCCCGCGTATACCTTGACCTTGGATGAATTAAACTGAGATTTATGGTATACTTGATAAATCAAAGCTTACCGACGGAGAACAGATGAAAATTGGCGATATAGAGATAAGGGGCAAGGCGGTCCTCGCGCCGATGGCGGGCGTGACGGACCTTGCCTACAGGCATATTTGCATGGGCATGGGTGCAAGCCTCTGCGTGACCGAGATGGTCAGCGCCAAGGCAATGCAGTTCGGCGACAGGAAAAGCATGGACATCGCTGCGCTTGAAGACGCCTCTCGCCCGACAGCGATACAAATCTTCGGAGACGACCCCTCTGTGATGGCTGCTGCGGCGAGGAAGCTCATGGTGAATAATCCTGATGCGATAGACATAAACATGGGCTGCCCGGTGCCGAAAATCGCGGGAAACAACAGCGGCGCGGCACTGATGAAGAGGCCGGAGGTTTGCGGCGAGATTGTAAACGCTGTCAGCGAAGCCGTGAGCGTGCCTATTACCGTGAAAATAAGGGCCGGCTGGGACAGCGACAGTATAAATGCCGTGGAAATCGCGCGAATCTGCGAAGACGCGGGCGCGGCGGCGATAACAGTGCACGGCAGGACGAAAACACAGATGTATTCGGGCAAGGCCGATTGGGAAATCATCAAGGCGGTTAAGAGCGCCGTGTCAGTTCCCGTTATAGGAAACGGGGATGTAACAGATGCACAGAGCGCGTGCCTTATGCTTGACAGGACCGGCTGCGACATGGTGATGGTAGGCAGAGCGGCGCTCGGAAACCCGTGGATATTCAGAGAAATAAGCGCGTATCTCACCGAAAGCTGCACGATTCTCCCGCCGCCGGCTATATCTGAGAGAATCGTCGTGATAAAGCGGCATATGGATATGCTATGCGCGCGAAAGGGCGAAAACAGAGGTATGCGAGAGGCAAGAAAGCACGTGGCGTGGTATTTCCGCGGTCTGCGCGGCGCGGCGGATTTCCGCAGGCGGGCAGGGGAGCTGAGCAAGCTCGGTGATTTAGACATTCTGCTGCGTGACGTTTATGCCGCGAACTTTTATGCCACGGACTTTGAAGAAGGAGATTTGCAATGAAGCTTTTGGTACTCGACGGAAACAGCATACTAAACAGGGCTTTTTACGGCATAAAGCTGCTCTCCACTAAGAGCGGCGAATTCACGAACGGCATTTACGGCTTTCTCACGATGTTCAAAAAAATGCTTGATGAGACAATGCCGGATGCCGTGGCAATAGCCTTTGACCTCAAAGCGCCCACGTTCCGCCATAAAGAATACGCCGGATACAAGGCGAAGCGCAAGGGTATGCCGGAAGAGCTCGCGCAGCAAATGCCTGTGCTGAAAGAGCTTCTCGACGATATGGGATATAAAATCACCACGTGCGAGGGCTATGAGGCAGATGATATTCTCGGCACGCTTGCAAAGGCGTGTGAGGCAAGCGGAGACACCTGCCTGATTGCCACAGGAGACAGAGACAGCCTTCAGCTTGTCTCGGATAAGACCACCGTGAGGCTTTTAAGCACGAAATTCGGACAGGCGCAGGTGACGGTCTATGATGAGGCGCAGATTAAAGAGGAATACGGTGTTTCGCCCAAGCAGCTCATCGACATCAAGGCCATTCAGGGGGATGCCTCTGATAATATCCCCGGCGTGGCGGGCATAGGCGAAAAGGGCGCCAAGGAGCTTATCCAAAGCTTTGGCAGCCTAAAGAATATATATGAAAATATTGATAAGCTTGATATAAAGGACGGCACGCGTAAGAAGCTTCTGGACTCCAGGGAGAATGCCTTTCTCAGCGAACGCCTCGGCACGGTTTTCACGGATGTGCCGATTGACACGGAAACAGGCGCATATGTGAGAGGCGGCGGTGAGCCGCAGAAAGCGGCGGCGCTGATGGTGCGGCTGGAGCTTTTCTCGCTCATAGATAAATTCGGGTATGGTACGGAAAGCGCGGGAAAGGCCGAGAGCGGTGAAAGCGATTTAGAAGAGGTGAAGATAAACAGCCTTAAGGAGGGGACGGCAGTCCTCGCGATGGCGGACGATAAAGGTGAAGCCTACTTTCATACAGTTTATAGCGCTGACAGCACTGTAAACTGTGGCATTGAAAAAATGATATTCTGCTTTGACGGCGAGCTTTACTCATTTGAACCGACGGAAAGCTTTCTCATGGCTTTTTTCAAGGATAAAGGCATAAAAAAATATACGCATGACATAAAGCCGCTGCATAAAATCTCTCACAAGCTGTGCGGGAAGACGATGGAAAACGTGAAGATGGATACAATCCTCGCGGCATATCTGCTGAACCCCTCGGCATCCGGATATGACGTCCTGCGGATTGCTGCGGAATATGCCGTCACCGTGCCGAAATGCGACGGCGCGGATAATATGATTGCGGCGGTTATGCCCGGGCTTTGCAGCAAGCTTTCGCAAAGCATTGATGAAAACGAGCAGCGTGAGCTGCTGGAAAACATAGAAATTCCGCTTGCGGCGGTTCTGGCGAAGATGGAGAACATAGGCTTTCGCGTTGACAGAGAGGGAATTGAGGCCTACGGCAAAACGCTTGAAGCGGAGATAAGTGCGCTGCAAAGCGCCGTGGTAGAGCAGGTGGGCTATGAGTTCAACATCAATTCGCCGAAGCAGCTCGGCGAGGCGCTGTTTGAAAAGCTGAACCTCCCGCACGGGAAGAAGACGAAAACGGGGTGGTCCACAAACGCCGAGGTGCTTGACAGCCTGAGGCATATCAACCCTGTGGTGGACGATGTCTTGAAATACCGCACGCTCACGAAGCTGAAATCGACTTACTGCGACGGTCTCGTGAAAGTTATTGCAGAAGACGGCAGGATACACTCGAGCTTCAACCAGACTGAGACGAGAACCGGCAGAATTTCCTCAACAGAGCCGAACATGCAGAATATCCCCGTGCGCACGGCGATAGGCAGAGAGCTGCGCAAGTTCTTCGTCGCCGAGGAAGGCGAGCTAATCGATGCTGATTATTCGCAGATTGAGCTTAGAATTCTGGCTTGCGTTGCGAATGATAAAAATATGCAGGATGACTTCAAAAACGGCAGGGATATTCACACCTCAACCGCCGCGAGGGTGTTTGACATGCCTATTGAAATGGTGACGCCGGAGATGAGAGGCAAAGCCAAGGCGGTGAATTTCGGGATCGTCTACGGCATTGGCGCATATTCGCTTTCAACCGACATCGGCGTCTCTGTTAAAGAGGCTGGCGATTATATCAAAGAGTATCTGCGTGAATATTCCGGCGTTGACGCCTACATGAAAGAGGTGGCGGAGGAGGCCAAGGCCAAGGGATATGTGGAAACGATTTTCGGCAGGCGGCGCTATCTCCCAGAGCTCAAGAGCTCTAATTTCAACATGCGCGCATTCGGAGAGAGAGTTGCGCGGAATATGCCGATTCAGGGCGCGGCGGCGGATATAATCAAAATCGCGATGATTAAAGTCAGCAAGCGTCTTGAACGCGAAAATCTCAAGGCCAGGCTGATTCTTCAGGTGCATGACGAGCTTATCGTCGAATGCCCCGATGATGAGACAGAGCTTGTGAAAGCTCTGCTTAAAGAAGAGATGGAAGGTGCGGTGAACCTTGCCGTACCGATGAAAGCCGACGCGGGCGTAGGCAGAACATGGTATGAGGCCAAGGCATAGCTTGAACAAACAGGAGAGAGGCATTATAATTATTGCTTGACGGAAATATGAAGATTTGCGAAATGGCGGAAAGCCATATTGAAAAAATAGCGGAGCTTGAACGGCTGAGTTTCTCCGAGCCGTGGAGCGAAAAATCTCTGCGAGAGCAGCTTGATAACCCCGCGGCATATTTCATAGTGCTGGAGGACGGCAACGAAACCGCGGGATACGGCGGAATGCACGTCGTGGCGGGAGAGGCTTATATTGACAACATCGCGGTTTTTCCCGATAAGCGGGGGCATGGCATAGGTACGGAAATCCTCCGCGCGCTGACAGACGAGGCGGAAAAGCGTGAGTGTGAATTCATATCGTTGGAGGTCAGGGAGAGCAATTCCGCCGTGCGGCTCTATGAAAGAGCGGGTTTTCATGAAGCGGGCAGACGTAAGGGCTTTTACGCCAAGCCGAAGGAAGACGCGCTGATAATGACCAAGCTACTTAAAGATAAGGGAGACTTATGAATATACTCGGCATAGAGACGTCCTGTGACGAAACCGCCGCAGCCGTTGTAAAAGACGGCAGAGAGGTGCTTTCAAGCGTAATCGCGTCACAGGTGGAAGAGCATAAAATATACGGCGGCGTGGTGCCGGAGATAGCCTCAAGGCGGCATTGCGAGGCAATCTTCGCTGTCACGGAGAAGGCGCTTGGGGACGCGGGGCTTTCGATAGCGGACATTGACGCAATCGCCGTGACATATGCGCCAGGGCTTATCGGCGCGTTGCTCGTAGGCGTGAATTTTGCTAAAGGTCTTGCGCTTTCCTCGGGCAAAGAGTTAGTGCCTGTGCATCACCTGAGAGGGCATATCGCCTCGAACTATATCACAAACAAGGAGCTTGAGCCGCCGTTCTTATGCCTCGTAGTCTCCGGCGGACACAGCCATATAATCGAAGTGGAGAGCTATGTGGGGCTGAAGGTTATCGGGCGCACGCGTGACGACGCCGCGGGGGAGGCCTTTGATAAGGCGGCGCGTGCGATGGGCATGCCGTATCCCGGCGGGATTCATCTTGATGAAATCGCCGAACGCGGAAATGACACGGTCTATAAACTGCCGAGGCCGCGCGTTGAGAATGCGCCGCTGGATTTCAGCTTTTCGGGGCTGAAGACGGCAGTGATAAATCTTCTGCACAACGCAGAGCAAAAGGGAGAGCGTGTAAATGTCGCCGATTTGGCGGCGTCATACAGAAAAGCCGTAGTGGATTTGCTCATGGATAATTTTCTGCTCGCCGCACGGGAGCTTAATACGAATAAGCTCGTTGTGGCGGGAGGGGTGTCCGCAAACAGGCTTCTCAGGCGGCGGCTCGCCGAGCTTGAAGACAAGGGCTTTGAGGTATATATGCCGTCTCTGGATTTATGCGGAGACAACGCCGCGATGATCGCGGCACAGGGGTATTATGAATTTTTGGTTGGAAATACGGCGGGCATGGAGCTAAACGCCCGCGCGCAGAGGGATATATCATGAAAAAAGCTTCTTCATTTGTGCTGATTCTCGCAATTATACTTCTCGGAGGCTGCCGAGGCGGCGAACGAGCTTCCGTGGCAGGCGAATTGCCGACCGCGCCGCCCGAAGAGGCTTCGACTGTAAGCGCCGAAGCGGAAGAAGCCGAAGAGCCGATAGTTTCGGCGGAAAGCAAAACTGAGGCTGATATTTACGCGCAGGATACCTTCACGGCGCCCGCGGAGATACATCTCAAGACAGACGGCACGTTCACGTTTAAGGTCATCATGTATGACGGCCACCCGGAGGTCAGCGGAACATTCTCGGACACGGGAATTGAGTTTATCCTCACGCCCGAAAGCTCGACTGCGGCGAATATAGTCCCTGCGGATATAGGCGAAATCCGCCTTGAGAAAAGCGGCGTGGATTTAATATATCACGGCTCGGCACTGGGAGAGACCTCAGAGGGTGCGGTGTTTAAGCCGAAGCTTACGGAATAACCGGAGAAAATATGGCAAATATTATGGTGAGCATTGAACAAAACAGAATAACAGGCGCCGAAATGATGATAAAGTGCCTTGAAGCCGAAGGGACAGAGGTGATTTTCGGCTATCCCGGCGCGGCTATCTGCCCATTTTATGACGCGCTGTATAATTCGAGCATACGGCATGTGCTTGTGAGGGCGGAGCAGAATTCAGCGCACATGGCGAGCGGCTACGCGCGGGTTTCGTCCAAGGTGGGCGTGTGCGTTGCGACGTCCGGCCCGGGCGCGACGAATCTTATCACAGGCATCGCAACCGCATATATGGATTCAATCCCGATTATCGCGATAACAGGGCAGGTGAATCTTAATCAGCTCGGCAGAGACAGCTTTCAGGAGGCGGATATAACCGGCGCGTGCGAAAGCTTCACGAAGCACAGCTATCTTGTGAAATCTGTCGCGGATATTCCGCGTGTGTTCAAGGAGGCATTTCATATAGCAAGCACGGGCAGACCCGGCCCTGTGCTTATAGATATTCCCGAAGAGGTGCAGCTTCAGATGGGTGAGTTCAGCTACCCGAGTGAAGCGGATATAGTGGGCTATAAGCCTAAAACACAGGGGCACCCCGTTCAGATAAAAAAGGCTGCGGAGGCGATTATGCAGGCGGCGCGGCCGATGATCTGCTGCGGGGGCGGCGTGGTGCTGGCTGATGCCGCAGAAGAGATGAAAGCCTTCGCCGGAAATAGCGGCGTGCCTGTCGTCTCGACGATGATGGGCATAGGCGTGATACCGATGAACGCCCCGGTATATCTCGGCATGATTGGCCGTTTCGGCAGAAGCTATGCGAACCGTGCGATCAAGGAGGCGGATTTAATCATTTTTTGCGGCGCAAGAGTGGGAGACAGAGCCATAGCCCTGCCGAACCAGTTCGCCGAGAAAAAGACAGTGATACACATAGATATTGACCCCGCCGAGATTGGCAAGAACATGAGCGTGGATATTCCGATAGTCGGCGATATAAAGAGCGTTCTCTCCGCCATGACGGATAAGATTGAAAAGGTGAGCTGTGACGAATGGATTTCCCATGTCAGCAGGTTGAAAAAAGAGTATAAGCTCCACGGGGAGGACAGAGAGGATTACGTCGAGCCGCGTTCTTTTATAAGAGAGCTTTCGGCAATCATGGAGGGAGATGCCGTTTTGCTCGCAGACCCGGGCCAGAGCCAAATCTGGGCGGCGCGGAATTTTTCGCTTAAATCGGGGCGTTTTCTGACAAGCGGAGGGCTGGGCACGATGGGCTACGCGCTTCCCGCCGCGTTGGGGGCGCAACTTTCCAGGTGCCCACCGAGGTGCGGCCCGAACGCAAGATCTCGATTGCCATGCGCAACCTGATCTCCTTCTCGAAAAAACGTGTGTTC
>QMCD01000897.1_pt1 | contig 19704 bp, 15 predicted proteins | sample 1821841 | NCBI WGS metagenome assembly QMCD01 (sample SAMN01991225, study PRJNA193472) | Termite gut metagenome, whole genome shotgun sequencing project. | isolation source: worker | host: Macrotermes natalensis
GAGTAAAGCCGCGCCCGCACAAAAAACGGTTTCGCCGCAAAAAGCAAGCGAAGCGCCTGCCGAGAGGCAGCAAAAGCCTAGGCCGGCGGCGCGTGAGGAAGCCGCGCCCGCCACTGCCGACAAGGCAAAGAGCAGCGGCAGGCCGCACGACCACACCAAAAAACGCCAGAAGAGCGGGGAAGAAGACCAGCGCAACGCGGTCAACAAGAAAGTAAAAAAAGGCGTGATCAAAGAGCGGGTGTTTAATATAGACGACGATGATTTCCCGCGCGGCTCAAAGAGGTACAGGCATAAAAAACAGCAGCAGCCCAGGGCTGTGATAGAGACGGTCAAGATAGAAAAAGCGGTGATCACCGAAGAAACCGTTTCCGTGAAGCTGCTTTCCGAGAAGATCGGCAAGCCTGTTTCGGATATATTGAAAAAACTGCTTCTTTTGGGCATGATGAGCACCATCAATTCGCAGATCGATTTTGAGACGGCGCAGCTTGTGGCGGGCGAATTTGACGTGGAGCTGGAACAGAAAATCGAGCAATCGGCCGAAGACAAGCTGGTTGAGGAGATCGAGGACAAGCCCGAGCAGTTGCAGAAACGCCCGCCTATCGTGACGATCATGGGCCATGTGGACCACGGCAAGACATCGCTGCTCGATAAGATACGCCTTTCCAAGGTAACGGAAGGCGAAGCGGGCGGCATCACACAGCACATTGGCGCTTACCAGGTGGAACTGCACGGCGAGAAGATCACATTTATCGATACGCCCGGGCATGAAGCGTTCACCGCCATGCGCGCGAGGGGCGCGCAGGTGACGGATATCGCGATCATTGTGGTGGCGGCGGACGACGGCATTATGCCGCAGACTGTGGAGGCCATAAACCATGCACACGCGGCGAATGTGCCCATCATTGTGGCGATCAACAAAATCGACAGGGAAAACGCCAATATCCAGAAGATCATGCAGGAGCTTACCGAGCATGAGCTGCTGCCGGAGGAATGGGGCGGAGATACCATTGTGGCGCCGGTTTCCGCAAAGACAGGCGAGGGCATAGACAAGCTGCTGGAAATGATATTGCTTGTGGCCGAAGTGCAGGAATTAAAGGCAAACCCGGACAGGCTGGCGAAGGGTACGATCATAGAGGCGCAGCTTGACAAAGGGCGCGGCCCGGTGGCGACCGTGCTGGTGGAAAACGGCACGCTGCGCGTGGGCGATACGGTCATCGCGGGTACGGCGTTCGGGCGCGTGCGCGCTATGGTGGACGACATGGGAAGGAACGTGGAAGCGGCGCTTCCCGCCCAGCCTGTTGAGGTGATCGGTTTCTCCGAGGTGCCTGTGGCGGGCGATATCATGCACGCGGCGGCGGCGGACAAGCTTTCCAAGCAGGTGGCCGAAGAACGGAAGGACAGGCAGAAGGCCGAGATGCTCAAAAAAGTATCGCAGGTTTCACTGGATGACCTTTTCAGCCAGATAAAGGAAGGGCAGATAAAAGACCTGAATATTGTGATAAAGGCGGACGTGCAGGGGTCGGTGGAGGCGGTGCGCCAGTCGCTTGAAAAGCTTTCCAATGAAGAAGTGCGCGTGCGTGTGATCCACGCGGGCGTGGGCGCGATCAAAGAGTCGGACGTGATGCTTGCCGCGGCGGCAAACGCCATCATCATAGGCTTCAACGTGCGGCCGGACAATATGGCAAGCACTACGGCGGAGCGCGAGAAAGTGGATATCCGCCTGTACCGCATCATTTATAAGGCGATAGAGGATATCACAAACGCCATGAAGGGTATGCTTGACCCCGAGTTTGAGGAGAGCGTATTAGGCCATGCCGAAGTGCGGCAGATATTCAAGGTGTCGAGCATCGGCACGATCGCCGGCTGCTATGTGACGGACGGCATGATGAAGCGGAACGCGCAGGTGCGCCTGCTGCGCGACAATGTGGTCATCTACGAAGGGCATATGAGTTCCCTCAAGCGTTTCAAGGACGACGCGAAGGAAGTGGCGCAGGGCTATGAATGCGGCATCTCGCTGGAAAACTTCAACGATATCAAGGAACTGGATGTGGTGGAAGCGTTTGAAATGCGTGAGATAGAGCGGTAAAGGCTATGGCGGATAGAAAACAAAGGCGTGAACGGGTGGATGAAGAGGTGAAGCGGGCGCTTTCCGCCGTCGTGCAGGGCGATGTAAAGGACGATAGGGTCTCGCGGATGGCCAGCATCACAAAGGTGGACGTAACACCCGATTTAAAATACGCGAAGGTATTTGTGAGTGTGTATGATACGGATAAAAAACGGAACGCGACGGTGGATGGGTTAAACCACGCCGCGCCGTTCATCCGCACGAAACTCTCAAGAGCGTTGCGGCTCAGGCGTGTGCCCGAGCTTGTCTTTGTGCTCGATGAATCGATAGAGCATGGCCTTAAGATCGCTAAACTGCTGGACGAGGTGAAAAACGATGAAGCCGGTCGTTGATTTTATTGGCGGGCAAAATAGTTTCGCGGTATTCACACATTTGAATCCGGATGGGGACGCGCTGGGAAGCGCGTTTTCGCTTGCTTCGGCGCTGCGCGGCCTTAAGAAGCGGGCGGATGTGCTCTTGCTTGCCCCGTTGCCGGAAAAATATGACTTCCCGGAATTCCGGCCATACCTTAAAATGCTTGCGCAGGCGGACGCGGAGGAATACGGCGCTTGTATCGCTGTGGACTGCGCGGACGAGCTTAGGCTTGCGGATGCGCGGGCGTTCTTCTTTAGCAAGCCGAATATGAATTTAGACCACCACGCCTCAAACCCAAAGTACGCGCAGGTAAACCATGTGGCGGATGTGGCGGCGACGGGCGAGATTATATTTGACCTGATGCGGGCGCTTAACGCTACGCCGGATGAAGCGGCGCGGATCGGCATTTACACGGCGATCGCGACGGATACCGGGAATTTTACATTTTCCAACACGACGCCGCGCGCGTTTGAAATCTGTTCGCAGATTATCAATATGGGGATGGATATCAACTTTGTGGCAAACAAGATATTCAACGAGCGGTCGCTCGGGGCGACGCTCTTAATCAGCACTTTTATACGAAATATGCGGCTGCACAGGGACGGAAAGCTTGCCATTTCGGTCATAACGCGAAATGAGATGGAGGAAGCGGGGGCGAAACCTTCCGACTGCGAATCCATTATCAATTACGCGCGGGATGTGCAGACGGTGGAGATAGCGGTTTTTATACGCGAGGTAAAAGAAGGCGCGTATAAAGTGAGCTTTCGTTCCAAACAGTATGCCGACGTGGCGGATTTCGCGGGGCGCTATGGCGGCGGGGGGCATGTGCGCGCCGCCGGGTGCATGATGAAAGGGAATATATACGACATATTGCAAACAGTCGTAAGCGTTGCGGGGGAGTATATTCGTTGAACGGCGTGGTGAATGTTTTGAAGCCGCCCGCGATGTCTTCCGGTAATGCGGTGGCGGCGGTGAAGAGAATATTGGGCGAGAAAAAAGTGGGGCATACCGGCACGCTCGATCCGGGCGCGGCGGGTGTTCTACCCGTGTGCGTGGGGCGCGCCACTAAACTGGCAAGTTACATTATGAACGGCAAAAAGGAATATATTGCCGAAATAGTTTATGGTATCGAGACGGATACACTGGATAGTTACGGGAAAGTCACGGGCACATGCGGCGATATACCGAATGAACAGCGCTTAAAACAAGCGATGGGGCAATTCACAGGGGCGATCAGTCAGGCGCCGCCCGCGTACTCGGCGATAAAACACGAGGGAACGCCGCTCTACAAGCTTGCGCGCAAAGGGCTGGCCGTGCAAAAACCCCCGCGCGATGTCACAATATACGGAATAGAGCTGCTGGGCAGGCAGGAGGACCGCTGCCTGCTTAAAATACAGTGCTCTAAAGGCACATACATCCGCACGCTGCTTGCCGACATGGCGGAAGCGATGGGAACATGTGCGTACACGTCCTTCCTGCTGCGCACAAAAACCGGCGGATTTGCGATAGAGGACGCGGTGACGCTGGATGAACTGGAAGAAGCAAAAGAATCGGCGCTTATAAGCATGGAGGAAGCAATTTCCTTTTTACCCAAAGTGCAACTGCCCGGGTATCTTTACCCGGTGGCGGTATCCGGCGCGGCGATCGACCTCTCGCGTGTGGCGCTGCAAGTGGAGGAAAACACGGATTACGCGGTGTATTGCGAAAATGAATTGATCGCGATCGCGAGGAAACAGGGGCGCGCGCTCAAGGCGGCGGCGATGATGAAGATATGAAGATACTACATGAGACTGACTTTCCGCTGCAAGAGCATACGGCTTGCGCTTTCGGCCTTTTCGACGGCGTGCATCTGGGGCATCAGGCGCTGGTAGAAGATATTTTGAAACGGCAAGGGGAGAAAAGTACGATCTATACGTTTGATTCCAAGCCTGCTTGCGGCGCGCATATTTTCACGGAAAAGGAAAAACGGTATATCCTTGCGAGCATGGGGGTGGAACGGTATTACTCGCGGGAATTTGACAATGCCTTTTCGCGGCTTGCGCCGGAGGCGTTCATAAAAAAGGCGGTAACGGAACTGCGGATCCGGCATATCACGGTGGGGTATGACTTCCGGTTTGGGCAAAACGCCGTTGGGGACGCGGCGCTTTTGAAAGCGCTGGCGCCAAAGTATGGGTATTCGCTTAGCGTTGTCCCCGAGATAGATAAGGACGGCTTCAAAGTATCGAGCAGCAAGGTGCGCGAGATGGTACAAAACGGGGATATGACCGAGGCGATGCGGCTTTTAGGCCGGTATTACTTTGCGGACGGGCGCATTGAAAAAGGGGCGGGCTTGGGCCGGGAAATAGGCTTTCCCACCGCGAATTTCACGACGGAAAAGCTGCTTCCGATGCGCGGGGTGTATGCCACGGTTGTGCTGGCGGGCGGCAAGCTGCTGCGCGGGGTGACAAACGTGGGCAGAAAACCCACTGTAAAACAGGATGCGCGCGTGAACGTGGAGACGTTTATACTGGATTTTGACGGCGATATCTATGGGGAAACGCTGCGTGTTTTCTTTATAGAGCTGCTGCGGGAGGAGAGGCGCTTTTCCGGCATAGAGGCGTTGCGGGCTGAAATCGCGCGCAACAGCGCGGCCGCGAAGGGTACGCTGCGCGATTTAGAGGTTTACAAGCCATACTTATTGTGTTAGAATTAGTTCCGTTGCGGATGTGGGTCCGCGCGAAATGATCGGGTGCTCTGCTGGGCGAAGCTCCAACGTCGGCATAGTGCTTCGGGATAAACAAAGCCAATCATGGAGGTACAGATGGACAAAGAGACAAAGACGGGCATTATTGAGAAGTATGCGCAAAAAGAGGGCGATACAGGGTCGCCTGAGGTGCAGGTGGCGTTGCTCACCTACCGCATAAACCACTTAAACGAGCACTTGCAGGTAAACAAGAAAGACTCGCATTCACGGCGCGGGCTGCTCAAAATGGTCGGAAAAAGAAGGGGCTTGCTTAACTATCTGAAAGCGAAGGACATCGCGCGGTACAGGAGCCTCATCGAAAGCCTGAATTTAAGAAAATAAGCGCCAGGGTTTATAGAGCGGGTCTTACTCGCTCTATTGTTTGTGTTGAGGATTTTTATTAAGCGAATATAAATATATAAGGAGAATGAAATGCAAAACAATGTGTACCAAATGGAATTGGGCGGCCGGACTCTCACGGTGGAGAGCGGTAAATACGCCTTTCAGGCAGACGGGGCGGTGCTCGTGAAATGTGGGGATACAACACTGCTCGTGACTGCCACGGCGTCTAAAACGCAGCGGCAGGGGATCGATTTCTTCCCGCTGAGCGTGGAATTTGAAGAGAAAATGTATTCTGTGGGCAAAATACCCGGCGGGTTCATCAAGCGCGAGGGGCGGCCTTCCGAAAAGGCGGTGCTCGCTTCGCGGCTGATCGACCGGCCCATCCGCCCGCTTTTTCCCAAAGGGTATTATAACGATGTGCAGGTCGTCGCGACCGTGCTTTCGGTGGATACGGACATCCCGCCGGAGGTATATGGCATGATCGGTTCTTCCGCCGCTCTTTCCATTTCCGGCATTCCGTTCGCCGGGCCTACGGGTTCTGTGGTCGTGGGCTATGTGGATGGCGAGTATGTCATTAACCCGGATTCGGCGCAGCGCGAGAAAAGCAGGCTTGACCTGACGGTCTCGGGCACAAAAGACGCCGTGATGATGGTGGAAGCGGGCGCGAGCGAGATTTCCGAAGAGGAAATGCTGAACGCGATACTGTTCGCCCACGAGGAGATCAAAAAGATCTGCGAATTTATAGAGAATATCAAACGGGAGATCGGCAAGCCGGAAAAACAGATCGAAGTGTACGCCATCCCGGAAGAGATCAACGCCGCTGTGCGTGAGTTCGCGACGGAAAAAGTGCGGTGGAGCGTGGATACGTTTGATAGGAACGAACGCTCGCAGCGTGAAGACCAGATCAAAAAGGAAGTGAACGAGCACTTTGCCGAGCGTTTCCCCGAAAGCGAGCTTCATATCAACAACGTGCTGTATAACTTGATGAAAGAGATCATCCGCGATAAGATCGTCAACCACGAGACGCGCCCGGATGGCAGGAAATATGAGGATATCCGCCCGATTTGGTGCGAGACGGGCATCGTGGCGCGCGCGCACGGCAGCGCTGTGTTTACGCGCGGCTTAACGCAGGCGATGAACTTTGTGACGCTGGGTTCGCTCCGGGAAGGGCAGAACCTTGACGGCATATCCGAAGATACGTTCAAACGTTATATGCACCATTACAACATGCCGCCGTATTCTACCGGCGAAGCGAAGATGATGCGTTCCACCTCCCGCCGCGAGATCGGCCACGGCGCGCTCGCCACGCGCGCGCTTGAGCCTGTATTGCCGAGCGAGGAGGAATTCCCGTATGCCATCCGTTCCGTTTCCGAGGTCATAAGCTCGAACGGTTCCACGTCGCAGGCGAGCGTTTGCTCGAGCTGCCTTGCGTTGATGGACGCGGGCGTGCCCTTAAAGGCTTCCGTCGCGGGCTGCGCGATGGGCCTTATAAAGCAGGACGGCAAAGTCGTTGTGCTGACGGATATACAGGGGCTGGAGGATTTCATTGGCGATATGGACTTTAAGGTGGCGGGCACGGAAAAAGGCATTACCGCCATACAGATGGATATCAAAATAAAGGGGATCGACCGGGAGATTTTGGAGCGCGCGCTTGCGCAGGCCTTAAAAGGCAGGCTGTTTATTTTGGGCAAGATGAATGAAACGCTTGATAAGCCCAGGGAAGAGCTTTCGCCCTACGCGCCTAAAATCATCCGCTTCATGATCGACCCGGATAAGATCAGAGAGGTTATTGGCACGGGCGGAAAGGTTATCAATAAGATAATCGAAGACACCGGCGTGAAGATCGACATCGAGGACGACGGCAGCGTTTCCATTTTGACGCCGGACACGGAAGCCGCGGCGAAGGCGAGGAAGATCATCGAGACGATCGTAAAAGATGTGAAGGTCGGTGAGTTGTTCCTCGGCAAAGTGACGCGCATCATGAACTTTGGCGCGTTTGTGGAGCTTGCACCCGGCAAGGAAGGTATGTGCCGCATATCCAACCTTTCAAACGAATATGTGAAGAAGGTGGAGGATGTGTGCAACATAGGCGACGAGATACTGGTGAAGGTCATCGAGATAGACAAGCAGGGCAGGATCAACCTGACGCATAAGGGGCTTGTGCCGGAGGCGAAGAAGGAAGAAGACTGAAGCAGAAGCAGCAGAGCAATGAAAGCCGGTATGAGACTACCGGCTTTTTTTACAGGGAAAGGAATTACTATGTTCATTAAGAAAAAATTGAGTAACGGCGTCACGCTAATCGCGGAAAAGCTGCCTAAATTCCATTCTGTTACCTGCGGTATTTGGGTGGGCGCCGGTTCCATTACGGAAACCGGGGAAGAAAACGGGATATCGCACCTGATCGAACATATGTTGTTCAAGGGGACTGAAAAACGTTCCGCAAAGGAGATTGCCATAGCGGTGGATAATATCGGCGGGCAGATCAACGCGTTTACCTCAAAAGAATCCACCTGCTACTATATCAAAATGATCAACGAGAAGGTGGAACAGGGGATAGAGATACTGGCGGACCTGTTTTGTAATTCCGTGCTGGATGAAGGGGAACTGGAAAAGGAAAAGAGTGTTGTGCTGGAAGAGATCGCTATGTCGAACGACAACCCGGAGGATGTGGCGATGGACCTCATATCCAGCACGTTTTTTAACGGTTGTTCGCTGCAAAAGACTATTTTGGGGCCGCCCAAAAACATCAAATCGTTTGAGCGGGAAGATTTAAAGAGTTATATCAACCGGTACTATTCCACGGAAAACATTGTGGTCGCGGTGGCGGGCGGGTTTGAGGAAAAGCAGCTCATAGAGTGCCTGGAAGAACATCTTGGCGGTATGGCGCCGTTCGGCTCCTCTATTCCCGGGTTTGCTGACTGCGGGGATTTTTCGTATGCAAAAGGGTTTGCCGTAGTGGAAAAAGACATCGAGCAGGTGCATGTGTGCATGGGGCTGCCGTCTTATTCCGTGAAGCAGGAGAAGAGATATGCGTTGAGCGTGCTCAACAATGTGATCGGCGGTTCGATGAGTTCGCGGTTGTTCCAGCGCATACGCGAGGAGATGGGCATGGCATACGCCGTGTTTTCGCACCCGGTGCTGTACCGTGATACGGGTATGTATTCGCTGTATGCCGGGACGATGGCGCAAAACGCGGCAACCGTGACCGAAATGATACTCGAGGAGCTTGACCGGGTGAAAAAGGACGGTATCACGCAAGAGGAGTTTTTGCAGAGTAAAGAGCAGTTAAAAGGCAGCCTGATGCTTTCGCTTGAGAGCACTTCGGCAAAAATGAACGCCATAGGAAAGTCTATGATATTGACCGGGAGGGTCTATTCGGACGACGAGCTGCTGCACTTTATCAACAAGGTCACGTATGAGGATGTGCGGGGCGTGATAGACGAGGTAATAAAGCCGGAAAATCTGACGGCTACATTTGTGGGCAAGGTAGAGGACGAAGGTGCGCTCAAAGGGATTGTGACAAAGGAAGCATAGCATGGATAAACTGGAAAAAATATTTGAGTACCAGAATAAATTTGACAGTGAGATCATAGAAAAGCGCAACTTGCGGAACATAAGCATGGAAGAGTGGATACAGAAGGAAACGCTCGCCATGCTTTCCGAGCTTGCGGAGCTTTTGGATGAAGTGAATTTCAAGTGGTGGAAGAACAAAAAAGAGATAGACCTTGCCTCGGTGAAGGGTGAGCTTGTGGATATATTACATTTCTTTATCAGCATGTGCGCAAAGACAGGAATGGACGCGGACGAATTGTTTGCGCTTTATATGGATAAGAACAAGGAGAACTTTGACCGGCAGTATGGGCTTTCGGAAAAGCAGGGGTATAAGCTTTAGTGATTTGCGGGCTGCTTCCCTCGGCTAACCTTGTTCATACCTGTAGCAAAAAGCGGCAATATTGACCACCGGGGAATAAGTAAAAGAAAACGCAAGATAATTTTGGCAATCTTGCGTTTTCATTGTATTTATTGAGGCTGGCTGCCTGCCTGCAATCAATCATCATATCCCAGTCGGCGCTCCATCCAGTCTTCCGCGTTGTCCAGCCGGTCTTCCAGCCCTTCCGCTGTCCGCTCGACAATACGGTAATCGGCGAGGCTTAAAAGCCCTTGCCTGTAATCGCGCTCGGCTGCGTCTTCCAGTGTCTCTATTTGACGCTCTAACGATTCGGCTTCCGCTTTTAAACTGCGATAGGAGCTTCTCGTCGCCGCGTTCATTCTGGCTACAAGAGAATCCACCGCCGCCGAAAGGCCGGAAAAATCGTAACTGGCGGCTGTTCTTCCCGTGTTTGGTGCGGGACCCGGTGCCGGTGTCGGGGCGGTCGGAGGCACAGGCGCGTTGCCGCGCGGGATGCCATATTGCGCACAAATATTTGTAAACTCCTGCGACATTACAAAACCATAAAAGACACGTTCTTTGCCATGCGGCATCGCGATCTGATTCATCCAATTATTTTTACCGGATGGATCATATGTCCTCCCCAGAAAAGCGCGGTAACATGCCTCAACCCGTTGTTCATTGCTCAGAGTACTGGCTTCAGTGCTGTAAAAGAAACCGGTCGCCACCTCTGCCGCCGTACGCCCGCTGTTTAGATATCCGCACCAGTTGTTCAACCCATCCACATCGTAAGTGCGGCCTAAGAAATTTTCATAAAGGCGCGAAACAAAACCCGTAACATTTAGGTTTGTGTCGCGGTTTTCCAAAGGCTGCATATTACCGGGACTAATACCCGCGCGATAACAGCAGTCGGCGAATTCCGGAGACCCGACAAACCCGCTGAATATAAATTTACGGCTGTGGCCGTGGTTTAAGGCGTTTTGCCAGTTATATTTACCGTCGGGATCGGGCTCGCGGCCCAGCAAAGTCCGATAGGTGATATCCAGGAAAGCGCTGTCGCTTAAATTACGCGACGCCATTTCCTCACTGAAAAAGAACCCGTAAGCAGCCTGGCCACCGGACATACGTCGCGCACTTAGTTCTCTCACCCAATGCGCTTTACCGGTCGGATCGGAAGGCCGGTTCAGCACCAGGACATAAAGGCGCTCCACAAAGTCTTCTATCAGGGTCTCGGCGTTTGTGGCCGACACTGCCGACTCTATGGCGGGCGCAGGCAATGCTTCCGTTGCCGAGGGTTCCTCCATTGCGGCCTCCAGTGCAACCGGTGTATCGGCGGCTGTGGCCTCCGGTACAACCAGTGTATCGGTGACTTCGGCCTCCTGCGCAAATGCCGTCACAGGAATGAAAAGGATCATCGCAACTAATAAAACAGAGAACCATTTCTTCATTTTTTACTTTCCCCCCACTGTAGTGATTAGTATGTTTTGAGGTAAGTTTAGAACAGAAAAATGAAAATAAAATGAAATGCTGGAAATTTTGTGGTTTCCTGCCTAAGTTACTATAGAACCACGCACGGATGGGTTACTCCTTTTTTTAGCACAAGCATTTGAAACCGGTGCAAATCAATGCTATAATAATCAAATATGGAAAGCATTGCTTTACGAGGATAGTATGGCGCGGAAAAAAAAGAAACAGGCGAAGTATAACGAGATCATAGGAATCATCGTGATCGGCATTGCGGTTTTTGCGGCCATCACGGTGTATTTTGATATGGAAAGCGTATTTGGCGATATGATACGCGACCTTATTTTTGGCGTGTGCGGCCTGCTGGGGTATATCGTTCCCGTGCTGCTGGGGATCATCGGCGTGCTGATCATCGCGGCGCGCAAAAAAACTGCCAACGCCGGAAAGCTGACGCTGCTCGCGCTGGCGGTGTTTTTTGTTTTCTCGCTGGCGCACCTTTCCGTGATCGAACGAATATTCATCTCGGGCGACGGTTTTTTTGCTTTTGCGGAAAATTCTTATAAAGTGGGTGTTACGGACGCTGCAGGCGGCGGTGTCATCGGCTCGCTTTTAACATACTGGACGTTCCGTTTCCTTGAGATCGCGGGCAGTTACATTGTGTGCCTTGTGGGCATCATCGCGTGCCTGCTGGCGCTTACAAACCTTTCGCTGAAAAAGATGGGGCAGGAGCTTGCGGGCGCGGTTAAAACGACGTATGATGTATACAGGGAGCGCGCGGAGCGGGAAAAGGAGCAGCGCAGGCTCTTTGTGGAAAGGCTGGACGAGGAAGAACAGCAGCGGGCGGAGCATAAAAAAGATGATGAGTTCAATATGCGGATACAGGCTTTTGACGAATCCATGGATCGGCAGTATGAAGAAATGTTGGGGGAAGAGCAGGAGCTTGCCAAAGCGGCGATAGAGGAATATGACCCGCAACCGTACAGAGAAGTGTTTTCGGATACGGATATAGAGTTTGACGGCGCCGGTGTACCCGAGGTGCGGGGCAGGCGCAGGCTGGATCTGTCGCTGCACACGGAAGTGCCTGCCGCGAAGCAGCAGGAGGAGGAGCAAGTGCCGCACGACACGCGGCCGGTGCCTGTTGTGCACGACCTGAAGGACGGCGAGGTTAGAAAGCTTCCGAAATATGTGCGCCCGCCGCTCAATTTGCTTGATCAGGCGGAGAAAGACGCCCGGCATTCCTCCGCCGAGCTGCGGAAAAACGTGGATATTCTGGAGAGCACGCTTTTAAGCTTTAATGTGAGCGCTAAAGTTGTGAATGTGAGCCGCGGGCCGGTGGTGACGCGTTATGAAGTGCAGCCGGAATCGGGCGTAAAGGTGTCGAAGATCGTGAACCTCGCGGATGATATCGCCATGAACCTTTCGGCGCGCGACGTGCGCATAGAAGCGCCGGTGCCCGGAAAACCCGTTGTGGGCATAGAGATTCCCAACAACAAGACGTCTTCCGTGGGTATACGCGAGCTTATAGGAAGCGAGCAGTTCCGTAACTTAAAGAGCACCATTGCCTTTACGCTGGGTAAGGATATCGCGGGCGAAAATGTATTTGCCGACATTGCCAAAATGCCCCACCTTTTGATCGCCGGCTCCACGGGTTCGGGCAAAAGCGTGTGCATCAACTCGCTGATCGTAAGTATATTGTACCATTCCGCGCCCGAGGACGTGCGCATGATCATGATCGACCCGAAGGTGGTGGAGCTTAATGTATACAACGATATCCCGCACCTGCTGGTACCGGTGGTGACAGACCCCAAAAAAGCTTCCTCGGCCGTGAACTGGGCCGTGAATGAGATGACGCTCCGCTACCGCATGTTCGCGGCGAAAGGCTCAAAAGACCTTGCCAAGTACAACGAGATCATGCTGGCGGCGGGGGAAGAAAAGCTGCCGCAGATACTGGTGATCATAGATGAGCTTGCCGACCTGATGATGGTCGCGCCGAAGGAAATAGAAGAGGCGATATGCAGGATCGCCCAGTTAGGGCGCGCCTCGGGTATCCACCTTGTGATCGCGACGCAGCGCCCTTCCGTGGATGTCATTACGGGGATCATTAAAGCGAATATCCCGTCGCGCATCGCGTTTGCCGTTTCCTCGCAGATCGATTCGCGCACCATACTGGATATGCCGGGGGCGGAAAAGCTGCTGGGGCAGGGCGATATGCTGTTTTTCCCAACGGGGCTGCCCAAACCTGTGCGTGTGCAGGGCTGCTTTATTTCGGAGAAAGAGGTGGAGGCTGTCGCCGCGTTCTTAAAGAAACGGACGGAACCGAAATACGACAGCAAGGTGATGGACGGCATGTCTAAAGACGCCGCGACCGCCATGGGAGGATCGGAAGAAACGGACGAGCTTTTTATCAAGGCGATAGAGCTTGTGCTGGAATATGAGCAAGCTTCCACATCTATGCTCCAGCGCCGCCTGCGGATAGGCTACGCGCGCGCCGCGAGGCTGATCGACCAGATGGAGGAAGCGGGCGCCATTTCCGCGCCGGACGGGAGCAAGCCGCGCCAGGTGTTGATCTCAAGGGCGCAATTTGAACAAATGTACCGCACGCCTTCCGAGGATGCGGAATACGAGCTTTAGGCGGTATAGCTAGAAGAACAATGCGGGCAGGAGAAATCGCGTATTACAAAACAGAACCGCGGGGCATGGCTGCCTAGCCGGACAAGGGTTCTGGCCGGGTGAAACAGGAGAGAAAAAATGAAAATTGGCGTGATATCATTGGGCTGCTCCAAAAACCGTGTGGATACGGAAGTGATGCTGGGGCTGCTGAAAGAAGAGGGTTACGAATTTGTACAGGATATGCAGAGCGCTGATATCATGCTGATCAATACCTGCACGTTTATAGACGAGGCGAAGGAAGAAGCCATCAATACCGTGCTTGAAGCCGAACAGCAAAAACGGTTCCGGCACCTGAAGGGGATCATTGTAACGGGCTGTATGCCCGAGCTTTATAAAGAGGAACTGAAACGGCAGCTTCCGCGCGTGGATGCTTTTTTGGGCGTCGCCGCCTACAAGGATATTCTCGAGGCGGTGCGCGAAGTGTCGGAAGGCAGGAAGTTTACAAAGTTTGCGCGCCGCGAACTGGAAGAGGAGTTTTCCAGGCGGGTCATTACCACGCAAAAACCCACGGCCTATGTGAAGATTGCCGAAGGCTGCGGCAACCATTGCAGTTATTGCGTGATCCCTTCTGTCCGCGGGCCATACCAGAGCCGGGAAATGCAAAACATTCTGGATGAGATAGCCGGGCTTGTAAAGGAGGGGTATTCCGAAATCATACTTGTGGCGCAGGATACCACAAATTACGGAACGGATATTTACGGCAGCCCTTCGCTGCCCAAGCTGCTTGAGAGCGCCGCCCAAACAGACGGCGTGAAATGGCTGCGCGTGATGTATTTTTACCCGGATGCTATTACGGATGAGCTGCTCGACGTAATGCTTAAGCATGAGAATATTATAAAATATATCGATATGCCTGTGCAGCATACGGCGGATGATATTTTAAAAGCGATGAACCGCCGCTACCGTTTGGCGCAGGTGGAGGAAACGGTGGATCGCATCCGCAAAGCTTCCCCTGAATTCGCGATACGCTCTACGGTCATTGTGGGTTTTCCCGGGTCGAGCGGGGTGAGCACGACCGGTATGAGCAAGAAGCTGAAAGAGCTGAAGTTTGACCATTTGGGCGTGTTTGCCTATTCCCCGCAGGAGGGCACCCCGGCCGCTATGATGCCCGGGCAGATAGACGAAGCGGAAAAAGAATTCCGCAAGGACGCCATTATGAATGTACAGGCGACGATTTCCCATGAGAGAAACAGGGAACGGATCGGCAAAACCGCAGAGGTTTTGGTGGAGGGCAAGGATGGGGAAAGCGGCGCGTATTACGGCAGGGCCGCGTTCCAGGCGCCGGAAGTGGACGGCATAACATTCATCGAAACGGCGGAACCGCTGGAGATTGGCAAGTACTACAAGGCAAAAATAGCGCGCGCCTACCACTACGACTGCGTTGCGGAGCTTATACCGGAAAGCGGGGAGTAAAATTGCTATGAAGTGGAACGCGCCCAATGTGCTCACACTATTGCGGATTATGCTGATTCCGGTTTTTGTGTTGTTTTTTTTCACGGATATACCAAATTGGAACATCTATGCTGCTATAATCTTTATAGCGGCGGCCATTACAGACTGGGCGGATGGATACCTCGCGCGCAAAATGAATGTGGTGTCGAATTTCGGAAAGCTGTGGGACCCGGTCGCGGACAAGCTTTTGGTGCTTGCGGCGCTGCTGGTGCTTATGGCGTGGGGCAAAGTTGGTTTTGTCGCGATATTGGTCATCATAGGCCGGGAGCTGATCATGAGCGCGGTGCGGGCGTTTGCCGCCACGAAGAATGTGGTTATCCAGGCGGATATGGCGGGTAAACTGAAAACGGTGGCGCAGTTTATCGCCATCATACTGCTGCTGCTCGCCGATTGGCCGTTTTGGTTTTTGCCGTTCAGCCTGGGCGAAGTCCTTTTGTGGGTGAGCGTCGCGCTTTCGGTTTATTCCTGTATCGCGTATTTTGTGAAAAACAGGAAAGTATTTGAAGATAGATGAAGATAGATAATAGAGAGAGGATTTAACATGGAAAAGCAAAAAGTGGACAAGACGGGGGACAAAACAAAAGCGCTTGAGGTGGCGTTGGCCCAAATAGAAAAGCAATATGGCAAAGGGGCCGTGATGAAGCTGGGGGACGCGGCGCAGAATATGGATATGTCTGTGATACCGACGGGCTGCCTCGAGCTTGATATCGCCCTCGGGGTGGGCGGTGTGCCGCGCGGCAGGATCGTGGAAATTTATGGCCCGGAGTCTTCCGGCAAGACCACCGTTTCACTGCATATGATTGCCGAGGCGCAGAAGATGGGCGGCGCGGCCGCGTTTGTGGATGCGGAGCATGCGCTTGACCCCACGTACGCAAAGGCGCTCGGCGTGGATATTGACAATTTGTTTGTTTCGCAGCCCAGCACGGGGGAGGAAGCGCTTGAGATTACGGAGCAGCTTGTGCGGAGCGGCGCGATCGACATCATTGTGGTGGACTCGGTGGCGGCGCTCGTGCCCAAAGCGGAGATAGACGGGTTGATGGGGGATTCGCATGTAGGGTTGCAGGCGCGGCTTATGTCGCAGGCGCTGCGCAAGCTTGCCAGTGTGATCAGCAGGACAAACGCGGTCGCCATATTTATCAACCAGCTCCGTGAGAAGATTGGCGTGATGTTTGGCAGCCCGGAGACGACGACAGGCGGCAAGGCGCTGAAATTTTACGCGACGATACGGCTGGATGTGCGCAAAAGCACGCAAATAAAAGCGGGTGAGCTGGTGATCGGGAACCAGACGAAAATAAAAGTGGTGAAAAACAAGGTGGCGCCGCCGTTTAAAATTGCGGAAGTGGAGATCTATTATGGCGAGGGCATTTCTAAAACCTCCAGCATTTTGAACATGGCGACAGAGGTCAATATCATCCAAAAGTCCGGCGCGTGGTTTTCCTATAAGGGCGAGCACATCGGGCAGGGCAGGGAAAACGCCAGAAAATATCTGCTGGAGAACCCTGAAATGATGGAGGAAGTGAAGCAGCAGGTTTTGAAAGCTTATAAAATAGGGGAGTACGCGAAAGAAGAAACGGTTACCGAAGAGGACGGGGAGGTTATAAAAGAAAAATAGCAACCAAAAAGGTGGTGCAGTATTCTAGTCGGTACTGCCGGTTTTGAAGGCGGGCCTAAAAATCCGTTAAGGGCACATCGATGAAGTTTCTGGTGTTGGCCGCTGACGCCCCGTCGGGGGCTGATGCTGGGAGTTAAGGAGGAGGGGCGATCCGTAAGGGCATACGGGCGATGACCCAGCTTCCGTGGAGACCTGGTGCGGTGGCAGAACGTTTGTTACTGGCCAGGATGAAACCTGTTATGCGGCTCATAGCTGTGTACAGTGTAGCCTGTCTTGCGTCGGTATGGAGGAAATGCGGTTAAGCGGGGAGTCTGCGCCGCGTACGGGCAATGGCTCATCCGGCAGGAAACCATGCTGGCTAAAAAGACTAAGAACCGGAACTGTGCTGTTGAGGAAAGCTCCTAGACTGTCGCGCGCGCCTATGCGCGCAAGGGCAATATGGGGATTATAGTGTGGTTGATATCAGGCAATCCAGCCAGGCGGATGGCGACACTGCCTTGCGGGCTTTAAAGGGAAACCGCTCCCGCGGCGACGGGGAGTATGCCCGTAGGGAAATCCTGCTGGACCATATACTGCAAGGTCTACCCATATTGCCACCACCATTTTAAATATAATTATGAAAGTAATAAAACACTGGACTATAAAAATATTTTTTATCACGCTCATCATTTCCGCCGGCGTGTCTGTTGCGGCGGAATATTTTATTGGAAACCTTTCGCTCGGCGCCTCCATAGCCGTGCTTGCGGGGCTGATCGTGATCGGCATCGTGTTCGACATTGTGGGTGTGGCGTTCTCAAGCTGTGACCACGCGCCGTTTATCGCGATGTCTGCGAAAAAGAACCAAAAGGCGTATCACGCGTTAAAACTTTTGAAAAACGCGGATGTCGTGGCGAATTTCTGCAACGACGTGATAGGCGATATCTGCGGCATTGTGAGTGGCGCGGCGGGCTCTGCGATCACGCTGAAAGCGATGATGATGCGCGTGCCGCTGCCGGAGATGGCGCTCGCTATAGCCGTTTCCGCGTTTATTGCCGCGGGTACGGTGGCGGGAAAAGCGTGGGGCAAAGGGATCGCAATGAGAAACAGCCGGAGGATAGTACTTGCGATCGGCTCGTTCGTTTATTTTTTCAGCGCGGGGAAAGCGAAAAAATGAAAAAGCGTATCGATGTCCTGCTGGTGGAAAAAGGCCTTGCCAAAAGCCGGGAGAAAGCAAAGGCGCTTATTATAGCGGGCGGCGTGTATGTAAACGGGGGGCGGGCGAAATCCCCGTCCGATCAGTTTGACTCCGAAGATACGATTGAGATAAAAGGGGGCGGCTGCCCTTATGTGAGTCGCGGCGGGTTGAAGCTCAAAAAAGCGATCGACGTTTTTTCGCTCGACCTTACGGGGAAAGTGTGCGCGGATATCGGCGCCTCGACCGGCGGGTTTACCGACTGTATGCTACAAGAAGGCGCTGCTTTTGTGTACGCGGTGGACGTAGGGTACGGGCAGTTTGACTGGGGCCTGCGGAATGACGGGCGGGTGGAGGTATTGGAGCGGACAAACGCCCGGTATCTGGAAGCGTTTGACAGGGCGGTGGAATTTGTATCGATCGATGTGTCTTTTATTTCGCTGGCGCTTATTTTTCCCGCCGCGCTGCGCATCTCTATGGGAAACGCCGACATAGCCGCGCTGATAAAACCGCAGTTTGAGGCGGGCCGCGAAAAAGTGGGCAAAAAGGGTGTTGTTCGCGAGGCGCAAACGCACAGGGAAGTGATAAAAAACGTGCAAAAAAGCGCTGCCTCGCTGGGGCTTTCTATGGCGGGGCTGACGTATTCCCCGGTGCGGGGGCCGAACGGGAATATAGAGTTTTTGGCACGGTTTGTAACGGATGGGGGCGGCGATGTGGGCGAAGGCGTGATTGCGGACGTGGTGGCGCAGGCGCATGAGGCGTTGTAGCTGCGGCGGGTGCTATTCTTTGTAAATAATATGAACAAGTAACGCCACACCGGCAAAAATCTGGTATAATATAATACAATCAGTATAATATAGTACAACACGCGATGTTTCTTGATGAAACGTTGCTGTCTTTTTGGTCAATAATTTGGGAAGTTGTTTGAATATCGCGGTTAAGCCAAGATGAAATGCGGATACTCCTGAAAGGTCTTTTCAACTAGGTTATACTTAAAAAGGAAACGCAGAGGATTGGGTTATGTTAAAGGTTTTGATTGTGGATGATGAAATAAAAGTGTGCGACTTGATTTATCATTTGCTCGATTGGGACTCTATGGGCCTTGAGGTTGTGGGGAGCAGGCAGGACGGCCTTGCGGCGTATGAATTCATCGTGGAGCATAAGCCGGATATTGTGATCACGGATATAAGGATCCCTGAATATGACGGCATTGAACTGATCCGCAAGACGAAAGAGGTGTGCCCCGATACCTATTTTATCATCATCAGCGGTTACAGCCATTTTGAATATGCCCAGGAAGCGATAAAATGCGGTGTGGAGGATTATATCTTAAAACCGATCAAAAAGAAAGACCTCACGGAGACGCTGCAAAAACTGATAGAAAAGCAACACGACAAGGCGCGGCTCAAAGGGGAACGGGAGCATTTGCAGGCCCGGATCGACGTGGCGGACGAACAAATCAAGCGCGGCTTTTTAGATCAACTGTTGGCGGGCGTGTTAAGCAAAGAGAACATGGACAGGGCAGCGGTAAACGAAAAATATCACTGCAAGTTTAAAAACGGCGTATACCAGTGCGTGGTCATAAAGCCGCTGATCCCGTTTAAAAAAGAAAACCGGCAGCCGTATTATCTTTTGGCGCAAAAGACAAAGGATATCGTGGAAAACAGCCTGAAGGGGGCTTGCAGCGAGCTGATCGCCGTGCTGCATCAGGAAGGGGTCATTTGCATTGTAAACGGCAGCGCGGAGGAACTGGGGGAGACGAGGCGGCAGCTGAAAAAGATAAAGAGCGCCGTTACCTGTATGCGGGACGTTTTCAGGGACGTCAGCGTCACGATAGGCATAGGGCGCGCCGTAACGGGCTTGGCCGAATTGAAAGAGAGTGTGCGGGGGGCGCGCGCGGCGG
>QMCD01000898.1_pt1 | contig 19689 bp, 11 predicted proteins | sample 1821841 | NCBI WGS metagenome assembly QMCD01 (sample SAMN01991225, study PRJNA193472) | Termite gut metagenome, whole genome shotgun sequencing project. | isolation source: worker | host: Macrotermes natalensis
ACGCGTGCGAAAAACGTGGCCTACACGGTCTGCAAGCCGCAGTGGGAAACACGCCAGCGCGAGTACACCGTGATGCGTCCGGTGCGCGAAGTGCGCCAACGAGACGTGGCCTACACGGTCTGCAAACCGGTGGCGTATACAAAAACGGTAAAGTACCGCACTGGCCACTGGGAGACGCGGAGCTATCAAGTTCCCGGCCCGGTTGTGTGCAAAATGGTGCCGGTTTGCGATCCGTGCGAGCCTGCCGTGTGTACGGATGCCTGCACGCCCGCCACAAAAGTTCATTACAAGGCCGTCAGGGTTCAGTGTCCGCCGGTGACCTGCTACAAAAAAGTCTGGGTTCCCGAAATCTGTGAAAAAGTGGTCAATTGCGTGAAAATGATGCCGGAGCAACGTGTCAAAACGGTTGACTACACCGTCTGCAAGATGGTTCCTGAAACCCGCGTGTGTACCTACAAAGTCTGTAAAATGGTGCCGGAGCAGCGTGTCAAGACTGTGACCTACAAAGTTTGTAAACAAGTGGCTGTGCCGAAAAGCTGCAATTACACCGTCTGCAAAATGATGCCGGAGCAGCGTGTCAAGACCGTGAGCTATCAGGTCTGCAAGATGGTTCCTGAAACCCGTGTGTGCTCCTACAAAGTCTGCAAAATGGTGCCGGAGCAGCGTGTCAAGACGTGTACATACCGCGTCTGCAAAATGGTGGCTGTGCCGAAAAGCTGCGATTACACCGTCTGCAAAATGGTGCCGGAGCGGCGAATGAAGACTGTGAACTATCAAGTCTGCAAGATGGTGCCTGAAACCCGCGTGTGTACCTACAAAGTATGCAAAATGGTGTCGGAACAGCGTGTGAAGACGTGTACATACCGCGTCTGCAAAATGGTGGCCGTGCCGAAAAGCTGCAATTACACCGTCTGCAAAATGGTGCCGGAGCGGCGAGTCAAGACCGTGAGCTATCAGGTCTGCAAAAACGTGGTGGAACCGCGGCAAAAAACGGTGGCCTATCAAGTCTGCAAAATGGTGCCGGAACAGCGGGTCGTTCACCGCCAGTACACGGTGCTGAAGCCAGTGACTTGCCAGAAGAAGGTGATGACCTGCAAACTGGAGGCCAAGCAAGTTCCCTATACGGTGACCCGTTGCGTGCCGAAAGTGGTAACGTACCAAGTGCCGGTTCAGGTGTACAAGCCGCAGCCTTGCGAGCCGATGCCGTGTATTCCGGTCTGCGACTGAGAAAATTCTTCACACACTGAGCAAAAGTCGGGGCGGTGTCCCCGGCTTTTTTTATTTCTTGACCTATTTCTTGAAAAACACCTTGACAACCTACTAGCTGTGTAGTAATATGAATTACGAAAGATGTCATAACATAATTTTTTGTACTCCGCGAACAAAGCATGAAAAAAAATCAATCATTCACACCTCTCAGCGAGGGCGAAATGGAATTGCTCGATTTGCTCTGGCGGCTTGGGCCGTCGAGCTTGAGCACGGTCCACAAAAGCTATCCTCGCAAAATCGGTTATACGACGATTCAAACCCGCCTCAATCGCATGGTCGATAAAGGCGTGTTGAGCCGTAGCAGCGATTATCCGGCATTGTACGAGGCCGTGGTCGAAATCGGGGCGGCCTCCACGTCGTTTTTTGAGAAAGTGTCAAAAATCTGCGGCGGCAGTTTGGCTCCGTTGATCGCTCATCTGGGTTCACGACAGAAACTGGAACCGGATGAGATCAAGATGCTGAAAGACTTGATTGCAAGAAATAGTGACGAGTGAGTGACCAATGACCTCAAGCGGAAGCACGGTTGAGACCTTGGACATTTCCCTCCCTTTGGGAGAGGGTAAGGGCCGAGGGGGAATATCTGACATTTATTTCAACACCAGAAAATCATGCTGTCACTTGAAATTCTCTACACCTTGCTCCGCACAACGCTCTTCCTCACGATTAGCGGCGGCCTCTGCTTCATAGCGTTGTGCAAGGTCGAACGACAAATGCCAAAACTCACGCGGCTGCTCTGGCTTGGCGTTCTGCTGACGGGTTGGTTTTGGTTCCGGCCTGTCGTGGAAATACCATACAAAAACTCAGGCGACGTACCAGTTCCCCGTCAAGAACAAACCGTGACGGGAACAAGAACGGCATCGCCGATTCTGACGCCGCTTTTGACTCCGTTGGACGGGGAAAGGCCGCATGAAACGTTGCCACAACCGGCAATGCCGGTCGCCGTTATTCAGCGAGATGTCGCTGAAACGCAAGCGGTGGAAGGGAAATCATTATTGTTCAAAATCATCTTCGCCGTTTGGATCGGCGGAATGGCCATTGCGATATTTCTGGCGGCGGCAGGATACGCGCGCATTCTGCTGCTGTTACGAAAGACGGTCCCGGCGGGTGACGACCTGACGGAACCGTGGCGATGCCTATTGGAAGCGAGCGGCATGGATGCGCGAAAAATTCCGATGCTGGTTTCCGATGGCGCGACGCCGTTTGGCCCGGCTTTGATCCGAACATTTTGGGGGTATCGCCTCGTCGTGCCGCAAAATCTTTGGAGCGAACTTTCCGAGTCGGGCAAAAGCGGCATTTTGAAGCACGAACTGGCGCATTTCCGACGGCGCGACGTTTGGAAGTCCCTTTTCGTGCGAATACTTGTTTTGCCGCACTGGTTCAATCCGCTGGCCAGGCTGGCGGTGCGGCGTTTTGAAGAATTGGCCGAACTGCTCTGCGACAGGGCGGCGTTTGACAAGGAAAAAAGCGGGGCCGTCGAGTTCGCCGAGACGCTGCTTTTACTACACGACAACACCCGGTCGCCTTTTGTCGTTCGGACGTCGATTTTCGGCACCGGCCCGCGCAACTGCGTGAAGAGCCGCGTGGACAATTTGCTGAACACCCATTTTCAAACAAGGATTTCCACCATGAAAAAAATATTGCTACTGACCTGTGCGGCCATGATCTTCGCCGCGTTTTTGTTCCGTGTCGAATTTGTTCAGAAAAGCGTTGCGCAAGCAACCGACACGAAAAACGAGCCGCAGGTCGCGTCCCCGGTTACGGAGACGTCACAACAAGTCGAACTCCGCCTGAAGATCATCGATCATGAAACACAAGAGCCGCAGCCCGGCACGAAAATTCGCCTTGAATACGGCTATGAAAACCAGTATGCCCACGAATGGGAAACCGGTCCTGACGGCGTGGGCGTCACGAAAATTCCACTCGCGGCGGCAAATTCGGGCAACCAAGTTTATTTCCGTACCAAAGAAAAAGACATGTTCCAAGCGGCTTCGCTCTGGAACATTCCGAAAGATTGGAACCCCGGCAAGCCGTTGGAAATAACGCTTGAGTTATGGCGAAAACCCCGCGTCGTCACAGGAACCGTCGTGGATTCACAAGGCCAACCCGTCGCCGATGCGTGGGTGAGCGGTGAGTGGGAGAACCCTTTTCTCTGGACAAAAACGGACAGCGAAGGCCGGTTTGAGCGTTATCGATTCGATCATAATTATATGTCGGATATTTCACCGCTCTACGCCGTCAAAGACGGTGTCGGGGCCTACGCCATGAATGCCCCCATGTTCAACAAGGATCAAAAAGACCCCGGCGACGGGCCCTTCACGCTGAAACTGTCGAAAGGCAAGCCGATTTCCGTGCGGGTCGTCGATGACGAAGGGAATCCGCTCGAAGGAATTTCCGTTGCACCATCGCATTTCTCAACAGATTATCGCTACACAAAAGAAGTTTGGTCGTGGAATACGTCCGGCATCAAAAATTTTTGGCGCAAAAAAACGGATGTCAAGGGCATGGTGACATTCGATTCGCTTCCCACCGAAGGCTATGATATGGCGACGTTCAATGCCTGGGGAACCGACCCACGTTTCGACAAAGACAAGAAAACCAGCCGCTACGGAAATGGCAGGGCCGTTTGGCGGAGCCGAGCAAACAACGACGAAATCACGATTCAGCTTCCGAAAAAGATCATGCTCGAAGGTTCGGTACAAAATGCAGATGGCTCGCCACCTCCCGGTTCGATGCAAATTTCCGTGGTCAGTCATCGGGGCTGGGCCAGCGTCGGTACGGAAACGGATTATGCCGGAAACTTCACGATTTTTACCAACGCCAACGATGTTCTTTCTGTACAGCCGATTTATGATGTGCATAACAATCCCGGTATCGGCGTTGCTGCTGCCCAGTTGAACGTCGACGTCGGCAATGGTTGGTCGGAACCGGCTCCGCGTTTTGATTTTGTGTTGGAAAAGGGCACGAAAGTGTTGGGCAAGATCATCGCCGATAAGCCGGAAAAACCGTTTCAACAGATGTACGTACAAGTGTTCGATGTCCGTTTTGATCGAAAGATCGGAGCGGCGGAGATGAGCAAACGTTTTGTCCTTGTCAATATCAACGAGCAGGGCGAGTTCGACATGCGGCTTCCTGACGGCGTTTATCGTTTCAAAGTCGGCGACAAGGAAATCCTCGGCGTGCTTGAAATCAAAGGCGAGGAGGAAAAACGATTCGATTTGAAGATGTAGCGAACACGAAGAAACCGGGGACAGACGTTCCCGGATCGTTTCTATTTAGATTTCGACGCGGCTTGTGCCTTTTCGGGTGCGGACGAGGCGGATTTGCGTGGCCAGACGTTCGCGGACTTCCTTGACGTGTGAAATGATGCCGATTTGCCGGCCTTCTTCCCGCAAACTTTCCAGTACCGAAAGGGCCGTCTCCAGCGTTTGCTCGTCCAATGTGCCAAAGCCCTCGTCGAGAAAAAGCGAATCGACGCGAATGCGGTTGCTCGACATCGAAGAAAGGCCCAAGGCCAGCGCGAGACTGACTAGGAAACTTTCGCCGCCCGACAAATTTTTCGTCGAACGCCGCGCATCCGCCTGATACGTGTCGATGATGACCGGCTCCAAAGGGCCTGGCTCATGGGATTTGTGGTTCGTCTCACCCTGCGCCAAGATGTAGCGGTCCGTCATTTTCCGCAGCCGGTGATTGGCATGGGAAATCATGGTACGAAAAGTCAGGCCCTGCGCGAAATCCTGAAACTTTGAGCCGTCGGCGGAACCGATCAAGCGGTCCATTTCGTGCCATAAATTGCACACGGCGTCTTGTTCGGTCTTTTCTCGAAGAATGTTTTCGTGCGTTTTCTTCGCCGTCTCGTTTTGCTGCCATTGTTCCCGCAACGTTCCGGTGGTCGTCAGCATGTCACGTTGCCGGCCTTCCAGCATTTCCATCTCCGCCGCCAGTTCCGAAGTCGACATCGCATACAACTTCGCACGCGACTCGCTTTGCCCCTCGGCCATGATTTGCATGGTCTTGGCTTTCTCCTCGGCATTTTTCAGCCGCAAGGTTTCCAGCTTGTTTTGTGTCAAACTCAATGATTGTTCCCGCTCTTCATCGGTACGAAACGTTTCGGGATCAAGCCGTGCCTCCAAAAAGGCCGGCTCGGAATCGAAGCCCGAACGCCGCAGACCATCCGCGTATGTCCGTTCCGCCTCCTGAAGCAGTATCCGCTTTTCCTCGCAGGCTTGCCTGGCCGATTCACGCCGTTGGCGAATTTCCGCAAGGCTCGTTTCCGCGGACAGGCTCGCTCTTTGCGTTTCGGAAAGCTGTCGCTCCGCTTTTGACAGGTCATCGGCCAACAGCTTTTCCACGTCGTTCGGGTCTTGGTCGCCGAAAAGGCTTTTCCGCCGTTCGGCGGTTTCGTGTCGTTTGGCGTTAAGCTCCTCAAGCTCCGATTCCAGTTCCATTCGTTCAAGGCGGTGTTTCGTTTGCAACGCTTTTTCCGTAGCAACTTTAGCATTGATGTTCCGGGCTTGATCGACGATTGCCTGAAGTTGGTTTTCTTCCTGCCTCGATTGCTCGATTTTCGCCTGCACCCCGGCCATGTCGTGAGAAATTTTTTCGATTTCGTTTTTCAACCGCTCGACGTTTTGGGTCGTCATGGCCGGCGACGCCGCGTTTGAATGCTCTTGGCCCAAACAGGTCGAAACCGCGACCCGCTCTTGTTCGTGTTGCGTTATTTGATCGGCGTTTTTTCCAAGCTCCGATTCCAGTTGCTTGAGCTCAACGGTCGCCTGGACCAACTCGTGGTCACAGTTGTCAATGGTCTTTTTGGTCTGATCACGAATATGTTCCGCCTGCTCCAGTTCCAAGGTAGGAGTCAATGTCCCGAAGACATTTTCTTCGACAAAAGGATGCTCTCGTGAACCGCACAGAGGGCATTCCTCGCCGTGAACCAACATGTTGCGGGCATCCTCCATACAAAAATTTTCCGGGAACATCGAAAGTCTGGCACGAAGTAATCGCACGGCCTGTTCCTGGGGTTTCAATTTTTCGCGTTCCACTTCGACGCGGGTCCGAATGAGTTCCGCGTGCTGCTCGGCCGCCATTTTTTGTTTCGTTAAAGCGAGTTTGCTTTGTTGTAATTCGCATAACGTTTCCGAAATGGCCGCCAGTTTTTCCCATGCCACAGCTTGGCCGGTCAATTCACGTTGCTTCGCTAAAACATCGTCAAATCGTTGCGAGGCTAACAGCGAATGCGTTTGCCGTCGCCGTTGCGCCAATTTTCGTTCGACGGCTTCAAACGATTCTTTTTGAAACAGATTTTCCAGCTCTTTTTCGAGGTCGGCCAAGGTGTTAGCGTGCCGATTCACGGCATTTTCCGCAAGCTGAATCCGGTGACGCAGTTTCGCATGGTCGTCACCCGAACGCTTGATTTCCTCGTCCAGCCGCCGTGTTTCTCGAATGATCGGTGCTTCTTTTTCCTGTCGTTTGCGCACCGAGTCGCGGTTTTCCGTGGCCGACGTTTCCGCGTTTTTCGCCTCGGCCAGCGTTTGCTCCGCTTTGGGCAGTCCGCTTTCCGCCTCACGAAGCTGATTGGCACTCGTTTCCCGCTGCATCACAAGCATACGCCGGGTTTCGTAGGACGTTTCAATCTCTTTCGCCTTTCGGGCGGCGGCAAGACGCTGCGCCGCCGGCACAAAATCCTGCAAATCTGCTTCAAAAATCTGCCAGTCCGCTTCGAGCGAGTCGGCCTCCTGCCGAAGGTGGTCGATTCGCTCCAACGTCTGCTTGGCCACTCGAATCGCTTCAAGCCGCGATTGGACTTTTTTTGTGTCGTTTTCAACGTTTGCGAGTTTTGCACGAAGCTCCTTTTCCGCTTCTTCGTCCAACAAGGACACGCCGCACAGTTTTTCTTCCAAGGCCGCCAATTTCTGCTTTTCGCTTTTGTTCCGATGGTGCGCAGCCACGGAAATTTTGCTGTAAATTTCCTTGCCGGTGATGTCTTTCAGGATTTCGCCACGTTCCTTATTGTTACTATCCAAAAATTTTGTAAATTTGCCCTGTGCCAACATCATCGAGCGTGTGAACTGCTCGAAGGTCATACCGGTTTTTTCCTCGACGATATCCGACACTTCGCTCTTTTTGTTGCTCAGGACTGGCCATTGTTCACCATCCCACTCGCTGATCTCCTGTTTGGGTGCTCCGAACGGTTTCGTCTCCGTCTTACCCCGTGTTTTCCGATGCTGCTGCCAAAGGCAAAGAAATTTTCCGCCTCCATGAACACCACGTTGAATCTCAAAAACGACCTCGGCCTTGCATTCGTTCGTATGCCGGGTCATAATTTCATTCGTCGTCTCACTGATCGTTTTCAGACGCGGCGTTCGGCCATACAGGGCGAGGCAGATGGCGTCGAGAATCGTCGTCTTGCCGGAGCCTGTCGGGCCGACGATGGCGAAAATCCCGCTACTTTCAAACTGCGGTGACGTGAAATCGATATATGTTTCGCCGGGCAGCGAATTGAGATTCGAAAATCGGACGGAAAGGATTTTCATTTCAGTTTCTCCGTTTCAGCCAGCCGCTTTTTACACTGCTGCCAATACTCTTGCGACAGCTCAAAGCCCAGGTATTGCCGTTCCAATTTTTTGGCGACCACAAGGGTTGTGCCACTGCCGAGAAAGGGGTCAAGCACTTTTTCGCCGGGACGGCTCGAAACGGAAATAATCCGATGCAAAACGGCTTCCGGCATTTGACAGCCGTGCCAACCCTGACGTTCCTTATAGGTGCCGCAGACCCGCGAAACGTGCCAGGTGTCCTTCTCCGTGCCGAACTCCCGCTCTAATTCCTGTGGCCGGAGAATCCAAGTGTCGTCCGGCAACCGGCCTTTCGGATTGGCCCTTTTGTCCTTATAAATCAGTTGCCGAGCACTGGGCACGCGAATCGCTTCATCATTGAACGTGAACTTGTTCTCGTCTTTCACAAAATGAAATAAGTGGGCATGGGATCGCGTGAATTTGCGTGTGCAATTCACCCCGAAGGTGTAATACCACACGACCCAACTCCGGCAAGTCATTTTCAGCGTTCGTGTGGCCAGCACTTTCAGTTCGGCGGCGAATTCATCACCGATGGCCAGCCAAAAAGTTCCGTCCGGCTTGAGAATGCGGCACACCTCCGACATCCATTGTTTTGACCAGTCGAGATACTCATTGTCCTCAAGCCGATCATGGTACACATCGTAAGAATAGCCAATGTTGAAGGGCGGATCGGCAAAAACGAGGTCGACCGAAGCGTCGGCCAATTTTCGCATTCCGGCAAGGCAATCCTGATTGTAGACGGTATTCCATTCCATTGTCATGCGGAGCATTCTCCCAAACAAGACTTGCCTTGTCAAGAATTGCAATGGAGTTGTTGCCTAACCCATGTATTGCCTTGACCTTTTCGCCGCCTTCCGATAGGATCAGGGAAGTTGTTTTTACTCGCTTACGCTTCGTGCTCTGAAATATCCCGGAATATGCCCACTGTTTTGGAAACCAGCACCGTGCCCGGCCTGCGCCGTCTGTACTATCTATCCGTTGCCGTCATGGTGGCAAGCGGCTTTTTTTGCCTCCTTTTTCTGGGAATACTCTTCTACAACTACGGATTCTTTGTCCGTGCCGTCCAGCCGGAAAGCAACGACGTTGCTCTCACGGCGGGAGATGTGCCGGTATTTTCAAGCGATCCGACTTACCGCCAGCCCGCCACGGATTCCTTTAGTGTGCTGCCGACCGACGACAAAAATTTCCTCGATGTGAAAAAAAAACTTTCAGCCGACAAACACAATGCGGAGCTGCAAACGCAGGTTCGGGAGTTGGATCGGCAGCTTCGCATCGATTTTTTCAAGCGGCGTGAGATGGTCGGCAGAACATCGCCGCTTTTGCTGCTTGGGGCCGTCGTTTTTTTGACTGCGGCCTGGACGGGCACTGTTTTGAAGCGAACGATTCCGATTCCGCAGGGCGATGCGCAAGTTGAATCCGCTAGGGCGGCAAACCGTTCGCTCAAATTGGGGGGCTTGGCGATTTTTGCCGTTTGCATGATCTTGCTCGGCATGTCGGCGGGCTTGGCCATACTGCCAAGCTCATCTTTTGAGCGTATTTTGGTCGCTAAACTCCAGGAAGAGCAAAATTTGCAGGCAAACCAACCGACAGAAACGGCGGTGGCGACTCCGGGAGAAGGAGAAGCTGAGCCTGATCCGCCGGTTGATCGGGACGCCTTTGTAATCGAAGCGGCAAAAAATTGGCCGAGTTTCCGAGGTTGGGACGGTACTGCCGTTGTCGTGACAACGGAGCCTGCGCCGCCGACGAAGTGGGATGCGACGACGGGCGAAAATATCGCTTGGAAGACGGAAGTGCCACTGCCGGGAAAATCCTCGCCGGTCGTTTGGGGCGACAAAATTTTTCTGACCGGGGCCGATGAGACAGTACGACAAGTTTACTGCTTCCACGCCGCCGATGGAAAATTGCTCTGGACCGCCGATGCCCCGGCCACGCCGGAAAGCGCAAAACCTCTCGAAGTGAGCGAGGACACAGGCTTGGCCGCCCCGACAATGGTCGTCGACGATCGCCGGGCTTTCGCACTCTTTCCAAACGGCGATCTGGTGGCCGTCGACATGGACGGCAGAGTCGTCTGGAGCAAAAGTCTTGGCATTCCCGAAAGCTCCTACGGTTTCGCTTCGTCACCGGCCCTGTACTTCGACCGGCTGATCGTGCAATACGATGTCGGCGATGGCACGGACGGCAAATCAAAACTTTTCGCTTTTGATACGAAAACCGGCGACGTGGTTTGGGAAACGCCGCGCGAAATTCCGAACTCGTGGTCGTCGCCGATGGTCAAAAAAATAGCGGACCGCTATCAAATCATCACCTTGGGCGATCCCTTTGTGATTGCCTACGATCCCGAAGACGGCAAAGAACTGTGGCGAGTTAAAGCTCTGAGCGGCGATGTCGGTCCCTCTCCGGCGGCGTTTGAAAACGTGGTCTACGTCTCGAATCAAAGTCCGCGCACATCGGCGATTGACGTTTCCGCCGCGCTGGCGACGGGCGGCGATGTCACGGCGACGGCCATTCTCTGGCAGGGCACGAACGCGCCGCCGGACACGGTCAGTCCTTTCGCCGCGAACGGTCGGCTTTACACCTTGGATTCCTATGGTTACATGACGAGCTACGATCCGATGCGGCTTGACGAACGCAAGCGGGCGGCGTTTTGGGAGCTGGAAATCGGCGGCGGCGAATCCGGCTTTTATTCCTCCCCGCTCTGCATCGGTAATTTTGTGTACGTTTTTAGCAAAAACGACGATGGAGCCAAAGGTTTTGTGATCGATTTGTCTCAGGCAGTCACAGGCGAGGATGGGACACTGACCGAAGAAGCGAAAAAAGCGATGATCGTTTCGGAAAATCCGATGGGCGAACCCTGTGTGGCGAGTCCCGCCCCGGTCGGCGGCAAACTTGTTATCCGCGGCACGAAAACGCTGTTTTGTATCGGGAGCCAATGATTCCAATCCTCAAGAAGTCGTGGGAGCGTGTCTTCAACTAGGCCTCACCGTGCTCAGGAAACGCGGCGATCAGAAAGCTCCTCGGTTCTTTTGTGTGCGGAACGCAGTAAAGCAGTAAGTATGGTCAATGAAAACGTCTACTGGGTCGTTGAGAACAACAGCCTTTTTGCCCGGTGGGCACTGGCGGCCAGGATGGATATGTTCCGGTACTTGGAATCACAGGTTGACCTTGACGCGATGGCAAGCGTTTTGGATGTGGGCGTGACGGCGGAACGGGGTAGGCAGGAAACCAACCCGTTTGAAATGATGTATCCGTACAAAGACCGCGTGACTGCGATCTCCCAGCAAGACGCCTCATGGATCGAGCAAGAGTGGCCCGGCATGACTTTTGTGCCGGGCGATGGCCGGGACATGCCTTTTGAAGACAACCAATTCGACCTTGTGGTCTCCTTCGCGGTCTTTGAACACGTCGGTTCCGCGGAAAATCAGTTGAAGTTTCTGTCGGAATGCTGCCGTGTCGCCAGAAAAAAAGTTTTCATTGCCACGCCCAACGCTTGGTATCCCGTCGAACTCCATACCGCTCTGCCGCTGATTCACTGGTTCCCGCGGTGGATACACCGGAGAGTGCTCCGGTTTTTGCGGCTCGAATTTTTTGCTGACGAAAATAATTTGAATCTGCTGACGCGACGGCGAATCCGAAAGATGTGCCGAACACTGGGCATGAACCACGTTTCTATCGGGAGCATTCGTTTTTTTGGTTTGCCATCCAATTTGTTGCTGCTGATTAGCAAAGATGAAACATGGAATCCGGCGACCACACCGTATTGAATCGATACGGTGTTCCGTCACCGGACTTTTTTTTGGACATTTCTTGTGACTGACTAGAAGTGTAGTCGTAAACTTGTTCCAAAGATGTCCTCACTGGAATGAGTTCGCGCAATGCCTGCGTTCCGTTGCGAGTGGACATACTCGAAAATCCAGCGGATGTTCGGCGTCCAAAACCAGTTCATACCGAGCGTCAGGTCGTTTTGAACTCCGCCATTGGCCCCTTCGCCCACGGCATTCCGCCAGTCGCTCAGGTCGAGGTAGCTCCACTGCACGACCGCCTGCCACGCCCCGAAGCCGTCAATCAAGTTGTAATTGCCGCACTTGAAGGGATGGAAGTTTCGCGTGACCTTCGCCGCGTCGAACACGCCTTTGCTCAGGTTGTACGGGCGATGCTCGCCGGTCAGGAAGTATTTCAGCTCCACATAAGCCCCGTTGGCGGTGCGATCCTCTTCGCCGTCAAACTGTGCCACATAAACTTCCGACTGCACCGAAAACGGCCCGGCCTGGTAGGCCAATTCCAAACCGCCGCGGCCATGGTGGTCGTTCGCAAAGGTTCCCGTCGTAATCGAACCGGGCATCCAGCCAATCGAACCGATGGTCGTTCCCATGCTCGTGGAATCGGCTTTCGGACTGACGTAGGAATAGTGGCCGCCAATGTGGAAAACGCAACGACCGTCCTGAGCGTACATCGGAGCGGCGGACAGTCGCACGTTGAAAACCTGGCCCTGATCGTCCGCCTGAATATAGCGATCCGTGTTCGTCGCTCCCGCCTGGAACGCTCCCATAAACAAGCGGATACGGTCACGACCGAACAGATTTTCCGACGAAACGCCCACGCGCCGGCCAAGGCCGAACGCAGCCGAGGAACCGACAAATTCCGTCAACGGAGTGTACAGCGCGCCGGTCGAATAAGCCAAACCTGTTTCCGGCTTGTAGTGGCCGGCCCGAACGTAGCCAAAGAGCGGGACATTCTTTACACCGATCCAGTTGTCGACCAAGTTGACCCGACCGCCGTTCGGAGCCAGCGAAAATTCGAGTTTGTAATCGAAGGAATCAAATCCTTTTCCCGAAACGGCAATCTGCATTTCCCGCACGCCGCCGGCATTTTTGATGTTGCCGTATTGGTCGAAAGAACTTTGGGCTTGGTCAACGCCAAAAGAGTCCAGAAAAATTCTACCTGTCACCTTGGGCGTTTCCCACGATTTTTTGGAGTCGGTTTTTTTGGCCCCGCTTATGAGCGATGCCATCTCGGCGGCCAGGCGATCCAGTTCACCATAGACGTAGGTGTCAGGGCCACCGGCGTTGTTGTCGACCACGGGTTCCGCTTTTTTGGCCGCGTTTTTGAGCGACGCTACCTCGGCGGCCAGGCGATCCAGTTCACCATAGACGTAGGTGTCAGGGCCGGGAGCATCGCTTTTGACCACCGGGGCCGCATTGTTCATTCCTGCGGCAGGCACTTCTTCCGGTTGCGGTGCTACAAGTTCGGGAGCATTGGCCTCGAAAGCCTGATTCTGCCCTTCATTCGCCGGGAGCGTTGGTTGTGTCGGCTCGATCAGCACAGGCTGATCGATGGGTTGTTCCGCGTCATGGAAAACCGTTATTTCTCCGACGGGTGGTTTTGCAAAAGGCGACGAGGACGAGGGCGTCGCAAAATTCTGCGCCCGCAGCACATCGGATCGAGCCACGTTTTTGCGTGGCGTCAAACCGGAATGATTGGGAACGAGTTCGCTTGCGGAAACAGTCCCGCTACCGAGCAGCAACACCGCCAGCGCGCCACTCAAAATGGGTATCATGCGTTTTGTCATCAGGTTTCTCCTTCAACATTTGGTTATGACCTGCAACCCAAGGTTGCAGCAGCCGTCTTTTTGTGACTCGATTTGGAAAAAGACAATGAATTGCCGCGTGCGCAATTCAAAATTCTTTTTGCCGTTATGGACTATCGAACATCAAAACCACAAAAATCCGAATAATCGGAACAACCAGACGATTTTCCGAAAAAACGCCCGTGCATAATCAGCACAACCAACACTACCGAAAAAATAAGAAAATAAAACTTATCGTCCGCAGTTTATTTATTTTGCCCATATCTATGCCAGCGTTTGCAGGTATCGCTCTCTTTTTTCTGTTGGGTTCTTTCTCCGGCGGAGAGATAGGGTATAATAGCAATCGATAAATAAGTATCGGTACTGAAACATTGAATGTTTTTCTAATGAGTGGCTACGGCGGACATCGCAGAAAGGGTAGGAACTATGAGTCAAGTAGAAGAAAAAGCCGTCTTGACCATCGGCGACAAGAGAATCGAATTGCCTGTCTTGACAGGGACGGAAGGGCATCAATCGATAGACATCTCAAAACTCTATGATGAACATGGGATTACGACTTTCGATCCGTCGCTTGGCAGCACCTGTGCCTGTAAGAGCACGATTACGTACATTGACGGCGAAAAGGGTATTTTGCGCTACCGAGGCATCCCGATTGAGCAGTTTGACCGTCCCAAACCGAACTTTGTCGAGGTTGCTTGGCTTTTGATCTTCGGAAATTTGCCGACGCAACAGGAGTTAAAAGAGTTTCGAGAGCGATTGACGGATAATGAATTGCTCCATGAGGGCATCCGACGCCAGTTTAATGACTTGCCGCCGAAGTCGCCGCCGATGGCCATTCTCTCGGCCATGTTGAGTCAACTGGCCTGCTACCATGAAAAATTTCTGCCGCTGGGCGATGACGAGCTTTTCATCGAAGCGGCTTCGCGGCTGGTCAGCATGGCCCGAACCATTGCGGCATACTCGTACCGGCGGTCGAAAGGTTTGCCGTTCACCTACCCCGATCCGGCCTTGCGCTATTGCGCCAATTTTCTTCATTTGATGTTCTCGATCCCGTATCAGCAATACATCGTGAGCGATGAAATCGAAGACGCCATGAACCTCGTGCTTATTTTGCACGCCGACCACGAACAAAACTGTAGCACCTCGACGGTTCGCGTCGTCGGTTCCGCCAAGGCCAACTTGTTCGCTTCCTGTGCGGCGGGCGTGAGTGCGCTGTGGGGGCCTTTGCACGGCGGTGCGAACGTTGAAGTGATGAAGATGCTCAATGCCATCCACTCGGGCGGCTTAGACCCGAAAGATTGCATTGAGGCGGCCAAGAACAAAGACAACCCGTTCAAACTCTACGGCTTCGGGCATCGCGTATACAAAAATTACGATCCACGAGCCAAAATTCTTCACAATGCCGCCGACCGCGTTTTTGCGAAAATGAAAACGCCCGATCCGTTACTCGACGTGGCGCGAAAACTGGAAGAATTGGCTCTGAAAGACTCCTATTTTGTCGACCGAAAACTCTACCCGAACGTGGATTTTTACAGTGGCATTCTGCTCAGGGCCATGGGAATACCGACGAACATGTTTACCGTCATTTTTTCACTCGGTCGTTTGCCGGGCTGGATTGCCCAGTGGAAAGAGCAGCACGACAACCCGGGCCAGAAGATAACGCGCCCGCGCCAGCTGTATATGGGCAATACCTTGACTGATTACGTGCCGATTGAAGAACGGTAGGGCAAAAAGTGCTGGGACGTTGTCTTGACGCAATTGGTATGGCGTAGGCCGCCGATGTGAATCTCGTGGCAAGTGCTCTTGACAAGGACGCATAAAAAAACGTATGATCCCGCGACACGAAGCGTGCGCGAGTGTCCTGAAGACGTTTCATACTGCGAACGGCGAAAAAATGCCCCAAAAAACAGCCGCCGTCACCGGTTTCGTTCAGCCGGTGATCCTCCGAGTCGATAGCCTCGTCAAAATTTACGGCAAACGCCGTGTCGTCGACGGCGTGAGTTTCGAGGTGCGCAAAGGCGAAATCGTCGGATTGCTCGGCCCGAATGGGGCGGGAAAAACCACGAGCTTTCGCATGGCCTGCGGACTGATCAACACTAATGGCGGCGTTGTTTATCTCGGCACGCAGGATGTGACGAACTGGCCTATGTACCGGCGCAGCCGCGAGGGCGGCATGGGCTATCTGCCGCAGGAAAAGAGCGTTTTCCAAAAACTTTCCGTGCAAAATAATTTGCTCGGCGTCATGGAAATGCTGGGTATCAAACGTTCCGTCCGCAAAAAACGTTGCGACGAGCTGCTCGAAAAACTGCAATTGACCCATCTTCGTTACAATTACGCGGGCGGACTCTCCGGCGGCGAGCGGCGGCGTTTGGAAATTGCGCGATCGCTTGTTTCCGACCCGAAAATCATCCTGCTTGACGAACCCTTTGCCGCCGTCGACCCGATTACGGTCACAAGCATTCAAGAAATCATTCGTCAGCTTGCCAGAGAAGGCATTTCCATTCTCATCACCGACCACTCCGTGCAGGACACGTTGCAAATCACGCAGCACAGCTATGTCATTCAGGCAGGCCGGGTGCTCTGCCACGGCACGCCGCAGGAAGTGTTGGCCAATCCCGAAGCACGTAAAGTTTATTTCGGCGAAAACGTCAGCGTGAGCGGCATTCATCACGTTTCACTGTTTGGTGATAGTGCTGTCAGGCCACCCGTTCCCACGAGCGAGGATTATGGTGATGATGGAACGACCAAGTCGGCGGAAGAAAAAGAAAATCTGCAAGAAGAATATGCCCCGACCGTGCCGCCCCCGAAATTTTTGCATGTGAAGCAGAACGCCGCTGGCGGGGTCGGGCAAAAACTTGCCGCACCGACGTCAGGCGTGCCGTTGCCGGACAAGGTGGTCGGCCATGACGAAGGGGCGTTGCTCCAAGCGGAACGAATCAATCGGCGGCAACATCTGATCTCGGATGGGACTGAGACGAAAACGCGGCGCCTTGGTCGACGTGTATCGCCCATTTCGATGGATGCCCGACCGGACAGGCCGTTTGTGCGATCAAAAGAGATTCCCCAAAAAGAGCCGCCGCAGATGCCGGTAGCTTCAAGTGGATCGGATGAAGACACCTCAAGTATGTCGGGCGTCATCCAATCCCTCAGATCACTGATCTGGAAAAAATGATGGCCCCCGGCTTGCGGCCTGACAGGGAGGCGGTTATACTTATCCGTCAGAGTTGGCAGTCTACGGCGGTCAACCTTTTGCGGGCGTAGCTCAGTTGGTAGAGCACGACGTTGCCAACGTCGTTGTCGACGGTTCGAACCCGTTCGCCCGCTTTACAGTGTGCTCGTGATAGCAGTTGCGGACCGTGAAGTCCGAGATGTAATGTAGGGTCTAGTGCGTGTCTGATAGCGAAACCGTGTAGGATTTCGCGCTCCGACAAGGCTGGACTTTTTTTGTGCCCTAACCTTCCTCCCGAAACCATGACGACAGCAGATCATTCCACGCAGGACGCCCCCAAAACCTTGGAATTGGCTACAGACATTCAATCGATCAGCTCCTGCGAACGCCGTGTCAAGGTGACCGTGTCTCGGGAGGAAATCGAACGCTATTATCAAAACGAGTACACCGACCTCGAAAAGACGGCCTACGTGCCGGGATTCCGCGTCGGAAAAGCACCGCGAAAACTCGTTGAACGCCGCTTCAAAAAGGATGTGGCCGACCGAGTCAAGAATGCCTTGGTCGTCGATGCGCTCACCCAGGTCAACGAAAGCCCCGCCCTCACCCCGATCAGCGAGCCGGATTTCGATTACGCATCGTTGATTTTGCCCGAAGACGGCCCCTTCGTCTTTGAGTTCTCCATTGAAGTGCGGCCGGAATTCGACCTCCCGGCATGGAAAGGCCTCAAACTCGAAAGGCCAGTGCGCGAATTTTCGACGGAGGACGTCGACAAGGCCGTCGAGCGGGTTATGACGGCCTACGGCGACTTGGAGCCGAAAGATGAGCCTGCGGAGCTGGGCGATTATGTCCTGTCGAAGTTGACGTTCCTTTCGGGCGAAACGGTACTGTCCACTGCGGAAGAAGAAACGATTCGGATTCGACCGACGCTGACTTTCCATGACGGTTCGATCACGGACTTTGACAAACTGATGACCGGAGCTAAGCCCGGCGATGTCATTAAAACACAAACCACGTTGACTGAGGACGCCGCCAATCCGGCATACCGAGGCAAAAGCGTGGAAGCCGTGTTTGAAATCGCCGCCGTCAAAAAATTGGTTGTTCCTGCCTTGTCGGAAAGTTTTCTGGAACGACTGGGCGGCTTTGATAATGAGGCCGATTTCCGCGACGCTGTTTTGGACTCGCTCAAACGCCAACTTGAGCATGAGCAGCGGCAACGTATCCGTCGTCAAATCACACAAACGCTGGTCGGTTCCGCCGGCTGGGAATTGCCGCAAGGCCTGCTGAAGCGGCAATCGGAACGGGAATTTCGCCGCACCATCATGGAACTCCAACGTAGCGGTTACGGCAATGACGAAATTCAGGCTCACGCGAATTTCCTGCGGCAAAACAGCATGTCGGAAACGGCTCGTTCTTTGAAGGAGCATTTCATCCTCGAAAAAATTGCCGAAGTCGAAGACATTCAGGAGACGGAGCAGGATTACGATGTGGAAATCGGCTTGATTGCCGCACAGAGCGGCGTTTCGCCGCGACGGATTCGGGCGCACATCGAAAAGGCGGGTGAAATGGACATTCTTCGCAATCAAATTATCGAGCGCAAGGTCATCGACTTGATCTGCGAACACGCTCAATTCACCGAAACGGCGTTCAACTTTGAAGATGTCGATGAAGAAGCCATCGACTGGGCCGCCGCAGGTGACCCCGATGCCATTGCCAAGGCTTCGGAAGAAGACCTCAAGGCTGTCCACAAAGAGTTCGACGAAAAGAAAAAAATCGATCCCAATGTGAAGATTAAATAGAGTTGATAATTGAAAATTGAGAATGGACAATTAAAATGAACGCAAGCGTTTTTCTCCGATGGAGGGCCGCTTGCGTTTTTCATTTACCGCCATGACCTACTTCCACCCTGAAACATTGAAGCGGATTGCGCGACTTGATCTTCGTGCCCGCCATGTCGTCGACGGCTTTTTGAGCGGCCTGCACAAGAGTCGACATTTCGGCAACTCGGTCGAATTCCGCCAACACAGGCAGTACGTGCCCGGCGACGACCCTCGCAACGTCGATTGGAAAGTCTGGGCGAAGCAGGATAAACTGCATGTCAAGCAATACGAAATCGATACGAATCTGCGACTCACGCTCCTGCTTGACACGTCGAAAAGTATGCGTTACGGCAGTAATTCTTCCCGGAGTGGCATGACCAAATACGATTACGGTTGCACGCTGGCCGCCTCGCTGGCGTATCTTGCGATTCGTCAACAAGATGCGGTCGGCTGCATTCTGTTCGACAGCAAAACGAAGACGGCCTTGCCCGCCAAAATGAAACAGTCGCAACTGAGTGCCATTCACCATCTAATGGAGAATGGAAAGGGGCAGATAAACAATAAAAACGTGCCGGGCAGTGTTGGACCGGACGGCGTGTTCCCGGATTTTGAGGTGTTTCTGAACGATATTAAAAACGCGCAACCGAACATGCAAGACGCGATGAAAGCGGCGGCGGAATCGATTCGGCCAAATGGACTGGTCGTGATCGTTTCGGATTTTTTGGTGCAGCGTGCGGGACTGTTTCACGGCTTGCGTTATCTGCGTAGCCACGGCCACGACGTGCTGGTTTTGCATGTCCTAGATGACATGGAACTCGATTTCACGCTGAGCGGCGCGACACGTTTTGAAGGATTGGAATTGCCCGTGCAGATACGCTGCGATCCGCGAATGTTGCGCGACGGTTATTTGTCGGCCCTGCGTGAATACTTGGACGAAATGAAAGAAGGCTGTATAAAAATGTCGTGCGACTACGGCCTTTTCCGAACTAGTACGCCGCTCGACGCCGCGCTGGCCGCGTATTTGAGCAAGCGAAATTCTCGCGTTTGACAATAACGAAGAGCCGGACATGCAGCGCAGTAGAGTTTCCGGGTAAGTACCATGACCGATGCGAACATCGAAAAGCGAAAGCGACTCTGCCGCGATCTTTGGATTCTTTGGTGGATTCAATTTTTGGCGTTAGTCACGATGTGGGGACTGACTTGCGTACTTGGTCAAGGAATATGTGTCGGACGACACGACTGGGGAGTATCCATGATACCGAATCAGCCTCGATGGGA
>QMCD01000899.1_pt1 | contig 19679 bp, 13 predicted proteins | sample 1821841 | NCBI WGS metagenome assembly QMCD01 (sample SAMN01991225, study PRJNA193472) | Termite gut metagenome, whole genome shotgun sequencing project. | isolation source: worker | host: Macrotermes natalensis
CATAATTTACACGCTAAATTTATTTGCAAACATACATCTTTTTTGAATACAATTTACAATAATAGATTATTTTCTTGAAAATATTTTTCATTTCATTGATTGTTAGGGAGAAAAAATTACATATAGACGTAAGTTTGGGGTTTTGCCCAATGGTAAATGAGGGAATGAGTAAATAAGAAGTAAGAAAGGTGAAATGGTAGAAGGATGAAATGCTGTTTGTTTACTTCGTCATGGCGGGGCACGAAACCCAAAGGGTTCGGCATAGCCAACCCATCCAGAAACCCCTAAATCCCCTAAAGGGGACTTACAGAACGTACTAACATGGAATATAGTAAATAATAACAAAATAAGAAGAAGAGCTAAATACAAACAATAACCCACTGAAGCAAAAGTCCCCTTTAGGGGCGAAAACAATAAACATAAAAGTAATGAAACTAAGAAATGTCATCGGTAGCAGTCAAGGGCAAGTCTTCCAATTCTGGATGGCTTCGTTCCTCGCCAGAACGAAGTGCGTTTTTAGCCATAACGCCCTCTTATTTCCTTATTTACTATTATAACTTGCATAACTTCTCTATATCTAATAAATAAGCCCCGAACTCACGTTAAGTTAATGAATTTGTCGTCTAAAGTCATCTTAAATTTTGAAATAAAAAAAGCTGCCTTTCGGCAGCTCAAATGATTATGAAAAGATTTTTAGCGTGTAATACTCATTCGTTTGCTTATGCGTTGACCTTTATATTCCATCGTATAGAAATAAATGCCCGATGCGTACTCTGAGGTATTTAGCTTTATCTGATGTTTTCCTAAAGGAACGCTTGCCTGTTCAGTATATAGCAATTGTCCACTGGCACTATAGAGTTGGAATGTGATTTCTCCATCCTGTGGAATACTGTAATTGATTATTGCATTACCTTTAGCAGGATTAGGCATATTCTGTTCCATCGTAAAGGATGCTCCTTTGGGATTAACGATGCTTACGCTGCCGGATTTGGCTTGCCGTACCATTCTCATGGTGTCGTTATAAGCATAACTGTCCTTATTCTCAATATATACTGTTAAATGATATTTTGGCAATGCAGGAACAGTATACTTCTCTGTAAAGGTATAAGGTATAGGAGCAATTCCTGCGATATAGGGAAGTTCTTCCTCTATTATTTGCTGTTCTGCTCCGGTAGTATCTGTTATCAAAAGCCATATTTTTACTCCTGGAGCATATACAGAGCCAAGGTTTCTGTTTCTAACTGATATGGATACTTCCACTAAGCTGTCAATCATATCAACGGTATCCTTTAACGGGCTGATAATATCTACTATGTACAAATCAGTGATATTAACCTCTTCCAATACGGAAGCTGTTGTATTTACCATTGCCGAATCACATAACAAATATCCATGCACTGTTACGGTATAGTTAAGACTCCATGGCACTTTATAGGCTTGCGGAAATGCAACTTCTATAGAATCGCCGGGTGATAGGCTATAACCAAGTGTTGTCTTTGCGGTAAAATGATAGCCGGACTCATCATCTACCGTCAAAATTAAGCCTATATTGGGCAATTCCATATTGCCGGTGTTTTTGATGCTAACTTCTTGGTAATTATCAAATTCAGCTGTTGCCGGATTGCTGCCGCTTAGCTTTTCTATCTCTATTGAAAACCGTGGTGTAATGACAATACTGGTTTTTGCCGTATCATTGGCAGGCATATTATCCACAGGAGAGCCAAAATACGCTTTTATGGCAGTCGTTCCAATTGAAGCAATAAAATTGGATAATACAGGTATTGTCTCTGATGAATTACCTGCTATGGTTTTCCCTTGTAAGGAAACGGTATGAATGCTTCCGTTAATATCCAATTTCAAGGAATCTGTATTTTCAAAAATTATTGATTCTGCCCGAGATGCTTTTATTACTACCGATATATCACTGCCAAGCTGACTGCATAATACAGGTGCCGGAGTTATAATAATTTCCGATACTACCGCATCCGGTTCGGATGTAATTCGTATATAATCTATATACTGCGCTGTTCCCTGATACTTGTTGAGTGATTCAAACTGTATTAATAAGCAAGCGTCTCCTGTTGTATAGTTATTCAAATAATATCTATAAGGTGTCCAGCCAAAGTTGCCCTTAGGATTTCGTAAATATATCTTGTCCAGATTCTCGGGCTCTCCATTTATAACAATATTCACATCTGTCCATGAATAATCGTTGATATCTGCTAAGGAATCATGATAATACCAGAACTCCATGTATGGATTAACCGCTTGATACAAATCCAACTGACCGGTACTCAAACGTGCTCTTGAACCTGTATTGCCGTTAAAGCGTATCATAGCCGAACCCGAATCCGGTTGAATTGCAGCAGAACCTTCATATCGTTCCCATGTGCTGTTCCCATCTACTATACTTGGAATAAGTTCAGAAGGGATACTATTATTAAAATTCTCCCGTAAAGGCAAACTTATTTTGGGTGTGCTATAAACAACCGATAAGGTATCATCACAGTTAAAATGATCAATTGCACTTGTTACCCATGCCTTGATTGTAGTTTTTCCTGCAAGTACAGGCATATCCGGCATCAACTCAACCATTTGAGATTCCCCGGATAAAAGCACACCTGTATTAATGGCTATCTCGCCTCTAAATGCTGGTCCCCATGAATTTATGATTTCATATCCTATGGCAATATTATCCTGCGTAAAGTCATAATCATTATTTCCTATATTAGACAGTTGTATTTGTGCAGGTAAATAATCGGGTAGACAGAGAGAATTCTGACTATTTGCCGGCGGAGATAGTAAGTCGAAAATAGCTAAATGGTTATCATCATACAGGTCTCCACCTTCATCGCTGTTAAACCGGATATAGACCGAATCCATTATCACAATAGCATTTCCAAGGGCATCGGATACATGTAATGTATATATTACCTTGCTGTTGTAATATTGTCTTGGAACATCGGCAGCCCAAATATCTCCTGTTTGTTCCATGGTAATGGTATCATAATTATGGATAGAGCATGAACCATCCAGAATTGTTTCTATGTACAATTCCGGTGTATTGACAGGAGCACCCGTATAATTACGTATGTTTACATTTACAGTAAATGATAAGCCGTTAATCGTATCCTTAATAAAAGGATCTACAAATTCAGCCAAAGGCATTCGTTGCACCGACGCATTCGCTGTATCATTCTTGGCTAATATGTCTGCCTGTCCGTTAACACTTTCTACCCAGACGGCTATATTATAGTTATCTATTGCATCTGTTACCGTAAAGTTGTCTATTGAAATATTTCTTTGCTCAAAAGTAGTTAATGCAGGACTTATCGGAACAGTAATTCCTGTTGCCTGAACTTCTCCATTCAAGCTCCAGCCAAATGTAGCAGAAGAAATATCTTCTGTAGCACCATTTGTTATATCTGCATATATTTGAAGATTTTGACCGCTTATCGCTTCGGTGTACCAGGGTGTAATTTCCAGCATCCTCAAATCCAATCCTTCCTGTAGTGAAGAATAGGCTCCCATGATGGTAGTAGACAGACGAGTCTTCCCTTCCTTATCTGTAAGAACCGTATTATTCAACGGACATTCCAAGCTGTCATTATAGGAGGCTAATTTCAACGTGTCCGAATTGATAAATACAGGTAAAACACTTACCGAATTTTTATCAGACTGCACCTCTGCTTGCCAGCTTGCTACCGTTGCATGCATAAAAATTCCATTAGTTGGATTTCCGGTATAAGCTATATAGACAGGTGCATACATATTATTATAATCAAAATCCCATGAGCTTACATAAGTTACAGTTTGTAAATAAATGGGATATGCCGGCGTAGCAGGAGCTTGCAATACAATATTGTTATTCTTAACGGATAATTTCGTAGCAGGAGAATTTACTACATGGATGCCTCTTCCTGCTGTTCCGCGAACAAGAATGGAATTATGAAGAATATCCGCATAGGTATCGTTATTAACATATACACCATAAGTGTTAGCTGTAGCTGTTGTATGAAGGCTTATCTCATTATTGGCGATTAACCCTCTATTTGCTGTCGAATTATAATATTGTAGCTCTATACCGGTCGGTTGTGTGATTTCGGTAGTACGTTGCCTTATTGTATTTCCTGTTACAGGTCCGCTGCAATAGGCAAGACGCATACCATACCAGACAGCATCGGTAGTGCTTTCCTTACTTAGGATTGTATTATGAGAAACACTGCTAAATGCCGTACTGCAAGGATGGAACGCATAATGAAACTGATTGCTGAGCGTGTTTGAATCAAATACGATATGGGTGCCATAAGCATTAGCCGATGTTCCTCCAATAAAGTAAAAGCCATAATATCCGCCGTCTATCAAGTTATTAATAAATGATATGCTATCTACAATTCCGGTGCCGGCAGCCTTAGAAACAGGTGCATTTGTTACCGAAGATGTCGCGTCGGTAGTATTTCCCAGCAAGCGGCAATCCCGAACAACAACATTGGTACAAGCCCCCGTGAATTGAATAGCAGGAAACGTACCGGCAGAAGCGTCAACAGTTACATCTTTCAGGCTTATGTTATGTGAATTGTTCAAGATGATAACAGCTTCTCCGGATGAAGAAAAGCTTACATCTTCCGCATCTGAGGTTGTTGATGTAATTGTTAAATGATGACTGTCAAACAGGGTAGAGCTACCGGAAAGGTCTATACCCGGATAATTCCCGGGCTCAAAAGCAAATGTTATATCATCGGAAATACCACATATTGCCAATGCCTCCAATGCTTTTTCTACGGTAGAGAAATCTCCGGTATTGCCTATTTGTACTATGCCTTCATAGCCGCCGTTACAGGCAACAACAGACCGGCTTGTCGTATCATCATCCTTATTTTCATCGACAAGGATAACAGTATTATTTTTTATTGTATTTATCCATGCCTTTAGCGTTAAGAACTGGGCAGCCGGATTGCTTAGAACCCCGATTTTAATAGTTGTAGAATCTCCTTTTGCCAGGGATACCGGATAATCGTTATTTCCCTGCGATACATCATCTATAGACCATTCTATATTAACAGATGTTACAGGCTCCGATCCCATATTATAAACAACCACCTTTATATCTTCCGATTGAATAGGACCGTTTTCGTTGCTTAGCTCCACAATCTGGTCAAGTATGGCATTTACCGCATAGGTATTATCATAACAGCCCATAGTAGTTCTTCCTATTCTGGGGCTATTATTTATATCATACGTAACGGGAGAAATTACATTACATAACAAGTCTCTACTGTTAGCATTGCTTATTTCCAAGCTGCTTGCACCTGCAAAATTCAGCGGTATTGATTTCGAATTGCTGTCGGATGTTACTATTTTTTGCCAGTCTTCTATCTTTGTAAATGAATTTGTTGAAGATCCTGCATAACCGATTCTATTGGGTGAATACATATTGTTATAGTCAATATCCCATTGACTTAAATTTGTTATTCCGTATAAATAGATAGGAGCTGCGGTTGACTGATCAGATTCTATTATAATATTATTATTCTTTACCGATAATTTAGCATTGGGATTATTGATATATATACCTCTTCCGTACTTTCCCCGTATATTAATTGAATTATTGAGAATACTCACCGGAGTAACCGTCGTTAGATGTATTCCGGCATACCCATTACCATTAACAGAGTTATATAGTATTATTTCATTATTAGCTATTAATGCTTTGTTTATCCCAGTCTGATTTGTAATACTTACAAAGATACCAACCGGTGACGTTATTGCTGTTGTACACTGAATTATACGATTCCCTATTGCCTCATAATTCGTATTGATGTACTCTAAAGCAGTCCAAGCTGTCTTTGTAGCTGTTGTCCGGCTCAAAACAGTATTATAGCGTATTTTATAGTTAGCATTAGAAAAACTGCTACCACGGTGATATGAGTTTGTTAGCCTGTTACTGTCAACAACTACAGATGAAACAAGAGCCCCTGCATTAAACCAGATTCCGGCAGATCCTCCATCAATAAAGTTACGGATAATAGAAATATTATCAACTATACCTGCACTGCTTAACTTAGAAATAACAGCATAGGCAGTGATTTGTTGTGTTGTGGTAGTATCTCCCAATAAGCGGCAATCACGAATTACTATATTGGTACAAGATCCTGTAAATTGAATAGCCGGAATTGCTGTCGCTTGTACATTTACTGTTATTCCCTTTATGACAATGTTATTGCTGTTATTCAGCCTTATGCCGGCGATAGTAGCCGCTGTAATAGTGGCGCTATCGGGGTGATTATCATACGAAGTAAGAGTTAATGTATAGCCATTCATATATTGTGAAAGATCATATAAATCTATCACTCCCGAATGATTTCCTTTTAGCTGTAAAACAACATCCCCGCCAACACCGCAATTGCGTATTGACTGTATTGCGTCTGTCAAATATCTGAAGGTTCCGCCTTCGCCTATCAGGTGATTTCCTGATAAAACAACTTTACATGGCATTACACGCAGTGTATCATCATTCCTGACTAAATCCAAACGCCCGTTAGGCATGCTCACCCAGACCACTATCGTATCGTATCCCTCTGTTGCAGGCGTGTATGATCCTATGGTAACCGTATCGGTAAAATCAGTTGCCAACGAATTTCTCTTATATACGCTTGTATTTGGATCTAACACTCCATTACGGCTCCAGTTGATGTAGCAGGAATCCAAATTCGGTATTCCTTTATTGCGTAAAGTAATCCGTACCGGAATAGCATTACCTACCGGAGCGACTGCTTCCGGGGAATCAATAGAAACCAACTCTACCGAAGCGCTGCTATCGCATCCATCAAGTGTTCCTTCGCAGGAGCGTTGGATGTAATAAGTGTTTGACAGGGTAATATTATTGCTCGAAGCATCTGTCAGAGTAGTGGAATAGACAACATTCGTATTGAACGCTTTTTTGGGTATGCTTGCTTTCCATAAGTTATCCGATGCATCCAACTGCATAGCCAATATCTCCGATGTTGTAGCTCCGTCATAGGTATAAGATACATTTAATGCAACATTTGCAGGAAGCGCAGCTCCTGAAATACTCTCTATGCCAAGCTTTATTTGATGAGGACCAACCGTATTTACAATACTTGCCGGCGGGTCAACAAATGCTGCCAATAGATCGCTCTTGCCATAAACAAGCTTTGTTAAAGTATCATCATAAGGGTTGCTGTCTATTTGACCATTGGGCATGCTTACCCAAACCTTTATCGTATCATTACTGTTTGCATGGGGTGTATATTCTCCCAGTGTATCGGAAGAGCTATGCGTCCAGGATACGGCAGGAGTAAAGTATTTGGTTACCGTTACAGGAGTAGAACCGTTTACCGAATAAGATACCGTTATCGAATCCAAACCGGAAATTCCTGTATTTTTAAGTGTAAGAACAATCGGAATCCGGGCAGATGGACGTGTTTCAACCGTATCGGGTATATCAATAGAAGATGCCGCTGCGGAATTATTTGAACAATTATATGCAACCGACAGGGTTGTTATTCTTATCAATCCGTTTCCATCCGCTACAGGATTTGCGATAAAACCTGTCCCACCAACTTGAACAGTTATACTGTCGGTAACACCACCGATATAGCCGGAACCGCCACCACCGCCGCCGTTTGGTGCACCGCCGCCGCCGCCGTAATAGCCGCCGCCACCACCACCGCCGGGATTCAGGCTGCTTGATCCACCGGTATATGCATCTCCACCAATACCTAATATACCATCTGTTCCTATAAAGTCACCATTACCACCGCCGGTACCGCCGGCAGTTTGTGTCCCGCCTTTACCATTATTGTCGTTATTTATAGCACCTTCGCCCTGGTTGCCGCCGCCGGCTCCATCCAATAGAGATGCTGCATTCGTTCCGCCGATACCGCCGCCGCCGCCCGCAACAATTATCCGGTCTGAGTATGTGTTGTTTTTAGAAGTTCTTATATCCGTACCGCCGCCGCCGCCGCCTTTATATTTACCGGCAGCAGTTGCTCCTGTTGCGATTCCACGACCACCGCCATTCCATCCGCCTTCAACAGTCAGTGCCGTATTCGAAGATTTACCCTCGCCGCCAACATACAAATATAAATTTGTCCATGTGTCTACAGTATAAGTGCCTTTGCTGTAACCGCCCGTACCACCTTTTATACTACTCGAATTATTATCAGTCCCTCCATTGGCACCCCAGCATTCCAATTCGTAGGTTCCTGGAGCTAATGTAACTACTTGCACATCTCCCGTATAGGTGTAATCAGCCACCCTGTCAATTATACCGCAAACCTGTTTTACAATGTATTTAGAACTTGCCTTTGCCGTATTTCCATTGGCATCCTTTGCCGTAATGGAATAATCAACCATTACTTCTGCTGTAGATTGCGGGATTGTTGCCTGCCATAAATCATTTCCCATAGATGTCATCAATACCGAATCAGTTGCAGGCTGTCCACCCTGTTCGCTTACAGTATAAGTCAGCCAGGGTTGTACCAGTGGAGCATTTGTTACAGTCTTTGCCCTTGCTGTTATGGTAAAGGGACCTGTATTATATATTGTATCCTGTACAAGCGGATAGACAAACTCCACGATGGGATCACCTACAATGTAATCTGTTGCTGTTAATTGAATATTTTCCAACAGCCAGCCAAAGGAAACATCCGTAAAAGGAGAGTTTCCACGAATAATAATAAAGCGAAATTCCACTCCATTAAACCCATGCAAAGTACTGCCCAAATCAAAAGTTTCTTTTTTCCACCAGGACTGTAGAGGAATAACAGTACTGTCATTAGCATCCCACTCGGCATAACTTGTCGCATTAAAGCCTTCCTTCGTATTATAATTGCCGGCACTTCCCAAATAGTCCGCATTGTCTAATGTAAACCAGTTGGCATTCCCACTCATTCGGTATTGCACCTTTGCAATATCAGACGGTGACAATTTACAAATTTGATGGAATGATAATGTAATATAGTCATAGTCTTCAAAATCATACGCACTTGTAGACTGTAAAATAACAGTATCACCCATTTGCTGCGGAACAAAGCCCAAATACGACCTGGAAACCGATGCCCCGCTAAGACTTGGAAGGGAATAACTGGTATTATATACCCATGTTCCCTGTTGCATTGCCGTAAATTTCATCGGATTTACCCCATCGAAGTCTTCTTCGAAGGTAAACTTCTGCTGTGAAAAACCGCTGTACTGTAATAAGAACAGCATTACCGTAAAAATCAAAATTCTTCTCATGTTAATTAAATTAGTTTAGTTTATAATTATTTAATTTAAAATTCTTATTTTTATTCAAGATAAGATTCAAAGGATTGTTGTGTGGTGTACACACAATATCTGACAATACCAAATTCTGGAAAGGAGAATATACAAAGGAATGTATCTCTTGTAAAATAATACTGTAAAAATCGACTGTCATAATTTATATGTTAATTTTCACACAAAGATAAACCAAATAAAAAGCTATCTCGCAAAATACGGCGGGACAAATTGTGACAGTGTCGGCATAATTTGTGACAAAAGGGGTACAAATAACAGGAATTCGGGCTTGCAGCTACTCCTGACAATGGTAAATGAGGGAATAAGTGAACAGGTGAACGAGTAGACGGGTGGACAAGCAGGCAGGACTATAACAAATGCACTTCGTCGTGGCGAGGAACGAAGCCATCCGGAATTGTATGCCCTGCTGTTGGTTGGTTTCATTACTTTTTCCCCGCAGGTAACACTACGTTCACCTGCGGTTATGAAAGTAAAGCCTTTCAGGCTAAAGCTATGCAACGCACAAACGAAACCCAAGAGCGTCCTGGCGAGGAACGAAGCCATCCAGAATTGTATACCCTGCTGTTGGCTGTTAGCGATGCTGTTTCTTGATTTCATTACTTTTATGTTTCTTATTTTTGCCCCTAAATCCCCTAAAGGGGACTTACAGAGCGTACCAACATGAAATATAGTAAATAATAACAAAATAATAAGAGCTAAATACTAACAATAACCCACTGAACTAAAAATCCCCTTTAGGGGTAGTTCGGAATGGCTTGGCTACGCTGAACCCTTCGGGTTTCGTGCCTCGTCAGAACGAAGAAATAAAACAGCATTGCACCATTTGACCACTTTACCATTGCACCCTTAATTCCGAACTCACGTTGCGGGAGTTCCCGCAACTCACTTTTTGCCTTGGAAACAACTTGCGTCAACCGACGCAACTCACTTTTTGCCCTCGAAGCGACTTGCGTCAACCGACGCAACTCGCTTTTTGCCCTCGAAGCGACTTGCGTCAACCGACGCAACTCACTTTTTGCTCTCGGAGCGACTTGCGTCAACCGACGCAACTCACTTTTTGCTCTCGGAGCGACTTGCGTCAACCGACGCAACCCACTTTTTGCCTTCGAAGCGACTTGCGTCAACCGACGCAACCCACTTTTTGCCTTCGAAGCGACTTGCGTCAACCGACGCAACTCACTTTTTACCTTCGAAGCGACTTGCATCAGCCGATGCAACTTACTTTTTGCCCTCGAAGCGACTTGCATCAGCCGATGCAACTCACTTTTTGCTCTCGGAGCGACTTGCATCAACCGATGCAACTCACTTTTTGCTCTCGAATCGACTTGCATCAGCCGATGCAACTCACTTTTTGTGCTCGGAGTGACTTGCATCAGCCGATGTAACTTACTTTTTGCCCTCGAAGCGACTTGCATCAACCGATGCAACTCACTTTTTGCCTTCGGAGCGACTTGCGTCAACCGATGCAACTCACTTTTTGCCCTCGAAGCTCGCAGGCTTGAAGCAATGATACGAGTGCCGCCCCGTCTCATAGCTTAGATGATTTTGCAAATACAATAAAAATGTTTTAATAGATAACGTGAGTTCGGGCTCAATGGTAAATGAGTAAATAAGGGAATGAGGGAATAAGTAAATAAGAAGTTGGAAAGGTAAAATGGTAGAAGGATGAAATGTTTAATGCTTATTTGCTTATAACGAAGTGAAGAACTAAATAATGCCTTCGTGTGACTTCGTGAAAATCCTTTGTGTTACTTTGTGAAAATCCTTTGTGAAACTTTGTGGTTTATTATTTTATTCCCCGTTTACTTGAGGCTGTGCCAAAAATAAATACCTCCATTTAGTACAATCCAAGAAATTTGCACCAAACGGAGGTAGATGTATTTATGGAAAATTATCAATTATGCGTAAAGCTCAGTAAATATTTTACGAAGTTTTTCACTTTCGCGTAACAGCTGCAATGTTATTTCTGCATGTCCTCTTGTATAGCCGTTTCCGACAATCATGGTCACATCGCTTCCGACACCTTCCGCACCTAAAGCTGCTTTTGTGAAGCTGGTTGCCATAGAGAAGAAATAAACCACTCCTGTATCTTTCGTACAAAGGATGCTTGTCATTTCCGTATCGGGAATGTTTACATTGTTGATTGTAACATCAGCCATTTCGCCATTGGTAAGCTCTTCCATCTTTTCCAGAATAGGAACGGGCTGTGTAGCATCTGCCGAAAATACATAATCGCAAAAGCCTAAGGCTTCCAAACGCTTGGTGCTTTTCTCGCTATGGCATAATCCGATTACCTTACCCGTAACGCCGGCACGCTTTTTCGCTTCATAGCAGCACAACATGCCCGACTTTCCTCCTGCTCCGATAATAAGAACCGTATCACCCGGTTTTACCAGTTTGGCGGTTTGTGCGGGAGCACCTGCTACATCCAATGCCGATAGAGCCAAATTTGCAGGCATATCGTCAGGAATTTTTGCATAAATACCGCTTTCAAACAAAATAGCCTTACCGTCAATATCTACCTGGTCAATGTCAGCACGAATTTCTTTTATCTTGTCTATTCTCAAAGGCGTAAGGGAAAGTGATACCAATGTGGCTATTTTATCACCTACCTTCAAGTCTGTTTTTCCAATAAGGGAGTCACCTATTTTTTCAACAGTACCTAACAACATACCACCTGACCCTGTCCAGGGATTACGATGCTTGCCTTGTTTTGCAACAATGTCCATCATAATCTCTGCGATTTTCTTTTTATCTCCGCCCGCTCTTTGTTCAATGTCGGTGAAAGACGCCGAATCAATATTTAAGGTTTGAACATCAATTAAAATCTCATTGTCATAGATTTCATCCATGTTATTGTCAATCTTGTTTGCCGGTTGCGGAAGAACACCTTTGGGTTCAATTACTCTATGAATACCGTATTTATTTCCTTTTTTTTGCATGTGTTTTTATTTTTAAAATTTAATTATTTCTTTTAATTTGAGTAAATGAGGGAATGAGTGAATAAGTGAATAAGAAAATGAGGGAATGGGGAAATTAGATTTTGATTTTTCATATCTGTGACACAGTTCTACCTCATTTCCTTATTTTCTATTATCCTTATTTAACAGGTTTCAATCCCAATATTTCCCTTGCTTGGGCAGGCGTAGCGATTTCGCGTCCCAACTCTTTTGCCATGCGGACTACTTTGTCAACCAATTCTCCATTGGATTTTGCCAATACGCCTTTTGACAAGTAAACATTATCTTCAAAGCCTACCCGTACATGACCGCCATCAATAATAGCCGCCATTGCCAAGGGGAATTCAAAACGTCCTATTCCTGCCACTGTATAGGTAGCATCTGCCGGAATACTTCCCCGCATGAATACAAAGTCCCGCAATTCACCCGAAATTCCGCCGTTGACTCCCATTACAAAATCAAAATGCATGGGTTTATTAATAAATCCTTTTTTATGCAGACGAAGAGCCATATCAATCATACTCTTGTCAAACACTTCGAGTTCGGGTTTAATACCGCGTTCAATCATTCGTTGACCGAAATATTTAATTGTATTTTCTGTATTCTCGAAAATTTCATCTCCTCCGAAATTCAACGTACCGCAATCAAGCGTTGCCATTTCGGGATTAAGTTCTGTAGGTTGAAGACGTTCATCATTGGTCATCCCAACAGCTCCGCCGGTAGAAGGCTGAATAATCACATCGGGAATTTCTGCTTTGATAGCGTCAATAATTTCTTTAAAACGAGCTTTATCCTGTGTTGGAGTTCCGTCATCATAACGAACGTGCAGGTGAATAATGCTTGCTCCGGCATTGTAAGCCGATTTCGCTTCTCGAACAAATTCGTCCTTCGTATAAGGAACGCTGGGATTCATCTCTTTGGTTACTTCAGCGCCTGATATGGCAGCTGTAATGATCAATTTTTCCATGTATTTTCAGTTAATAGTTAAAGGTTATGATTAATGATTAACGGTTAAAAGCGAATGGTTGAATTACTATTGATTATTAACTTTTAACCATTTTCCCTATTTTTTCCGTTGACACTTCACAGGGACAACGCATGTTCCGCTTGCACGACATACGATGATGGGCTCCGGTAAAAAATCAGCAGCAGAATCGGATATGTCCGGGCGAGGTACAACAACTTTTCTTGCTTCAAATTCCATTTTGCGTGAAGAATTGCCCACTTTCACAATTTTTCCTACCGCTTCAATATAGTCACCGGCATAAACAGGAGCAAGGAATTCAACATTGTCATACGCGGCAAAAAGTCCTTCGTCCCCATCATTAATAATTAAAAGCTCGGTAGCTACATCACCGAACAACTGTAACATTTTAGCGCCATCTACCAGATTTCCGCCATAATGGGCATCATGTGACCCCATTCTTATTCGAATCATTGCTTCTTTATTCATATCTTTTTGATTTTATTATTTTACAATATAATTAATAAATATGGCAGGAGTATGTATATTTTCCATCGGAATGTTCCCTGTTTCTACCATTTCTTCTACTTCTGCAATTACTAAATCGGCAGCTGTAGCCATCATCGGATTGAAATTCTGTGTTGTTCCTTTATAACAAAGATTCCCTGCCTGATCTCCAATACTTGCACCTATCAAAGCTACATTCGCACGTATCGGTAATTCCAACAAATATTCCACTCCATTTACAGTCATTTTCTGTTTTCCTTCTTCTACAACAGTACCGATTCCCGTAGGGGTAAGAAAGCCTCCTAAGCCGGCTCCGCCACAGCGTACCTGCTCTGCCAATGTTCCCTGAGGAACAAATTGAACTTCCAGCTCCTTGTTGTTAAACTGTTCAATCGTATTCGGATTTGTGCCAATATGGGAAGCGATTACCTTTTTCACTTGTCTATTAGTCACCAATATTCCTATTCCCCTGTCTGGAAAAGCCGTATCATTACAGATTACGGTTAAATTTTTAACTTTACTTTTTGAAAGTGCATCAATAATTTTGTGAGGAGTTCCCGCTGCCATAAAACCGCCGATCATTATGGTCATGCCATCCTTAATCTTTGCAACAGCTTCTTCTACCGATATTATTTTATTCATGTTATTTATGTTTACAAATTCTTTATTGGACTATCTTTAGTTTGTAATTAAAATTGTCAACAAAAATAATCAAAAAAGAAATATACTTATATCTTAATTTTCATAAACTATAGAAAAAGCGTATTTCAAATCGTATCTGAAATAATTATATTTGATTTTACGTTACATAAAAGTATTAAATTGTTTTTCAGTATGAAGTACAATCTTTTTATTGTGTGTGTTATATTTTCGATTTTGTGTTTTACTTCTTGCAAGAAAGAACCTGCAAAAGGAGATTATAAAGGTACGTTTACAGGTGATTTTGCGATAGATTCCATGTATAAAACCGTTTATTATTTTGAAATTACGCGTTCTACCCCAAAAGAATTATGGATAAAGGAGAAGCAATCGCAAACCACATCAAAACTGAAAAAACATTCCAATGACAGTATTTCCGGTCTGATTGGCTTTGCCGGAAAAATATATGACCCCGCTAATGAAGAAAGAGCAATATTTAGTGGTATTAAAATAGCAGGAAACTACAATGCCAATATTATTAAAGGGATATTCTCCACTACACTTGCTAAAGGAGAACAAGAATATAATTCTACCGGAATATTTATCTTAGAGCCATTCTAACAGATGCCAATTCTTTTGGATGATAATGAGTTCATTAACTGTTTTTCGTTTTTTAATTCATTTGTTTAAATCATATTGTTGTTTATCAGTATATTTCTATGTTTGCTGTTTCATTTATTTTTTATACTTTTGCAGACTTAATTTTTTAACCAAAAAAAGAGAATATGAGTTTTAAAATCATACTTCTGGCAAAACAGGTTCCCGATACACGTAATGTGGGGAAAGATGCCATGAAAGAAGACGGAACAGTAAACAGGGGTGCTCTTCCTGCTATTTTTAACCCTGATGATTTGAATGCCCTTGAAATGGCGCTGGAAGCAAAGTCCCGAATTCCGGGAGCAGAACTTACTGTGATAACGATGGGACCACCACGTGCAGCTTCCATTATCAGGGAATCAATGTATCGTGGAGCAAATAACGGTTATCTTTTGGCAGATGCTCGTTTGGCAGGCTCTGATACATTAGCGACATCGTATGCTTTGTCTAAAGCGGTTGAGGCATGCAAACCCAATCTTGTTTTTTGCGGGGTGCAGGCAATTGATGGAGATACTGCTCAGGTTGGTCCTCAGATTGCGGAAAAGTTGTCTTTGTCGCAAGTTACATACGCCGAAGAATTGGAATCTATCAATAATGACAAAATACGCATCAAACGGCGCTTGGAACGTGGAGTAGAAACAGTAGAAGCAGCTTTCCCCGTATTGGTAACTGTACATAGTTCCGCCCCTTCTTGCCGTTCTCGCAATGCGAAATTATTAATGAAATACAAACATGCCCGTACTGCTTCCGAATTACAGGCAGAGGACAGGGATTATACCGAAATGTACAATGAACGTCCTGATTTATTAATTCAGGAGTGGAATGTTGATACGATAAAAGCTGATGAGGGTTCTCTCGGACTGGGTGGCTCGCCTACAAAAGTAAAAAAAATAGATAGTGTGATTCTTACACAGAAAGAATCCAAGATATTTTCTTCCAGTGATGCTGATGTAGAGCAATTGGTAGTGGAACTGTTGGAAAGCAGGGTAATCGGATAAAATTGTTGTATTAAATTAAGAAGATAAATTATGAATAATATATTTGTATATTGCGAACAAACCGAAGAAGGTAAAGTCGCGGATGTGTCTTTGGAATTATTATCCAAAGGAAGAAAACTGGCAGAACAATTAGGCGTGAAACTGGAAGCTGTTCTTTTGGGACATAACTTACAGGAAGCCAAAGAACAGTTGAGCTGTTACAATATCAGTAAAATTCATATTGCAGATGATCAGCGTTTGTTCCCATACAGGACGCTGCCTCATGCCAAAATCTTACAGTCTGTTTTTGAAAGGGAAAAACCGGAGATCGTTCTTTTTGGAGCATCATCGGTAGGGCGTGATTTGGCACCGCGTGTGGCATCGGCTTTGCGTTGCGGATTGACTGCCGACTGTACAAGTCTGGAAATTGGCGACCACGAAGATAAAAAAGCAGGAAAGGATTACAAAAATCTCTTGTATCAAATCCGTCCCGCTTTTGGTGGAAATATTATTGCAACGATTGTTAATCCGGAAACCCGTCCTCAGATGGCAACTGTTCGTGAAGGTGTAATGAAGTTGGAGCCTTTGGCTACAAAGAATACACCCGAAATGCTGCAAATTGATCTTTCGGTGTTGACATCGGTAGAAGAAGTTGTTAAGATTATTGACCGTCATATTGAGCCTCCGAAAGTGAACTTGAAAGGCTCTCAAATTATCGTTGCGGGTGGTTACGGAATGGGCTGTAAGGAAAATTTTGAGACGCTTCATGCTTTGGCAGAAGTTTTGGGTGGTGAAGTAGGGGCTACCCGTGCGGCTGTGGATGCTTGTTTTTGCGGACATGAACGTCAAATCGGGCAGACAGGTGTTACCGTTCGTCCCAAATTGTATATTGCCTGCGGAATTTCCGGTTCGGTACAGCATCGTGCAGGAATGGATCAATCGGCAAAGATTATCAGTATCAATAGCGATCCCGATGCACCTATCAATGCTATTGCCGATTATACCGTTATTGGTGATGTAATGCAGATTGTTCCCAGAATAATCCAATATTACAAAAAACATAGTAAATAAATTTGAACATATTTAATTTAAAATTATAAAAATATGGCTAACTTTTTTTTAGATAATGAACAGTTGAAATTTCATTTGACACATCCGTTGATGAAGCGTATTGTCGAAATGAAAGAAGATAACTATAAATATGCAAAGGAATACGATACTGCTCCTGTCGATTTTGAAGATGCGATGGACACATACGAGCAGGTTTTGGAAATTGTTGGAGAGATTTGCGGGGATATCTTAGCAGAAAATGCAGAGAGTGTTGACTTGGAAGGTCCCAAATTGGTTTGCAATGAAGTGATTTATGCTCGTGGAACCCAACAAAATCATGAAGCGTTAATAAATGCAGGAGTTTACGGAATTGCTTTACCAAGAAAATATAACGGGTTGAACTTCCCGATGATTCCTTATGTGGTTGCTGCCGAGTTAATCGCTCGTGCCGATAGCAGTTTTTCCAATATTTGGGGATTGCAGGATTGTGCCGAAACGATTTATGAATTTGCTTCGGAAGAGTTGAAAGATAAATATCTGCCTTTAATTAATCAGGGATATACCTGTTCGATGGATTTGACAGAACCCGATGCAGGTTCAGACTTGCAGGCGGTTCAGTTGCGGGCGAGTTTTGACGAAAAATCAAACTGCTGGCGGTTGAATGGTGTGAAACGCTTTATCACCAACGGAGATGCCGATATTAAGCTGGTGCTGGCACGTTCGGAAGAGGGTACGAAAGATGCCAGAGGACTTTCTTATTTCCTTTATGATAGAAAAGACAGGGCTGTAACTGTCCGCCGGATAGAAAATAAATTAGGCATCAAAGGATCGCCTACCTGCGAACTGGTATTTAATAATGCTCCGGCTCAATTGGTCGGTGAGCAGCGTTTGGGATTGATAAAATATGTGATGACCCTGATGAATGGTGCTCGTTTGGGTGTTGGTGCCCAATCTGTAGGACTTTCGGAAGCGGCTTATCGCGAAGCAGAAAAGTATGCAAACGAACGTGAACAGTTCGGGAAGTCTATTATTAAATTCCCGGCGGTGTTTGAAATGCTTTCCAATATGCGGGCGAAGGTGGATGCTTCCCGTTCCTTACTGTACGAAACGACCCGTTTTGTGGATATGCTAAAATTGTTTGAAGATCAGGCACGCCACAGGTCGCTTACACCGGAAGAACGTACGGAGATGAAGTATTTCCAGCGTTTGGCAGATGTTTATACTCCTTTATTAAAGTTGATTTCCAGCGAATATTCTAATCAGGTGGCATACGATGCTATTCAGATTCATGGCGGAACAGGATTTATGAAGGATTTCCCCATAGAGCGCATGTATCGTGATGCCCGCATCAATTCGATATATGAGGGAACTTCTCAATTGCAGGTGGTGGCAGCTATTCGAGGAATAGGCAGCGGTGTATTTATCAACAGGATTAAAGAATATGAAGCTGAAACTATCCGTCCCGAATACCATGCACTGAAAGAACAGCTCGTTGACATGACCCTGCGTTATGAAGCAGCAGCAGAAAAAGCCAAGGCATACGAAAATGCAGAGATGTACGATTTGGTTGCCCGTCGTTTGGTGGAAGCAGTTGGAAATATTGTTATGGGATATTTGCTCTTGCTGGATGTACAGCGCAGCGATGTATTTGCTAATTCCGCACGGATTTTTATTACCATGGCTAATGCTCAAAACAGAGAGAAAGAAGCCTATATCGACCTGTTTTCTCAGGAAGAACTCAAGTCGTATAAGATGATGAGTGGGGTGGAGTAAGCATCCGTAAGATAAAAGCTAAAAAGGATTGCCCGGGTTTTGGGCAGTCCTTTTTTTTTATGATAAGGTGTGTTCGGGATGACAATAGTAAATAAGGGAATAAGTAAATGAGTAAATGAGTAAATAAGAGGACGCACAGACAAAACCTAAGAGCGTCCTGGTGAGGCACGAAGCCATCCGGGATTGCATCCGGTACAATGGTGAAATGGTAAATAATTACCAATTGCTTGGCGTTAGCCTGAAAGGCTTTATTTTCATAACCGCAGGTGAACGCAGTGTTACCTGCGGGAAAGGCAGATATGGCGAGGCACGAAGCCATCCGAAATAACCCCTAAATCCCCTAAAGGGGACTTTTGGTTCAGTACTTATTGTTAGTATTTAGTTCTTCTTCTTTTGTTATTGTTTATTATATTTGCAAAATCATTTAAACGATGATGATAGGCTTGTACCAGCGTTATTGCTTCAAGTCCGCAGATTTGAAGAGCAAAAAATCGGTAGCCGACACGTCGGAAAGTTGTTTTAAGAATAAAAAGATACTTTCTCAATGTCGAGAAAGCAGTTTCAAAAGCAAAAAGATATTTTCTCAATGTTGAGAAAGCAGTTTCGAGAGCAAAAAGATACTTTCTCAATGTCGAGAAAGCGGTTTCAAAAGCAAAAAGATACTTTCTCAATGTTGAGAAAGCAGTTTCAAGAGCAAAAAGATACTTTCTCAATGTTGAGAAAGCAGTTTCGAGAGCAACAAAACATGTTTAAAAATCAAAAAATAAAGGAAAATGAAGATTAATAAGACACATTTACTTGCACTACGCAACGACGAACACTTTCAATTAATGAAATTCGTACTTGACC
>QMCD01001106.1_pt1 | contig 19671 bp, 19 predicted proteins | sample 1821841 | NCBI WGS metagenome assembly QMCD01 (sample SAMN01991225, study PRJNA193472) | Termite gut metagenome, whole genome shotgun sequencing project. | isolation source: worker | host: Macrotermes natalensis
ATACGGGTCTCCGGCTCCTCTATATATCGGTATATATATATCACAGTGTTCATTGTGCGTATCACCGCACCCCCGGCATTCCTTCGGAGGCGGACGAAACAACCTTCATACTATGGATTTTGGGAGCGCATGTCGAGAGGCGGGGCGAATTCCCCCGAATCGGAAATATATTGACGCGATCAATCGAGAGGATTATAGTCCATTGTATACGTGATTGTAATCGCTTTTATTGCGACATCATGAACTTGCCGGGTTGAATCCGCTCGTTCCATGACGCGACGGACGATTTCCAGGCGGTTTCGGAAGCCGTCGCGACATTCGCGGCGCGGGCGTGCGAGAAATCCCGGGAACAGGAGACCGTCGCCTCCGGGATTTATTTGCACCTGAATACGAGTCGTTTCAACGGACACTATGCGTCCGCGAGCCGGGCCGACGGGTTTCCCGTGCCGACCGCACACGCTCCCGAGGTGATCGGGACGGCTTTGAAATTGCTGCGTGAAATCTGGCGCCCCGGCCTGATGTATAAGAAGGCTTCCGTCATCCTGCTCGATCTGCGCGACGCGGGGGCCGTCAAATCCCGGAAAACGCTTGCTCGACGATGTTTCCCCGGAACAGCGTGAAAAAGGAGAACGGCTCATGGAATCAATGGACCGGATCAACGGCCGACTGGGACGGAACGCGTTGTTTTTCGGCGCCCAGGGAACCGTTCGAAATTGGCGGGGCGCCTCGGAACATTGCAGTCCCGGCTATACGAGGAACTGGGACGAATTACCCGTGGCGAAAGCCGAGTAGGCCGCCCGGTCATCCCAGCCGGCCCGGTCACCCATTCGATTCCGAAGCCGCTCCCCGGTGTCCGTAGGGCCCCGGTGTCCGTAGAGCAACGCGATCTTTTTCCGTTCTTCGGCGATTTCGAGAGACGTTCCCTGAGGCGTTCGGCGTCCCCGGCGTGCGGCGACTCAGCTTGCGACGACTTTGAGCAGTTGTTTCATTTTTTCCGTGACACGGCGGTGATCGATAATACATTCGGGCAAAGGAGTCAGCGCCGGCTCTTCCCGGATACGTCCGGCCATGACGCCGTTGGCCCCTTCGTGCAGCGAACGGACCGCGAAAACGCCCAGTTCGGCGGCAAGCATTCGATCAATCGGGCAGGGGGAACCGCCCCGCAGGATATGGCCGAGCACGACGACCCGGGAATCGTAGGGATTGTCGGCTTCCTTGAGTTTTTCCTGCAACAGGTACGCCCCGCCGTGCGAATCGCCTTCCGAAACGATCATCATGACCGATTTTTTGCCGAGGGCCTTGATTTTTTTGAGGTGTTCGACCATTTCAGGGATCGGCTTGGCGATCTCCGCCGTACTCACGATTTCGGCCCCCGAAGCCAGCGCGGTAAACATCGCGACATCGCCGCAATGCCGTCCCATCACCTCGACGATGAACATCAAATCATGGGAACCGGCCGTATCGTACAATTTATCGACCGCGTCGACCGCCGTCTGGACCGCCGTGCTGAAACCGATGGTCAAGTCCGTTCCGAGCAGGTCGTTGTCGATCGTACCGGGAAGACCGACGATCCGGCCCGTCCAGAAATTTTGAAGTTCGATCGCGCCACTGAGCGTTCCGTTCCCGCCGATCGGGAGCAACGCGTCGATCTTGCGTTTGCGGAGAACATTCGACGCGTCCTTCAACCCTTCTTCCGTTTGAAACCGCGGGCAACGGCTGCTGTGCAGGATTGTTCCGCCGACCCGGGCCAAACCCGAGACGGAACCGCGATCCATGAACGGGCTGCCGTACTGATCGACGTAAAAATCTTCGTCCAGCAGACCTTGGTATCCGTGACAGATGCCGATCACTTCGTCCTGCTTTTCATTCGCCGCGCGCACGATTCCGCGAATACAGGCATTCATGCCCGGGGCGTCGCCGCCGCTGCACAAGACTCCGATTCTCATGGGCAAATATCTCCTGACAATATCTCCGAAAGCCGGTCGGAGCCTGACGCTTCGACCGGAAAACAGGGTGCGCCGGTGGGATGCGGGTGGAAGGCTGAGCCGGGTTCTTGACACGGGAGGCGATCCCGGGACATAATCGCGGGAAGCCGGGCGCCGCTTCCGTTTTTCAGCGTGAAGGCCGTCATTATCGCCGTTCTGCGGAAACATGTCAACCGGGTAAAACACGGTATACCGGAAACGCGGTGAAATTGGTTGTTTGGTGCAGGCTGCCTGTCGCACTCACTCGCCGTAAGACCTTTGTCAACAGTTTGTTGCACGTTTCGTTCGAGCGACAGGCGATTGTTCGCGGGAACAATTTCAGGCCGTTTACGGTATATCAAACGAGGAGCAATCGGGATGCGTAGCGATCTTGCCGTTCTCGGGTTTTTCCAGACCGTTCCCTGGATTTTTGTTGCGTTTTGCGCGACGGCGCCGTTTGCATATCTCCCCGCCGCCGCCGACGATGGCAGTATCCGTGCGGACACACGCATCAACCTTTCCGGGACGGTCACCGGACCGGACGGCCTGCCCGTCATGGCTTTATCGTCCCGGTTCGATGGACGGGGTTCGTACCCCTCCCCCTCCTCGTCGAACCAATACGATACGGATGCGAAAGGACGCTATTCCATCCGTACTCTCAGGCTGGGCCGTTTTCTCTGCCTCGACGTCTATCACGGCTCCCTGGTCGCCGAGCCGATTATCGGCTTCGAGATTCAGGCGGAACCGGCCGAACTCGTCATCAATCGCCGCCTCGCGCCCGGGAAAAAGATCACGGGAAAAATCACCTGGGGGCCCGACAAACTTCCGGTCGCCGACCATGAAATCGAGCTTACCCGCGACGAATCGCTTCCCGGCGAAGAAGCCTCCGCCCGGTTCGGACAGGACTTGTTCCATTACCGCTGGGTTCACACGAAAAGCGACGGGGTTTTCGAAATGCACGTCCCGCCGGGAAAATACCGGTTCCAAACCCCGAGCGATCCTTTCGGACGCCATCCTTACCAACAGACGATCGAGGTGACCGCGGATTCCGCCGATACGGTCGTCAATGTCAACCTCCGGTATCAGCCGAATAGAAAACTGCGCTGCCGGGTCGTCGATTCGGCCGGCCAACCGGTCAAAGGTATTTCCGTCGTGGCCGACCAATACACACGATCGCGAACCAACGAACACGGTGTCGCCGACTTTGACCGGTTGCCCTGTAAGGCCCACACGTTTATGATTTGCGAATGGGAAGACGGCAGGGAAGACGGCAACGACGGCGTGGTGCAAAGCTATCCGATGCAAAACAACGGAAACCGGGGAAACCCGGCGAAAAGAACGATTTCGCGGGGAATCGTCCGGCCGCTCGGTCCCGGCGCGAAGGACGTCACGCTCACGCTCTTGAAACCGGTCGGCGTCAAGGGACGCGTGCTCGATTCGGACCTCCGTCAACCGCTTGAAGGCGTGAACGTCCATTTGTGCCGGGGGGATTGGCGTGAAGAAGAGGGCGGAAGGTTCCGGGTTTACAATCAAGACGCCTGGTCGCCCGTCCGCCCGGATGCCGAAGGGCGCTTCGCTTTCGAGAATCTGCTCCCCGGCGGTTCCTACCGCCTTCACCTTTCGCGAAGCGTGAAATCACCGGAAAACGAGCGGGAAACCACGTTGTACGGCTGTCTCGGGTACTTCACGGTTCCGCTCCCGGACGGCGACACCGACGGTGGCTCAGAAAACGGCTCTGAGAACGAAAAGTCGTTTACGGAGTTGGAATTGCCCGATTTTTACGCGCAACAGCCGACCGAATGGAGTCCGGATCCCGGCAACGAACGAATGCTTGAATCACCCTCGCCGGACATTTTCATCGAGAATCTCGCCTCGGCCCTGGACGCAGCCGCGCGCAAACAAAAGCAAGTGCTCCTGCTCTTCTCCGATTTCGAAACGAAAGGTTTCGAACCTCAAGACCAGAGGTCTATCAGCGACTCTTATACTTACGAACTGACGCCCTACGTCGATGATGCGCTGTTCAAGGAAGTGCTCCGGGAATACGTGGTTCTTGCCTACGAAGTCGAAAATTTTCTTGAACCGCCCGGGGAAATCGCCTTCATTACGAAACAGCTCGGGTTCAGTCTGGAAAAGGAGCGGGGCTGCGTTCTCTGCATTCTCGACGACACCGGCGTCTGCGTGGCCAAGAGGTCGCTTGCCGATCTCGGCCGGCCCGACGATCCCGGTTGGATCGACCCGGGAAAGCTGCGGAAGTTTTTGGAAGCCACCCCGTGAAAAGACGGGTTCATCACTCGCTGACGCTTCGTGCTCCGAATTCCGGCGTCTCTTCTTCAAGGGGCCAGTCGATCGAGAAAACGCCGCTTTGAGTCGCCGCCCGAAAAGCCGCTTCAAAAGCCGTTTCCTCTCCTGAGAGCCGTGCCCGTTCCTCCGGCGTCGGTTCCGGCGCATCCTCGGCCAAGGAAAGAATCGGGTCGAGTTTTCGGACGTGCTTCGAGTCGCTCGGCGCTTCCATCCGGAACGTGAGAGACGGGTTGCCGAATTCGCCGCCCAAATCGATGTCGAATCGGGCGTCATGCAGTTCGATCCTTGCCAAACGGCCCGACGCAACCACGTAATCGATGCGCAACAGGGCGTTGTCTTCCCGGCGAATCCAGAGGATCGCGGCCCTCTGCGAACCGGACCCCGTTGGACCGGCCCTTGTTGAACCGGACTGCGGCGCCGACCCGTCCGATTCTGAAACAACATGTTCGATTTTCACCAGGTCGCAGGGATTTTCATCCAGATATTCCGGCGTCAAAAGCGTCGCGGTCGCTCCATCCCGAAGCAACGTTTTGAGCGGGTCGGCCGCAAGGAGCAGCACGAGTTGCGGCGGCAGGAAAAAGCGGGCATGTGATACGGAATTCCCGGTTGTGCCGGAGCCTTCCCCGGTCGCTTGATACGCCCCCATCGTGACCGCGAGCCACGGATCCGAATAAAGATCGTTTATCGAGAGCCGATCCGGTGCGGGCTTTTCGAGGACCTGTCCCGGGAAAAGCGGTGTTTGCGCATACAATGAGGTCCCGTCGCAAACCAGATATCCCTTGAGTACCTCCACGCGAATCCGGTTGGGGCGTTCCCAGGCGATCGTACAGGGCGCAACCCTTTGCTCCCCCTGCGCATCGACAAGTTCAAAGAGAGCGTGGTCGCCGTAAGTCCGGGCGGACCGATACGCGGCGACCATTTCCCGCAAAATCGTTTCGGCGGTCCGACCGAGAATCGGCCCAAGCGGCTCACGCGCCGTGTGCGACGCCATGTTCGACTCTGTGTTCGACACCGCCCGGGACGATGGATCGTCGTTCGATATCCCGTTTCGACCGGGAAACCATTGCTTGCCATTGCCGACGACAATGCCGACGACAATGCCGGCAACGACAAGAATGAAAAGCAGGAGGAAGACGGTCCCAACGGTGACCGTGCGCCGAGGCCGACCGTCCCGGTTCTCGTGATCGATTCGGGAACCATCCTTATTTCGGGAACCTGTGCCGATTTGGGAACGTTTCATCGGGGCTAATGGCGGAGACTTCTTGTATGGACTTGTTGCATAACCGAAAAAATGCTACGATAGTGCGGGTCGTGGCGATTCTAGCAGCAGCGATTCTAGCAGCTTTGCGCGACAAAATCAAGCAAATTTCCTATCCGCGCCGCGACGGTCCCTTTTCATCCAATGGTTTTCCGTTGGTTTTCCGTTGGTTTTCCGTATTTCCCAGTCTCCGCACCATGTTTGAAACCGTATCCGACGCCCTCGCTTTCCCGAAGGATTATCCCTCGCTTTTCGATTCCGTCTTTCCGGGAGACCGTATCGTCATCGTTCCGGATATTTTTGCCGCGAGCCGACCGGAACTCCTCGCGGAAACCGCTTCCCTGGTCCTCAAGGCCGGCATCGAGCCCGATCATGTCCTCGTCCTGCTTACCGAAGCCGATGAACGAGACCACGGGCCCACGTTGCGTTCCCTGCTGGAACAAGCGGATCCCGGTTTGCGCATCCACGTTCACAAGCCGGGGTTGCGGCAAGAACTCGCGATGCTCGGAACGAATGCCCGCAACGAACCGATCGCCGTCAATCGGGAAATCGTCGACGCCGATGTCGTCATTGCCGTGCAAAAAGACGGGACCGGCGAATCGGCCGTTTTTCCCCGCTTTTCCGACAGCGAAACGATCCAGCGTTTCCACGAGGCCGCGAACAGGGAAAAAAGTGCGGCGAAAGCGCTCCGGAAAACACTGCGTCTCGAAGCGACCGAGGTTTCCGGTTTACTCGGTATCGCCGTGACACTGAAATGTGTCACGAAAGGGCGAAAAGGGTTGGCCTTTGAAGCAAGCCACGGAGGTTGAGCCGTCCCCGAAAACGACCGTTACCGCTTACGCGCCGCAGCCTGAAGACCAAAAACGGCGGTTTTCACGAATCGAACCAATCCGGGAAAGAGACGTCCCCAGAACCCCGACCAGACCGTCCGGGAATACGGTTTGCAAGCAAGGGCCCGGAGATACCAACCGAAGGCCGGCCACCAGCCCGGACACGCGTCGCCGCGAGCCTTGTATGTTTGAGCCCGAAGCGTCCGCACATGGCGTCCTTTTACGTATTGCGAACCCCCGTATTGGTTTAAGAAACGCGGGACGACGACATTCAGTATCAAGTCGCGGCGTTTGTCTCCGCCTTGACTGGAAATACTCGAATGCCCTTTCCGATAAAGCGTGAGATTCTCTCCGATCAAATGAAAATCGAAGACCATCGCGGCGCGAAGCCAAAAGTCGTAGTCCATCGAAAAGGGCGGAAAATCCTCGTCGAAGCAACCGACCTGTTCGTAAACCGCTTTCCTGGTAATGCTGGTCGACATCCCGATTTGAAGCTCCTCCGTAATCAATGCCGGAAGCGCTTTTCCATGAAAGGTTTTCCAGGCGGGATCGCCGACGATGTTCGATTCCTCGTCGATAATCGTCATTCCTGTCGCGCAAATTCCGACGGTCGAATCGGCGTCGAGAACGGCGATTTGCGAGGCCAGTTTTTCAGGCCGCCAAACATCGTCCGAATCGAGCAGGGCGATCAACTCGCCCCTCGCCTGCCGGATCCCTTTGTTCCGGGTCCGCGGTTGCCCCATGTTTTCCTGTCTTTCATAAACGATTCGCGGATCGTCCAAAAACGGCCGGACGATCGACTCCGTATCATCGGTCGAACCGTCGTCGATAATCGACAATTCCCAATCGGCGAACGTTTGGCCCAGGACGGACCGAATCGCTTCACCGATAAAACGCCGGCAATTGTACGTCGGCATGATAATGCTGACGCGCGGCGAACGGGCTACCCGGGAACGGGGGGCGGAAACAATCGTCGATTCGGGAAAAACAATTTCCGTTTTAGTATTCATTTCGAAAAGCAGGGCACCTCTGAAAATGCCGTTTTCGGATCAAAAAATTGATTCAAGCGCACGACAATCGTGTTCTTGCAAAATCGTCCTGTTTTTTCGCGACAAAGTCCCTCGGCAAACCTCTCGCATTTCGAAATCGACGAAGCGGAACTGTCCTTTGGTCTTTGCCGGTCTTTGCCGGTCTTTGCCGGTCTTTGCCGTCGTACCGTTGGGCTGAAAAATGGGGATGAAACCCAAACTGTACGAATTTTTAGCGAATTTTTTCCAGATGACAAGACCTCGCCCCCCTGTTTTTTGTAATTCGAATCGATACCGGCAACGCGGTGACGTTGGTTGTTTGGCGAAGACTGCTTGTTGCACTCGCTCGCCGCAACATCTTGGCAAATATCCGGTTGCACGTTTCGTTCGAGCGACGGACGATTGTTCGGCGATTGTTCGCGGGAACCGTTTCAGGCCGTCGTTTCAGGCCGTTTGCGGTATCATTTTCAGAGATGCCCAAAAAGTAAACGTTGCCATCGCCTCCGAAAAAACACCCCTGGAAAAACGCCGATCACATTTGACATTCCGGCTTTTGTGGATTATACTACGCAGGTCATACTGGAAGCGGGGTGACGACTGATTGTCGCACTCGCTCGCCGCAACGCCCTTGTAAATACGCCCTTGTAAATACACGCTTGTAAATACACGGTTGCACGTTTCGTTCGAGCAACCGGGCGGTTGTTTGCGGGGACCGTTGCAGGCTGTAGTTGCAGGCCGTCGTTTCAGGCCGTTTGCGGCATGGAATGCCGGTTGGCGTTGCGGATTTGCGGACTGTGTTGTCTTTTCGTCGAGTTGTCGTTTCGTAGCAAAACGAAATTTTGTGCGGGTGCCGGGCTCCTTCTTCCCGATTTCCTTATTCCCTGACTCCTCATTCCTTGACAGCAACTTCTTCCAAGGCGATCGTGCTTTTTTCGGGCGGTCTCGACAGCATCCTGACGGTCCGGGCTTTACAGCGGCAGGGAATCGAGTGCATCCTGCTCAATGTTGCGACACCGTTTCACGATTGTTCCCTCCATGCGGCGGAGCGGGCGGCGGCGCTCGGCGCGGAATTGGTCGTTCACCGTACCGGAGAGGATTACCTGCGCCTGATCGCCAACCCGCAATGGGGGTACGGCAAGGCGATCAATCCGTGTATCGATTGCCGCATCCTGATGTGCCGGGTCGCCAAACAACTCATGGAAGAGCGCGGTGCCGTCCTTGTGGCAACGGGCGAGGTGGCCGGTCAACGGCCGAACAGCCAAAAACAGCACCAGCTCAGCCTGATTTCGCGGGAATCGCATCTGGCAGGCCGTCTGGTACGTCCGCTTTCGGCCAAGGTGCTCGCGGAAACGGTCCCGGAACGGGAGGGAATGGTCGATCGGGAACGGTTGTTCGCCTTCAACGGTCGCGGCCGGGTCGGGTTGATCCGGCTGGCAAGGGAACTCGGAGTTAAAAAAATTCCGCAGCCGTCGACGGGCTGCCTGTTGTGCGAAAAATCCTATGCCCCCAAGCTCCGGGATCTTTTCAAATACGAACCGCAACCCCGCGTTTGGGATATCGACGTCTTACACGCGGGGCGGCAGTTGAGAATCGACCCGGAAATCAAATGCGCGATCGGGCGCAACGAGGCCCAGTGCGACCGATTGCAGGAACTCTTCCATCGCGAAGACCGACGGCCTTCGATCCTATCGGTTCCCGAGAACTTCAACGGCCCGGTCGTCCTTTTGATCGGTCCCGATTCGAAGCGGGATGCCCCGGAAAAATGGGACGCCGCTCTCCGGCTGGCAGGCTCGCTCCAACTGCGTTTTACCCCGAAGTCGAAATACGACCCGGAAAACGCCGTTTCCCGATTCTTACAGTGTTCCGCCGAAAATTTGAATGCGCCGCAACCAGGCGAAGCGTCAGCGAAGCCGGAGGAAGCAGCGGATCCGCGGGAGAACGGCGCGAGCATCGGTTCCACTTTTCCGTGGAGACCACACCATGCCGGGGAAGAACGTTGCGCGCGGGTATTCGCCGATCCCGACGTGGAAAAATACCGCGTCATCGCCGACCGTTAGCGGGGGCGAACCGCAAAGGGGCCGACACATCCCTGTCGCCTCCCGATGCTCCGCGTGGCAGCCGAAGCGAGCGACAGTCCGAAGGGCCATGTTGTTTTTCGGGGGGCCGGCTTAAACGGAAAACGGGGCCGACTTCGGTCCAAACGGTCTCTAAAACGTATACCGGGTCACGAATTCGTACCGGACCGTTTCACCGGGCCGCAGTGAGGCGATCGTGCCGGTATTCGGGTCGTATTGCTGCCAATGGGTGCGCCAAAAACTGACTTCAAAGCCGGTCATCAGGGCCTCGCTCCAGTTGTACAGGGCGTTGACGAAGATGCAATGCGAATAGTTGCGCGACCGGTTGTCCGTCGCGTTGCCGCTCCGTAGATCCTGGTCGAACGGGTCGTCGATCAGACAACCGCCGTTGAGTTGAAGCCGCTTCGTCAGGGAGTATTGCAGGCCGACCCAGCCGCCTTGGGCACGGACCGTGTCGCGACGCGCCAGGTCGATCCCTTGCAGGACGCCTCCCTCGAAGGAACCGAGATTCTCGCCGACGAACAATTCCCCCTGGAGCCGGAGCGTTCCGGTGATCGGGACGTCGGCGTCGAGGTTGAACGACCAGGTTCGGTAACGGTGCGCATCACGGGTGCGCGAATCATCGTCGTAACGATAATGATCGAACTGCTGCTCGCCGATATGGGCGGACACCCCGATCGTCACCGGTTGGCCGTTTGTGGACATACCGTTCGGGGACATGCCCGCGCCGAAGGAATAAGCGATGCGACCCTCGACGATCGGCCAATCGCCGACGTTCGGGTTGACGTTGGCCGGGTCGTTGAACCCGTCGCGGAGCACGTTGTCGGCAAGTCCGAATTGCAACGACAACCGCGTGTACGGGCTGCAATAAAAGGTCCGGTCGACCCGCAACTGGGCGCGGCGAAAACCGATGTTGCCCACGGCGGCCCCGGCCGTGTAGTTGAGCGTATTCGGGAAAAGCGGGGAAATGATTTCCCAATCCTGGCCGGCGAGGAATTTCCATTTCCTGTCGTACACTTCGACGAACGCCTTGCGCATCAGGAGCGAAGCCCGGTTGCGGAGCGTGTAGGCGCCCTGGAAATCGATTTCCACCACGCCGCGCGTCTTACTGCCGTACCAGCCGGGAAGGCCCGGACCATCGGCTTTGATTCCCAGCCGGGTCGATCGCGGGTCGATGTGAAACACGCTGTTCCCGTCAATATCCGGCGAAAGGGAATAAACGCAGAAATCGCCAACCGACGATTTCTGCGATTCGAACGAGGCGCTGACGTTGATGTAACCGTAAGGCGTGAAAGTGAAACCGCCTTTTTTCCAGGCCATGCACTTTCCAAGCGGCGGCGCGGAGGTGGACGACATGACCGGCTGTGGAACGGGCTGTGGAACGGGCTGTGGAACGGGCTGTGGAACGGGTGGAACGTTGAACGGTAAATCAAGCCCCTGTGCGGTGGACGATGCTGTAGACGATGCTGTAGACGATGTTGTGGACGATACGGTGGGCAGTGCCGTAGACAGTGCCGCAGACAGTGCCGTAGACAATGCAGCGGCGGGTGGTCTTTCGTTCGTATCGAGGACACGGTCCTGCCTGTACTGCCGCAAAAACGCCTCGAATTCATCCCGGGAAACGTAATCGGGGGCCGTATCGGAGGCTATGACGAAAACGGCCGGTCCGAAAAGCAGGAGCGTTCCCGCCGGAAAGAGGCGGCAAAAAAAACGAAATATACGGAATATCATGGCAATCGGCTTCGTTGTATTCGCTGATGGTATTCGCTTGCGGGCAAAAAAACGGCCGTCGTCCTCATCGACCGGGTGTTAAGCGCACGAGCAATAAAAACGGAATGGTCCGCAATACGGGAACAATCGTCACATTTTACACATGAAGAAAGAATGGAGAAACGTTACACCGAAGCCGTTTGAGTTTTCCGCTCAAACCGCCTGTTTACCTACGGAAAACAGACTCCCGAATCATCGGCTTCGGGAAATGTCAATGGTTTTCAGTATACACTGGAAACGCGATGAAAACGGACATTTGGTCAAGTCCGCCCGGTCAAGTCCGCCTACCGCACTCGCTCGTCCTTGACTCTGTATTATGTAATGACGTAAACGGATCGTTCGAGCGGCAGGTGATTGTGCGCGGGAAAAAACATGCCGTAGTTTCAGGCCGTTTACGGTATAACACGGTTTTTTCCGTACACCGGCTGGAATTTCCGGCAAAAAACGGTAGAATCGGGAGTTGATGTTTGCCGATTTTCCGGTTGAAAAACGACCGTCGTCGCCGTCGGCACGTTCTCCGTTGTCGCCGTTCTTTTTCTCCGTTTTTATTGAACCATTGAAAAATCAAGGAGTTGTTTTCGTCCATGAATACGCCGCTCAGCAGCCCGAAACGTTCCCGTACCGACATCAAAAAAGTCGCGATCCTTTTTTCCGGCGGACCCGCGCCGACCGCAAACGCCGTCATCAGCGGAGCCGCGACCTGTTTTGCCCGAGCCGGGATTGAGGTGTACGGGATGAAGCACGGATACACGTTCCTGGTGGATTTCGACGAATCGAAACCGCTCAAGGAAAACGAGGCGTACCTCCGGCTCGACAAAGGATCGTGGACGAACGAAGGACTCCGTACGCTCCAGGGAATCTGCATCGGCACGGCGAGGGCGAATCCGGGGAAGCACCTGAAAACGCACCCGGATTTGAAGGACCCGGCGAAGACTGCCCCGTTGGCGACGGTTTACAAGGCGTTGCGTTCGTTGGGGATCGACGCCCTGATTTCGCTCGGCGGCGACGATACGTTGACGACGGCGGCGAAGTTCAAGTTGTTCATGGACACGCTGCCCGCTTCGGAAAAGCGGATCAAGGTCGTCCACCTGCCGAAAACGATCGACAACGATTACGAGGGAATCGATTTCACGTTCGGTTATTTCACGGCGGTCGAGATGCTGGCGAAAGAGACGCGGAACCTGCTGGCCGATTCGGAAGCGACCAACACCGGTTACGTCTGCCAGTTGATGGGGCGCAAGGCCGCCTGGCTCGCCTACGGAGCCGCGATCGCCGGGGAGGCCAGCCTGGTCATCGGCCTTGAGGACCTTGAAAACGCGCCGGAATCCTGGAAAGCCGTCGAGGAAACCGTCGATCCCGATTCCGGCAAGGTCGTGCTCGGCGGGGACGGCAAACCGCTGATGCGGGACATTTTCAACGTCGATCACATCGTCGCCAAAACGGTCGATACGATTCTCGCCCGGGAAAAAGAGGGACGCAACAGTTTCGTGATGATCATTTCCGAGGGAATGGCCGAATACCTCCCGCTTTCGGAAATCAAGATGTGCGTTTCGGAAGACGAATACAAATCGCTCAAGCCGGACACGTTCGGCCACTTCCCGGTCTCGCAGCTCAAATACAGCAGTCGTTTCGGACGGCTCGTCCAGGACGAATACCGGAAGCGGACCGGCCGGTCGAAGAAAATGGTCGGGCTCCAGTTCGGCTACGAAGTCCGTTGCAACGCGCCGACCGCCTACGACGTGATGCTCGGCAGCCAGATCGGCGTCGGCGCCTACCGGGCCCTGTGCGAAAAAGACCTCAACGGCGTGATGGTTTCGGTCGGCGGTACGATGAACCTTTCGTTCCCGAAATTCGAGGACTTGATCGATATGGACAAACTCCGCGCCTTCCAGCGGCCGATCCGCGTCGGCAGCGACCTTCACCAGCTTGCCCGCTACCTGGAAGCATGGAGCGAATAGGATGATTTTTCACGGCCGGACGGGACCCGGTCTTGAACCACTCGGTTTTCATGAAACGTTTATTTGTCCAAAATTTTGGTCAGCTCAAGTCCGCTGAAGTCACATTCGGTGATTTGACGGTATTCACCGGCCCGCAAGCCTCGGGAAAAAGCGTTTTTTTGCAGTTGTTCAAGCTGTTGCTCGACAAAGACCTCGTCGGTGACAAATTGCGCAAGGATTCGGCGGTTTGGAAAACGAAAAGACGGGCAGATACGTTGCGATTGTTTTCCGGCCTGTATTTCGGCGAAGGGATGGGGGCTTTGCTCGACAACGAGCGACTCGGTATCAAACAGGACGGTAAATCCGTATCACTGAGCGATTTGTTGCCCCGCGGTGAGAGCGAGTCGCCCGAGACGGTTTTTTATATTCCGGCCCAACGGGTTTTGGCGTTTCGTGACGGTCGGCCACGCTCCTTTTCCGACTTCGCCGCCGGCGATCCTTTTTGTGTGCGTAATTTCAGCGATACGATCCGCCGCCTGACGGAGACGGATTTCTCCGACAAGGAAATACTGTTTCCAAGACCGTACCTGCTGAAAGAGACCTATCGGAAACTGCTGGAACGAGCGGTTTTTCATGACTTTTCCCTGAAATTCGCCGTGGACGGCAACTCACGAAAACGCCTGACGTTGGCGAAAAACGATACGGAGCTCCCCTTTATGGTCTGGTCGGCTGGGCAACGCGAATTTATGCCATTATTGCTCGGTCTATATTGGCTGTTGCCCAGTGGTAAAACTGTTAAAAGGCCGGATGTCGGTTTTGTCGTGATCGAAGAACCCGAGATGGGGTTGCATCCCAACGCCACCTCCGTTGTGTTGCTGTTGATTCTGGAACTGATTTGGAGGGGATACAAGGTTTGCCTTTCGACCCACTCGCCGCACGTTTTGGATGTCGTATGGGCGATCAATACCATGATCCGGTGTAATGCAAACAAGAAATATGCGTTGCAATTGTTCGGCGTCGATAACTGCTTCCCCAACTATATGGAGGTCGGCAAAGTCACGAAAGCGGCTCTCGACAAGACGTACAAGGTTTATTATTTCGACGTCGACGCGGGCGATGTCAGGGATATCTCCGGCTTGGACCCTTCCGCCGCCGATGCCTTCGAGGCCGGCTGGGGCGGATTGACCGGTTTCAGCGGGAACGTTGCGGATGTGGTCGCCCAAGTGGTGCGGGAGGCGGATCGTGGGTAAGTCTCGCAAGACGATTACGTTTCGTGACGCGGTTAAAAAATGTCCCGCAATCGGCGGAGGATTGTGCGACGGCCTCCAGGCATTGTCGCAACAGTACCGGGGTAAGGTGCGGCAATCGAAAAACGTTCGCGTAACGGGCAGTATCGATATCGATTCGACGCTGAAAAGACAGTGTCCGACTGATAATCGTTGGGACTACGGTTTCGGACTTGCCTCGAACGCCGCGAAAGCCCCGAACGATGACCGTGTTTCCTGGGTGGAAATCCACCCGGCGACGGCGGGAGATGTCAAAGAAGTGATTCGGAAACTACAGTGGCTGAAAAACTGGTTGCAAAAAAACGCCCCCGAATTGAACTCGTTGGCGTCGAAGTATGTTTGGATTCCCTCCAAAGGCAATTCCATCCCGCCCAGTAGTCCTCAACACAGGGAGCTGGCGAGCAAGGGGATCGTGTTGGCATCCGCTCCCTACGCACTCGTTTATACTGAAGCCGGTTGAGTCGTTGGTAAACACAGCTCGTTTGGTCCGCCCGTTTACCCCTCGTGCGGCGTTGTTTTTCGAGGGCGGGCTTCTCGAACGTCGGCTTCGGGAAATTTCGATGGCTTTCGGTATCATTGACTTTTTTGTACGCTCGTCATTTCTCTTACCATGAAAGGAACCTTGGACCATGAGCGCGCGTCTTATTCTCGGTGTCAACGTCGGCAGTTTCGCCAAAAACTCGGGCGAAGTTCAAAAAGTGTTCAGCGAATACGGCTGTTCGATCCGTACCCGGCTCGGCCTGCATGAAGCCACGGAGGGCGCCTGCGATCCGAAGGGCCTCATCCTTCTCGAATTTGTCGGCGGAAAGCAGAAGGCGGATGAGATGATCGCCAAATTGACCGCGATCCAGGGAATCGACGTCAAAACGATGTCGTTCGATTGACATGCCGGACGCGTTCGACCCTCTTACAGCGGGTGCGGACGTCCTTGTAAATCGCCCCGATTATACTGAAAACGCGGTGAAAACGGACATTCGGTCAAGTCCGCCTGCCGCACTCACGCGCCTTAACGTCTGTTCAGGCAGGTGCTTAAACGGCTCGTTCCAGCGGCAGGCGTTTGAGCGCGGGATTGTGCGCGGGAGGATTATCTTGCCGTTCGAAGTATAACGGACCAAGAGAGAAAGAAAACCCCGGCGCGAGACGGTACACGAAGCACACAAAGCCTTGCAAACATTGGGTTTGCAAGGCTTTGTCTATAAATCGGGGCGACAGGATTCGAACCTGCGACTTCCTGCTCCCAAAGCAGGCGCGCTAGCCAGGCTGCGCCACGCCCCGTACTTACGTGATGCATTTCAGCCGATCAGATGCGCCGTAGGAAACCGGAAGCGAAACCGGTCATGCCGATAAACCGTGCTAACAAATTTCATCCAAAACCTCCTGCAATTTTTCCTTGTCTTGCACGCCCATCATCCGCTCCACGACGCGACCGTTATGAAAAAAAAGCAGAGTTGGAAGCATATCGATCCCGTATTGCGAACCTATCTGCGGAGCCTCGTAAACGTTGACCTTCGCAAAACCGTACTCGCCGTTGTTTTCCGATGCCAACTCATCCAGGATCGGTGCAAGGACCCGGCATGGCCCACAACTTGGAGACCAAAAATCCACCAGCACGGGAATCTCGGATTTCAAGACAACATCGACAAAATCCCGCTCGGTAACTTCACAAACCTCACCCATGTTCTTAACTCCAACTACGGGAACCTCCATGACAACCAAGCCCATGAAACAGTCATTCTATGAAGAAACGAGTGTCAATTATAACAATTTTAACGGCTGCGACAACTTGGAACACAAAAATTTTCTGTTCCTGCCGGCCATTTCTGTTTGCCGCACTCAATCGCCTTTAACGTCTGTTCAGAAAAGCACTTAAAAGGATCGTTCGAGCGGCGGGCGATTGTTCGCGGGAACAGTTTCAGGTCGTTGACAGTATGACATGTTCAAGTATACCCTGTTTAACTTGGTTGACATGAAATAGTTATAACGATTAGCCGATCAGGGGAGGAAAAAATGTGTAAATTTTAACGATTAGGTTAAAGCTGCTTATTGAAAAATATATTGAAACTATGTAAAATCGGGGCGTGAACTGGCACTCGAAGCGTTGCTGAAGTGTTTTTGGCCCTTTCTTAGTTTCGGTTCGTAAGACTGTTAGAGAAATGGTTTCTCATAACGCCTCGATACACAATGTATTAAAGGAGAAAAACATGTTGAAGAAGTTTCTTGTTCCGGCGATGTTCGCCATGTTCGTCGTTTGCATCGCCAGCGCCCAAGCGGCACAAGATGCGGCTGACGTCGCCGTGAAAGCCGACGTGGCGGCGACGGTTACGGAAGAGATTGTCAATGAAGGCGTCGTTGGAACGGTCGTTGCCGACGAGTGTTGCGATCCCTGTGTCACCGCGTGTGTCGCTCCTTGCCGTCCGCTCTTGGGCCGTTTGTTCTGCCGGCGCGCCTATTGTGCCGACCCGTGTGTCACCGAGTGCGCCCCGGTCTGTGCGCCGCGCTGCTGTAAGCCCGCCCCGGTTTGCCCGCCGCGCTACTGTCCGCCCGCTCCGGTCTGTGCGCGTCCGTATTACGGGTGCTTCGGTCGTGCTTATTGTGCCCCGGCCTACTGTGCCCCGGTGGTTTACGCGCCGGTTTATGTCCGTCCCTATTACTACGGCTGCTGGTGGTAAGTCGTTTGCACACCGATATTTATATCGGATGTTGCGTTGAATTGTTGAATTTTTCGAAGCTGACGGCCCGGGGTCCCGCGTATTAAATTACGGGAATCCCGGGCTGTTCGTCTGTTCGGACAAGTGCTTAAACGGCTTGTTCGGGCGGCAGGCGCCTGTTCGCGGGAGGATTATACTGGAAACGCGGTGGAAACGGACATTCGGTCAAGTCTGCCTGCCGCACTCAGGTCGGAAGCGATCCGGTTTCATTCGCCGGCGTCTCCCGGCAGGCCGGGCAATCCGGGTTTCTCGCGCCGTCCAGGGACATTTCGCGGATACGATTGTTCCAGAGATCGAAGTGGACGAGCGAACGATTGACTGTTTCCCGCTTGCCGCCGAGTATTTTCAGGGCCTCCATCGTCTGGAACGAGGCGATCACATGGACGATCGGGGAAAGGATGCCGGTCTCCTCGATACCGTTTGTCTCAATACTGTTTGTCTCGATACTGTTTGTCTCAATACTGTTCGCCTCGACGCCGTTCGCATCCGCCGTCAACGAGGCGTCGGCCGCTCGACCGGGAACTCTGTCGGACCCCCTGTCGGCAACCTTGCCCGAACTCCTGCCCGAAACTCCGAGAATACATGCCAGGCAGGGCGTTTCTCCCGGCAAGACGGTGAACACTTGCCCGGATGTCCCGAGCACTCCTCCCGAAACGAGCGGTTTTCCGTACCGGATCGCCGCCGTGTTCATCGCCAATCGGGTCGCGAAGTTGTCGGTCCCGTCGAGAATCAGGTCGATCGCATCCCGTTCGAAAAACGAATCCGCATTCCCGGGTTCGAACCGTTGGCGATGACAATCGACGCGCAGCGCGCCGTTGGCCTGCCGGAGGGCGTTGCGGCTCGCGACGATCTTGGGGACCGCGTGCTCCGCATCCGCTTCGCTGAAAAGAATTTGGCGATGCAAATTATCCGGTTGCACGACATCCGGATCGACAAGGATGAGGCGTCCCACGCCGGCCCTGGCAAGGAGATTGGCGGCAGCGCCGCCGAGCGCCCCGCAACCGACGACCAGGACGCAACTCTTTTCGAGATTTTCCTGGCCGGTTTTGCCGAAAGGGGCAAACCGGATTTGTCGACGAAAACGGGACCTTTGTGGCTGAAAATCGATCATGCGACAACCGGCGGCTATACTGAAAACGCAGTGAAACGGGTAAGTGAAATTGGTTGTTTGGTGAAGGCTGCTTGTCGCACTCGCTCGCCATAAGATATTTGGCAATATCATGTTGCACGTTCCGTTCGAACGACAGGCGATTCTTCGGCGATTGTTCGGCGACTGTGCAGTGATCGTTCACGGAAACCATTTCAGGCCGTTTGCGGTATGCAAATTTTCAAAATTTTTCCTATTTTGCGCCCCATAAACCGTGCAGGTTGCAAAACGCGCGCACGCTCACTTGTCCGCCGGCGGTGCTGAAGGACGCTTTCGGTTCTTCGCCCGGCTTGAGGTAGAGGCGCTGGACGCGGTCGCCCTCCCAGCATTCGATCCACTGGATGTAATGGGTCGCTTCCATCGGGTGCGGGACACCGCCCACGGTCACGTGGACCGTGTCGCCTTCGATCTTGTAGACCGGGACGTGTTTTTCCACCGAGGCGTCGACGCTGTTCTCGTTTTGCAGTGTCATCTCCCGGCCGCAACAGGCCATGTGGCCGCCGCCGGTGGTGAGGACTTCGACGATGTTGCCGCACAATTCACAAACGTACACTTCGCGCATGTTGGCCATGACGGTTTCTCCTTTTCGTATTCGATTTCAAAATCGTACCGCGACACACCGACGTCGCCCGGTCTCCTGAACCGGTTCCGGCACCGTCGGGCTTCGGGGCCTTCAACTTCCGCATTATCCCGAACGAGCGGGCCCTTGTCAACAATGGATTTTTGAAGCAAAAACACGCGTCGCCGGTCGTCAAGGGCCGGTTGGCGTCGATTTCAGCAGGCCGAGCGTTTCTTCGTGAACATGTCCGTTGGACCCGACACCGTTTCCGCCGTGGACGGTCCGCCCGCCGTTCCAGTCGGTAAAACGTCCGCCGGCTTCTTCGAGCAGGACAAGCAGCGGTCCCGCGTCCCAAGGGCTCAGCAGCGGATCGACCATCAATTCCGCGCGACCGGTCGCGACGAGAAAATAGCCGTACGCATCCCCCCAGGTCCGGCTCAATCGCGCCGTTTGTTCGAGCTTCGCATACGTGTCGGTGCGCCCGATTTTGCCGAAGGTCGCGACTTCACTGGTCAGGAAAAGCCCTTCCGCAAGCGTCCGGCAATCGGAAACCCCGGCCCGTCGCGCCCCGTCGAACCGGGGTGATTCGTACCAGGCGCCGGTTCCTTTTGCCGCCCAGGCGGTTTCGCCCAGCGCGGGAATCGCGACCACGCCGAGGAGCGATTCGCCGTCCCGTTCGACGCCGATCAGGCGATGAAAAGTCAGCCATTCCTGGACGTAATGCTCGACGTTCCGGACAAGGGCGCCGAGCGAGAGATAAACCTGTTTCATCGAATTCTCCTAAAAAGGTGTTGGTGGTTGTGCCGGT
>QMCD01000901.1_pt1 | contig 19667 bp, 20 predicted proteins | sample 1821841 | NCBI WGS metagenome assembly QMCD01 (sample SAMN01991225, study PRJNA193472) | Termite gut metagenome, whole genome shotgun sequencing project. | isolation source: worker | host: Macrotermes natalensis
TGCGCCATGCCTGGTTCGTCGGCGAGCCGATGCGCGCCGAGGCGCTGGCCTATTGCATGGAGAAGCTCCCCGATGCCCGGTTCGTCAATATGTATGGCTCTACCGAAACCGATATGACGCTGTACAGCGTGATGGATTTGGAGGAAGTTCGCCAGGGCGTCGTCCCGCTGGGAGTTTCCTGCGCGCATGTGGATGTCCGCCTGATCGACGCCAAAGGAAAAAGCCCGCCCCCCGGTCAGCTCGCGGAAATCGTCGTGCGGGGAAGCGCGCTGGCCTTGGGATATTACCGGAATCCCGAGCAGACCGCGGCGGCCTTTCGCCAAAATCCTTTACAGGACGCCTACCCCGAAACCGCCTATTTCACCGGCGATCTGGGGGCATATGACGATGCGGGACGCATAATTTTCCATGGGCGGAAGGATCATCAGTTCAAGCATATGGGCTATCGCGTCGAAGCGGGGGATATTGAGGCCGCCGCCGAGAAACTCGCGGATATACAGAGCGCCTGTGTCCTCTACGATGCGGCAAGGAAGCAGATCGCCCTCTTTTACGAAGCCGCCGCGCCGATCGACGAGGGAGAATTCCGCGCGCATATCGCGCGGCTATTGCCGATATACATGGCGCCCACGCGTTATGTTTCCGTGACCATGCCCTTCAACGCGAACGGCAAAAAGGACCGCGAATCCTTGCGCCGGATGTTTATGACGAATAATTAATTATGGGAGATGCTGATGGGAATTCGTTGTAGAAATTATGTGTCAGAATCCCTTTTTACAGGTGACTGTCAGAAAGTTCGGGATTTCTTAATCCGCGTTAACTCCGAAAAGCTGTATACGCCCCGCTTTCTTTGGGGCGCGTGGGAATGGGCGGTTGCGCACAGCGAGCGCGATCAGAATAATCTCCACCGAATCGGCCTGTGGGAGGATGACGGCGCGCTGGTCGCCCTTGCGACCTATGAATGCTCGCGATGATCAACCCGGAATTGATGATGGCTGTGGTCTCGCCGGAGGGCAACTACGTCGCGCATTGCGGCATGTGGTACCGCCCTGATGATTCGTATTGTTATGTGGAACCGGTGGCCACCGACCCCGAGTACCGCAAAATGGGCTTAGGCAAGGCGGTTGTCCTGGAGGCGATACGGCGTTGCGGGCGCTTGGGCGCAAAGCAAGCGGTCGTGGCATCCCGTCAACAATTTTATTACAATATCGGATTTACCCCGATATACACCGCGACATGGTGGGAACCGAAAGCATAAAAAAATAAGGTGGTTAAAAACATGAGAAAAAAGAACATCGTCCGTATACTCTGCGCTTTAATGGCTTGCCTTTTTTGCGCCGCGTGCCGCCCCAATCCAGCGGGCGCGACGGAAAAGCACCCTATTCCCTATCCCGAAGATTATGATACATTGACCGCAGGCGCTTCGTCCTATGACAATTCGGGGGATCATTTCGAATCGCCGTATTTTCAGCATCCGGACTTTTACAATATGGAAAGCACCGACACCCTGACGATTCTATCGAATTATAAGACCTATCAGCAGACCACCGAATACCATTGCGGCCCGGCGGCGGCGCTGACGGTGCTGCATCACTTCGGCATTACGGATCAGGACGAGCTCTCCATCGGCGAGGGAATGCAAACCCATAGGAGCGCGGAGGGCGGCGAGCCCACCGAAATCACCGAAATGGGAACGACGATACGCGGCATGGCGGAGTTTTTCACTTCGCTGGGCTGGCAGGTGGAATCGTCGCTCACCACGGAGCCGCCCTTCGAAGAGGACGCCACGGGCTTTTCCGATTGGATCATCGCCAGCCTGAAGGACAATACGCCGATTCTCGTGGAATGGAGCGATTGGGCGGGGCATTGGCAGGCCATTATCGGCTATGACACGATGGGCACGGAGCAGTTCGGCGACGATGTTCTCATCCTGGCCGACCCCTATGATACTTCCGACCATTGGCAGGACGGCTATTACATATTCAGCGCGGAGCGTTTTTTCTTCATGTGGTATGACACGAACTATCAACCGGAGGACCAGCAATACCAGCAATGGGTGATCGCAAAGCCCTAAAACCCATAGAAATTAGTAGGGCAATATCCGCGTATTCTCCCGGCGCGCGAATTTCTCCAGAATCTCCGCCATGGCGATGCTTTCCTCGGCATTCAGCTTAAACGAAGCTCCCTTGCCCTGCGCGATCGCTTTGGCGAAATCCGCCAATTCATAGCGGAGACCCTGCCCCAAAAACGGCGAGAAATAATTCTCGTTTAAATTCCTGTTCTCATAACAGACATTGATATTCCTGGTAAGCCACCAGGGGGAGGGCGCGAGGATATAGCCGCGCGTTCCGGAGATCACCAACTGCCCCTCGGTCTTCACGCCATTGCCCACCTTGCCTGTCGCGACCGCGTGGGGGTAGACGAATTCCATGCGCGTGTAGCGGTCCCGGCCGGCATCGTCCAGAAACGAGGTGAACTTTAGCTCTTCATAGCCCATACCCAGCAGCTTGAATATCGCGAGCAGCGGATAGCAGGCCAGAACTTCCATGCTACTGTGTTTTACCGATGGATCTAGCTGGGTAAAATTCGCCTCCACGTCGCGTATCGGCCCGATCGCGCCGCTGCGCGCTATATTGATGAGTTGGATAAAACCCGGCGCATAGGCGGTCTTTACCGCCTCCATCAGCACGAGTCCCTTTGTTCGCGCGAGATCGTATAAATTCCGCGCGTCCTCGCCGTTATAGGCCATCGGCTTTTCGCAGAGAACATGCTTTCCGCGCTGGAGGCAGCGGCGCGCGTATTCCCCATGCGTATCGGAGGGAGACGCGATATATACCCCGCGCACCGAATCCAGAAAACGATCGAAATCATCCGTGGCCTCCGCCATCTCGAACCGTTCCCGGAACGCCTGCGCGCTCTCCATAGGGGTATCGTACACGATTTCCAGGCTGATGCCGCTCACGGCCTTGGAATCCAGCATAAAACGCCGCGCGATATGCCCGCTCCCGATGATGCCCAGCGGGATGATATTCGCCGAATGGTTCCGCAGCAGGGTGCTGGAAATGCCCTTGGTGCGCGGCAAATACGCAACCTCGCAATAATCCTTCAAATAGTCGAAAGCGCCCAGCCAGTCCGAGCCGATCGCGAAAATATCGATATCGTTCTTCTGTATCTCCTCGATCTTCTGCCCTGCGTGTTCCTCGACGATGATCTCATCCGCAAAACCGCTGGCCTGTACGTTTTCTATGCGCCTGGAGAGCGAATCCACCACATTGAGCTTGCCCCGCGCGGCGTCGAAGTTCTCCGTCGTCACGCCCACGACCAAATAATCCCCTAAAGCCCGGGCGTTTTTCAGGAGATTATAATGGCCCGCATGAAACAGGTCGAAGGTGCCGAACGTGATGATCTTCTTCATCGCGTTTTCTCCTTATTCCGCGCAATATCCGCCGCTGATGGGCACCACGGCGCCCGTCATATACGGGTTCGTGAGCAGCGCATAGCATAGCTCCGCCACTTCTTCCGGCTTACCGAAGCGCCGAAGCGCCGTCTTTCGCTCGATACGCTTCCGTTGTTCGGGGGGCTTTTCCGTCTGCCAAGGCGTGTCGATGAACCCCGGTTCGAGGGCATTGATCGTAATATTCCGCGACGCTAAAAACTTCGCCAGATTTTGACAGAGCGCCGACAGCGCGGCCTTCGATACGCCATAGCTCACGCTCATGGCATGGGGATAGGTCGCCATCAATGAGCTGATCGCCGCGATCGAACCGCCCTCCCGCATGGACGCAAACAATTCCTGTATCAAAAAAAACGGCATATTGATATTCGTGTCCAGGACGCGGTTCCAGCCCTCCGGCGCAATTTCGCCAAAGGGGCTGCGGTCGGTCGATCCGCTGGAGAGCACGAGAAAGTCCAAAGCATCACAGCGCGCGCGCGTCGATGCGGCCAAGGCGCGCACTCCCTCCAGACAGGACATATCCGCCTGGATCAAGCGGGCATTTTCCATGCCGCTCAGGGCCGCTTTCGCGCGCGCGTCATCATGGGCATAATTCAGGAGCACGAAGCAGTCGTTTGCATGGAGCTTCCGCGCGATCGCCAGCCCGATGCCCGATGTGCCTCCGGTAATCAAAGCATAGCGCATCAAAAAAGCGCCTCGATATCGAGGGAGAAATCCGCCAGCGCCTCGGAGGGCATCATGCCCTCGGTGAAGGTAAGCGTCTCGTACTGCCCTTCTCGCAGGATATTTTGATAAATCGCCTGGTCGTATGGGGAGACGATCCAGTATTCCCGGACGCCCTGCTTTTCGTAGAGCCGCGTCTTCAGCATCCAGTCCTTGGAGGCGGTAGAGGGGGAAAGCACCTCGATAGCGATATCCGGCGCGCCGATGACTCTTTTCCCATTCGCTGTTTTCTTCGGGTCGCAAACGACCAGCACATCCGGCTGCACGACCGTTGCGGTATCCTCGCCTTCCTCGAACACCACATCAAACGGCGAAACGAATACCTCGCAGGGCTTGCCCTCCAGATAAATGCCCAGCGAAAGCAATAGCTTGCGAACCAATCGCTGATGTGTGGCATTGGGCGCGGCGAGCGCCGTCGGCCCATATGTCGGATAGGCCCGCCCCTCGATGATCTCCCAGCGTTCTTCGTCCGGCCAGGTTAAATAATCGCGATACGTATATTTCTGATTGGTTTGCGCTTGCATATTGTACCTCCCATGTCATTGGCACAGGGCGCATATGTCCCCCGCCGTCCGGCAATCGTGCAACGCGTCCAGAGAAATGTCCGGCCAGTGGCGCGTGAGTTCGATCTGCAAATTCATCGCGGCCAGAGAATCCCATTCCGGAACATCCGCAAGCGGGGTGTCCCCGGCGAGGGTATCCTCCTCGGCGCCCAATACCCGCTCGATCAGGGCCAGTTTTTCGTCCGTATCCATCGCGCATATCTCCTTTATTTCTTACTCTATAGTATCATTTCCCCGGTCGGCGCGCAATGCGCTTGTGCGCCGCTCCCTTCGATGATATCATAAAGATGAAAAGAAAGGCAGGGATGGTTTTTGCACTATCGGAAACAATGCGCGCTGAACATGCATCAGCTTTTGGAAGCGCTCTATGATACGGCGGATATCCGCGACGCGGCGGAAACGCTAAATGCCTGCTTTGCCGCCCAGCGCTTGGCCGGGGACGATATCAGCGCTTTTGGGGATTTAATCGCGGCGACGCGGGAAAGCGACATGTCCCCCCGGGCGCGCAAAGCCCTGCGCGCGCCGTTGAGCGCCGCCCTTGCTTCCCTGCTGAAGGATTTGCAGTGCCGGGTATTTATCGGCAACGATATGGGCCCCCGGCCTCCCGTAAAAAAGGGCGTCCCCTCGGCGCGGCTGAACGACGCAAGCGCCCTGCCCCCGACATCCGACGATCGCATCCATATACTGCTGACGGCAAAGGAGACATTTGTCGAAGGTCTGGAGGATCGCGTGGATGCCTTTATCTCGATGGATGAACTGCGAAGATGGACGAATATATGCTATCCTCTGGATGTATTCGAATATGACCGCTGCTATCTGGCGGGGAAGCTCCACGCGCTTTCGAAAGAGCGAAGGGACGCGCGCGTCGCCATAGCGGGCTCTTCCTACGCCATGACCGGCATCCTCGCCTCGCTTTTGCCCGTTCCGGCCGTCAATCTGGCGGTCAACGCGCAGGACCCCTACTATGCGCTGCTCTCCTTGCGACGGGCCGCGCGGGCCAATAGCGGCATTCAGACCATCGTGCTCCCCACCACGTATTATTTTTGGCAGGTGGATATGGCCGCCAACGCGTCGGATTATTATATGTCCATACTCAGCCGGGTCAATTATCCGATATTCAAGGACGCCCATAACGCGAAGGGCGCGATATCGGAAATCCTTCCCGTGCATCGGTCGCCCTTAATCGAGCATCTCTTCGATCTCCCCCGCATTCGCGAAAACCTGCGCCAGCGTTTTATGGAGGATATCGCGCCGCTCGATTATTATAATTCCTACAATAAGCGCCTGCCCCATGGCATGTTGCAGTTCGATTTTCATCAGGAGAGCGACGAGAGGAACGACAAAGGCGCGTCCATACGCGCGGGCGGGCACAATACGATATACCATATGGACCATTTCGAGGAAAATATGCGCCTTTTCCTGCAATTCTTGCGGGAGATGAAGGCGGCGGGCCGGCAGGTCGTCCATTATATCATGCCGGTTACCTCGTTTTACCGCAAATTCACCGACGGCCGCGCGAAGGAGGCCCTGTACAGCCAGCTTCCCGCGCTGGAAGCGGCGGGCCTCATCTTCTTCGATCTCTTTGAGAGCGATGCATTCGATAATAGCTGTTTTCAGGACTATGACCACATGAACGACGCCGGCGCGAAAAAGATGACCGCGTATCTTGCGGAGCGTCTAAATTCTTTATGATGCAGGGGTTACGCTGGGGTTCCACCGCGTCTTTAGATGCTTGCCAGTCCCCGCCAAAGGGACTTCGTCCCTCTGGACTCCCACTTGCGCTTCGCGCACTGTCGAGCCAAAATCGCGCGCAACCCCGTTCCTAATTGTCCATTGTCCATTGCCCCTACATCCTCGCGTCCACCAGCGCCATCAGCCGCTCCACCGCTTCCTCGATCGAGCAGGAAGAGGTGTCGATCGTCATATCGGGATTTTTCGGCGCTTCATACGGGCCGCTGATGCCCGTGAAATTGCCGATCTTTCCCGCGCGCGCCTTTTTATACAGCCCTTTTACGTCCCGCGCCTCGCAAACTTCCAATGGCGTGGACACATAGATCTCCACGAATTCCCCGCCGATGATCTCCCGCGCGCTCTGGCGGTCGGCGGCATAGGGGGATATAAAGGCCGTCAGAACGATCAGGCCCGCGTCGTTCAGGAGCTTGGTCGTCTCGGCGACCCTGCGGATATTTTCCACCCGGTCGGCCTCGCTAAAGCCCAGATCGCGGTTCAATCCATGGCGTATATTATCGCCGTCCAGCAGCAACGTGTGCCGCCCCTCCGCGAACAGCCGTTTCTCCAGCGCATTGGCCAGCGCGCTCTTGCCGGAACCGGGCAGTCCGGGAAACCAGAGCGCGAGCGGCTTTTGCGCCTTTTGCCCCGCGCGCATTTCCCGGTTTATGTCGCTCTCCTGCCACGCGATATTCGTCGAGCGCTGCAACGGATGGATGATCGTCCCGCAGGCGGATGTCGCGTGACTTACGCGGTCGATGAGTATGAAGCCGCCCAGGGCCTTATTCCGTTCAAAGGGCACCACCGGTATCCTCTCGCTCACCGAAATATCGCATATGCCGATCTCGTTCTTCATGAGCTTCTGGCCGATTGCGTCTTTTCCCGTGTCGATATCGACCTTTTTGCTGATGCCCACCACCGTGGCCGGTATCAGCTTCGTGCCGCATTTCAGCAGATAATTGCGCCCGGGCAGCAACGCTTTCTCGTCCATCCAGAGCAGATAACAGTCGAACATATCCGCCGTCTCGATGCCATTGCCCTGGATGATTAAATCCCCCCGGCTGATGTCGATCTCCCGGTCGAGGGTGACCGTTACCGCCTGCCCCTCGCCGGCTTCTTCGCTCGGTTGATCGGTCACGAATATTTTCCCGATACGCGCCGTCTCCCGGTTGGGCAGCGCGGTGATGGCGTCTCCGACGCGCAGGCTCCCTTCCTCGATTTGCCCCTGAAAGCCCCGGAAGGTATGGTCCGGCCTGCTTACGCGCTGCACGGGCAAGAGACAGCTCGCCGCGCCGTCCTTCCGCCGCACGTCGATATTCTCGAGATACGGAAGCAGCGGCAACTCCTTATAATACCCGGTATACGGGGATTTTTGCAGGATATTGTCCCCCGCCGTCGCCGAAACGGGTATCGCGGCAAAGCTGTCCACCGGGAAATCGATGATATATTCCTGGAATTCCCTGCGAATATCCCGGTATACCTGCCCGGAATATTCCACTAAATCCATCTTGTTCACGGCCAGCACGAAATGCCGGATGCCCATGAGCGAGCAAATGCGCGCGTGGCGCTTCGTCTGGCGACTGATGCCCCGGTTTGCGTCCACCAGCAGCACCGCGAGGTCCGCAAAGGACGCCCCCACCGCCATATTGCGCGTGTACTGCTCATGCCCCGGACAGTCCGCCACGATGAACGACCGCTTCTCGGTCGTAAAATACCGGTAGGCCACGTCGATGGTGATGCCCTGCTCCCGCTCGGCCATTAACCCATCCAGCAGCAGCGAATAGTCCACCGCGCCGCCCCGGCTCCCGATCTTGCTGTCCAGCTCCAGCGCTTTTTGCTGATCCGTGAACAGCAGCTTCGCGTCGTAAAGCATGTGCCCGATGAGCGTGCTCTTGCCGTCGTCCACCGACCCGCAGGTTATGAATTTAAGCTGATCCTTCATGTATCCCTCCAAGATACGGGGGTTACACTGGGGACTCCGTCCCCAGCCCCCTGCTTAAGGGATTTCATCCCTTAAGAATCCCATCGTGCGCTTCGCGCATGAGAAGATATTCTTTATAGTTTGCATTTTACTGCGCGAAGCGCGGATGGGAGTCCAGCGGGACGAAGTCCCTTTGGTGGGGGTATGGGGGTGAAACCCCCAGCGTAATCTTCGTTCCCGTTAAAAGTAGCCTTCACGTTTTCTTCGCTCCATGCTCCCGGCGGCTTCGTGGTCGATCACGCGGGTGGTGCGCTCGGAGGAGATGGCGGCCAGCGTTTCCCGCGCGATGGCCTCCAGCGTATCGGCCTCGCTGAACTGCCCGCCGGTTAAGGGATAACAGCCCAGTGTGCGGAAGCGCACCTTGCGCATCAGGGGCTGTTCGCCGGGGGCGAGGCGCATACGGTCGTCGTCCACGAGTATGATATTATACCCCTCCGGGCATTCCTTCGCGTGGATGTCCGGCGGCGGGTTCAGCGCCCCGTCCCGGAACACGACCGGCCGCTCCTTCGCGAAATACAGCGGGACGATTTCGATATTCTCCCGCAATATATACTGCCATATGTCGTTCTCCGTCCAATTGGACAGCGGGAACACGCGCACGCTCTCTCCCTTGTTCAGGCGGGTATTGTAGAGCTTCCACAGCTCGGGCCGCTGGTTCTTCGGCTCCCAGGCATGGTTTTTATTGCGGAAGGAGAATATCCGCTCCTTCGCGCGGCTCTTTTCCTCGTCCCGCCGCGCGCCGCCGAATATCGCGTCAAAGCCGTGCATATTCAGGGCGTCCTTCAGAGCCTGCGTTTTCATGATATCCGTATACGCCGCGCCATTATCGAAGGGATTGACGCCCTGCTCCGCCGCGTCCTCATTCGTGTACACGATCAGCCTAAAATCAAGCTCCTTCGCGCGCCGGTCCCGGAACTCCGTCATCTCGTGGAATTTCCAGGTCGTGTCGATGTGCATCAGCGGAAAAGGGATTCTCTCGGGATAAAACGCCTTCATCGCCAAATGCAGCATCACCGACGAATCCTTGCCGATCGAGTATAACATCACGGGCTTTTCGCATTCGGCGGCCACCTCGCGTATGATGTATATGGCTTCCGCTTCTAAATGGTCGAGTTGTGTCATGCGCATTCCCTCACATTGCGGGCATCATACCCATATATTCTCGGAACGGTTCACCACGTAAAAACCGCCTTCGTTTAAATGATTCTCCCGGTTGTATCGCAAATCGCCGCCGTCCAATCGGCGGACTATGCCGCCCGCCGCCTCCACGACGCATTGCATCGCCGCCGTGTCCCATTCGCAGGTCAGCCCAAAGCGGTAATATACGTCCGCGCGCCCTTCGGCGATCAGGCAACCCTTCAGCGAACTGCCCGCTCGTATTGTCTCGATGATCTGCTCCTTATGGCGCTCGAAGATCGCCGTTTCCCGATCGGATGCGTGGGATAGGCTCTGCACTACCCGTATATCGTTTGTTTTATTCGTCACATGAATGGGCACGCCATTTTTTTGCGCGCCTTTGCCGATTATGCCGCAATACATATCGCCCGTCACCGGGGCATATACCACGCCCAGCACGCTTTTCCCGTTTTTCGCCAGCGCGATATTCACCGTGAATTGCCCGTTTTTGCGCACGAATTCCTTGGTTCCGTCCAGCGGATCCACGATAAAGCAATATTCCTTGTCGATGGTTCCGGCGTCGGCCTCGCTCTCCTCGGAGAGTATCCCGTAATCCGGGCAGACGGCGCGTAAACCCCGCACGATGATATCATTGGCCCTCTTATCGGCCAGCGTTAGCGGGGATTGATCGGCCTTGTACTCCACGTCGAAATCGGTCGCGTATATCTCCAGAATGGCCGCTCCGGCGGCGCGCGCCAGCTCCTCGCACAGCTTCAATATCTTCTCCATCACAATCCTCCATTCTTCTTGCAGTATACCATCATTTGCCCATTTCGTGATTGACGAAGCCATACCTCCATGCTAAAATGGGCATATTCGATAGTTAATATCGCAAAAAAATGATAAAATTATGCAAAAAATGATTTGGAATAGTATTATTTTTCAAACAATCGGTTGTGTCCGTTTGTGCTAAAAGGAGGATATCCGTTTGGAAACGCTGGATGATCGGCTCATCGCGACCCATTTAGGGGACGATTATGACCGGTTCATGGGGGCGGTCGTGCCCCCGGTATTCATGAATTCCCTGCATGTTTTCCCCACCATGGAACAATATTTGCAATGCGACCCGAAGAAGGATTTCATCTATGGCCGCATCGCGAATCCCACGGTGCGTCTCGTGGAGCAGAAGATCGCGGCACTGGAGCGGGGGAAAACCGCGGCCCTCTTCGCCTCCGGCATGGCGGCGGCCACCACGGCCATCGCGGCTGTCTGCAAGGCGGGCGCGCATATCATCTGCCTGCGCAATTGCTATGGCCCGGTGATTCGCTTCCTCGACGAATACTGCGTGGGCAGTATGGGTATGTCGGTCGATTATGTCCCGGCGAATGCCGAAGACATCATCGGCGCGATTCAGCCCGAAACGCGCTTGATGGTGCTCGAAAGCCCCACCTCGCTGGTCTTTGAGGTGATCGATCTCCGGAAGATCGCGAAAGCCGCGCGGGAGAAGGGCATCATCACCTATGTCGATAATACGTATTGCACTCCGCTCTTTCAAAAGCCGCTCGATATGGGCATCGATATCGTGATGCACACGCTCTCGAAATATCTGGGCGGCCACAGCGATATCATCGGCGGCGTTCTGGTCTGCAATGACGACGCGCTCTCCGAGCGCTTACTCAATATGCGCATACTTTTCGGCGGCATCATCGGCCCGCAGGAGGCTTGGCTGGTCATGCGGGGCATACGCACGCTGGATGTGCGCCTCGCGCACCATCAGGAGACCGCCCTCGCCGTCGCGAAATTTCTCGAATCCCACCCGAAGGTACTGCGCGTCAACTACCCCGCGCTCCCCGTCAGCCCGCATTATACCCTCGCTACCGAACAGCAATCGGGCTGCACGGGCCTTCTCAGCTTCGAGCTGGAGGGCGATAAGGAGGACGCCCTGCGCTTTTGCAATCGCCTTCAATTGTTCAAGATCGGCGTATCCTGGGGCGGTTTCGAAAGTCTCGTGGTCCTGCCTATGTACAAGCACGCGCCCGAGGACGCCGCCTATTACGGCGCGAACGATAAGCTCGTCCGCATCCACTGCGGTCTGGAAGGCGCCGACAATTTAATCGAGGATCTCCGCCAAGCTCTGTTGTGATGGGCGAGAGGAGACGCTGGATCTCCGCACCATATTCCCCTTACCAATGCGCGAAGCGCTAGCGGGTTTCGAAAGGGACGAAGTCCCTTCGCGGGGGTCCAGGGGGCAGAGCCCCCTGGCGCAACTCCCCTCGTCTTCCAAAATACACCGAGAAAGAGGGAAAAGTATGAAGAAACTGGCAAGAATCCTGACGGTACTTCTGGTGGCGACCCTGCTCCTGCCCGGCATGGCGTTCGCGGGCGAGGAACAAATCACGCTGTACATGGTCGAATCCCTGACCAGCGCGACGCGCACGGCGGTGCTTCGCGAGATCGCGGACGCCTACGAGGCCGAACATCCCAATATCAAGATCGAAATCATCTCCCCGCCGCTGGAAGGCGCGGACGAGAAGATCGCGCAAATGCTCATGGCGAAACAGCAGATGGACATCGTGGAAGTGCGCGAGCAGGTCATCACCATGTTCTCGAACAATGGCTGGATCGCCCCGCTCAACAGCTATGTGGACGGCTGGGACCAGAAGGCTTCCCTTACCGAGGCGTCCACCCAGTCCATGACCGCCATGGGCGAGGACATCTACATGATTCCCTACGGCTTCTATCAACGCTGCCTGTTCTACCGAAAGGACATTCTGGAGGCGGCCGGACTGGAAGTTCCCACCACGTATGAGGAAATGCTGGCGGTCGGCGAAGCGCTGACCAATCCCGACGAGAACAAGTACGGCTATGCGTTCCGCGGCGGCACGGGCGGCAACCAGTATTATGAGGTCGAGATGTTGAGCTGGCTGGGCGCGGACAAGGTCGCGCACCCGGACGCGGCGTTCTATTTAAAGGATGGCAATGGCGCGACCGTCTTTACCACGCCCGAAGCCAAAGCCGCCCTCGAATACCATAAGGAGCTCTACCAGAAAGCCTCCCCGGCCGATTCCGTCACCTGGGCTTTCAGCGAAATGGTGCAAGGCTTCATGAGCGGCACCTGCGCGCTGCTGATACAGGACAGCGAAGTCATCGCCACCTGCGAGGCGGAACTCCAGCCCGAGCAGTGGGGCACCGCCGTCATGCCGACCGGTCCCTCGGGCCAGGCGGTATTCCCCAATGGCTATGCCGGCTGGGGCATGACCTCCTATAGCGAGCACCCGGAGGAAGCGGCCGATTTCCTGCTCTTCCTGTCCAATGTCGAAAACAATACCAAGTTCGCGAAGCATCAGGCCCTCGTTCCCATCCATAGCGAAGCCGTGCAGGATCCCTTCTTCAGCGAAGGCCCGTTCTCGGTCTATATGGATATGGCCAACCAGCCCGAGGTCTTCCGCTTCGCCGTTCGACCCCAGCAGTATGAGGCGTTCGCCAGCTATAAGGTCGAAATCGATCAGGAATTCCAAAAGTATCTAATGGACACCATCACCGCCGATGAGCTCCTGGCCCAGCTCGACAAGTTCTGGGCCGATGCCTACGCCAACGAGGGGCAGCTCTGGGAGTAAGAACGAAAGGGGAACGTGGGGTACGCTGGGGGGCTCTGCCCCCAGACCCCCGCGAAGGGACTTCGTCCCTTTCGAAACCCATTCGCGCTTCGCGCTTTGTAAGGGTTGAACAGCGGATGGGATTCTTAAGGGATGAAATCCCTTAAGCGGGAGCTCGAGGGCGGAGCCCTCGACGTACCCCCGTAATCCCAAGGGGTATTGCATGAAAGATTTGCGAAAGACTAATGCCTATCAGAAGGGCGAGAAGCGGTTCATCGCGCTGATGATTATACCGAGCGTGCTCGTCGTGCTCATTTTTACGTATTATCCGCTATTTCAGGGCTTCAGGATGGCGTTTCAGCACTATACGCTGTTCAACCTCAACAATATCCAATGGATTGGCTTCGAAAATTTCGCGGAGCTGTTCGACCCGTCGCCCGGCAATATGTTCTACAATACGCTATGGAATACATTCAAGTGGGTGGCGGTCTCGCTGGGCAGCCAGTTTTTCATCGGTTTTCTGATCGCGTTGCTGCTCCAAGCCGCGTTCTTTGGCAAAAAGATATATCAGGCGCTCATATTCTTTCCGTGGGCGATTTCCGGCTTCACCATCGGCATCATGTGGCGGTGGATGTTCAATGGCACGGCGGGCGTCATCAACGACGTGCTGATCAAGCTCGGAATCATCGAAACGCAAATCGGTTTCCTCTCGGAGGTGGGCAGCGCCTTTAACTCCGTCATCGTGGCCAATGTGTGGTATGGCATACCCTTTTTCACCATCATGATCACGGCGGCGCTCAAGGGCGTTCCGGCCGACCTCTACGAGGCCGCGTCGGTGGACGGCGCCGGGCCGTTGCGCAAGTTCCGGGCGGTGACCCTGCCGCATATCAAGCCGGTGCTCATACTCACCGTGCTCCTGCGCGTAATATGGATATTCAATTTCCCGGAGCTCATACAGTCCATGACGGCCGGCGCGCCCGCCGGAAGCTCGCATATCGTAACATCCCTGATGATGGAAAAGATCAAGGGCCTCGATTACGGCATGGGCAGCGCGATCGGGCTGATATGCATCGCGTTTTTGACGCTGTACACGGTATTCTATCTGGCGGTGACGCGGTTTAACCAGTCGCCGGATGAGTGAGGGGGAATAACGATGACCGTGCAAAACCGCAAAACGCTCTATGCCGTGGGCCGCGTCGCGAAATTCCTCTTCCTGGCGATCTATGTCGTCGCCGTCCTCTTCCCATTTTATTGGATGTTCGTGACATCCCTAAAAGCCTCGCAGGCCGAAATCTACGCGTATCCTATACAGTATTGGCCGGCCAGCCCCAGCTTGGAAAACTATGTGCAAATATTCGCGCGGGAGAGCTTCGGCAATTATTTCTTTAATTCCATGCTCGTATCCCTGCTCGCGGGCTTCTTCGCCGTCTCCGTCGGCATGTTCGCCTCCTATGTGCTCGCGCGCTATAAGTTCATGGGGCGCGGCCCGCTGATGTTCTTCTTCCTGTTCACCCAAATGGTGCCGATGTTCCTCATCATCGCGCCGCTCTACCAGCTCATGGCCTCCTTTAGCCTGACGAACAATTTAGGCACGCTGGTGATGCTGTACACGAATATGATGATTCCCTTCTCGGTGGTCACGCTGCGCGGCTTCTTCGCGGGGGTGCCAAAATCCATCGAGGAGGCCGCGCGCATCGACGGCTGCGGACGGCTGCGCGCGCTGTTCAATGTCGTTCTGCCAATCATACTGCCCGGGCTCGCGTCCACCATGATATTCGCCTTCGTCAATGCTTGGAACGAGCTCTACCTCGCCATCATGTTCCTCGACGATCCGGCGCTGAAAACCATTCCCGTGGCGCTCAATGGCCTGATACTCAAATACGATATCGAATGGGGCCAGCTCTCCGCCGGTACCGTGATATCCATCATCCCCACCATGATCATGTTCGGCTTCTCCCAGAAATACATGGCCTCCGGCCTCACCGCCGGGGCGGTGAAGGAGTAGGGGGGGTACGAGGGGTTTTGCGCGTCTCACAACGCGCGCGGAGGGCTACGCTTAGGGGCTCCGCCCCTAAGAACCCCGCCAAAGGGCCGTTGGCCCTCTGGACTCCCACTTGCGCTTCGCGCGCTATGGCGAAAAAAAGTGATATGCCAATAATACGGCGCATGGTGAATATTGATTTCCGTGCGCCATATATTTTCTTTGTATACCTATTTCGAATTAAACGTCCCCAATACCGGGGCGAGCCAAGGGTAATACGCGTGCAGAACCGTTTTAAAGCGAATTAGCTATACAATGTGTTTTCTGGCTGCGTTTAAAGCACGCCCACGCCCTTCGCCACATTGACGATAAAATCCTGCACATTCGTGACCATGGCGATGGCGCTGAGGCTCCCGCGATCGGTGAGCTTATTCGTGGCGAATTCGGAAATATCAATGCTGTAGATGTACAGGGGCCGAACCTCGCCCTCTACCACGCGAAAGCTAGGCGTCATGTTGCCGGTGGCGATGGTATGCAACTGGGTCGCGAGGCATATAACCGTCGTTGCCCGGCGGATGATATTCCGCATGGCGGCCTGACCGTCATAGGCGCTATGGATGACCTCCGGCAGGGGGCCGTCGTCCCGGATGGAGCTGGTGAGCACAAAGGGAATATTCCGCCGGACGAGGGCGTACACGATGCCGTCCGAAATATCGTGATCCTCGATGAATTGCGGAATAGAGCCGCTGCGCCGCACCGCGTTGATGGTATCGAGATGATTATAATGCCCATTGGGCCGCGATTTCTGCGTGTATATGTCCTGCCCCAGCGCCGTGCGCAGATACGCGCCCTCCAGATCATGGGTCGCCAGCGCGTTTCCGGCGAGCAGGCCGTTGACAAAGCCGCCTTCTACCAAAAGCTGCATCGCCCGGCGGGAATCATGATCGAAAGCGAAGGCCGGGCCCATCACCCATACCACATGGCCCTTCGCCTTTTCATGGCGCAAAAGGCTATAGAGATTATCATAATCCCGCGAGAACGCCGTTTCCCGGGAACGCCCCTGGCGAAACAGGAACTGGTCGCCGTTCTTCTCGCCTTCTTCCGCAAACCCGTTTGCGTGGAGGAAAATGCCTTCCTCAGCATTCTCGCTGCGCCCGAGAATTACCCGGTCGCCCGCGCGGACGCCGCGCATTTCCACAACATCCAGCCTCCCGTCTTCGCGCAGAATGACGGCGCAGTCCATGCGGCTTTCCTCCGCGAGACGCCATGTGCCGTCAATTTTGAAATACTCCGGGTATATCGACGTACTATGGTAATACTCCGGAACGACGCCGTCCTTGTCGCAGAAGGCAATCCGCGCATCGGGCGCGTCCGCGAAGCGCCGCTCCGCAAAATCCGGCGCGTGATATTGGGGCAGGGTGAATGGCATAATAACCGCTCCTTTTATGGATTTGGTTTATTATAGCATACTATCCAAGGCGTTGGCGTGGTTGCTTACCATGAAAACGCGTTTTAAGGCTGTAACGCGTTTTCCACCGCTTTCCGGATGACCGTGCTGGAATTCGTCGCTCCGGTTATTCCATCGACCTGCAGCGTTTGCTCCGCAATAATGGCATCGACAATGCGCTCGGCCGCCGCGCCGCGATCGTTTTTATGCTCCATCAGCGCGATTTCCGCAATTTTCCCCGCGCGCACCCGCACCTCGACCTTCGCTTGGATAAAATCCACATCGTATTCTCCCGTATAGACGCCATCCGGAATTTGCGCGATATCGACATCGGCGATAACGGTCTCCCGCACCGCGGCCTGGTAGGCGTTCACCCGCGCAAGGTATACGCCGCCAATTCCGCCGCCGATCAATACCGCAAGCGCCGCGAACATCAGCGCGATCTTAATTTTCCCTCGGTTTTTCATTATGCGTCCCTCCGATTTTCTATGGATTGCAGGAGTGTATCAAAGCCGTCCCGCATAAATCGTTCCTTATCTATGCCCATGGCCGTCTGAATATACTCCTCCTTATTGCTCGCGAACAGTATGATTCCGCAGACGGCGGTCCATAATGTGAAGGCGAGTTGCAAAGGCGGTATATTGGGCAAAGCACCGCCGCTTCGCGCACGCAGGAAATCCGCAATCAGCGCGATGCTCTCCTCCCCCACCGCGTATATTTCACGGATCACGGAGTCCTCCGCGTCGCCGGGCAAAGCGATTTTCCCCATCATGCCCTCAAAATACGCGGGGTATTTTCGATGGAAATCCACCATGACATCGCATAGAGCGCGGAAGCCTTCCTGAAACGCCGGTTTTCCTTCCAACGCCGCGCGGGACATGTCCCTGAGCAGTATAAAATGCTCTAAAATAATCGAATCATAGATCTCGTCCTTGCTCGTAAAATACACATACACCGTGGATTTGCTGCAATCCGCCCTTTGGGCGATATCATCCATCGTGGTTTGCTCCCGGCCTTTTTCCGCGAATAATGCCTTCGCGGATTCGAGGATATTCCTCCGATGGAATTGCGCGCGACGCTCGTTTGCGGACATATTCCCCCTCCATATATCAAACTTTGAGTACGAATATCATACTATAAGTTCGATAAACTGTCAATCGAAAATCCACAAAAAAAAGAATCTCCGCCCTGCAATATGACCGGAGATTCGCATAAACAGCCTTTAAGGCGGGCTATCCCTTGACCGCGCCAGCGGCGACGCCCTTGATGATGTGTTTCTGGCAGGTTAAATAGAATACGATGACCGGGACGACCGCCATGATGAGGCAGGCCATGATCGCCCCCATATCGACGCGCCCATAGCTGCCCTTCATGGTCTGTATGATGATGGATATCGTCTTAAAGCGTTTCTGGTCGAGCACGAGATAGGGAAGCAGAAAATCATTCCAAATCCACATGGTTTGGAGTATGCCGACGGATACATAGGTAGGCTGCATGATGGGCAGCACCACCGAGAAAAAGGTGCGCACGGGGTTGCAGCCGTCGATCATGGCCGCTTCCTCGATTTCGATGGGGATGCTCTTGACGAAGCCGCAGAACATGAACACCGCCAGCCCCGCGCCGAAGCCCAGATAGACGAGTATGATGCCCCAGGGCGTGTCCAAGCGCAGGGTGTCCGCCGTCTTGGAGAGCGTGAACATCACCATCTGGAAGGGGACGACCATGGAGAATACGCAAAGCAGATATAGAAACCGCGTAAAGCGCGTTTGCACTCTTGTGATGAACCAGCCAAACATCGAGCAGCCGATGAGTATCGCGAACACGGAGCCGATGGTGATCATGAGCGTCCAGCCCACGCCGCTTAAAAAGTCGTAATTTTCAATGCCCGCGACATAGTTTTCCAGCCCCGCGAAGGTTTTGTCGGCCGGAAAATTGAACGGTTCCAGATTAATATAGGTCTTCTTCTTAAACGAGTTCATCAGTATGATGAACAGAGGGGCGACGTAGATGAGACAGAAAACCGCCATAGCCCCCGAGCCGATCCAGCGGCCCGCTCCTCGTTTTTCGTTCATTGCTGCACCTCCTTGGAGCGGGTGACGCGCAGTTGCAGGAGTCCAATGCCCACCACCAGGACGAAGAACACGACCGCCTTCGCCTGCCCGACCCCCTCGAAGCCCACGCGGCCATAGAAGGTATTGTAGATATTGAGCGCCAGCATCTCCGTGCCATGCGCCGGTTCGCCCGCCGTGAGCGATAGGTTCTGGTCGAAGAGCTTGAAGCCGTTCACGACCGAAAGGAAGGTGCAGATGGTGATGGAGGGCATCATCATCGGAATCGTGACCTTGAACAGGCGCTGCGCGCCGCTCGCCCCGTCGATCTCGGAAGCCTCCATCACGTCCTGCGGTATGGTCTGGAAGCCCGCGATGTATATAATCATCATATACCCGATCTGCTGCCAACAGACGAGTATGATGAGCCCCCAGAAGCCGTATTCGGCGTATAAAGTGAGCGCCAAATCAAACTGCGCCAATATGCCATTGAATATGAGCTGCCAGATATAGCCCAGCACGATGCCGCCGATGAGGTTCGGCATGAATATGACCGTCCGGAACGCGTTGGTGCCCGGCAAATTCCGCGTAAGCGCCATGGCGAGCATAAAGGCGACGATATTGATCAGAATAAGGCTCACCACGGCGAAGAGCGCGGTAAATCCCAGCGAATATACAAAGGTTCCGTCCGCGAAAGCCTCCGCGTAATTCCCCACCCCGATGAAGGTCGCGTCCTGTATGGTGGTGAAATCGCAGAAGGACAGCCATATGCCCAGCGCGAAGGGGACGATGAAGCCGATGATGAACGCGGCCAGCGTCGGGAGTAAAAATATAGGAAAATATCTTTTTAGAGCCTGTTCCATATGTTTTTTCCTCCTGCCATATATACGAGGAAGGGACGCTGGGGCGCCGCCCCAGACCCCGCTTAAGGGATTTCATCCCTTAAGAATCCCATCCGTTGTTCTAGTGCTTCATCCGGTGGGTTTGTGTAGTTTAGCGTCAGGATTTTTGTCGTAAGACAAGGAAGCGCCGT
>QMCD01001018.1_pt1 | contig 19649 bp, 25 predicted proteins | sample 1821841 | NCBI WGS metagenome assembly QMCD01 (sample SAMN01991225, study PRJNA193472) | Termite gut metagenome, whole genome shotgun sequencing project. | isolation source: worker | host: Macrotermes natalensis
TTCCCGGAACGGAAAGTTGTTGAAAAAACAGAAGAAGGAGTTAACGCTTAAATTTATGAGTGCTTTAGTTTCGAGAAATTATTTGTATCTAATTAAGTAAACATGACTAAATTTCCATTATATAATCTCCATGAGGACAAGTTTGAAAAGCTCGCAATACTTATTTGTAATAAGATATTAGGAAGTGCGACAATTCCTTTTTCCAAAGGGAGAGATGGAGGAAAAGACGGTCGGTTCACTGGAAAGGCAAATTGTTTCCCGAGTGAAACCAAACCTTGGGAGGGAAATATTGTCATTCAAGCAAAACACACTAGTAAAGAAAATGCAAGTTGTTCGGATAGTGATTTTTTTACAATTCTGAATGATGAAATACCCAAAGTTGAAAAACTGAAACAAAATAATGAGTTAGATTTCTATTTGCTGTTTACAAATAGAAAACTAACAGGTGGGCAAGACAGCAAGATAAACGAATTATTCGTGTCGAAAAATATTGAATATCAAATTATTTCAAAGGAGAAGATTCAAGATTTATTACAAGTCTATCCTGATGTCGTTCGAGATGCAGAATTAAATGATTTGTTGAGACCTTTGGAATTTGATGAATCCGATTTGAAAGAAATAATCATTGCCGTTCACAAAGTTATTAGCAAAAAAGACGACTTTAAGAGTACTGTTGATTTTTCAAAAATTGATTTAGAAGAAAAGAATAAATTGAATAATCTTAGCAAAGGTTATTTCGATGACTCAATAAAAAGAAATTTTGAGTACTTCGGTCAAATAGAAAATTTTCTATCTTCTCCCATCAATGAAGAACTGAGTGCATTGTATGAAGATACAAAAAGTGAGTTGAATGCGAAGATAACATTAAGAAGAGATGAGTATGTAGAGTTTGAAAATCTGTTAGAGGATTTTTACGATTATGTTGTTAGCAATAATCAAATTGACATGAAAGGCAAAAAAAGGTTAGTCAGAACCTTATTACACTATATGTATTGGCGTTGTGATATTGGAAAAAAGGAGGAATAATATGCTAACACCAAATAAACATACAAATATAAAATATTCTGTCTTGTACATTTCCGGCATAATCATGCGTGAAATGCAACGAAGTGGAATAATTAAATACGATGATTTAAAAAATTCAATCATAAATCAAATTGGGAAAGAAATCGGAGATTTGTTTGAGGATTCTCTATCGTTTCTTTACCTGATAAATAAAGTTTGCTACAACCAACAATCAGACACGATAACAATATGAAATTGCTTAAAATATTTTCTGATAAAAATTTCAAAAATGTACGTTTAAACGAGCATTTCAATGTTGTATTGGCAAAAATTCAAGATAAAACCAACAAAAAAGATACGCATAATTTAGGAAAAACGTCTCTTATTCATGTAATCGATTTTCTATTATTGGGTGGATTTCAAAAAAAGAAAGGGTTGCTTTCCGATCCAATATTTTATGGACAAACATTTTATTTAGAAATAAAATTAAATAATGGTCAGTATCTTGTAATTAAGCGTAGCATTAATTCTCCAACAAAAATATCGTTTAAACTCAACGATATGGAGTTGCCTCACTTTACTCCACCTTCCAAGTGGGACGAAGAAGATATCCCCTTTGATAAAGCAAAAGAAAAATTAAATGAATATCTATGTTTTGATGTATTGATAGATTATCCATATCGTAAATCAATTACATATTTTTTAAGAACACAGCAAGATTATTTAGATGTCTATCAATTAAATAAATTCAAGGGGGGACATATTGATTGGAAACCATTTGTTTTTGAACTACTTGGGTTTGACGGCAATTTAATGAAACAAAAATTACAGTTAGAACAAGATGCCAATGATTTAAAAAACAAAATCAAAACATTAGAACAAGAAGCCAATATAGATATTGCAGAAAAAGACAAATATCTAGGTTTAATTGATATAAAGCAACGAGAAAAAGTAGCGACAGAACAGACCATAGATAAATTTAATTTCTTCTTAAATGACAATGAAATAACAAAAGAAATCATTGAGGATTTGGATTTGAAAATACAGACACTAAATACAGAAAAATATCGTATCCGTTATGAAATTTCTAAAACGGAAGAATCGTTACGAAATTCTGAAAATAATGTAAACGTTCAAAAATTAAAACAACTTTTTAATGATGTACAATTATATTTTCCCTCTGAATTAGGAAAACAATACGATGATTTAGAGAAGTTCAATACTGCAATATCAACCGAACGACGAAAATACTTGCAAGAAAATTTACGAGAACTAAAATCGGAACTTTTGACAGTAGATGCAGAGTTAAGGCAGTTAGAAAATGACAAAAGTGATAAGCTCTCATTTTTGACAGAAAAAGACACGTATGCAAAATTCAAAACATATCAAAAACAATTAGCCACGTTGGAGGCTGAAATTGATAGATTAAAAGATAGATTAAAATTAATTGATAGATCCGTTGAACTTGAAGAAAACATCAAAAACATTAACGAGAAAATTAATCAATCTATTATTGATATTGAGAATGCCATCAAGCAAAGGAAACATGCAGAAATCAATAAAATTTTTGATGGAATTTTGAAAGAAATTGTTAATCAAAATGCTATTATTTCTATTAATCAAAACAAAAACGGCAATATAGAATTTTCTGCCGATTACGTTAATCCGATAGACAAAAATTCAACATCAGAAGCAGAGGGTACTTCCTATAAAAAATTACTTTGTATGGCTTTTGATTTGTCCTTATTGATTCACTATGCAAAAAACTCTTTCTTTCGATTTGTTTATCATGATGGAATCGTAGAAGGTTTTGACGATCGAATTAAAATTAGATTATTAGACAAAATTAAGTCTATTTGTAATGAATATAATATTCAGCACATTGTTTCTCTGATTGATTCGGATACTCCAAGACAAAATGACGGAACTTCATACTCTTTTGGCAGTGATGAAATATGCTTACAATTAAATGATTTAGACGATGACGGGAAATTATTTAAACAAAGTTTTTAAACCACAAAATACCCTCTCTGACAATACGAATAGAACTATATAAAACAAACATAATGACCACAAATTTTCTACATACAATTGACAAAAAAATAAACAAGGACATTGATTTCAACTTCCTTGTATCCATTAAGGATAAATTTCCTTATTGGAATTTTTATTTTTTTGTATGTCTCGCAGAAACGTTAACTCTGTTCATGAATGAAAACAAAACATTTACCTCGGAAGAAGAGGTTATTCGTTCCATGATTATTGAGGCGAAAAAATTATACGAAAGCAAAGATATATCAACAATATTCAATTTGTAACAATATGAAAACCTTTAAAATCGGTGGTATCCACTCTAACGATCATAAACTTAATGCGGAAGACAAATCCTTGAATATGGGATTGCCGACACAGGGCATCGTCTTCGTTACCCAACATTTGGGTGCGCCTTCGGAATGTATTGTCGCCAAAGGCGACAAGGTCAAAGTGGGACAACTTCTCACGAAAAACGAGAGTTTCATCGGCTCGAACGTACATAGTCCGTTCTCGGGAACAGTCAATAAAATCGACACTTTTCTTGATGCGAGTGGCTATCGCAAAGAGGCTATCGTTATTGATGTTGAGGGCGATGAATGGCTCGATACGATCGACCGTTCCGAAGATATTAAACGTGAAATCACCCTAACGAAAGAAGAGATCATCGCCAAAGTCAAGGAGATGGGCATTGTTGGATTGGGCGGTGCGTGTTTCCCTACGCAGGTCAAACTGATGGTTCCCGAAGGAAAAACGGCGGAATATCTCATCATCAACGGCGTAGAATGTGAGCCTTATTTAACGGATGATTACCGTTTGATGCTTGAGCGTGGAGAACAATGTTTGATCGGGATTTCCGCACTACGCAAGGCTTTGGGCGTGAAAACCGCATACGTCGGCATCGAAAGCAATAAGCCGAAAGCGATTGAACATCTGACAACATTAGCAAAAAATTTCGAGGGTATAGCAATTGTTCCGTTGCAAGTGAAATATCCACAAGGTGCTGAAAAGCAACTGATCAATGCGATTACCGGTCGTGAAGTTCCATCGGGCAAACTGCCGATTGATGCGGGTTGTGTGGTATGTAACATCGGTACGAGTTACGCCGTTTATGAGGCTGTTCAGAAGAATAAACCGCTGATAGAGCGTATGGTTACGGTAACGGGGCTTCACGTGAATAAGGTTGCGAATTTCAACGTTCGTATAGGCACGCCTATCGCTATGCTTTTAGAGGCTGCGGGCGGTATTCCTGCGAACACCGGAAAGGTAATCAGTGGAGGTCCGATGATGGGTAAAGCCTTGCTATCATTAGATACTGCCGTTGTGAAAGGGATGTCGGCTCTGTTGCTTATGGATGAGAGCGATGCGCATCGTGGCGAACCCGAAAATTGCATTCGTTGTGCGAAATGCGTAAAAGCCTGTCCGATGGGCTTGGAGCCTTATCTACTGTCGGCTTTGGTAGAGAACGACCTCTTTGAACGTTTAGAAAATGAAAACATTATGGATTGCATCGAATGCGGCTGCTGCCTTTACAGCTGTCCGTCTTATCGCCCGTTGCTCGACTGTTTGCGGGTAGGGAAGTTTCAGGTTCGAACACTACAAAGCAAGAAAGGTTAATAGGTAAAAAGGTTAAAAGGATTAAATAAAAAAAACTATGATTACAAAAACTCAACTCCAATCCGTGTCGGATAAACTGCCCGATGTGTTTACGATTGACGATGTCATCGACCAATTGATTTTTGTGGAAAAAATTCAAGCGGGATTAGAACAATCAAAGCTGGGCATTGTAAACACTACTATTCAGACTGAAGAAAAACTTTCGAAATGGTTAAAATAGTTTGGACTGATAAGGCTATTGAAGATTTAGACGATATTGGACATTATATCGCCATAGACTCCGAGAAATATGCAAAGGTCGTTGTTAAACGTCTATTTCACGCTGTCAATATCTTGGAATCTCACCCAAGAATTGGTCGTATAGTTCCTGAATTTAACAATGAAAGTATTCGCGAATTGATAAATGGAAATTATAGAATTGTTTATACCTTAAAAAATAGATTTCAAGTGGATATTCTTACAGTCCATCACTCCGCACGACTCATAAACGAAAATAATTTAAATCATTATGAATAAATTAACAATCTCCGGCGCACCTCACGCGCACAGTCCCGAAAACGTCAAAAAAATTATGTGGGGCGTGGTTATCGCACTACTCCCGACCTTGCTTACGGCGATCTACTTTTTTAGGTTCGACGCCTTGCTCACAGTCTCCGTAGCAGTGGCATCTTGCTTGTTTTTCGAGTGGGCAATACAAAAATATCTGCTCAAAACACCACCCTCCGTTACCGACGGATCAGCTGTGATTACAGGGCTTTTGCTCGCATTCAACCTGCCGAGTAACCTGCCGGTTTGGATGACTATCATCGGCGCATTAGTGGCAATCGGCATCGCCAAAATGGCATTTGGTGGCTTAGGACAAAATCCGTTCAACCCCGCATTGGTCGCACGTGCTTTCTTGCTGATTTCGTTTCCGGTAGCAATGACTTCGTGGCCTGCGATTCGCCCGTTATTCGGTCAAAACGTAGTAGATGCTATGACCGGTCCTACTCCACTTGGTATTCTCAAAGAAGGACTCTCGCAAGGACAATCCTTAACTGAATTGATGCCACTCATTCCAGATTATGCCCAAATGCTTGTAGGTGCGCGTGGTGGTTCGTTGGGTGAAGTTTCGGCAATCGCAATTCTTTTGGGCGGTTTGTATATGTTATGGAAAAAAATCATCACATGGCATATCCCCGTAGCGTTTATCGGAAGCGCATTCGTGTTCGCCTGCATCCTTAATGCAATCAATCCCGAACATTTTATCAATCCGTTCGTGCATATTTTATCGGGAGGTTTGATGCTCGGCGCAGTGTTTATGGCAACAGATATGGTAACCTCGCCAATGTCGCCCAAAGGTCAGTTGATCTTCGGTTTAGGTTGCGGTTTGCTCACGATTACCATACGTGTTTGGGGCGCATATCCCGAAGGCGTGTCGTTCGCCATATTGATTATGAACGCATTCGTACCCTTGATAAACCGAGGATTTAAACCACGTGTGTTTGGAAAATAAAACAACATTGCAACTGAAATAATCAGGGGGATCCCGCGTCAAGCGCGGGATGACGAACCAAAACCCCTCAACAAATAACCAAATAAGCAAATAAACAAATAAACATGAAGAAAAAACCCTCAACCCTAATAAACCTGCTCGTTTCCTTAACGCTGATTACAAGCGTTGCTGCCTTGTGTTTAGGTGCGGTTTATGAAATTACCAAAGAGCCTATCGCTTTAGCAAAACAAGCGAAACAAGAGGCTGCGATCAAGGCTGTTCTTCCTCCGTTCGATAAAATAGAGGAAGAAAAACAAACCGTTGACGGAGGAGAAATCATTCTGAACAAAGCCTATACCAACGGTGAACTTGTAGGAACTGCCGTAGAAACCTTTACCAAAGCCGGTTTCGGTGGAGAAATCAAACTTATGGTTGGATTCTTGCCCGATGGAACGATCTACGACATCAGTGTGCTCAATCATACGGAAACACCCGGACTTGGCGACAAGATGGACATCAAAAAATCCAACTTCTCCGTACAGTTCAAAGGAAAAAATCCGACAAATACCAAACTCGCTGTGAAAAAAGACGGTGGCGAAATCGACGCTATTACCGCTGCAACGATCTCCAGTCGAGCGTATTGTGATGCTGTAAACCGCGCCACAACGGTAAAAGGTGAAAGGTAAAGGGTTAACGGTGCTTCGCCCAATCGTGAAGGGAAACACTTGAAAATAAAGCGCAGCACCCTTAACCTTTAACCCTTAACCTTTAACCTATTTAACCTTTAATCAATAGATAAAACAAGAAAATCAATATGAATCAGTTTCAAAATTTCACAAAAGGCTTTTTCAAAGAAAATCCCACATTCGTTCTACTTTTGGGGATGTGTCCGACTTTGGGCGTAACCACTTCTGCAATCAACGGTTTTGGGATGGGTTTGGCAACCACGTTCGTACTCATTATGTCGAACGTGTTCATCTCCGCATTGAAAACGCAAATTCCAGACAAGGTGCGTATTCCCGCATTTATCGTGGTTATCGCTTCATTCACAACGATTGTTCAACTTTTGATGGAAGGCTTTGTGCCGGATTTGTTCGCCACCCTCGGCGTATTCATTCCCTTGATTGTGGTGAACTGCATCGTTCTCGGTCGTGCAGAGGCTTTTGCAGCAAAAAACGGCGTATGGTCGAGTTTTGTTGATGGCGCAGGTATGGGATTGGGCTTCACGTTCTCGCTGACCATGTTAGGTGGCATTCGAGAACTGTTGGGAAACGGTAGCCTCTTCGACTATAAATTCATCGCAGGCGACGGAATCCTGATTTTTGTGCTCGCACCGGGCGCATTCATCGTGTTGGGTTTCCTCATCGCTTTCATCAATCATCTCAAAAAAGCATAAACCATGGAATATATCTTAATCATCATCTCCGCCGTTTTCGTGAACAATATCGTGTTCGCGCAGTTCTTGGGAATATGTCCGTTTTTGGGCGTTTCCAACAAAATCTCAACGGCTGTCGGTATGGGCGGCGCAGTGCTGTTCGTTACGACCCTCGCAACAATTATGACCTTTTTGGTTCAAACATACGTTCTTGAACCTCTCGGACTTGGCTTCCTGCAAACCATCGCATATATCCTGCTCATCGCTGCATTGGTGCAAATGGTCGAAATTATCTTGAAAAAAATGAGTCCATCGCTCTATCAAGCTTTAGGCGTATTTCTTCCATTGATTACCACGAACTGTGCCGTGTTGGGTGTGGCTATTCTCGTGATACAGAAGGAATACAATCTCCTGCAAGCCACAACCTACGGCATCGCTACCGCAGCAGGATTCACTCTTGCGTTGGTGATCTTCGCAGGTGTTCGCGAACAATTGGAACTGATGAAAGTGCCCAAAGGAATGAAAGGCACTCCTATCGCATTGGTAACCGCAGGAATTCTCGCCTTGGCATTTATGGGATTTTCGGGGCTGGTATAGCATTTCCAAAAAAAATGTTAGCATCTTCCTGCGATTTTACTTGCAATTCTCATTTTTTTGTCGTATATTTGCAGTATATTTTGGTTTTCTATGGAAAATATGATTGATTTATCGGCAAAAATTGAGGAAAAAGTTCTTCTACTACTCCAAAAGAAGGCTGATTTAACACTCAAAAACAATTCCTTAGAAACTAAATGCAACAACTACGAACAAATTATTTATAATCAAAAACAACAAATAGCCGAATTAGAAAAAAAAATTAACGTACTGAAAATAAGCGGAGGATTTTCCTCCGGCAAAGATTCAACGAAAGCCAAGCTGGCAATCAATGAATTAGTGCGAGAAATAGAGAAGTGTATCGGGCTTTTAGATCAATAAAGCAATGGACGAACAATCAATCACAGTAACGATAGCAGACCGCCCCTACAAACTCACTGTCAAGCGTGACGATGAGGAACTTTTCAGAGAAGCGACCAAATATATCAATGATCGACTGAAAAGTTATGCGGCAAATTTTTCGTTCAAAGACAGACAGGATCTGCTCGCCATGGTTGCCCTGCAATATACCACAAACGCTTTGCGAAATGAACGCATTTCAGCGTTTCGCGACAAAGAGTTGACAGGTAAGTTAGTAGAACTGAACGCCTTGTTGGACACCAACAGGTAGATTTACCCGCCCGAAAACGTTCATAGATATAGCACTTTACGCATTCCGCACTCAAAACAATTCCAGTTTGTAAACTCAACAGATTTACAATTAAGGTAAAGCCCGTTCCGAAAAAGGAGACTACAAGCCGAGGCTTTGGATTCGTCCAACAGTAGAACCTTGCCCGAACATGGCAGCCTTATAGAATTACCATTACGAGTTTATCAAAACTCAAAATTTGAGTGCGGTTTTTTTTATTTTCTGTACACAGTAAAAACCAAACATAATACATCAACACCATGGACACATTGACCATCATCTTCTCTGCAATCGCCCTAATCGCCGGATTGGGTATCGGCCTCCTCTTCAACCGCTCTAAAGCGAAAAAACTTATGGCTGAAGCCGAAGAAAAAGCCGAAATCTTAAAGAAAGAAAAAATACTGCAAGCCAAAGAAAAATTCTTGCAACTGAAAGCCGAACACGAAAAGGACGTCAACGAGCGTAATTCCAAAATCGCAAGCAAAGAAAATACAATCAAACAAAAAGAGCAGTCGATCAACCAAAAAATTGAAGAGCTGCAACGTAAACAAAACGAGGCATCCTCACTGAAAGACTCGCTGAACAAGCAAATGGAAGTGGTTGCCAAACGCAAAGCCGACCTCGACGGAATCCACGAAAAGCAAGTTCAACAGCTGGAAGCCGTTGCAGGACTTTCCGCAGCAGATGCAAAAAAAGAACTTATCGACACGCTGAAAAACGATGCTAAAACGGAGGCTCTGAACCAAATCCGCGACATCGTTGAAGAGGCAAAACTGACCGCAAATAAAGAGGCGAAGAAAATTGTTATCGAAACCTTGCAACGCACGGCTACGGAACACGCCGTGGAAAATACCGTATCCACCTTCAACCTCGAAAACGAAGAGGTGAAAGGACGTATCATCGGTCGTGAAGGTCGGAACATTCGTGCGCTAGAATCCTTAACCGGCGTGGAAGTCATCATCGACGATTCTCCCGATGCGATTATCCTTTCGGGATTCGATCCCGTTCGTCGTGAAGTGGCACGCCTTTCCTTGCACAAATTGGTTACCGATGGACGCATACACCCTGCACGTATCGAAGAAGTTGTTGCCAAAACCTTTAAGCAAATTGAGGCGGAAATTATGGAAGTGGGCAAACGTACCTGTATTGATATGGGTATCTTGAATTTGCCTACCGAACTTGTGCGTATGGTCGGACGTATGAAATACCGTTCGTCTTACGGACAAAACCTTTTGCAACACTCGCGCGAAACCGCAAACCTCTGTGCAACAATGGCTGCCGAATTGGGCTTAAATCCGAAGGTTGCACGCCGTGCAGGACTTTTACACGACATTGGAAAAGTTGCAGAAACCGAACCCGAACTGCCTCACGCTTTGCATGGTATGAAGCTCGCCGAACGTTTCAAAGAGCATCCCGACGTATGTAACGCTATCGGTGCTCACCACGACGAATGCGAGATGAATAACCTGATTTCTCCGATTGTTCAAGCCTGCGATGCCATTTCGGGCGCACGTCCGGGCGCACGTCGCGAAGTCGTTGAAGCCTATATCAACCGTTTGAACAAACTTGAAGAGCTTGCTCTCTCCTACCCCGGCGTTTTGAAAACGTTCGCAATCCAAGCAGGACGCGAATTGCGCGTGATTGTAGGTGCAGACAAAGTGAGCGACAACGATGCTGCACAAATCTCGTTCGACCTTTCAAAGAAAATTCAAGAAGAGATGACCTATCCCGGACAAATCAAAATCACGGTTATCCGTGAAACACGTTCGGTAAATTATGCGAAATAAGAACGTTCAGTTCTGTAACCGATGAAATATTGTAGGGGCGAGGCATTGTGCCTCGCCCCTACGTGCATGTTGTGCAATCGTTGCAGCAGCAATCCAACCTCGAAGAGGTTAAATCAATCGCGTATGGATAATTTCTTCTACCCAAAATAAGGTCGCAACAACTCCGCAAACCATTCAGGGCAACGACAGGGTTTCATCGTGGAGGAATCTACGAACACAAGCGTTGTCGTTCCTCTATTTAAAAGTTCGCCTTGCTCGTTGTAAATCTCATACGTATGACACAAGCGCGCAACAGGCATCTCGGAAATACAAACCTTGATGGTCAGCAGATCATCGTAGCGTGCCGCTTTCTTATATTCGATGTTCAGCTCTCGAACCGGCAACATCACACCACGTTCCTCCATTTCTCGATAGCTTATTCCAAGGTCGCGAAGACTCTCCGTTCGACCAACTTCATAGAACGAAGGATAATTACCATAATATACGTATCCCATCTGATCCGTTTCTGCATAGCGAGCTCTAATTTGAGTTTCAAAACAATACATAAGTAAAATGATTTTTTATTTTTTCGGGCTCTAATTTACGACTTTTTTTTCAAAAAAACAATAGCAAAACATTTTTTTTTTCCATTTTTTTTTCACATCTTTGCACTGTGAAATTAGTGACTGTCCTCGCGACTATTTTTTAGTCCATTAAAGGTGTTACGGAAAGATAAGAAAAAACAATTAACAAATTGTGCAAAAGCATGGAGAATAACCACTCGGCAGTATGGAAAAAATGCCTCGACATTATTAGAGATAACATTGGAGACCCGAAGAGCTTTAAGACTTGGTTTGAGCCTATCAAGCCATTGAATTTGGAAAAAAGCGTCTTGACCATTCAGGTTCCTTCGCAATTCTTTTATGAATGGCTGGAGGAGCACTATATCGACTTGTTGAAGAAAGTCATCAAGCGAGAATTGGGCACAAACGGACGTTTGCAATACAGCATTGTGATGGATACGACCGACTCTTTTCAAGTGAAAGCACAATCGGGCAATCGTAACGTTTTGCAGAATCCTGCAATTCAGATACCGATCAGTGAAAAGGTGCAAGGCATCAATCCGTGGATTCGCGCGGGTATGCCAACAAAAACAAAAGTGAAATCCAACTTGAATTTCAAATACACCTTTGAAAATTTTATCGAAGGCGACTGCAATCGTTTGGCACGTTCGGCAGGTTTCGCAATCGCCGCAGAACCGGGGAAAACAGCGTTCAATCCGTTGTTTCTGCACAGTCCTACCGGATTGGGAAAAACACACCTGATGCACGCCATCGGCATTCAAACCAAAGAAAACTTTCCGGACAAAACCGTACTCTACGTTTCTGCGGAAGAGTTCACGCAACAGTTTATTGAAGCATCAAAGAATCAAACTAAAAACGATTTTGTATATTTCTATCAGTGTATTGATGTCCTTTTGATTGATGATGTGCATAAACTTTCCGGACGTCCCGGAACACAGGAACAACTGTTCCATATCTTCAACCATCTGCATCAAAACGGAAAACAGATTATCCTTTCGTCGGACAAAGCTCCGGTGGATATGGACGGCATCGAGCCTCGTCTGCTTTCTCGTTTCAAATGGGGACTTGCCACGGATTTGGAAGTGCCAAACGTGGAAACACGCATCAAAATTCTACAAAGCAAAATCAAAAACAACGGCGATATCAATATCCCGAACGATGTGGTTGAATATATTGCGTATAGTATTTCCGCAAATATCCGTGAGTTGGAAGGCGTTTTGAACTCCATTCTTGCACAGTCGATACTGAACAAACGCACAATCACGCTGGATTTGGCGCGTGATATGATCGACAAGTTTGTGCGTAGCTCCGCAAAAGAAATCTCCATCGACTATATCAAGAATATCGTGTGTGATTATTTCCAAATCACAGTGGATGAAATCAATTCCAAAACACGTAAGCGTGAGATTGTTCAAGCTCGACAATTGGCGATGTATTTCTCGAAAAAACATACGAAAGCATCACTCGCAAATATCGGTATGCAGTGCGGGAACAAAGACCACGCAACGGTTTTGCACGCCTATCGAACCGTTTCCGACTTGTTGGAAACCGACAAACAATTCAAGTCATACGTAGAAGATTTAGAAAAGAAAATAAAGGTTTAATAATAGATTTTTTAATGGTAACCCGAAGACCACTGCTTGCTAAAAGTGGTGGTCTTTTTTTCAGATGAACAAACTTTTTCTCATACCTGCAACCATAGGAAATTCGGATGTTTCCGACGTTTTGCCCGCAAGTTTTGCGGAACGAATCAACACGCTCTCCACGTTCATTGTTGAAGAGGTTCGAACAGCACGTCGTTTCCTTAGAAGTGCGGGCTATACACGAAATTTCGATGAGGTTAAATTCTTTGTCTTAAACGAACATACCGACCTGCGAGAAATCGGGAACTATTTGAAAACCATTTCCGAAGAATCTATCGGCTTGCTCTCTGAAGCAGGCGTGCCCTGTGTTGCCGACCCCGGCTCGACAATCGTGGCATTGGCACATCAAAAAAACATTCCTGTTGTGCCCATCGTAGGACCTTCGTCTATACTTTTAGCCCTTATGGCATCCGGCTTGAACGGACAAAATTTTTGTTTCAACGGCTATCTGCCCATCGACAAAAAAGACCGTGAACGCAAACTGAAAGACTTAGAGCAACAAGCCTTTCGACATAATCAAACGCAAATCTTCATCGAAACACCCTATCGCAACAATCATTTGTTGGAATCCATCTTGAACGTTTGCAATCCGACTACACGCATCGGAATTGCCGCGAACATCACACAAGAGAACGCCCTGCATCAAACAAAAACTGTTGCAGAATGGCGCAAACAAACGATTGACCTGCATAAACAGAATGCGGTGTTTTTGATTGGAAACAATTAATCACTAATCACTAATCACTAAAAAAATGAGCATCCCATTAGCCGAACAACTCCGCCCTAAGAATCTAAACGATTACATCGGTCAAAAACATTTGGTCGGAGAAGGTGCTGTGTTACGTCGTGCGATTGATTCCGGACGTATTCCCTCGATGATTCTGTGGGGTCCTCCGGGCGTTGGAAAGACTACGCTTGCCTTGATGATTGCAGAATATCTGCATCAACCGTTCTACACGTTGAGCGCGGTGAGTTCGGGCGTGAAAGATGTTCGTGATGTGATTGACCGTGCCAAACACAGTTTCAATTCGATTTTGTTTATTGATGAAATCCATCGGTTTAACAAATCGCAACAAGATTCGTTGTTGGCTGCGGTGGAAAAAGGTATTGTAACGTTGATCGGTGCTACAACCGAAAACCCTTCATTTGAAGTGATCTCGCCACTTTTGTCGAGATGTCAAGTGTATATTCTCAAAAACCTGACTGAGGAAGAACTGCGCCAATTGCTGGATTCGGCAGTTTTGCATTATAAGAATGTGGATAAAAAAAATGTTATCCTTTCCGAAACGGAAGCATTGATGCGGGTTTCGGGAGGAGATGCAAGAAAAATGCTGAACGCTTTGGAGATTGTCGTTGGCTCGCAATCCACGACCGACGGGGATATTACCATTACGAACGATCTTGTTTTAGAGATTATTCAACAGAATTTAGCATTGTATGATAAGTCGGGCGAAATGCACTACGACATCATTTCCGCATTTATCAAGTCTGTTCGAGGTAGCGATCCCAATGCGGCGGTCTATTATTTGGCACGAATGATTGAGGCGGGAGAAGACCCTAAATTTATCGCACGACGACTGTTGATTTTAGCATCGGAAGACATCGGGAACGCCAATCCCAATGCGCTTTTGCTTGCAAATGCTTGTTTCGACACCGTGCATAAAATCGGCTATCCCGAATGTCGCATTCCGCTCTCGCAAACAACTATTTATTTAGCGACATCTCCGAAAAGCAATGCCTCGTATCTCGCTATTGATGCGGCTTTGGCACTTGTTCGTCAAACAGGAAACCTGCCTGTTCCGCTACATATTCGCAATGCTCCAACTCAATTGATGAGGGACATCGGTTATAGCAAAGATTACAAATATGCACACGATTTCGATCGGAATTTTGTGAGTCAAGAATTTCTTCCCGACACCATCGTTGGAACAAAAATCTATGATCCTCAAAACAATGCCAAAGAACGAGAATTAAGAGCGTGGCTCAAATCGCTTTGGGGCGAAAAATACGACTATTAAAAATACGTTTTATTTCATTTTTTTTCGTATCTTTGCAAAGATTTTTTTAATCTCACACAAACAATTATCAATAAATACTACTCGCATGAAAAATCTAGACAAAACAAATTCGAGTGTAGAGGTACCGGGAATTGATCCGGTTGCCTCTGAATCAGACTCCAAACTTTCTCAATCCGGTTGTCTTTCCCGTGTTTTCTTTATGTTGGCAATCGCTTGCCTTGCGCTATTCTTTATCGTTGAGAATTCTCTCGGCACTGCCTGTATCGCAGCCATGGCAGTTTTTGGTGTTCTTAGCTTTATTTTAGGTGATAGGGCAAAGAAGCAGCAAGCACAATCTTTGGAAAATTAAAAAAAGGCGATGCTTTTGCATCGCCCTTTTTTTTGAGGATAAAACCCTGCTCTGTTAAGCTTTGTATTCTGCCAAATCCTTAACTTCGCAATTGTTGATCATCGCTTCGTGTTTAGCAATTTCTGCCTTGCCCATACGAACGAACATCTGTGCGGATTTCGTGTAATGCTCGTTGCGGTTTGCATCGATCAGCAACAGATAACCCATCACGATATAGCCTGCCATTTCAACCAAACGACGTGCGTGGAAATCCAAAAATTCGCCGTCGTTGATGTCTTGCACTCTTTTCACAGCAGCCTCATAGCGAGCCGTCAAAGCGACTAAATCTTTGCGCAAGTATTCCAAATCAGCTCTCAACGGTGCTGTTTCGTAGTTTTCTTTAATCAGTTTGAGATAGTTTCCATTCGTTACGTGGCGGATCGCCGCAACGGTTTGCAGTTGCGAAGTTCCTTCGTAAATCGTGGTAATCCGTGCATCACGATACATACGCTCGATCGGATAATCTTTCATAAAGCCCGAACCGGCGTGCACTTGTTGTGAATCGTAGCACACTTGATTACACCATTCGCTCGAAAACATTTTCAGCATCGGCGTAAGCATATCGGCGTTACGTTGGCAAAGTTTAGCATCTGCTTTTTCCTCGTTAGTCAAGGTGCGACCGTGTTCTTTCACCAACAAATCGTAGGATTTATACAAATCCACATAACGCGATGTTTCGTATAAAATCGTGCGAGCCGCATCTACTTTCGTACGCATAGACGCCAACAGTTCGTACACTGCGGGGAAATTAACGATGGCTTTTCCGAATTGTTCGCGTTCGTGTGCATACTTCAAAGCCTCTCTGTATGCCGCTTCCGCAAGTCCTACGGATTGTGCGCCAACGCCCAAACGTGCGCCATTCATCAACGACATCACATATTTGATAAGACCTAATTTCCGATCGCCTACCAATTGCGCAGGAGCGTTCGTAAACACCAACTCTGCGGTTGGCGAGCCTTTGATACCCATTTTATTTTCCAAACGGCGAATGGTTAAGCCCCCATCTCTACGGTCGAAAACAAAGTACGACAATCCACGACCGTCGTTTGTGCCTTCTTCCGAACGAGCAAGCACGAGTTTGATATTCGCACCACCGTTGGTAATAAAGCGTTTCACACCATTCAAACGCCAGCAGTTACTTTTTTCATCGAAGGTAGCTTTCAGTTGAACGGCTTGCAAGTCGGAGCCTGCATCGGGTTCGGTCAAGTCCATCGAACAGGTTTCGCCTGCGTTGATTTGTGGCAAGAATTTGCTTTTGATTTCTTCCGATGCAAATTCGTGGATGGTTTCGGCGCAGTCTTGAAGCCCCCAGATGTTTGCAAAGCCTGCATCTGCACGAGATACGAGTTCAGCTGCCATCACATAAGGCACCATTGAGAAGTTCAGTCCGTCATACTTGCGAGGGAGCGACATACCGTACAATCCCGCTTGCGCCAAAGCATCGTGATTTTGTTGTGTTCCACGTGCGTAAACCACTTCATTATTCACGATTTTCGGACCTTCGTGATCCACTTCTTCTGCGTTTGGAGCGATGATGTCGCCACAGATTTCTCCAACGATTTCAAGCACTTTGTCGTAGCTATCAATCGCATCTTCAAAATCCGCAGGAGCGTAGTCATATTTGCCTTTATCGGCATAGTTATTTTCTTTCAGATCCACACATTTCTTCATCATCGGATGATCAAGGTGGAATTTCATGGCATCGTTGTCGCGATAAAAATTTTCCATTTTTTTTGTATTGTTTTTTATTTACTTACTTATTGTTAAAGAATTGACCTGTACAGTGTCTTTATTTTATTCAGTGTTGGTCTATCTATTTTCCCCATGATTGTTTCCATCATATTTTTTTCCAATGTCGCTATTTTATGAATTCTTACAACAGAAGGCAATTTTAGTCCGAATTTCGACCAATCATTGAGATAAACATCATATTTACTTTTGTAAATCTTACTTGTGATACGGCAAACGAGCAAATCTCCATCTTCTAAATCTTTCAAAACTAAAACAGGACGACGTTTATAAGTCATTCCATCCGTAAACGGGAATTTCAATAAAACAACAGTTCCAAATTCTATTTCACGCATATCTCACTTTTATAAATCATAAATAGAATCTGTATCGGCATAGCTTTTCAAAAATTGGCTTTTGCTTGCTTTCCGAAAGGCTTGTTCGTCATACACATCAGAGTCTTCAAAGAAAACAACAACGCGCACTTTGTCAACGTTTCTATCGAACAATTCCGGCCTCATTTTGCGAGGTATCAATATGGAATTTTCCAGTATTTTTGATTTAAATTCGATTGCTCTCATTGTATTCTTTTATTCTAACGGTTATCATTTTCACTATTTGCTGTTCGCCTTATAGTATTTGATCATCTTCGGTAGCACTTCATTCAAATCGCCGGTAATTGTGTAGTCGGCGATAGCATTGATAGGTGCTTTCGGGTCGGTGTTGATGGAAATAATCTTGGCAGATTCTTCCATTCCCGCGCGGTGTTGCACCGCTCCTGAGATTCCGCAAGCGATATAGAGTTTCGGACGAACAGTTACACCTGTTTGTCCGATTTGTCGTTCGTGTTCAACGAAACCTCCGTCAACCGCAGCGCGCGTAGCACCTACTTCTCCGCCAATTGCAGCAGCCAAATCAAACAGCAGTTGGAAGTTCTCTTTCGAACCTACGCCATAACCACCGGAAACAATGATTTGCGCACCTTTGATGTTCACTTTTTGTTGTTCGATATGACGATCGATAATTTGGCAAACAAAGTCCGCATCGGTCGTAAATTTCTTCACATCAATCGGTTTGATTGTGCCTTTATGATCGGCTTTGAACACTTCTTTTTTCATCACACCCTCACGAACGGTCGCCATTTGCGGGCGTGTTTCAGGGTTTACAATCGTTGCGATGATGTTTCCTCCGAAAGCCGGACGAATTTGATACAGCAGGTTTTGATAGGTTTTACCCACTTTTTTATCTTCGTGTTCTCCGATTTCGAGCGAAGTACAGTCGGCAGTAAGTCCGCAACGCAACGAAGATGCCACGCGGAGCAAGGTCACGCCCTACGGACGTTGCACCGAACAAGGCAACTTGAGGTTGCTCCTGTTTGAATAGGTTAACCACGATCGAGGTGTGTGGCATACTTGAAAAGGGGAACAGACGTGTATCTTTCGCTTGATGAATGACATCTACGCCAAGCGGATAGAGTTGTTGTTCCAAATCTTTAACATCGTCGCCAATCACAATGGCTTCGAGGTTTACACCCAATTCGTTCGCCAACTTACGCCCTTTGGAGCAAAGTTCCTGGCTCACGTCCGCAATCAAGCGGTCTTCAGTGATTTCGCAATATACAAAAATATTATTCATTTGCTTTATTTTTTTTGTAAAAAAAAGGTTAAGGGGTCAAAAGGTCAATGGGTTAAAGGTTGCATTAAGCGAAGCTTTTACCCTTTTGCCTTTTTACCGATTTATCCAATTACATGAGATTCTATCAATTCCTTCATCAACGTATTAATATCCCCATCCGAAGTTGTGAGTGCGATCGAATCTTTTGCGGTCAGTACCACATTTTCGATTTTCTTCACTTTCGTAGGCGAACCGTTCAATCCCAAGCATTCCGGATCGGCGTTCAAATCGGCAGCCGACCATTCGGTAATGTTCAGATACGGACAACTATTACGCAATTCCGTGTAATCTTTGTCTTCGGATTGAAGTTCGGTGGTTGTACGCGCATACTTGTACTTCATCAAACGTTTTGCATGGCGTGCACGGCATTCGTCAGCCGAGCTGTGTACCGTAACTAATGCGGGAAGCGGTGATTTCACTGTTTCCACACCACGTTCCAAACGTCGTTTGATGGTAACGGATTTCCCGTCGCAAGCCACAAACTCTTCAGCGTAGGTAATCTGCGGGATATTCAGTTTTTCCGCTGTTTGCGGACCAACTTGCGCCGTATCGCCGTCAATCGCTTGACGACCGCAGAAGATCAAATCAACCTTACCTAATTTTTTAATCGCCATGGCGGTGGTGTACGATGTTGCCAGCGTATCCGCACCTGCGAATTTCATGTCTGTAATTAGGTAACCGCCGTCAGCACCGCGATACATGGATTCACGGATGATTTCCGCAGCACGCGGAGGGCCCATCGTGAGAACCAACAGTTCAGCACCTTCAACACTGTTTTTTACTTTAATCGCCATTTCCAAAGCGTTCAAATCTTCGGGGTTAAAAATGGCAGGAAGCGCAGCACGATTGATCGTACCGTCTTCTTTCATAGCGTCTTTGCCCACATTGCGTGTGTCGGGCACTTGCTTGGCTAATACTACAATTCTAAAACTCATACAGTTTAGGATTTTATTTCTATAAATTAACTTGCAAAGATACGGATTTTTTTTTAGAATAGCAAATTTTATTTGAAAAAATACACGAAAAAAAACAATTTTTTTATTCAAGTTTTAAGGGCAAAAAAA
>QMCD01000903.1_pt1 | contig 19631 bp, 7 predicted proteins | sample 1821841 | NCBI WGS metagenome assembly QMCD01 (sample SAMN01991225, study PRJNA193472) | Termite gut metagenome, whole genome shotgun sequencing project. | isolation source: worker | host: Macrotermes natalensis
AATGCACCTGCAAGTGGCACCATCTATTACCCGGCAGGAGCCACAGGCTACACCGATGACTGGAAAAATGCAGTTACCGGGCTCAGCGGGTGGACACTAACTGAGGGCACATACGGTCACTGCGGACAAAGTGGTTCAACCATCATCTGGAACTTTGATTCTGAAAGCGGCACTCTTTCATTTACCGGCTCGGGAAGCATGGCTAATTATACTTATAACGCTGCTGCAGGTACCAGCGGAGCAGTGCCTTGGACTAGCTATAAAGCACAAATTACCAATGTCGAAATCCCGGATGGGATCACATATATTGGAAGCTTTGCTCTTTCAATGTGTAATAACTTAACCTCCGCAGGCATACCGGAAACAGTTACATCATTAGGGGGAGGTGTGTTTCAGGGATGCACAAAGCTAACTTCTGCAACTCTGCCAAGTAAGTTAACATCACTGCCTTCAACACTATTTCTCGATTGTTTTAAGCTTGTAGATGTAGAGATACCACAAGGTGTTACATCATACGGCTACAGCACTTTTCTCAATTGCAATTCTCTCACTTCGATTACCCTTCCAAATGGAGTAACAAACATACCCTCGCATTTCCTAAAAGGAACCAAGATATCAACTATCACTATCCCTGCAAGCGTCACCTCAATAACAAGCAATGCATTCAATAGCTGCGCCTCTCTTAGAGAGATAATCTTTCAAAGCCCAAGTGTTCCAACAATGGGGGATGCTACAGTATTTCAAGGTGTAGATGCTACCGGCACAATTTATTACCCTGCAGGTGCTACAGGCTACACCGATGACTGGAAAAGTGGGATAAGTGGGCTTTCGGGGTGGACGCTGCAAGATTACGAAGTTCCTGCATTAAGCGCAGGTAGTGCAAGTCGTACTTCTAACACTGAGGCATCAGTAGGCTTTACAAGCAACGAACGTGGTTCGTATTATTACGCATTCGTGACTTCAGGAGCATCGGCGCCTGCAAGACCGGCAATAGCGGCAGGTACCTGTACACCAGATCCGGTCACCTTCAATATCACCACCCTGACCACCGGTGCTAAAGACCTCTACATTTGGGTAATGGATGATTCCGGCAATACGAGTTTGCCACTCATACTGACCCTTCCTGCTCACCGTGTTATGGTTACTTTTAACGCCAACGGCGGCACTCTTGTTCAAGACGGTGCGGAGCGCGCACTTGATTGTGAGGCATCTCTTGGCTCAAGTATGCCCGAAAACCCGACACGCACCGGATACGATTTTAAAGGTTGGAACACTGCGGCAGACAACAGCGGTACTGTATTCAGCTCAACTACGTCTGTACCTGTAAATATAACGGTTTACGCCATTTGGATGCCAAGCGTTTACACGATTACCCTTAACGCAAATGGGGGAACAAGCGAGACAGCACTTGAAAGCTACACATACACGGTAGGCGCTACTTTACCCACTGACTACGTTAGGGTCGGATACACGTTTGGTGGTTGGTTTGACAATCAGGATCTAAGCGGATCTGCTGTAGAAACCATATCAACAACCGACCTAGGCAACAAAGCCTACTGGGCAAAATGGACAGTGAATTCCTACTCGGTAACACTAAATACTAACGGCGGAGCTGATGGCACGGCTCTCACCGGATACACTTATGGCTCAGAAACAGCCTTGCCGCAAAACTACACCAAGACAGGATACACATTTGCTGGTTGGTTTAATAATCAAGAGTGCAGCGGTGCAGCTATTGCCGCAATTTCTGCAACAGAAACAGGAGATAAGACCTACTGGGCAAAATGGAACATTAACCGCTATAAAGTCACCTTCATGCCAAACGGTAACGGAGTAGTAGTTGCCGCTACAGAAAAAACCTTGGACTATAATTCATCACTTGGCGCTAACATGCCCGGTGATCCTACTCGCTCAGAGCACGTCTTTAAAGGCTGGAACACTGATTCGGCCGGTACAGGCAGTCCCTTTACCTCCTCAACAGTGGTTACTGATAACATAACTGTGTATGCGATATGGCAAGTTAATACCTATACAGTAACTTTAAATACCAACGGCGGTAGCGGTGGCACACCTCTTACCGAGTACGCTTACGGTACAGAAAAAGAGATCCCGCAAAACTACACCAAAACAGGTTATACATTTGCAGGTTGGTTTAATAATGCAGATCTTACGGGTGCGGCTATTACATACATAACAGGAATCGATACGGGCAACAAAGAATATTGGGCTAAGTGGACAGCAAACACTTACACCGTAACTCTAAATGCAAACGGTGGCTCAGGCACAGCACTTACAGGTTACACTTATGGAGTAGGCGCAACGCTTCCGCAAAACTACACCAAGACCGGTCACGCTTTTGGTGGCTGGTTTGATAACGAGCAGTGCACAGGAGATGCTGTTACGGCAATTACTGAAACTGATACAGAAAACAAGACATACTACGCAAAATGGACAATCAATACATATGCGATCACTTGGGTCACTAATGGTGGCGAGTTTGAGCCAAATGTGACAAGCATTGAGCACGGCTCAAGTCTTGCTGCCCCAAATACTAACCCAACTAAGACCGGACATGAGTTTAGAGGTTGGTATATAAATGAAAATCTTGCAAACGAAGCAGTGTTTCCTTATCCGAGTGTAAATAACCCAATCACGTTTTATGCTGCATACCGCGCAAGCACCTACACTGTAGAGTACGAGTTAAACGGCGGTTATGAGCTGGCAAGTCAGTGGAAAAGTTATACCTACGGCACAGGACTTACTTTACCTGCATCTCCCACAAAGCAAGGACACTCATTTGAGGGTTGGTTTGATAATGCAGATTTCGGCGGTGAGGCAATAACTGAAATATCAACTACAGATACCGGCAATAAGAAATACTACGCCAAGTGGACACCTACAACATATACGGTAACCTTAAACGTAAATGGCGGTACAGGAGATGAGCTTACAAGCTATACTTACGGCTCAGCTGTAACACTGCCAACTTACACACGCACTGGCTACACATTTGGCGGCTGGTATGCAAATGCAGAATTAACAGGAAATGCGGTTACAACAATAACAGCCACAGATACAACAAACAAAGAATACTGGGCTAAATGGACAATAATCACTTATACAGTTTCTTGGAATGTAGGAGACGGCTCATTTGTACCGGAGCAAGCAAGTGTTGACCACGGATCGAGCATTACTGCCCCGCAAACTACACCGCAAAAACAAGGATTTGGCTTTAGCGGCTGGTATACAGATGAATCTTTATCCACACCGGCATCGTTTCCGATTGAAAATGTCACAGCAAACACCACACTGTATGCAGCATACAGTGAAAGTGCTTTTGGTATTACTTACGAACTTAATGGCGGAACGCAACAAGACGGTCAGTGGACAAGCTACACATATGGTACCGGGCTTACACTGCCAACAACTCCTACAAAGACCGGTCATGACTTCGCAGGTTGGTTTGATAACCAAGCATGCACAGGTGCGGCAGTTACAGTAATATCCACAACCGAGACCGGCAATAAAACCTACTGGGCAAAATGGACTGTAGCTACATATACCGTTACATTAAAGCTAAGAGAGGGCACAAGCGGAACTCCACTTACAAGTTATACCTATGGCGTAGGCGCAACACTTCCTACTGACTACGAAAGAGTCGGCCACACATTTCTCGGTTGGGCTCCGGGGCAGAACAGCCCGGGAGGTACATACGTAACTGAAATTACTGACGCAGATTCGGGAGACAAGACTTTCTGGGCTGTCTGGAGAGCAAATACATACACAGTTACGCTAAATGCAGATGGTGGAACCGGCTCACCACTTACAAGTTATATGTATTCATTTGGCGCAACACTTCCTACTAACTACAAAAAGACCGGGCATACATTTAATGGTTGGTTTGATAATGCTGAGCTTACAGGAGATACAGTCACTGAGATAACAGTTACAGATACCGGAAACAAAGAGTTCTATGCAAAATGGAGTGTTGAGACTTATAGTGTTACCCTAAACGCAAATGGTGGCACGGGCACAGAGCTTATCGGTTACACGTATGGCGCGGGCGCAACTTTGCCAACTGACTATATGCGCACGGGCTACACATTTGGTGGTTGGTATGTAGATAGCGAGCTTGCAGGGGAAGCTCAAACAGCAATACCTGATGAAGCAACAGGTGATAAAGAATATTTTGCCAAATGGACGATTATCTCGTACACAGTTACTTGGATTGTTGGGGACGGCTCATTTACTCCCGAGCAAACAAGCGTAGATCACGGACTTAGCATTGCTGCACCTGAGACAAATCCGACAAAGACAGGTTATGGCTTTGATGGTTGGTATACAGATGAGGCACTTGAAGACAAAGTCACATTTCCGATTGAGGGCGTAACCGCCAACACCACGCTTTATGCATCTTATAGTCAAACAGTATTTAATGTAACTTATGAGCTAAACGGTGGCACCCAACAAGCAGGTATCTGGGCAACGTATACATACGGCACAGGACTGGTGCTGCCAACGCCAGCAAAAACCGGATATACGTTTGGTGGATGGTACGCTGACAGCGAACTTTCAGGTGATGCCGAATCGGCAATAGCAGATACAGATACAGGGCATAAAACTTATTATGCAGCCTGGAGCATTAACAACTACAGCGTTACTTTGAACGCAAATGGCGGCGAGGGTTTGGCGCTTACTGAATACACTTACGGCGTAGGTGCCACACTTCCAATAGATTACACGCGCACCGGATACACGTTTGGTGGCTGGTACGATAATGAGGATTGCGCAGGAGATGAAATTACAGCGATAGTTGATACAGATACCGGTGATAAAGAATACTTCGCTAAATGGACAGCCAATACTTACGGCGTGGCTCTTAATGCTAATGAGGGAACAGGGTCTGCGCTTACTGAATACACTTACGGCGTAGGTGCTACTCTTCCAACTGACTACACGCGCATCGGATATACATTCGTAGGTTGGTATGCAAACGGAGGCTTTGATGGTGAGCCGGTTGTCTTAATCACAACAACCGACATCGAAGCTAAAACTTTCTACGCTAAGTGGAGCTTGAATAATTACAGCATCACCTGGCAGGTAAACGGTGGTGAGTTTACACCGGATCAGACAAATGTAGATCACGGTGGAGTCATCACTGAGCCAACAACTGCTCCCGAAAAGACAGGATATGACTTTATTGCTTGGTGCACAGATGAAACACTAACAACTGAAGCGGAATTTCCGATCAACGATGTATCAGGTGCTACAGCGCTTTACGCCAAATACAGTGCAAGCACATACAGTATTCACTACGTACTATATGACGGCACACAACAAGATGGCGAGTGGGGAGCCTACACCTACAGCACAGGCCTAACTCTGCCTGTGGCACCCACAAAGACCGGTCACACCTTTATGGGCTGGTATGCAAATGAAGACTTTGAAGGTGAAGTTGTTACCCTAATAGCCACAAACGCTACAGGTGACAAAACTTTTTACGCACTATGGCAAGCTCACACCTACACAGTTAGCTGGAGGACTGCCGGAGGAAGCCCTGCACCAACACAGACGAGTGTTAAGCACGGTGAAAGCATCGTAAACCCTGCAGTCCTTTCAAGAACAGGCTATAACTTATCAGGCTGGTACTTTGATGCTGCACTTGAAAACGAGGCGGTACTTCCACTTGTTGCCGCAGGCAACACAACGCTATATGCCAAGTGGACACTTAAAAGTTACACCATCACATTTGATGCTAACGAGGGAGTCATTTCTGAGGGAGATGAGACAAGAACCGCTAATCACAATACCACGCTTGGTAAGACCGCGATGCCAACTGCTCCTACCCGCGAGGGCTATTCATTTAAAGAGTGGAATAGTTCAGCGTCAGGAAACGGCACTGTTCTTACATATTCAAGTGTGATAACCGCAGACCGCACAGTGTATGCAATATGGAAAGTTAACAGCTATACGGTTCGTCTTAACCTTGACGGTGGAGAGGGCGGAACACCACTTACCAGTTACACCTACGGTGAGGGCGCATTCTTGCCACAAGACTACACCAAAGACGGATTCATATTTAAGGGCTGGTACACAGATCAAGCCTGCGAGTCAGAGCCGGTCACAGAAGTTTTGTATACCGAGACAGGCTTTAAAGAGTTTTGGGCGTGTTGGGAAGAGTTTGAATACGACATCAGCTATCACTTAAATGGCGGAGAGCAACAAGTGGGCTACTTTGACGGTTATGTGGCAAGCAAGCAGTTTGTGCTGCCCGCAAATCCAACATATGCAGGCTACACATTTGAGGGTTGGTTTGACAATGTTGATACCGCAGGCGAAGCTGTAACAGTTATAGCTCAAGGCTCCACAGGTGAAAAAGAGTTCTGGGCCAAGTGGTCGCTAGACCAATATAGTGTTGCTTGGGTAATTGATGGCGGACTACCTCTGCCTACCCAACTTGGCGGGTCTTTAGGCACAAGCATCGTAGAGCCTGACGTACCAACAAAGACAGGCTACACATTTGGTGGTTGGTACGCAGATGAGGACTTAACGTTACCGCTTGAATTCCCAATCTCACTTAGCGGAAACACCGCGATCTATGCTAAGTGGAGCGAAAACATCTATAGCATTACTTGGAATACAGACGGTGGTGAGCCTAGCCCTGAACAAGTAACTGCAACATACGCTATGGGTATTGCTCAGCCGAGCGAGATGACAAAGGCCGGCTATACATTTGATGGTTGGTTTACTAACTCCACACTTGAAAATGAAGCAGTATTTCCAATCGCTGAAATATCAACAGACATTTCTCTTTACGCAAAATGGTCACTTGAAAAACACAATGTGAGCTATGTGCTTAATGGCGGAACCCAACAAGAGGGAACATGGGATAAATATGAGACAGGTACAGGTCTTGCTCTGCCAACAGATCCGACAAAGACTGGCTACACATTTGTAGGCTGGTTTGATAACGCCTTATTTGAGGGCGACCCGATAACAGCAATTGATGCGTCTGAATCAGACGATAAAACATACTATGCTTCATTTGTGGCCAATACCTATACCATTAAATTAGTCACAAACGGAGGCACAGGCGCATCAAGTGTTCAATACACCTATTCAGTTGGGGCAGTGCTTCCAACTGACTACACGCGCACAGGACATGAGTTTGTGGGCTGGTTTGCATCAGATGATTTAAGCGGAGAGGCAGTTCTTGAAGTAGACGGTACAGAGATGGGAGACAAGACTTTCTTTGCCGCTTGGAGTGTTAAGACCTACTCAGTCATTTTAGAGGGTAACGGTGGTACAGGCACAGCTGTAAGCGAATACACTTACGGCACAGGAGCCACACTTCCAACAGACTTTGTACGCGAAGGTTACACATTTGCCGGTTGGTATGCAGACCCCGAGTTTAGCGGTAGTGAAGTTGAAGAGATAAGTACAACTGACACCGACAACAAGACCTACTATGCCAAGTGGGACATAATCCCTGTTACCTACATTGTTATTTGGAATACAGCAGGCGGAATGCCGGAGCCTACGCAAACAAGCGTAAACCGTGGCGACACAATTGAATCACCCGCAGATTTTGCACGCGTAGGCTACACGCTTGATGGTTGGTATTTAGACTCAAGCCATATAAACAAAGTTGAACTTCCGCTCGAAAACGTAACAGGAGACACGACACTTTATGCCAAGTGGACACTAAACAACTACACCGTCACCTTTAATGCAAACGGCGGAGTTGTATTGGAAGACAACCAAAGCAGAAACGCCAATCACAATGCATCACTAGGTGCTTTAATGCCTGTTGCACCTGCACGCGACGGATACACGTTTAAAGAGTGGAACAGCTCCGCTTTAGGAAATGGAGCAGCATTTACATCAGCAAGCGCAATAACTGCAAACCGCACAGTCTATGCAATATGGAAAGTGAACACCTATACAGTAGAGTTAAATCTAAACGGTGGATCGGGGGGTACACCTATCACAAGTTACACATACGGCATAGGAGCATTTTTGCCTAAAGACTACACTAAAGTAGGCTATTCATTTGCCGGTTGGCACACAGACGCTGAGTTTGCATCCGCGCCTGTAGATGAGATAACCATAACCGACTTTGGCTACAAAGCATACTTTGCCAAATGGGCAGAAAACAGCTATCAGATAACTTATGAGCTAAACGGCGGAAGCCAACAAGAAGGCGCATGGAACGGGTATGCATCCGGTACGGAATTCATGTTGCCAACCAGTCCGATAAAAGCAGGCTACACTTTTGCAGGCTGGTTTGATAATGCTGATCTTTTGGGAGAAGCTGTTCTTACTATTGCATCAAACACAGAAGGCGACAAAGCGTTCTTCGCTAAATGGATTGATTCATATTCTGTTACTTGGGAAACAGACGGAGGGCTGCCTTTGCCCATGCAGCTTGGAGTGCCTTATGGTGAAAGCGTCTTAGAGCCTGCGGCCATAACTAAGTCCGGATACACATTTGCCGGTTGGTATACAGATGCCGGATTTAACTCACCGGCAAGTTTTCCAATGGAAATCAGTGGCAGCATCTCACTTTACGCCAAGTGGACTGCAAGTGGCTTCACAATTACTTGGAATGCTGACGGCGGTGAGCCTGTACCCACTCAAACAACGGTTGCACCGGGCAAGAGCATTGCGGAGCCTGAAGTGATGACAAAGACCGGATACACATTTGATGGTTGGTACATTGACTCTGCATTTGAGAGTCTAGCTGCTTTTGACACGCTTGAAGTGAGTGCAGATATTTCACTATATGCAAAATGGACACTTAGCGGGCACAGCGTAACTTACAACCTAAATGGCGGAACCCAAGAAGCCGGAAGCTGGAACAGTTATGTAAGCGGAAACGGTCTTGCATTGCCAAGCAGCCCTACTAAGTTGGGCTACACGTTTGGTGGTTGGTATGATAATGAAGCATTTGAAGGTAGCGCAGTAACTGCAATCGGCTCTGAAGATAGCGGGAACAAGACTTATTGGGCTAAATGGACGTTTATAGAAGATGCACTTACTTGGAGTATTGATGGCGGTACTTTAACAATATCCGGTAGTGGAGAAATGGCAACATATTCTGCAGACGACCCTGCACCTTGGGCTGAGCAAGCCTTAAATATTGCAGCAGTAGTGATAAGTGAGGGTGTAACAAGCATCAGCGCTAATGCGTTTAAGGATCTCACAAGTTTAACAAGTGCTACAGTAGCTTCCAGTGTAAGCACAATAGGAGACGGTGCTTTTAGTGGATGCGCAAACCTGAGTGAGATAGAGTTTGTCGGCACTACATCACCGCAATTAGGCAATAATGCTTTAAGCGGTGTATCTGATGAACTAAAGATAAAGTGCCCTGAGGATGCAAGTGGTTATAATGAGAGCTGGCTTGGCGAAAGTGGCGCTCCAAGTGGTATTGTAATTGATAATGGTGAGACTACTAATCCGACCGAACCGACAACTCCCACAGAGCCAACTACGCCAACCGATCCTACAACTCCCACAGATCCAAAGACTCCAACAACGCCGACAACGCCAACTACGCCGACAACGCCGTCCAAACCAACGACGCCGACAACACCAACTACGCCGACAACGCCGACAACACCGTCCAAACCAACGACGCCGGCTACACCTACAACACCTACAACGCCGACAACACCTACAACACCAACTACGCCAACGACTCCCGTAACTCCGCCTGTAACGCAGCCGGAGACGCCACCTGTTACACAGCCTGAGACTCCACCGGCGACACCCGTGATCGTTAAGGTTAAGAGTGTTAAGACAATAGCAACTCTATATCTGGTTAAAGGAAAGACAGCAACGATTCCCGGTGAAGTCCAACCGTATAACGCAGCTGACAAGAAGGTTACATTTAAAAGTTCAAATGCAAATGTAGTTAAGGTAGACAGCAAAGGCAAGCTTAAAGCCGTAAAGGCAGGAAAAGCAACAATCACTGTCACTTCAAATGATGGCAAGAAGACCGCAAAGTGCAAAGTGACCGTAGTAGCAAAACAAACCAAGGCCAAAAAACTTGCTACCTTAAAACCAATAGGTCTTCTCGTTGGCAAAACTACAACAATTAAGCCTAAGGTAACTCCTGCAAAAGCAACTGGTGTAGTACCAACCTATAAATCAAGCAAGCCAAAGGTGGCTTACGTAGACAAGATGGGCAATGTTACAGCACTTAGCGCAGGCAAGGCAGTTATCACAGTTAAGGCCGGAGGAAAGACGCAAAAGCTTAACGTAACTGTCGGAACAGTAATGCCAAAAAAGATTACGCTTACCAAAAAAGCAATAACGCTCAAAAAGGGCAAGACTGAAACGCTGGTACTAAAATGGGCACCTATAACGGCAGATCCAAAGACTGCAACGTATACCACTAGCAATAAAAAGGTGGCCACGGTAAGCGCTAAAGGAGTAGTAAAAGCAACAGGAAAAGGTACTGCAACAATCACAGTGACCACATGGAACGGAAAGACAGCCAAATGCAAGGTCACTGTTAAGTAGAAAAATGTGATTGCTTGTCATCCTGAGCACTCTGCTCAGGATGACAGTAGTCTATTTTACCTGCTCAAACCCATGTTCAAGATCAACCAAAATATCATCAATGTGCTCGGTGCCGATGGACAAGCGCACGGTGGTTGATTTGATGCCGCTTGCCGCAAGCTCTTCTGCACTCATCTGAGAATGTGTGGTCGATGCCGGGTGTATTACAAGTGACTTAACATCGGCAACATTAGCCAGCAGCGAGAATAGTTCTAAGCTTTCGGTAAATTTACGTGCGGTATCTCCGTCGCCTTTGATGTCAAACGTGAAGATCGATCCGGCACCATTTGGGAAGTATTCGCTGTATAGCTCTCCGGCTTTTCCGGCTTTAAGTGACGGATGATTCACTTGTTCAACCTGTGGGTGATTCTTAAGAAAATCCACAACTTTGAGGGCGTTTTCAACATGGCGTTCTATTCTCAGCGACAAGGTTTCCAGACCTTGCAATAGCAAAAATGAGTTAAATGGCGAGATTACTGCGCCTTGATCGCGCAAAATGGTGGTGCGGATTTTAATAATATAAGCAAGATTGCCAACAGCCTCAGTGAAAACAACACCATGATAGGAAGAGTTCGGCGCACTAAGTCCCAGAAACTTGTCATTTTGCGCCCAGTCAAAATTGCCGGAGTCTACAATCACGCCGCCAATCACAGTGCCGTGTCCGCCAATAAACTTAGTAGCAGAGTGAATAACCACATCAGCGCCATACTCGATAGGGCGCAGCAAGAATGGAGTGGCAAAGGTGTTGTCAACGATCAGCGGTATGCCGTGTTTGTGAGCTATATCGGCCAAAGCGCGCAAATCAACAACATCGGAGTTAGGATTTCCCATCGTCTCCACAAACAGCAACTTGGTATTCTCGCGGATTGCGTTTTCAAAGTCTTCAGGTCTTGAAGCATTCACGAAAGTTGTGCTCACTCCACTGTCGGGCAATGTATTGGCAAATAGGTTATAGGTGCCGCCATAGACATTAGATGCTGATACAATGTGGTCTCCGCTACGTGCGATATTTTGTATCGCATAGGTAATCGCCGCAGCACCTGACGCTAAAGCCAGAGCTGCTGCACCGCCCTCTAAAGCTGCTATGCGGTTTTCAAACACATCGGAGGTAGGGTTCATGAGGCGAGTATATATATTACCGCCTTCTGATAAGGCAAAGCGCCCAGCAGCAGTGGCAGAGTCTTTAAAGACGTATGACGTTGTGGCATAAATAGGCACCGCACGCGCGTCAGTTGCCGGATCCGGCAATTCTTGCCCCGCGTGAATCTGGATAGTCTCAAAACGGTAATTACTCATAACCCTCACCTTAGTTCCTTTTCTTGTTAAATACTATATAAATTTGGCGGCATTACTATGTACTGTTTTTAATACATAGTAAGTCGATATGTATTATAGCTAAAAAAACCTTTTAGTGGGGCAGAAAGCCAGAAAATCTGAAACTTTTAAAAAAAGCCAGAAGTATTGATTTGAACCTTTTCGCTGTTAAGTGGGGGAACAAATTAATCAATTCTTATATATATAAAAACCAAATACCTAGTGGAGGAAAAATGCAGAACCACAATATATTGTGGTTATTATGTGATTACAATTAGCAATTATGCACAAATATGCATAAAAATAAAACAATGTTTCAACACCATGTGATACGCCGTTTACCTGTGAAAATAGAAAGAAAATTTCATTTTGAGTTGCCAAGTGTTGAAAAGTGGCATATACTGTCATAACACAAGATAGTCATGAGGCTCTAAACGCAACAAGGAGGGCAATTGAGCGGCCCTAAGGGAACAACCAATCATCCGATGGATCCTAAGGGACGCGTCACATTTCCTGCCAAATATCACAGGGAGCTTCATGATGATCTCGTGCTTGTTAAGTCGATCGAGAAAGATTTTCCGTCACTTTCTATTTATTCGAGTGAGGAATACGATCGTTGGATCGATAGGTTCTTTGAAAGCAGGGGAGGCTTTAACGAGCGAAGCAAAAAGGACTTGGCAATGTGGACACGTTTGCACAAGGATTGCACTGACGTAACAGTGGATCAGGCGGGCAGAATCCTAATTCCCAGTCATCTTCGCGAATATGCTTCTCTGGAAAAGACAGTCAGTATTATTGGTGTTCGTAATTTTGTTCAGATCTGGAATCCGGACAGCTTAGATGATTATATGAACGCTTATGAAGACGATGAGATCCTTGATCAACCTTAAGAGATCGGTAGTGAAACTTGATAGCTGAATATCGGCACATACCCGTAATGTTTAATGAATGCAAAGAAGCTTTGGCGCTTCACCCGGGAGACACTTATTGTGATTGTACTTTAGGTGGAGCAGGACACGCACTCGGCGTGGCTAAAGAAATTGAACCTAACGGTCTACTCATTGGTATAGACCAAGACGACTTTGCACTCAAGACAGCAAAACAACGCTTAGCAGATGAACATCCTAATCTGGAGTTTATCCCTTTATATGGAAACTTTGGTGATTTGGATGATTTGCTAATAGAAGCAGAAGTACCCGGAGTCGATGGTTTTTTATTTGACTTAGGAGTTTCTTCTCCTCAACTTGATATTCCCGAGAGGGGGTTCTCGTATGCTAGAGAGGCGCCCCTAGATATGCGGATGAGTCCAGGTATACAAACCACAAACGCAGCAGAGATCATCAACAACTCAAACGAAGCAGATCTCACTTGGATTCTCCGCGAATATGGCGAGGAAAAATGGGCATCGCGCATCGCGCAGTTCATTGTAAAAGCTCGCAAAGAACAACCGCTTACGACAACAACGCAGCTAACAGAGATTGTTAAAGCTGCAATTCCGGCAGGAGCCAGAAGAGCTGGTGGAAACCCCGCCAAGCGTACGTTTCAGGCGCTGAGAATTGCAGTAAATGACGAGATAAACGTACTAAGAAGTGGGTTAGAGGCAGCGCTTCGCTGGCTCAATCCCGGTGGTCGTATAGTGGTGATGAGTTATCACTCACTGGAGGATCGCATCGTCAAAGAAACATTTGCTAAGTCAGTAAAAGGGTGTATTTGTCCACCTGAGGCACCTATTTGTGTCTGTGGACATGAGCCGATAATCACAAAGCTTACAAGAAAACCTTTGTGCGCAAGCGAAGCTGAGATCATCGCTAATCCGCGCGCAAAGAGTGCAAGATTAAGAGCCGCAACCAAGCGGTGACGCTTATATAGCGGTGGGTATCAGAACTAGGCGGATTTAAGGCTCCGCTACAAACGTAGCAGAAACGAAGTTGATCAAAATGGCACGAACAGCACTTGCATACCAACAACCAATGTATCGCCCCCAGCGCGAGCAGTGGCCTGAACAAAGACCAGGTCAAAGACCTGAAAAACAGTTACAAGTCTTGCCCGGAAAAGGCAGACAAGCACAAGAATTACAAGCTCTGGCTCCAACATGGCAAAAGCTTTTTGTGGTCGCACTCGTTGTTGTGTTTGCAGTTGGTGCAATATGGATAGCTCGCGTAAGCCTTTCAGAATCTACGATGTCGATGTTGGCACAGTCCGAGCAAGTGTCTGAGGCTATAGCAGCTCAGCGTATGGCCGGAACACAACTGGAAGTAAAATACTCCCAAGCCAGCAACCCGATAACTATACAAGAAATGGCGGCTAACAAACTGGGAATGAAAGCTGACGAGCATGTGGAGTACCTCCGCGTAGCACCTGGAGAGTAAACTTGTATGACTAGGCGGGAAAACAGATACCCAGACGATTCTTCAAGACGAGAACGTCGATATTCAAGTACTGAAAGTATTCCACGTACAAAAGCAATAATCACCAAAGACGGTAGAGTTATAGGTTCAAACCGAGACCTAAAAATCTTTATCGTCTTTTGTGTTGCAGCTGTTGCCTTGGTTTTCCAATTAATAAACTTGCAGATAATCCAAGCAGCTGACCTTAGCAGTGATGCTAAAAATCAGCGGACAACAAAAATCAATGTGCCGGCTAAGCGAGGCACTATTTACGATCGCAATTATAATGTGCTGGCAGTAAGCGTAGATGCCACAACGATTTATGCAAATCCAAAAGATATCGAGCAGCCGCAAAAGACGGCAAAAGTCTTGGCAGAGGTATTGGGCGGCAAAGAGGCGGATTACTTAAAGCTACTCACTCAAGACACTACATTTGTGTACATAAAGCAAAAGGCTGATGTTGATTTAGCTAAAAAACTGATGGAGAAAGAAGAGACCTTAAGCGATGCTGCAGAAAAAGCAGCTTATGAGATAGATCCTTATGCAAAAGTGCCTAATACAGAACTTCATGGTATTTACTACTTAAAAGACACCAGGCGTGATTATCCATATGGAGATATTGCTATGCAGGTAATTGGCATGGTCGATGTGGATAATAAAGGTCTTTTTGGGTTGGAGCAGATGTATGACGGAATACTAAAAGGCAAAGATGGTACGACTGTTGCAGAGTACTCAAGACAAAGTGCCGACCGTCCTCTCAGCGGAAAGCCTATTCCCGGGTCTGAGCGTCAAGAAACAGCTCCGGTAAACGGCAGCGACATCGTGATCTCTTTAGACATCGAGCTTCAGCAGCATGTAGAAAAAGAGCTTGCCGCCACAGGTAAAGATCGCAATACCGAAAACGGCAACACTCTGGTCTTAGACGGGGCAACCGGTGAGATTTATGCCGCCGCATCGCTGCCGCTGGCTAAACGTGGAATCTTGACGCAAGAAGATATCGACAAAGGCACTATCAACCTCAAGTCCATAACCACCGGATACGAGCCGGGTTCAACGTTTAAGCCAATAACAGCTGCCGCCGTGCTCGAAGAAAAAGCACTTTCTATGGAGGAGATACTATATGTACCTTTCTCCAGGCAATACACGGAATATAAAATAAGCGATTCACATGCTCATGTAACAGACATGATGGATTTCAAAACCATTATTTCTGAGTCAAGTAATGTGGGCATAAGTATGGCAAAAGATCGTATCAGCAATGAAACATACGCCGCATATCTGAAGAAGTTTGGCATAAATCAGCCAACCCATGTTGATTTTCCGGGTGAAAGTACCGGTTCTTTGGATGATGTTAAGAATTGGTCAGATGTGCAAACGGCAAACATCTCATTTGGGCAAGGAGTTGCGGTGTCCTCGCTACAGATCGCAAGTTTTTACGGTGCTGTTGCAAATGACGGTGTCAAGCACAAACCGCACTTCCTAATCGACAGACCTCAAGCGTCGCAAGATGTGCAGTATACAAGCCAAGGCGAGCAAGTATTTAGCGCCGAAACAGCTGATAATCTGCGAGAGATGTTGGAGTTTGTGGTTAGCGATGGTACAGGAACAAAATCTGCAATTGACGGATACAATATTGCAGGAAAGACCGGTACCGCAGAAAAAGCAGCTCCGGAAGGTGGTTATATACCTGATGAGTACATTGTCTCGTTCGTAGGATTTTTCTCCGGCTCTGAAAATAAGCTAACATGTATTACATCGATGGATAATCCTGACGGAGCAGAAGGTGACGCTCCAACCGGACCTCTGTTTGCCTCTATAATGAAGTTTGCAGCAAATCGATACATGATTGAGCCAACAGCAGTAATTAGTAACAGCCAAATGGGGGGCGAGTTAGGACAAGAATAAAGCGTATGGAACCGATGACTATAGATTTTTTAATCGACGGACTAGAAGAGATTATTTGCGACGCAAGTGATGCGGCTCAACTGGTGGATGTGCCAATAAGCGGCATCGAATATGACTCCAGAAGAGTTAACAAAGACAGCTTGTTCGTATGCGTAAAAGGCGAGAAAGCGGATGGGCATGATTTTGCTGCCGACGCTGTAGCTAAAGGGGCTGTGGCGCTGGCAGTAGAATACCGTTTGCCCCTGGAAATTCCTCAGATCGTTTTTTCTGATACGCGCCTTTCTCTAGGATTACTGGCTAGAAACCTATTTGGCAATCCGTCAGCGGCGCTTAATATATCTGCCATAACAGGAACAAACGGTAAGACAACCACCACTTATCTTGTGGAATGGATAAGCAGATACATTCTAGCCAGGAGAAGTGGTCTAAGTATCGAATCGGCGCAAGCTTTTACCGGTCTTATTGGCACAGTTGAGACCAGGATTGGAACAACTAAGCAGCCGTCAAGTCATACAACTCCGGAAAGCTCAGATTTGCAGGCGCTTTTATTTCAAATGAGCGCTGCCGGTGTCAGTCATGTAAGTATGGAGGCCTCCAGCCATGCCATTGAGCTAAATCGTCTTGCCGGCGTATCGATTAATACTGCGGCATTTAGCAATCTTACTCAAGACCATCTTGATTTCCATGGTGACATGGAAAGCTATTTTGAAGCAAAAGCAACACTTTTTGATAGCAAAGATGTGGTAAACCGCGTGATAAACATTAGTAACGAATATGGTAAAAAACTTGCATTGCAACTGAAAGCTAAAGATTTCAAGGTCTTAACTTGCGGCTTTGATGATAGTGCCGATATTTTTGCTAAAGATATTAATTATGGTTTTGATTCCACAAAGATCACACTGGTCACGCCTAAAGGAGTATTTGACCTCACTTATCCGCTAATTGGTAGCTACAACGTAGAAAACATACTTTTGGCAGCATGTGTTGCCTATGCAAACGGTTTTGACATCGCGCAAATTGTAGAAGCTTTGTCATTGAGTCCGCAAATACCGGGCAGGATGGAGCGCGTGCAGATTGCAAGTGCGCAACCATCAGCTGCTGTATTTGTGGACTATTCGCATACCCCGGATTCTATCGAGAAAGCAATTGCAGCTTTAAATGCCATTAAGAAGAACAGAGTGATTATCGTATTTGGTTGCGGCGGGGATCGAGACAGAACCAAGCGTCCATTGATGGGAGCTGCCGCTTTAAGTGCAGACTTTGCCATTGTTACCAGCGATAATCCAAGAAGTGAGGATCCGCTGCTTATCATTGATGATATTTTAGAGGGCATGAAAGGCTTTGAGTCAAAATTTGCCGTAGAGCCAAACCGAGATACTGCTATTGCAAAAGCCATTGAGATCGCAGGAGCGGGAGATTACGTGCTGATAGCCGGAAAAGGTCATGAAGATTATCAGATTGTAGGCGACAAGGTATTGGATTTTGATGACCGCCTGGTTGCCGCAAAACATCTGCTGAGTCTTGCCGGCTTTGATCAAGTTGATAAAGGCGAGTAAAAATGCGCGCATCCATTCAGCTGATAGTTGATGCAACTGCTTCCGATGTAGTGCTTGCGCCACTAGATATGAGCAAAACGATAACCGGCTTTAGCTGGGATAGCAGGACGGTCAAACCCGGCTCACTCTACATTGCCATGCCCGGCGAAAGAGTTGATGGCAACGACTATATAAAAGCAGCAATAAAAAACGGTGCAACAGTGGTATTGATTACACGGGCGCCTAGTGAGGAAGAAAAGGCACTGGCCAGCCAAACTCAAACTACGATACTGCAAGTCAAAGATGCACTTTTAGCGCTTCATCAACTTGCATCGTATTACAGAGAAAACTTGATGGCAAAAGTGATCGCCATAACCGGATCCAGTGGCAAGACCTCGACAAAAGAACTTGTCAGTATTGTGGTGAGCTCAATATTTAACACTGTGTCTTCATCGGGCAATCAAAACAATGAACTTGGCCTACCGGCTACAATTCTTAACGCAGACATAAATACAGAGATACTGGTAACCGAGATGGGCATGCGTGGACCGGGTCAAATTGCCGAGCTGACTCAGATTGCCAGACCAAGTATAGGAATCATCACTAATATCGGGCAAGCCCATCTTGAACTACTTGGAAGCAAAGAGAACATAGCGCGCGCTAAGTCTGAATTAATCGAGGCTCTGCCCGACAATTACGGAGTAGCAATTCTTAATGGCGACGATCCTTATTCTTCTCGCATACAAGAAATTGCCGATACAGCAAAGCGTAGTATCCAGGTGATTCAATATGGTCTTGGCAAGCACAATGATATACGAGCTGAAAACATCGAGTATGATGAGCAGGGAAGACCGAGTTTTGATCTTTGGGCAGGGCAAGCTTATCCCAGCCGTGTGGTGCTGGCTTTGCAAGGGCAACACTCGGTATATAATGCTCTTGCTGCTGCGGCATGCGGCATTTCATTGAGTATGGATGTCGATACGATAGCGCAAGCATTAAAGTCGGCTCAGTCGCAGCCTATGCGCCAAGAGATGATCACGCTTGCAGACAACACTATTGTTTTGGATGATACTTATAACGCAAATCCGGATTCGATGCGAGCTGCCTTAGAAGTATTAAGTAAAATGGATAATGAGCGTTTGCATGTAGCAATTCTGGGCGATATGGGTGAGCTTGGCTCTGACGAAGTCGAATTGCATAAGTCTATTGGTGAGATGGTTTACTGTACCAATGTTGACATATTAATCTCAGTTGGCGAGTTGGCAATAAACTATGCTGAAGGGGCGGTGGGTGCCGGCATGGACAAAGACAATGTGGTATTTGTTGAGGATATAATCGGCGCTGCAAAGGTGATTAACGAATTACGCTCTGCTAATAAAGGTTCTGCGCCGATAGTTTTGGTCAAGGCTTCGCGATTTATGAAAATGGAGGGCTTGATTGAGTCAATGCATGAATATTCTGTAGCAAAGTTTTAGATATAGATACTTTTTTGATAAACTAGTTTACTTATGCACGTTACAAACGACAGCTAATTGATTTCTACAGTGCAAGAAAGATGAATGGAAACCGATAAATGATAGGATTTGCCGAATACCCGACCTTCCAAGTGTTTTTGGCCATCTTCGTATCTATGGCGATAACGATGGTGCTTTTACCACTCTGGATAAGGATTTTGCATTTTCGCGAAATCGGTCAGCAGGTCAGAGCTGATGGACCGCAGCGACACCTAGTAAAACAAGGAACCCCCACAATGGGCGGCGTAATCATACTAGCCTCCGTTTTTCTTACCATCCTTTTGCTCACGCGATCAGATCTGGATAAAGATATGCTCTCTTTGATCTTGGTCTGCATTGTGACTTTGCTTACCGGAATAGTAGGTCTTGTTGATGATCTGTCTAAAGTAGTCAAAGAGCGTTCTTTGGGG
>QMCD01001856.1_pt1 | contig 19571 bp, 9 predicted proteins | sample 1821841 | NCBI WGS metagenome assembly QMCD01 (sample SAMN01991225, study PRJNA193472) | Termite gut metagenome, whole genome shotgun sequencing project. | isolation source: worker | host: Macrotermes natalensis
TTCTGTCATGTATATTCCATAGAAGCTGCCCCAGAATAAATAGCGCTTGCCATCTTCTTCGACGAAACAAGGATCGATTGAATTATGAACCCCTATTTCAGTACTGACAAACAATTTTCCATTGGAATTGCCTGCAGGCGGAACAAAAGGTCCTTCAGGTTTATCTGAGACTCCCACGCCGATACCACATGTAGCACCTCCGCTCCACTTAGATATAGCATAATACATCACATATTTTCCATCATAATAATTAATATCCGGAGCCCACATTCCTGTATCGTTCACATCATCATCCGTGAAATCGGGCCTTTTATCAAATACCTCACTTTTACTGCCTCCGATGCGGGGCCAGTTTATCAGATCGGTAGATTTATAGCCCCTCACTCTTCCTGATGTCACATATAGGTAAAACTCTTTTCCTACACGGATAACTGTAGGATCAGCATAACTGCCTACAATAATAGGATTTGTCAAAATAGCCTGATCTCCTTGTTTTAACGTCACAGTGTATTGTCTCGATGTGCCATCCTCTCCTTCTATACTATATGTGATTGGCTTAGTGAAATCATGCCTGGCGTTTCCGCTTTTTTGCACTACTCCATTTACCTTAACGACCGAACTTTTTTCAGATGTAGTAAATTCGGGCTGTAAAGAGGTAATATCTATATTTGACGGAATTTCATTTTCATTCGAGATTTTCCCGGTTTCAGTATTTATTGCCGGTTGATACTGCTCCATTTGTTTCTCAGGAAAGGTAAATGTCTGAAAACTATTCGATAATTGAGGTTTGGTTATTTTGACCGTATATGACTTTTGCTTAATATCGCCTACATAAAGATCATAGACACATTCCTTCGAAAAGTCATTTTTATTACCTCCGCTTTGCTGAACCTTACCGTTAAGCTTGAGTATCACATCTGCGTTATTAACTTTGAATTCTACTAGTAGTTCTTTAAGATTGACATATGTGGGGAGTTCTTCTCTATTACTGATGACATTATTCACATTATCGACATGAAGTATATGATTAACCGATTTTTGGTCCCATACAGAGAAGTTAGTAATTTCTCCTTCAGTAATTTTATTCTCCGAATCTTTACACGAATATATATGTGATGTGAAAACAATCAGAAACAGCTGATATATAAATATTCTTTTCATAGATTTTTCAATTATAGGCAGTTTATTTAAATCGAACTGAGCAAATCCTAATTTGCAGGATTATTTTTAAACTTATTTTTATAAGAATTAAACTTCTGGAAGTGGGTCTAAAGATACAAGTTATCGGTTCTTAGATTGAGATCGTAGTAGAAGTAATACTGGTATTAGTTTGAACATTCGTGCCTTCATAGGTATCACTTTATAAAATAAACAGATAAGAACATTATATGGGGTTACCAATTGTTTTATAAGTAACCCCATATTACTATATGTACTGTCCTTCTACCATTGGATTTGTTGGTCTTCGTCCGGAATCAATGTATTCAGGTCACGTTGCATGGACAATATCCCTGTTACTGTATATTTAAGCGGAGTACCGGAGATTGTCGTATAGTCTTCAAATGTATAACTCAATCCCAAAGTAATATATATATGCTTCATATATACCTTTGTAGCATCCATTTCTTCTTCTACAGTATAATATGGTTGCCCTTGTACATTTAAGTTTATTTCCGGATTATCCGTATAAATCTCCAGTTTCTTTTTCTGGATATCGATCATCTCATCTGTAAACCTGATAAATATCTTATATAGTTTCCTATCCAGGTAGTCTATATCCCTGATTCCGGCATAAAGAAAGATAGTATTTTCGTCCACTACATAAGTCCTTACCGACGACATATTCAATGCTGTCTCCATATCGGGAGCCAGATATATTTTGTATAAGGTCCCGCTGTATGTACCCGAATAATCATTGAACGGATTAATATGTAACATAGCCCTCTGATAGTACTTATGAGGGTTAGCCTGATAATTGTATGAAGGATCACTCAATATCCTCAAAGGTAATACCCATTTATCAGTCTGGTCCAAATTCCCTAATGTAAACTCAATGGGAACCGTGGTAGTATATTTATCCGCAGGAACGTCTATCGTTTCCGACATGCCATAATAGGTGGTCCCCAATTGTTTAAAATATAGTTCATTACGATGGCCATATGCTTCTTGGTTCAATACAGCCAGCGTATCAGGATCCAGACCGATATGTATAGTCCGGTTTTGAGAGTTCATTGTCGAACCACTGATAATGACGGGAAGATTATAAACCACTTTCCCCTCAGACTTATAGCGTACATACACAGGAGTTACCCCCAGACTGTTAGGAATGGCTTTGAAAGAGGCTGTCTGTATATATTGCTCATCTTTCCATTCATCGTTGCATGATACACAACACATTATTGTGAACATGGCTAAAAACAGATAATATATATATTTCATTTTCTTCGAATTATAAGAGTTATTCAGGATTAGTCCAGCCCGGATTTTGAATCAGTTTCGAGTTGCGTCTCAACTCGGTATGATGAATAGGTAAAAACCACATCTTACGCGCAAATATAGTAGGCAGCGAAGGCACTACGACAGGTGTATGGAAAGCCTCAGGCATATCCTTAGTTGCATATGCATTACATCCGTAAATCTGAGCTGCTTCTTCTACCGGAGCATCCATCCAGCGGCGAAGATCAAAATAACGGTGTCCTTCTGCAAACAATTCAATCTGCCGTTCACGTTTCAGCTTCTCACGAAATTTATCCTGATTGCCATAAACATCTTCTGCATAATCAGGAACTCCGGCACGAATACGAATTGGCTGTATACCTTTCTTTAATTCACTGGTAGTACGGCTTATAAGATGCGTTCTAGTTCCATCCCATGATGGTATATTATATTGTCCACTCAACTCATTCAACGCTTCTGCATAAATTAACAGTATCTCAGCATAACGAATGGCCGGGTCTACCTTTTTTGTAAACCGGGATTTATCATAAGCTGTAGAAGTTGTGTTGCTTATATCATACGGACTTACATATTTTTTGATCCCTATGCCAGTACGCAACCAGTAAGTAGCATTCGTGTACCCATTCCCACTTCCGCGGTAATAAAATACCTGCTTGTTACTCTCTTCATCTTTATCCTTTTCGGCATTCAGCAAATTCCAGGTACATCCGTTGTATGCTACGGATGCGTAGAAACGCGGTTCACGATTCACATATTGTTTTGATACCCCTACGCCTAAAGGACCTAGTTCCGGATAACTGGATAGTTCTCCTGAAGTAACCAAGCCTGCTTCACGGGGACGACTATCGTAGCGGCCGGTATATCCCGGCACTGCCCCATACATAGAGTTCATACCCGGACAGTCTGTGCCATCTGCCATATAATAGGCATCGCATTGTTTCTGAGTCATACCATGAGAGCTATATCCTTTCCCATAGAGACGAGGTAACTGGTGAAGGACAAGAGTTGACACATCTTCTCCAGAGCCATTCTGACCACGGGTAAAAATAAGTTCAGGATTCTCATGAGCAAGAACATCTCCATTAAACAAGGCACGATACGATTCGAACGGGTCTATGTTTTTATAGCCATTCGGCCAATCCTGATTTACAAAATTACCATCATTGTAGGGGGTAATAGTGGCCGGATAAGCAATATCGCCACTACTCTTAGAATATGCGAAATACAAGCTATAATGGTTCATATCCATCACATCCTTGGCTGCAGCGGCGGCTTTAGCCCATTTAGACTCATCATAAGTCTCCGGAAGCAGGCGCTTACTTTCTTTGTCTATCAGAGCTGCAGCAACATCAGCCGGAGCTTTCCCATTATATAACGGACTGGCAGCAAATAACAGTACCTTTGCACGGAGCCCCAAAGCTGAACCACGGGTAGGACGAGCTAGCTCTTGTACTGCACGGGAGGTAGTTGGAAGCAGTTCAGCTGCTTTCACCAAATCCCCGATGATATAATCCACACATTCGTCATACGTATTTCTAGCTTGGGCCACTTCATCGTATTCTTTCATATAATCTACTGTTTCATCCGGTATAATAGGCACAGGACCATATAAGCGTAGCATGAACCAATAGAAATAAGCTCTTAAGAAATAGGCCTGACCTTTTAAGTCAACAATCTCCGACGCGCTAAATTGTTTGTTTTTATCTATGTTATTCACAAAGATAGAAGCCTGACGGATTCCCCTGTAAGCATTCTGCCAGATATATTGGGTTTCATTATGATCGCCGCTTTCAGAGTAACGACCACTTTTCCATCTCATGTATCCATCCGATTCATCTCCGTAATACATATCGTCAGCAAAATTGAAAGGGATATTTTTTTTACTGGATACATCTTGTAAATAACCATTTCCTAAATAGGAATAAGCCTGAGCCAGCCATTCATTCGTATAGTCTCTGTTCTGGAAGACATCCTCTATAGACATACGTTCATCAAACAGATAATCCGAGTCCAGATAATCCGAGCATCCGCCAAGAGCCAAGCCCAATCCTGTTACTATAGATAAAATTATTATTATTTTCTTCATATGCATTTAATGTTTATAGATTAACTGATATTCCTAATGAAATGGTTTTGCTAAGCGGGTATTTTTTTCCATCAGAACTTCCCATTTCCGGATCCCATAACTTGAATTTGGAGAATGTGAGCAGGTTGGTACCTATAAAGAAAATGCGTACATTACTCATATGCATTTTATTCACTAAAGCCGTAGGAAATGTATAACCGATATCCAGCGTTTTCAGTCGTAAATAGGAGCCGTCTCTGAGCCAATATGTAGAACTTTGGTAATTATTCGAATTAGCACCATAGGTCAGACGTGGATATTCTGCATTCGGATCTTCATTCTCGCCTAGTATCCAACGATTCGAGTTAGCCAAATCGCTCAATATATTACCCCACCCGTCACCTAAACTAAACATATGAACGGAAGAGCCTCCGATTTGGAAAGTCGACTTCCCAACTCCCTGGAAATGCATGCTCACATCCAATCCTTTCCACTTGGAAGAAATACCAAACCCATAAGTAAGGTTCGGTTTCGTTGTTGCACCGATAGCAACCCTGTCATTGTCATCAATTCTTCCATCACCATTAATATCCTTGTATTTTATATCACCGGGCATCACATCGCCAAAAGTTTGTGTCGGGCTGTTCCGTATCTCTTCATAATCTTTAAACAACCCCAAAGCAACCAGCCCGCGGGCTTGATTCACACGATGTCCTTTCTGTAGCTTATACCAATAAATAGAGTTTTCCTCATCTCTTTCAATTATCTCATTTTTGCTGTAGGTCATATTGCCACGTAAAGTAAAATCAACATTTCCGGCTTTTTGTTTGAAAACGAAGTTTCCATCAAATCCCCGGGCTTTCACTTCACCTACATTCGCATAAGGATTACTCTCTACGCCTACTGACCATGGGAGATACGCACGTTCCATATAGATGCCCTTACGATGTTCATAGAAATAATCGATTGTTCCAGACAATCTGTTTCCCAAAAAAGAAAGGTCTATTCCGAGATCCTGTTTGGTCGCAATCTCCCAAGAAACATTCGTAGAAGCTATCTCAGAATAATACTTACCGGCATATTCCCTGCTATAGCCGTAGTCTCCAAAGTTATAGGCACTGTTTGCCGTTGTATTAATCGTGTAGAGATAAGGGAAACGAATATCTTTATTGTCCTTTTTACCTAAATTGTCACTACCAGTTTTCCCCCATGAATAACGTACTTTAAACATATCCAACCAGCTGATATCTTTCAAGAAAGGCTCCCCAGCAATATTCCATGCTCCTGAAACAGCAGGAAAGAAACCAAACCTGTGATCTCTGTGGTAATTCTCAGATCCTGTATATCCAAAGTTGAAATCGACAAAATAACGACTCGCCCAATTATAATGGACACGACCGGCCAAACCTTGATTACGACGGGCTATACCTTGTTTAAGATCGTCTCCAATATCTACTGTTTGCGTTTTAGATGCCTGGGTGTATTTTAAAACTCCTCCAATATTATGGTTGTTAAATCTGCGATCGTAACGAAGTTCCCATTCAAAAAATTCATTCCTTTTTCCTCCGGCTCCAGAAGATTGTGTCATAGGAGACTCCTTTACAATCTCATTAAATACAAGATCTCCGTTTATATCCCGCGATTTTTCTGCTTTATGCATTGCAGGATATTTATATCGCCTGATCCAATTACTATTTTCGGTATCATATCCAAATCGTCCGGTAAAGAAGAGGCCTTTCGTAATAAAGTCCAGTTTCTGATCCAGAACCACGCTGGTCTGAATATTATTATCCCAGTTTTCCCTGTATCCGGTCATCGTGGCTTGCACCCATGGATTGAAACGGTCTCCGTTATCATTACCATAGGCAGGTACAAGTCCATTAGAGTACAATATAGGAGCCATGATCGGATTATATCCCATTAATGCTGTCCAGATAGCATCACTTCCTATTCCGGCATCATTTTGCTTGCGCAACGAACCTGAAACACCTACTTTCAACAAGGTAGTTTTTGTAATATCAATATCGACATTCATACGGTAAGTATATTTTCGGAAATTGGCATTCGTATTATAATCTTTCAATGACTTATCCACCTTGTACATACCTTGCTGATCCTGATAGCTTCCCGATACAAAATAACGCGCTGTCCTTCCTCCTCCACTCATATTCAGCGTAGCACGAGAACTCCAAGATCCATCCCGCAAGAGAACATCCATCCAATCCACATCCGGATACAAATCCGGATCCAGTCCTAAACGAAATATTTCCAACTCTTCAGGTTGATAGAGGACATCCTGATTACGTGTAGTCTTGGCTTCATTAGCCAGGGATGCATATGTATATCCGTCTGCAAAATCCGGCACCTTAGTAAGCATACTATAGAATCCTTCCAGCTTTGCACTAATATTAATTTTCCCTTCTTTCCCCCGTTTAGTATTGACCAAAATAACACCATTAGCTCCTTTACTACCATAAATAGCTGTAGCAGAAGCGTCTTTCAATACGGTAAAGGACTCTACATCTTCAACACTGACTTCATTTAAATCACGTTCGAAACCGTCGATCAGTACCAATGCCGCATTACTCCCGCCAAACGTAGAAATACTGCGTATCCAAAACTCGGAAGTACTACCTGGCTTACCGGATGTCTGCATTGCCATAATACCCGGTACAACGCCTGCCAGACCATCTGCTATAGATGAGGTCGGATTTGATTTCAGTTCCTCAACATCGACAGTTGTAATAGCTCCGGTCACAGCAATTTTCTTCTGGACTCCTGTTCCGGTAACAACTACTTCGTTAAGTACACTTCTGTCCGACTCCTTCATAACTATATTGACAACACGCTGTTCTTTCACTAATACCTCCACTTTATCAAAGCCGACATAAGTAAAAACCAGTGTATGGTAAGAAGTCATATTAATCTTATATTTTCCCTCTATATCGGTAATAGTCCCCAATCCCGGCATATTACTTATGGATACACTCACTCCGATCATAGGTTCGTTATTCGTATCGGTCACGATACCTGTTACTTCTATAGTTTGCTGAGCCAAGGCACTGACCGAAAACGTGAGTACCAATATACATGTTAATAAAAAGTTTCTCATATCAATATGTGTCTATCATTTATTATTCTTCATAAGCAACTTTGCGGATACGACGATTATTGGAATCTCCGATATAGAAACATTGTCTTTCTTCATCATATGCTATTCCGGCCGGATAAGCAAAACGGGCATCCAGACGTAGATCACCATCTCTGTACCCACTGGCTTGAGGTGTACCGGCAAATGTGGAGACCCTTCCCTGAGGAGTCATAATACGGACCACATGATTCGCTTTATCACAGAAATAGAAATCATATTCGTCTTCCTGACCTTCGTACTCCGGATTTTTTACAAAGACTCCCTGCTGAGGCTCATTTACACGGGCATAACTACCTACTCCATCTGCATAGCCTGCAGTTTGATCTTTTCCGGCTATCAGATATGGTTCGGTAAAATTTTTGGTCGCCCAATTATAATCGGAACGCATAATATACTGCCTGTTATTCACTATTATATATGCATAGTTCCCCGTAGGATGAATGATAATAAAAATCCTTACCGATGCATTCGGAACCCTGAATATGTTCACACCTTCTTTTGTGCCTACCACACCTCTCCATACCATACCCGTATTATAGAATGCATAATAGTACTCTCCATTTATCGGATGTACAGCAGCAGCTCTGGTTCCACGACCGGCAGCCATTGGAGTCAGGCTTTTAAATCCCGATTCACGGGTGAGCAGATAATTTCCCGGCTGAGTATCATTAGATTGGTCATGTGTAACAATCATATCACCTCCCAACGTCCAGTTAATACAAGGAATTCCATTTTTATTAGGATTAGGTATACCTGTATTGAAAGTGCTTACGTATTTTTTCTCAAAATCAATAAGCCTGCATGATTTATCATAACCGGCTACATACAGATGGTTGTGGTTCAGAGGATCGAATACTAACCACTCCATTTTTTCGAATCCTCCACAATCGTTAAACGGGCCATCCTTTACATCAAACTTCGTATTATTTTCATATGTTTCCCCCAAGAAAGAACTGACAAGCATTTTCTTTTGATAGGCATAATGTTCTCCGGCCTCTGCATAAGCAATCTTTTCTCCACTCTCGTCAACGATACTTACTTCAATATCACCATCGTAAGCTTTCGCAGGGACAATGCAATATAAAGATTGGTGATTAACTCCGATTATCCTTGCATTTTGCCCACCAATAGTAACTTTGATCTTAGAGAGGTCATTCCCAAAGTTTTCACCGTAAATAATCATTTTCTGATTGGCTCCTCCCTCTTTCGGCGCGAAATCAGAGACCACAACAGGCTTCGAAGGATCGAAGGCTTGCAAATCCGCGTCGGATTTATCGTCTTTGCACGATACGCAAAGAACGACCAGCAGCATCAACCAATGCTGAATTTTCATTCTGTTTTTCATTTTCATAAGAATAGGTCTGAATTTAGTTTGTTGAAACATTTCACAATTGTATCCAAAGACAGCATGAGCTGTCTTGTCTGTATGTTTATCGTAAATTAAGTATTTGTTAATTTTCCTTATTCTCTGACTTTTTCCAATTCAATTAAATGGGCGAGACGTATTTCATCGGTATTTCATAGATTGTAATTTATCATTTGTTAACGTCACAAAGGAATGGGAATTTAAATTAGAAAGATGACAGAAAAGTAGCTATAAATAGCACATTTTTCCCATTCGTCGTTTTAGACAGAAAATAGGACTAAGTAGGAAGCAAGTATTGCGTTTTCAGCTTCTTATAAATATCAGAAGTGGAAAGGAAGTATGGGTTTGGGTGTAGATAAACTCCGGTTATGAAACAGAAGTAAGTTTATCAGAAAGGAATGATGTGGAATCTCCAATTCGCTAAAAAGAACAATCCTGCCAATAATGATATTGGCAGGATTGTTTATCTAATGTCCTAGATTAAATTTATAACAGTAAATAACGGATGATTACTTCGTTGAAACAACAAGCTCCTTCCCTTCTTTCAATTGTTGGTGCGTAATAAAATAACCATCTATTTTCTTACCGCCATAGCTTATATCGGTAATCTTCTCTCCTGTACCTTTTCTCTTAATGGTAAAATTCTTTCCATCCAGACTAAACACTACCTTATCAAACAATGGCACAGTGACTATATACTGCGGGTCTGCAGGAGAATAGGTATATAGACCAATTGCATTCAGTACATACCACGACGACATTTCACCTGCGTCATCCATGCCGCAGTATGCTAACCGTTCGGGCCCCATACGATATTGTTCATTCAGTATCTTATTCAGTATTTTTTGTGCTTTTTCCTGTTTATCAATAAAATAATACATATATGGAATACTATGTCCCGGCTGATTACCATGGCAATACTGGCCGATGAAGGTAGTCAGATTATGGGCCTCATAGTTTTTCCATGGAATAACAAATAAAGAATCGAGCTTCGTCTCGAAAGCCTTTTTACTTGGGTATAAAGCAATAAATCCTTCAGGATCGTGCAAGGCAAAGAATGTCGACTGCCATCCGTTAGCTTCACGGTACATGTATTCATAAAAAGGACGTTCAGGGTCGAAAGGCGTTATCCATTCTCCATTTTCCAGACGGCCGCGCATAAGTTGGGTAGACGGGTCGAACAGATGTTTGTAACTATCTGTCCTTTTCATCAGTCTATCATAGTTTTCCTTATCTCCGAGTTCCTTAGCCAACAATGCCGTAGCATAATCGTCATAAGCATATTCCTGGGTCTTGGTCACAGCCGCTTTAGCTACAGTCTCCAATTTGGGGTCTTTAATATCCATCTCGGATATCCATCCCCGCTCCATATATTCCTTTATATGCGGACGTCCACCCTTGCCCTCAACAAAAGCATTGTTGAGAAGTAATTTGTATGCCGCCTGCACATCAAAGTTCCGTATACCTCTCAGATAGCTTCCTGTAACAAATGTAGAGGCATGGTCTCCATGAAAGAAACTCGGCATGAAGCCTCTGATCTCACCCCGGTCTGTAATAGAGCTGATAACATCGGCTGCAACATCCGGCGAGATCATTCCCAATAAAATCAGTTTATTACGGTAATCATCCCAAAAAGACGGATCACTGTAATAACGGAATCCTTTGTTTACTACTTCACCTCTGCCATTCACAAACTCTCCGTTGACGTCACTCAATAGTATCGGCCACAGGAAAGCACGGTAGAGAGTAGAATAGAATGTTTCCCTCTGTTCACCGGTACCACCCGATACATGTATTTTCGATAGTAAGGTATCCCATGTATTTGTTGCTTCACTCCTCACCTGGTCAAAATCTTTGGCAAGCATCTCCGCCTCAAGATTCATTCTGGCATTTTCGATACTTACATAAGAAAAACCGACTTTCATCTCCAACGGGTCGTTTATATCCTTATTGTCGAAGAAATTGACAATGCTGACTTCCGTATCACCTTCTTTCAGCTTTTCCACATCTTTTATCTTATGGTTGGTCACAGCATAAAAATAGAATGTAGGGCCGGTTTGCTGATAGCCTGTAAATACATTGTCTGACGTTTTTTCTATTTTCCAATCCCTTACGTTTTCATTAGAACGAGCCAGGTCTGCCAGCAGCCTTTTGTTCTTCCCTTTCTTATGAGTGTATCTGTGAAAGGCACATCGCAACGTAGAAGTCACTTCTGCATTTATATCATATTTTTGGAGATATACCTGATAGTAGCCCGGACTGGCCGACTCCTTGTCATGACTGTAAGCCGAGTAATAAGACTTAGGTGCAATCTCCCCGCTAACAGCAACAAGAGGAACATAGCACAAATTCCAATGCCCCTTGCTGGTATGGGCAAAAGCATATATAACCGTATCTTCATACTGGTAACCTGAGCCGCTTCGCCACATGGTGACAGGTGTTACCTGAACCATCGAATTCGGGACCGATGCACCCGGATAAGCTTCGGCTCCCCATGCCCTGCGGGTTGGTTTATATCCAAGATCGATACTGTCCCAAAGGGTGGTAGTACCAATAAACGGATTGACATAACCGGTCAGACGTTTTTTACTCTCCTGAGCATAACAGCCAACTACAATCAGCATTATTGCTCCGATAATGATAAACTTATTTCTCTTATACATACTCTTTGATTAAAAACAAGTGAAAACCGAAGATTCTTTAAAGCCTGTTTAATTCTAAAAAAAAATCCAAACAGGCTCTTTTACCTCTTACTTTAAAGCGAATCTGTATTTATGCTCTCCTGAGCCTACATTATATTTATTGTCTCCGGCATAAATGGTTGCAGTAGATCCTGCCGGAATTTTCACGGTCATTTCTATATTTTTCCCGTCAGCCTTCCATTCAGAGGATATTTTTCCCCGTACAGAATTATATTCGCCTTTTACCCATTCCAGATCGGCGATGAAATATGGCTTTATAATGATATTTTCGAATCCGGGCCTGGATATATCGTAATTAATTCCTGCCAGATAGCTGGACATCCATGCACTGATATCACCCATAAAGACATGGTTTAACGAAGCGTCGTGGAATTCGGGACTTAACAGCCATGTTTCGGCAAGTGTTGTATAACCCTGAGTCTCTACCCAGTACCCCCATGAGGGAGCTTCTGTTTTGGTTGCCATTTTATAGGCATCTTCCACATAGCCATATTTACTGAGCATGCGAAGAACTGTTTTGCTTCCAAGCAATCCGAAATCAAGGAAATGATTATTCTCCGCCACAATTTTTTGAAGATAATCGGCCACCGCCTGTTCTTTACCTTACAGTTTTAGTCGTTATAGGTGGTACATGTGCTGTCTGAGTACCGTTTGCATAAACTGCCGTTTCGGGGTTGAAGAATTTGTCGTTGATTATTTTTTTCAGCGATTCCGCCTTTTCTTTATACATGCTTGCATCTTTGCCCAATATAGTTGCAAAACGTGCCATGAGCATATAATCGAGATAATAATAAAGCGTGGAGGTATAATCGTTAGGGGTCTGAGCTTTGTAATATACCCAATCACCTAATCCGAAAGTAAGTAGCCCGTCTTTTTCCTGATTTTTCAGATACTCCAGATAGTTTAGCATTGTAGGATACAACCGTTCTATACAGCGTTTGTCTGCATAATAATCGTATAATGCATTCGGTACGATAAACAGTGCGGCATCCCACACAGGACCCGGCCAATCGCCAAAGCCCCATCCCGATGATGGTATGATACCCGATATACCTCCGTTAGGACGCTGGTTATCGATGAAGTCGTTCATCCATTTCTCATAAAATGTAATACCATCGAAATTGAGAAGAGCCAGATCCATAGCAATATGTGCATCGGCAGTCCATCCATTCTTCTCCCGTTGAGGACAATCGGTAGGTATGCTATGAATATTTCCCCGGTAACTTTGATTGGTTGCAGCCCATATTTTGTTAAGGAGCTTGTTGGAACTGCTGAAATATCCCACTTGCGGTATATCCGTATGCAGGAACAGTCCTGTTATATTATCTTCGGTAAGTGTTACTGGGCGGTCGGTTTTTACTTCTATATACCTGAAACCATGATAGGTAAATTGTGGCGTAAATTCTTCTTGTTTACCAGAGCCTTTCAGTATGAATATATCTGTTTGGAAAACCTCTCCCGGTTTCTCCGGACGATAATAAACATCAATATTGCCCGGTTGCAAGCGGCCATCGTCTTTCAGCAATTCTCCATGCTGTAGAGTAAAGGTTGTCCCTCTTTCTCCTTTTACATTCAGACGACATACACCTGCTATATTCTCTTTTAAGTCAAAAACAAAGACGGTATCACCAAAGGATTTTAATAACGCAGGCTTTATTTCTTTCGTTATACGTATCGGCGGCATCTGCTGGGAAACTATTAATGGTGCAGGACTGTCTGCTATCTTAGCGGCTATCCAGTTTTTTTCGTCGAAGCCCGTATTGTTCCAGCCTTCCTCTTCGAGGCGGCCGTCGTACCTGTCGCCGCTATATATATTATTATAGATATACGGGCCTGTATTGGTCTTCCATGTGTCATCCGAGGCAATTACGTCCGTAGTACCATCTGCATAAGTAATTCTTAATTCGCATAACAAACGAGGACGGCCACGCCAGTCGGCTCTCTCAAAATCCCAAACAGCCTTGCTCTGACAGTTATAGAAGCCATTACCTAATACTACGCCTATGGCATTGCCGCCTCTGTTTATTAATGACGTGATATCGTGAGTCGCATATAATATACGTTTATTGTAGTGTGTATATCCGGGATCCAGATAACTATTGCCTACCCGCTCCCCATTTAGAAACATCTCGTAATAGGCAGTTCCTGAAATATAGAGAGTAGCATGGGCTATATTTTTTTCTACTTTGAATTCTTTTCTGAAAAGTGGTGCCGGCTCATATTCTTTATCGTGGGTGTCGGATATCCAACTGGCAACCCAGTCGGATTGAGATAGTTTTCCCATACCGAACATATTGATTGAAGAAATACAAGAGTCTCCTTTATTGCTCCAGACAGTGACGTCCCAATAGTAACGCTGATGTGATTGAAGCTTTTTATCTCCGGAGTATTCCGAAGAAAGAGACTGACCGTTAGTCATCCCTGAATCCCATATATCAGGAGTACCGGACAGTAAGAATGAGGAATCAGTAGCGATTCTGATACGATACGTTTCCTGGAGAAAGTCTTTAGCATCATTGAGTTTCCAGTTGAACCGCGGTTGAGGTGTATCCAGACCTAACGGGTTATCGAGGTATTCGCATTGGGCATTTGTTATTGATACTGTTGCATCTTTCTGACAAGAAGCAAATAAAAGCGCTATACACATAGCTAGTATATTCAGATGTATCGACCGGGTATTTGTCATGGTATTTTAGGTCTTCAGTATTATACAATGAGTGACAGGAGATTTTTCCTGCTCCTGCCACTTTGGTGTTCTGTTTATTTAATACTATTCAGTAGTTCCACTTTCCCTTCATTAATCTGCTTCAAAATCAACTCTCCGAACAGAGTGTTTTGCCATGCAAACCAAGAGCGGGTAAAGTTCTTCGGGTCATCCTTATGGAAAGATTCATGCATAAAACCTGTACCTGCATCGGTATTCATCAACATTTCTATGCATGCCTTGATTTCTTCATCGTTGTTGCTGGTAAAAGCTTTCATCATAATACTCATTGGCCAAACCATATCGTAACCAATATGAGGCCCACCAATTCCTTCTCCGGCCGTACCTTTGAAGAAATATGGATTGTCTTTGCTCCATACAAATTTCCTGGTATTCTGATAGATGGGATCATTAATATCCATATCTCCTAAATAAGCCAAAGATAAAAGGCTGGGAGCATTAGAGTCGTCCATCAGGTACTGGTTGCCAAATCCATCTACTTCGAAAGCGTAAATGGTACCATATTCCGGGTGATTGTAAGTTGCATATTTCTTCAAGGCTGTTTCTACTTCCTGAGCCAGGTCGCGACATTCCTGAGCCTGCGCAGGACGATTACTTACCTCGGACAGTATCTCGGCAGCTTTTCTGAGCGATGTTACAGCAAAGAAGTTGGAAGGTACCAGAAACTGGAAGGTAGTAGCATCATCAGACGGACGGAAACATGAAACAATCAGTCCTACAGGATTTACAGGATTACCTAATCCGCCATTGTTTAAAGTATCTAACTGGCGTTCGGTTTTCCTTTGGAATTTGTAGGGCCCAATTCCATCTTTACGTTGCTGTTCTTTGAATGTTTTCAGAATATTTGTGATAGCTTGCAACCATTCTTCGTCAAATATACTGGTATCACCTGTGGTTTTCCAATAGTGATATGCCAAACGGAGTGGGTAGCAAAGAGAATCTATTTCCCATTTTCGTTCATGCAACTCCAGCTTCATATCTGTCAGGTCACTCATCCACTGGTGATCGGGATTAGGATCGTGTGGATCTATAAAAGCATTGGCATAGGGGTCAATTATAATACATTTGAACTGGCGGCGGATAACACCCGCAAGCATAGCTTTGAGTTCGGAATCACTGTTAGCCAGTTGTACATAAGGCCAAACCTGTGCCCCCGAATCGCGTAACCACATGGCATGGATATCACCGGTATAGACCACTGTATCGTCCTTGCCATCTGTTTTTCGGTAACGCACGGTTGTATCCAGCGTATTAGGAAAACAATTTTCGAACATCCAGGCTAACTTCTGGTTGGTGAGCAATTTTTTTACGCGGACAATTTCATTTTCCACCGCGTTCGATTTAAAAAAGCGGTCTTTTTGAGGAGGACGGTTACTCTTGTATTTATTATCCACATTAAATATATTCCCGATATTCGTATTGTCTTTAGGGAGAGCCAGCGTATGCGAAGCCTGTACTTCCCCAGCCATAGAGAGTGCTGCCACTACACTGCATAATAGTGTAAGCTTTTTCTTTTTCATTTTGCTTGATTTGATTAATTGCTATTAATAAAGTTACTTATATTTTTTCAGATTAGCCAGTCGTCCATACATTTCAACTATGGCAGCTTGTGTCAACAACCATTTTTTTGCATCTTTATTTTCACCACTAAAATCTGTGCTGAACAAACCGTTTTCATCCCGGGCATTATTCCACGCATAGTCTAAGCTTTTGTCGAAGGCTTCGATATATGTTTTATTATTATCCAGATTATATAATTCAATAAATCCTCTTAACATGACTGCAGTAAACCAAACATCACCTTTCTTTATCATACGGAATTTCTCGCCGTCTTTACCTGTGAAATCTGAAAAGAAATAATTGTAACAGGCCTGCGCTATGTTTTGCGCTTCGACAAGATATTTTTTGTCATTTGTCAGTTTATACAATAGTGCTGCCGATTGCATCATCTGACCACTATTGTATGCATATTTCGCTTTGCTTATTTTGCCGTCTAAACTGATATTATCAAAATATAAGTAGTCTGTATCCTGCAAATGGAGTTTAGTCCATTCATATAGTTCTTTTCCCTTATGGAAATAAGCGCTGTCATTTGTCGTCTGAAAAAGCTTAAATGCATACACAGCCCCGGGAGCATTGGAACATGTGTTTTTAGACTCCTTTTTTTGTTCGCACCAGTAAATTCCTCCATTCAGTTTTTCATCGGTTCCGCTTAAAATAAATTCCCATATCAGTTTGGCTTTATCAAGATAAGCAGGTGTCTTAGTCAACATATAGGTATCGGTGAAATCAATCCCCAACCATACATTATCATCATAGAAGCGGTCGGATACAGGAGCCGAACTGATATAAGAAGCATAGGCATAGGGCGTTCTCTTTGTATCGAAATATTCTTCAAGCCCCGGTAATACCTGCTTCTCCAGAATTTCGTGGTATTTGTTCTTATCGCCGGCTTCCATCATTACATTGACGGCAGAGAATGTGCCTGAATAGGGCCAAAGATACGAATATTGATTCGGTCTATTATTTTGCTCATCCGCAGCAAGATAAGTCGCAGTATACTTATTGTCGAAGGGAAAGGTCTCGTGCAATAAATGAGTATCGGGCGCTGAATAGTTTTTATAAAGAGAGTCCAGTGTAACCTGGGCTCTCTCTAAATTTTTATTTCCAGTACCTGTATCATTTACTCTGCCTGCACAACTTATCAGTGTGAAAACACTAAGAGATGAGAGAAGAGCATAGAAAATTCGCATAACGCTAGTTTTATTATGTTTTTATAAAATACCTTTCTTTTGCAGCAAAGCCATAGCTTCGATTGTAGTTGCAGCACTGATTGCTGAACGAAGATCACCCCATACCTCTGTTTCTGACGGTGTTAACCACCATGTATAACTGAATTTAATATCCGGAGTTTTTTGAGTCCCCTTAATCCACAGGTATTCCGCGTTATTTTTGAGGAATGCCACATAGCGGGCTTTATCCGACTGAGAAAGATCGGGATGCTGAATCAGAATGGTGAAATAACGCACAAATATCCCTTTGAACAGGTTACAGTCATGGCCTCCTCCATCACCTGATTGCTCGCCATAATCCCTCATTATTCCATTTGTCGCATTTATATTATAAGTTATATGGTAATTGGTAATATTAAGTGCATCATTCCAGTATGTCTTATCACCCGTAATATCATATAACTCCAATGCTGCTCCCAGATATGTGCCCACATCGTAAGAATAATCACTATTGGTATCATTTACATTTTCAAATACCCTACCCGAAGAAATTATTGTACGATAATATTTCATCCAGTTATATATCCTTTTGGCCCATTCAAGATCGTTCAGCCCTTCTACTACTTCATCCGGATATTTCTTGTATCTGCGGGCAGCGATAATAGCAGCAGGGCCATTGGCAGGAATTCCTTTACCGTCACCTTTTATATCAGAATCTTTGCGCCATTGAATACCACCTCCTTCATAATCAGTCCATCCTTTGGCAATCCAGTTCCATAAGTCTCTTGAAGATGCTTCGTATCTTGTGTCTCCGGTAGCTTCCAGGGCTCTCATATGAGCTAAGCCATGCCAGCCCATATCATCATAATATTCATTCTCCCAATTATTGCTATACCAGTTTTTTTTTCTTACCCCTTCATACCAATCATAAATAGCCTGCTTGTATTTATTATCATTGGTACGCAGATAAGCATCCACCAGCACATCAAGGCCATGAGCTTCAGGCCAATAGTCATTCCCTGCGACCTGTCCATCATAAGTATTATTGAAGCAGTGGCTCGTCGTATTCCAATATCTGTTTACAAACGAAGTGGTACTACTATCTACTGCCGCAGTCCAGTTTACTGTATAGAACCCATCCCTTGTTTTTGTTTGTCCATCAATGTAACCATCATCATATTCGACGCAGGACGAGAGAATCAATGCTATGATAAAAGGAATTATATATATTTTTTTCATAAATATAGCTTTTTATTATTTACAAGAGCAGGCAATATACCTGCCCTTGTTTTAATTCTCAATATTTAATTTTTCTTTACAGTATGTGTGTAACTTGCTCCTCCCTGCATGTAAAGGGTAACTGTTACACTTGAATTATCCATTTCTCCGGCAAATTTCCATTTATCATCCCATTGAGTCACATTGTCCAATAGTTTAACATAGTAATATGATGCAGGCGAATTAGAACTTGGACCGCTATCTGTACCATTCAATGTACCAATCTGTCTTGTGCCCTTATCTGTTTCCAATTGGAATTTGTACCGTTCATCCCTACCCCAACTTTCTTGTTTAAACTCTACATTACCTGTTCCTGACCAAACTCCTAATCCGACATAATTCATATCTATGGTAACCTTATTACTAGGACAGAACCATAATCCCATTTTTGTTATACGGGTCATTGTTGTTCCCTTGTTTGAGAAGTCGAGAGTTATACGATAAATGCCTTTTGTGTCCACTGTTGTGTTTTCACCATTATCTGCATCGGCCAGTTTTCCGGTAGCATCAATGTAATATATTTCCGGTTCGCCCGAAGTTCTGTCAACGAATGTATATGTCCCCTGATTGTCAAGTTCTGTATACATTTCAAATTTACCATCACCCAAATTTTGCATTAATATAGCTTTAGACAGATCCGCGCCGTTTTCGGTAGCTTCACCGGTAATATATACATTATCAGGAATAACCTCAAATCCTTCGAGACGTGTTACTACCAACTTGTTCTTTTGTGCACAAACGGCTGAGCTGATTCCACGCCAGGAAACAACCGACCAATAAATTGTACCTGTTTCTCCGGTCGCAATTCCGGCAGCAGAAGATGCCCTGTTTATATCTACATGCGAGATATTAGCATACAGCTCTTTGCCATTGTTATCGGAGGCCAATCTATAAACAGGATTCTGAAGATCAGATTCTTTTTCAATGTTATCCAGTTCCTGATAGATAGTTATACGCTCCGAATCGTTTGGTATATATGTTGCAGGAAAAAGAAGTTCCAAGTCGCTTTCAATCATCACATCACTCACAAAGCTATTACCTTCAAGTTTGCCATTATCCCCAGACTCGTGATAAATATCTGCAAATTCTTCATTC
>QMCD01000923.1_pt1 | contig 19543 bp, 17 predicted proteins | sample 1821841 | NCBI WGS metagenome assembly QMCD01 (sample SAMN01991225, study PRJNA193472) | Termite gut metagenome, whole genome shotgun sequencing project. | isolation source: worker | host: Macrotermes natalensis
TTACACGATAACAAACACTACGGCTATGAAAAACAAAATGAACGAAATCTTCAATTAACCGACTATGATCTGGTCGAAGGAGCGGTATGTGAAGAGGCTACGAAAATGCCCCGATTTAGTCGATTTCGGGGCCTATTTGTAGACCTGTTTGCGTACCGCTTTTCGGGCGAAAATCACATCATCGCCACACACCTCGCAAAAGTCTGAAAACATGAACTCTTATAAGAATGGTCGACGTAACCTCGACATAACCTTTTTAAGAACGAAAAACGGCGAAAAACGCGATTTTGTGTGGATTGTCTACACGGAATTTCGGATTTCTTCGAATAAAGGCAGTTGATTATCAGAGAGTTATACTGTACAATACCTTGAGTTAGAGAATCTACAGGTTCAATGGTGTTTCCGATATGTCAAAGATACAATTTTGAAAGCAAATCACAACTGGACCTATTCCTATCCCAAAGACATCTATGGTGTTTCCGATATGTCAAAGATACAATTTTGAAAGCAAATCACAACCATACATCCGAGCTGTAATCTCGGAGCCCGGTGTTTCCGATATGTCAAAGATACAATTTTGAAAGCAAATCACAACTGTAGGCGAGCGGATTATTCTCTGCGGTAAGGTGTTTCCGATATGTCAAAGATACAATTTTGAAAGCAAATCACAACGGAAGCCACCTCGTTAAGTATTTCTTGCATGGTGTTTCCGATATGTCAAAGATACAATTTTGAAAGCAAATCACAACGGCGGCAACGAGGAATTGCGCAAGGACGACGGTGTTTCCGATATGTCAAAGATACAATTTTGAAAGCAAATCACAACTAAATGCGTACCGCTTGAAAAATCAGAGAGTTATCGCGCTTTTTATGTGTCATTTAAAATTAGCAACGAATCGGGGAACGACCCTAAACTACTGCCTTTTGCGGGGTTACTTTCCAGATACAAAGGTAGTTATATTTTTTGAAATTCAAATTTTTGAGCAAAAAAACGCTGGGTCTATTTTATGCAGAACACGGCGTATAGCGGAACCGACTTGATCCCGTTCTCGAAGCCGAAGTTCTTCTTCGAGATGCGGATAGCGTGGCGGCATTTGTAGGTCTCCATAAAGATGCCGAAACTTTTGCCTCGAACCCGTTTCCCCGCTTCCACCTCTACTGGAACGACATCGACATCCTGCTGAATCACGAAATAGACTTCGGCGGTGTTATCGTTCTTCCAATAGTAAAGGGGCATTCCATTCGCCGCGAAACATTGTGCGACGTAATTCTCGGCGATGGTCCCCAGGAATGGAATGTCTGTTTCGAGTGTTGAAAGGATGGTCGCGGGAGGTAGCCCCGACTGCATCGTGAGCATCCCCGTATCCGACATATAGAGTTTGAAATCGCTCAGATCGACATACGCCTTGATGGGGGTATCGTGCCCTGGGTGATCTTTTTGCACTTCAGTGTCACACCGGCGTAGTTTAGCCACTCGATGGCCTCGCCGAATATAGTGGACGTGGCGCCGCGCTTGACGACGCTGTACTGGAACTTACGGTTCTCTTTGGCCAACTGAGCAGGGATTGATTCGTAGCAGGCACGGATCTTTACGCTTGTGGCGGGATTGGCATACTTCGCCATATCAGCTATGTACTCGTTCAAAATGCGGTTCTGAATATCTGCCGCCGCGACATGGTACTCGGGAGCCTCCTCCTGAAAGTATTTCAGCGAGGTAAGAGCTTTCGCGCAGGCTTGAATCTCATCGAAGATCACCAGCGTCTTGCCGGGGATAATCCGCTGCGAGTGCGCCGCCTCCAAATACCGGATGATCGGGCCGGGGGTGATGTTCTCCTCGAACTGCTGCGCCAGCGCCTTATCGGTTTCGAGATTGACGATGATGAAGTTATCGAACTCCCGTGCGCCGAACTCTTTGGGGATATAGCTTTTCTCCACCTGCCGCGCACCGCCCACTATCAGGGGCATTCTGCCCGACTTGTTCTTCCATTCGACCAATTCGTCGTAAATTTTCCTTCTCATTTTGGGGTCTATATTTTTCGCAAGTATAGTTATCTATGGAAAAATCAAAATAATTTGCATCTATAAATATATAACAAGTGATTGGGCTGTCTATTTTACCACAATACGTTTCTCTCTGGCCAAGTAAGTGGTAAGGTCCTGGAGGCACTCCCCCTTGCTCCGTATGACCCCGTTTCGGATCAGGCGATTGATCTCGCCGAAGGTGTAACCTTATCAAAAAAGGAGCCGTAGGTCGTACTCCACTTTGCGTTGGCAGATTCGATTATTTTCGAATCGTTGCTCTTTTTAGGGAAATCGTTGCCATTTTTTGGAGGATTTCAAAATGGCAACGAATATAGCAACTAAAATTGTCCACTTTTGTCTTTTGGATGTCCCTCTTTGGCTTAGGAAAGGGTAAAGGAAAGCCCCTCGGAAATATTTCCGAGGGGCTTTTACCGTTTTTCAGTCGCTAACTGGCTGAATTTCGGAGCGGAAAACGAGACTCGAACTCGCGACCCCGACCTTGGCAAGGTCGTGCTCTACCAACTGAGCTATTTCCGCAATATTTTTCGCTCCCCCTTCTCCCCCTTCTTCTCCTTCCTCTCCTCCTGCCGCCTTGCCAAGTTCGGGTTTTTACTCCCTCCTCTCGGGGCAAGCCGTGCTCTCCTCCCTGAGTTATTTCCGCGTAAATGGACTGCAAAGATAGCGTTAAAAAACGAATCTCCAAAAAATCGCCCGAAAAAAATCTCTCAAAAATGCGTATGCCTCCTCCACGGCGCAAACAAACTCGTAGTTTTTGTAAAAGTTATTACCTTTGCCCTCAAATCTTGCCTCCGACCTTGCGATTTATGCCGGCCAAAACACCCCAAACACTCCAAACACCCCAAACACTCGAAACACTCGAAATGCAGCAAAGACCAGCTGCTCCTCTCGAGTCTCACCCCTTGCCTCCGTTCCTTCCTCCGAACGCGACTCTTTTGATGCTCGGTACTTTTCCGCCGCCTCGCGAGCGTTGGTCTATGGAGTTCTATTATCCTAATTTTCAAAACGATATGTGGCGTATCTTTGGCCTTGTGTTTTTCGACGACAAGGACTTCTTCGTCACCCGCTCCCAAGCCTCCCTGTCCGCCCGCCCCCAAGCCCACGCCGCGTCCAAACACTTCGACCGTTCCCGCCTCGAAGAATTCTTAAGCCAGAAGGGTATCGCTGTCGCCGATACCGCCTTGAAAGTCAAGCGTCTAAAAAACAACGCTTCCGACCAGTTCCTCGAAATAACAGAGACTCTCGACCTTGCTGCCACCCTCGCCCGCCTTCCCCTCTGCCACACCATCTCCACTGCTGGTGAAAAGGCCACTTCTGCTCTCCTCTCCATCACCGGCTCGCCTCCTCCTCCCCTTGGCGGCTTCGTCGAGTTAAACTATGCCGCCCGCACCCTTCGCCACTTCCGTATGCCTTCTTCTTCTCGCGCATACCCAAAACCCCTGCCCGAGAAGGCAAGGGTTTACGCCGCTGTGTTCCGCAGCCTCGGTTTCTTGTAGCCCTCCGGCGCCTATAGATAGTGATACTCCACCACCTGCTTCAGATCCGGGTGTAGCGACTTTCCTACCGGACAGGTTGCTGCCGCTCGCTCCAAAACCGTCCTTGCGTGCTCATCCGCTTCAAACGGGAACCACACATCGACCCTTATCTCTCCGATCCTTCTTGGTTCTGCTTCCATCACCTTCACAATGTCGAGTTCGGTTCCTGTCATATCGAGCCCCAGCCTCTCTGCCGCCATCTCCATTAGCGTCAGCATACAGCTTCCCAAAGCTCCCGCGACCATATCCGTCGGCGAGATCGCTTCTCCCTTTCCTCTGTTGTCCACCGGCGCATCCGTCACCACTTTTCCTCCCGACTGCACGTGTGTTATCTCCGTCCTCAGCCCCCCTAAATGCTTTGTCTTCAGCGTTGCCATATCCCCCAGGCTCTCCTACAATTTAAAATCCACTCCTATTTTTTCGGCCACATTCACCAGCATATCTCTCGTCATCTTTTCCAGATTCCACTCTGGCTTCCATCCCCAGTTGGCTCTTGCCGCGCTGTCGTCCACCGATGCCGGCCAGTACTTGGCAATTTCTCGACGGAAATCCGGCTTGTAGTCTATCACGAATCCCGGTATATATTTTCTTATCTCTGCTGCCAGTTCTTCGGGCGTGAAGCTCATCGCTCCCACATTGTATCCTCCGTGATACATCAGTTCTCCCGGATCCGCCTCCAGTAGTTCCACCGTCGCCCTCACACAGTCCGGCATATAGATCATCGGCAGACACGACTCCGGACTCAGCGGACAGGTGTACCTCCCCGCCCTTAGTGCTTCGAAGAAAATCTCCACCGCATAGTCCGTTGTTCCTCCTCCCGGTAGTGTCTTGTACGAGATAACACCCGGATACCTGATTCCTCTCATATCCAGCCCATCCTTCTTGTAGTAGTAGTCTGCCAGCATTTCGCCTATCACCTTTGTCACTCCATACATCGTGTTCGGCTTCAGTATTGTCTCTTGCGGCGCATTATACAGTACCGACGTCGGCCCGAAGACGGCGATCGAGCTCGGTACCATCAGCCTGTCCAGCCCCTTTGCCATCGCTATCCTGATCACGTTCAGTAGCCCGTCTATGTTGATCTTCCAGGCCAGATCGGGGTTTTGTTCTCCCTTTGCCGACAGTATTGCCGCCAGATGTACAATGGTGTCTATGTTGTGCCTTTTGACAATATCTTCGAGCGCGTGTCGGTCCGTCACATCGAGTTTTTCGAATGCGTTTTCGGTCACCACTCCATTCAGATCGTTGTTCACATCGCTCACGACGATGTTTTCTGCTCCATAGCGTTTGTTAAATTCCACGGTTAGTTCGGATCCGATTTGCCCAAGTGCGCCGGTAACGAGAATTTTTTTCACTTTTTCAGGTTGTTGAATTAATAATTTTATATTACTTTTGTCCCCACGTTGCTGTTTTAGCTCAGTGGTAGAGCACTTCCTTGGTAAGGAAGAGGTCCCGAGTTCAATCCTCGGAAACAGCTCAAGGGCCCCGTCAAGGGGCCCTTACTGTTTTCGCACATTACACCGTCCCTTGCTCGACCATCGAGCGCGCCACTTTCATAAATCCGGCGATGTTTGCTCCCTTCATATAGTTGATGTATCCTCCCTCGCGTCCATACTCCAGGCAGGCTCCGTGGATTTGGTTCATAATGTGGTGTAGCTTCGCATCGACTTCTTCTGCTGTCCAGTTGAGCTTTTGTGCATTCTGACTCATCTCCAAGCCCGAGGTCGCTACTCCTCCCGCGTTCACTGCCTTTCCTGGCCCGTATGGTACCTTCGCGTGTATGAATGCGTCTATCGCTTCCGGGGTGCATCCCATATTCGACACTTCCGCTACCACCTTCACCTTGTTCGCTATGAGTTTTTTCGCATCTTCTCCTCCCAGTTCGTTTTGGGTCGCACAGGGCATCGCTATGTCGACAGCTACTTCCCAGGGCTTCTTTCCCGCGTGGAATTCCGATCCCGCGAACTTCTTCGCATACGGTGCTACGACGTCATTGTTCGACGCTCGCAGTTCCAGCATATACGCTATCTTCTCGTGATCCAGGCCCGCCGGGTCGTAGATGTACCCATCCGGCCCCGAGATCGTTACCACCTTTGCTCCCAGTTCCGTTGCTTTCAGGGCTGCACCCCAGGCCACGTTTCCGAATCCCGATATTCCCACTCTCTTTCCTTCCAGCCCTTCTTTCATATCTTCCAGCATCCTCACCAGAAAATAGACTGCTCCGAATCCCGTTGCTTCCGGCCTGATCAATGATCCTCCGTATGTCATTCCCTTTCCCGTGAACACACCCGTATTCTCCTGGGCCAGCTTCCTGTACATTCCATACATATATCCTATCTCTCTCGCTCCCGTTCCTATGTCTCCCGCTGGTACATCTGTTTGGGGCCCTATGTGTCGCCACAACTCCAGCATAAATGCTTGACAGAACCTCATCACTTCTCCATCGCTCTTTCCCTTGGGGTTGAAATCTGCTCCTCCCTTCGCACCTCCCATCGGTAGTGTGGTCAAAGAGTTCTTGAACGTTTGTTCGAATCCCAGGAATTTCAGTATCGACAGATTCACACTCGGATGGAACCTGATTCCTCCCTTGTACGGCCCGATTGCGTTGTTGTACTGCACCCTGTAGCCCAGATTGACTTGTGTTTCTCCCTTGTCGTCCACCCAGGTCACTTTGAAAGTAAAGATCCTGTCCGGCTCCACTATTCTCTCTGCGATCTTGTTCTTTTCGAATTCCGGATGCTTGTTGTACTCGTCTTGTACCGTTACAAGTACTTCTTTCACAGCTTGCAGATACTCTGGTTCTCCCGGATGCCTGGCTTCGATGTCGGCCATTAGTTTTTGTACGTTCATATTTTCGGTTGCTTTTTTGGTTAGTTTAAAGGCCAAAGGTATCAAAAGTTTTCGTAACTTTGTTGCCTTAACGCAGCTAAATTTTTTTGGATGGACTATACTCTGGAGGTGGTGGCCGACAAGGGGGCTGCTCGTTTATTTTTGGATTTGCCTCGCCGGCTCTACCGTGGTAACCGTAATTGGATCTGCCCTCTCGACACGGACATCGAGGGTGTTTTCGACCCTTCCCGTAACGCAAAATTCTCCTCTGGTGAGGCTCGCCGTTGGATTGCTCGCGACTCTTCCGGTAAGGTTGTCGGTCGTATCGCTGCTTTCTATAATTCCGAGGATTCCGTCCTTGAGTCTCAGCCTACCGGTGGGGTAGGGTTCTTCGAGTCCGAGAACGACCAGTCTCTCGCCAACCTTCTTTTCGACGCCGCCCGCGACTGGTTGGCTTCCAAAGGTATGGAGGCTATGGACGGCCCCGTTAACTTCGGTTCTCGCGACGCTTGGTGGGGTCTGCTCACCGACGGGTTCGAGTTCACTCCTCTCTACACCAACCCTTACAACCCTCCTTACTACGTCGAGCTTTTCGAGAATTACGGTTGGCAGAACTACTTCAACCAGTTTACTTATAACCGTAAGCTCTCCGCCGGTATCCTGTCTCAATCCGTTTACGACCGCGTTCGCCGGCTCGAGGATTCTCCCGGTTACCGCTTCGAGCATATCCGTCTTCGCGACCTCGAGCAGGTTGCCGACAACTTCCGCCTCGTCTATAATAAGGCTTGGGCGGGCCACTCCGGGGTCAAACCCATCGAGCGCGATTCGGCTCAGAAATTGATGCGCACCCTTCGTCCCATTATCGACGAGCGTCTCATCTACTTCGCCTTCTTCAACGACGAGCCCATCGGCTTCTTCGTGATGGTTCCCGACTTGAACCGCGTCATCGGCCGTTTCGACGGTAAGCTCGGCCTTATCAATAAACTCCGCCTTTGGTTGATGCTTCGTTTCACCCATAAGGCCGACCGTATCTTCGCTATCATCTTCGGTGTTGCTCCCGAGTTCCACGGTAAGGGTATCGAGTCCGGTATGATCCACGCTTTCGAGCAGCAGGTCGCTCGGGGAGATATGCCTTACACCTCGCTCGAACTGGCTTGGGTTGGCGATTTCAACCCGATAATGATGCGTATGGTCGAGAATTACGTCTGCGCTTCCAAACACAAGACCCACGTCACCTTCCGTTACTTGTTCGACCGTTCCAAAGAGTTCAAACGCGCCCCTCGTATCGGGGTAAAAAAATCATCATAACCACACCTAACGAATGAAAACTACTCCCTTCACACAGTACCACATTGCTGCCGGGGCTCGTATGGCCGAGTTTGCCGGTTACAATATGCCTATCGAGTTCTCCGGTATTACCGACGAACATATGGCCGTAAGAAACAACGCCGGCGTCTTCGACGTTTCTCATATGGGCGAGATTTGGGTCGACGGCCCCCGTTCCTTGGAGTTCCTCCAGTGGGTTACTACTAACGACGTCTCCGCCCTCACCCCCGGTAAGGCTCAGTACTCCGCTATGCCTAACGGTAAAGGCGGCCTCGTCGACGACATCCTGGTTTACTGCATCCGGCCCGATGAATTCCTCCTCGTGGTCAACGCATCCAATATCGACAAGGACTGGTCCCACCTCGTTTCCGAGGGTGCTCGCTTCGGTATTTCTCCCGGTTCCGGCCTTCGTAACGCTTCGGACGAGACTGCCCAGTTGGCTGTCCAGGGCCCTAACGCTATGCGCATCGTCCAGCAGCTCTGCTCCGCACCCATCGAGGAGCTTCCTTATTATACCTTCACCTTTACTACCGTCGCCGGTATTCCCAACGTTCTCCTTTCCGCTACTGGTTACACCGGCTCTGGCGGTTGCGAGATCTACGTCGCTTCGAAGGACGCCGATGCTCTCTGGAAGGCTCTCTGGGAGGTCGGTACTCCCGCTGGCTTAAAGAACATCGGTCTGGGCGCTCGCGACACTCTTCGTCTCGAAAAGGGTTTCTGCTTGTACGGTAACGACCTCGACGACACTACCTCTACTATCGAGGCCGGTCTCGGTTGGATTACTAAATTCTCTAAAGATTTCCTCGAAAAGCCTCTTTTCGAGTACCAGAAAGTCAACGGTCCTTCTCGCCGCCTCGTTGGTTTTAAGATGTCCGAGCGCGGTATTCCTCGCCACGGTTATTCCATCGCCGACCCTTCCGGCGCCGTAATTGGCACCGTTACTTCCGGTACGATGTCTCCTTGCCTCAAGGAGGGTATCGGTATGGGTTACGTCGACCCTGCTTTCTCCAAGCCCGACACCGAGGTCGCTGTCCTCATCCGCGACAAACCCGTCAAGGCCGTCGTCGTCAAACCCCCGTTCGTATAAGCCGGACTCAGCCGTAGGATATCCGAAAACCGCGCCGTTGTAGGCAAAATCGCATTCTTCAGATTTTGACGTGGTTGAGGTTTTCGGATATCCGTAGGCTTTCGCGTGGGATCACTTTAGCTTCCTCGCCTTCAGCGTGTTCCTCATCAAGGACACTATCGTCATCGGGCCCACTCCTCCCGGTACCGGGGTTATATAGCTGCACTTCGGCGCCACTTCATCGAACCTCACATCTCCTTGTAGCCTGTACCCGCTCTTTCGCCCCTCGTCCGGCACCCTTGTTATTCCCACATCGACCACTACTGCTCCTTCCTTCACCATCTCCGCCCCCACAAAGCCCGCTTTCCCCAATGCTGCAACCACAATATCGCCCCCACGAACCACATCCGCCAGTTCCTTCGTCCGAGAATGACACATCGTCACCGTGCAGTCCCAGCCCTTCTGACTTAGTAGATTTGCCACCGGCCGCCCTACCGTGTTGCTTCGCCCTATCACCACACAGTGCTTTCCTGCTGTCTCTATTCCATAGTACTTCAGCAACGCCAAGATCCCATCCGGCGTTGCCGACACAAACCCTTCCAAGCCCAGCATCACTCGCCCTACATTTTCGGGATGGAACCCGTCCACATCCTTCCTCGGGTCGATTGCTTCGACCACCCTCTGCTCGTCTATGTGCGCCGGTAGCGGTACTTGCACTATGAACCCATCCACCTTTTCATCCTCATTCAGCCGCGCGATCTCTTCCAGTAGTTCCTCTTCCGTGGTCGTAGCCGGTAGCCTCAGTACCCGAGAATAGAACCCCACCTCACGAGCTGCCACTTCCTTGTTGTTCACGTATGTTTGGGAAGCTCCGTCGTCTCCCACCAGTATCGCTGCCAATCCCGGCACCCTCTCTCCCCTCTCCACCATTCCCGCCACTTCTTCCGCAATTTCGGCCCTCAGCGCTGCGGCCACTTCTTTTCCGTCAATTAATTTCATTGTATAGTGTATTTTCGATCCAGGGTACCGACATCACATCTTTCAGTATCACTCTCTTTCTGCTGTCCAGCAGGTACAGGGTCGGTATCGCCTTCAGGTCATATAGTTCATCTGCTTTGATCTTCATATCCACATCATACCCGTTTTCCCACACTGCCGGAAAATCTCCCGCGTGTTCTCTCCACGCTTCCAGGTCTTCATCCGGATAAATCGCCAGTACCCTCAGCACCCCTTCGCTCACCAGTCTCGACAGATACTGCGATCCCACAATGTCTTCTATCATAATTGCACAGGCCGGACACCCCGGGTTGTTGAAGAATAGCAGCGTGTACTCCGCCCTGAACCCATATAGTGTTTTCCTCGCTCCCGACGCCAGCGCATACGTGAAATCCGCCGCCTGGTCTCCCACTCTGTTCTTCATCGCCAGCCTCAGTTGTTCTTGCGGCCTTATCCTTTCATACTGATCCAGCGCCGGGTTCGCCAGTAGCGCATTCAAGGCCACGATGTAGTACTCTTCGTCTCTCATCGGCGAGTTCGGGTCGAACAGATATTTTTCGGCCACTTCGGCCACCTTTTGCAGACTATACTTATCAACCGACGCCTTTTTGAAAAGAATTTCAATCGACTCGTTTCCTTTTTCGCGGGGAATATTATGCAGTAGTTGTAAATAGTTTGCAAACGCCTGCTCGGTGTAGTCTGCATCGTTCACCGCCGTTGTGTCCGCAAAGTCGTAGTTGTCCCAGTAGTGTTGTTCTGCCCAGGTGATCATCGCCATCGTGTCGGTTATCATACCCGGCACTTGTGGTATTTGATACTCCGGCCTCGGGGTTCGCTCCGTGGTTGTTGCTTTTTTTGTTGCTTGTCCTCCGCAGGCGACGAATGCGCCTATCGCGGCGATGAATAGAATCAGTCGTTTCATATCTGTCGAGTGTCAAAATTTTTTACACAACTGTCAAATTTTTTTACACTTTTGGCTCTGTGGCTCATTTGGTTCTTTTCCTCTGCACTCATCTGCGCAAAGGTCTGTCCTCCAGCTCCTTCCGGCGCAAATATCGGATCATACCCGAAACCTCCTTCTCCAGCCGCGGCCTCCGTTATTCGCCCCTCTACCACTCCTTCGAACAGCCTCTCCTCTCCTTCCTCTGTTATAAACGCAATCACCGTCTTGAAACGTGCCCGCCTGCTCGCCGCGCCCTCTCCGGACCCCTTGCCGGCCTCCTTCAACCTCTTGAGTAGTAGTCTGTTGTTATCCTCGTATGTTCCTTCTCCTTCCGGCCCCGAGCCCTCTCCGGCCATCTGCGCATACCTTGCCGAATAGACTCCCGGCTCGCCTCCCAGCGCCTCCACTTCCAGGCCGCTGTCGTCCGCAAAGACCATTCCTCCCACTCGCTTCCATACATACCGCGCCTTTTGTAACGCATTCTCTTCCAGCGTATTGCCTGTTTCCGGTATCTCTTCCGTTATCCCCGCTTCGGCCGCACTCACCAGCTCCACTTTCCCACCCAACATCGCTCCGACCTCCCCTAACTTGTGGGCGTTGTTCGTTGCAAAAACCATTCTCATATTCCCGCCAGCCTCACTTCGGCTGCTATTTTGTCAATAATCGTATGTACAATCCTGTCCAGCGCTCCTCCCGCACGATAGTCTGCCGGGGAGGCGAAGTTGACCCTGTTCTCCTCGATGAGCTTTTCCGCGCCCTCCTTTTCGCCCTCTTTTCCCGGATCGAAAACCGCTATGGAGTAGCCTCCGGAGGCCTTCACGAGCCTCATACAGGGTATGTCCGTTGTCCCGTCGCCGAAGTAGATCATCCTCGAAAACGGCACCGGCCGCAGATGTTCCGGGATGTATCGGTTGACCGCTTTGGCATCCCACACCGGTTCGACTCCCTTGTTTATCTTGTACAGGAATTGCGTCTTGTTCGTGTAGTTGATCGCCACTCCCGGCCAGTAGGCCTGGCCCTCGTCGTCATACAGGAACGAACAGGCGTATATCTTTCTGAACTCTCCCGCGATGGGCGATCCTTCGATCATCTCGCGTATTCCCGACGAGTTGATGTAGTGTACAACGTTCAGGCCGTGGTCATTGCCATACTCGTTTATCCTCCCGAACCACTCCTCCACTCCCGGAAACAGCCCCACCTTCGCGCCCGACTCCCGAAAGCCCTCGCGCGTGATCGGCACCCCGGTAGCTCGGGCTTCGGCGATCATTCGCGCCATATAGGTCAGAATCGGGTCTGCGTCTTCATCCCGGGCGAGTTGGCTGCTTTCGTGCCAGAAGTCGTGGTTGCTCTTTCCCACCGCCGGTAAGAAGTCATACTCCTGCATATTTCCCGGCGCGAGTGTTCCGTCGAAATCGTAAACAAGCGCCACGGTCGGTTTTTCCATCCCACAAAGTTAGAGATTTTTTTGCTAACTTCGCACCTGTGAAATCTGGTTTTGTGAATATAATCGGCTCGCCCAACGTCGGCAAGTCGACTCTGATGAACGCTCTGGTGGGCGAGCGGATCTCCATCATCACCTCCAAGGCGCAAACCACCCGCCACAGGGTGATGGGCATCGTGAACGGCTCCTCGGACGGCCCCGAGGGTGATTTCCAGATCGTATACTCCGACACTCCGGGGATTCTTCGGCCGGGCTACCGGTTGCAGGAGACGATGATGAGGTCGGTTCGCGGGGCGGTGCAGGACGCCGACGTGATTCTGTTCGTGACGGATGTTACGGAGGCGGCCGGGCCGTCGGAACGTAACGCGGATGTGGTCGAAAGCGTGCGTACGAGCGGCATTCCAACGATAGTGATAATCAATAAGATCGACCTATCGACACCCGAGGTCGTCGGGGGGCTGGTTGCCCGTTGGCAGGAGCTGTTGCCCGATGCGCAGGTGGTGACCGCGGCGGCGTTGCTGGGCTTCAATACCGATGGATTGTTGGGCCGGGTGCTGGAACTGCTGCCCGAGGGCGAGGCGTACTACGACCGCGACGCGCTGACCGACCGCAGCCTGAGGTTCTTTGCCAGCGAGATCATCCGCGAAAAGATTCTGCTGTACTACGACAAGGAGGTGCCGTACAGCGTCGAGGTGGCGATCGAGAGCTACGTGGAGGGCCCGACGCTGGATCGGATCGGAGCGGTGATCTACGTCGCGCGTGCGTCCCAGAAGGGCATCATCATCGGCCACAAGGGCGAGAAACTCAAACGTGTCGGAACGGCCGCCCGCAAGGATCTGGAGGCGTTTCTGGGTAAGAAGGTCTTCTTGGAGCTCTTTGTCAAGGTGGCAGACGGCTGGCGAGACAACGAGGGAGCGCTGAGGCGGTTCGGGTACGAAGACTGAGGTCGGAACGCCGGCGGGCGGTTTGGCAGAATTTTTGCAGCCCCACTACACAAAATATCAAACATTATGAACGGCTATCCCGAAAGCGAAGACCAGGGCAAGGCTCTGGAGAAGTATGCATTGAACCTTAATGAGTTGGCGCGGGCAGGAAAGCTCGACCCCGTGATCGGGCGCGACGAAGAGATCCGTCGGGTGTTGCAAATCCTTTCGAGGCGCACGAAAAACAACCCCATACTTGTGGGCGAACCCGGCGTGGGCAAGACCGCCATCGCCGAGGGAATCGCGCACCGAATAGTCGACGGAGATGTGCCCGACAACCTGCGCTCGAAGCAGGTGCGGTCGCTCGATATGGGCGCGCTGGTGGCGGGAGCGAAGTACAAGGGCGAGTTCGAGGAGAGGCTCAAGGGGGTGGTGAACGAAGTGATCGCATCGGAGGGTGAGGTGCTGCTGTTCATCGACGAGATCCATACGCTGGTGGGTGCGGGCCGGAGCGACGGGGCGATGGATGCGGCAAATATCCTGAAGCCGGCGCTGGCGAGAGGAGAGCTGCGGACGATCGGGGCGACCACGCTGGACGAGTATCAGAAATTCTTCGAAAAGGACAAGGCGCTGGAGCGCAGGTTTCAGATGGTGATGGTGGACGAACCGACGGTGGAGGATGCCATCTCGATACTACGCGGCCTGAAGGAGCGCTACGAAAGTCACCACAAGGTGCAGATACGAGACGAGGCGATAATCGCCGCCGTGGAGTTGAGCCACAGATACATCACCCAGCGTTTTCTACCCGACAAGGCGATAGATCTGGTGGACGAAGCGGCGTCGAGGCTACGGCTGGAGATGAACTCAGTGCCAGAAGAGATCGACACATTAGACAGGCGGGTGAGGCAACTTGAAATCGAGCGGGAGGCTATAAGGCGAGAGAACGACCCGGACCGCCTCAAAGCCCTGACGGCAGAGATAGATACTCTGAACGCCGAGCGCAATGGACTGAGGGCCAAGTGGGAGGGGCAGCGAAGTGTGCTCGAAAAGATACAGAACGGCAAGGAGCGAATCGAAAAGTATAAGGTCGAAGCGGTGGATGCCGAACGACGGGGAGATTACGGTGCCGTGGCAGAACTGCGCTACGGAAAGATCCGAGAAACCGAGGCCGAGATAGCAAAGTTGCAGTCCGAGTTCGAAGCAACGGCCGAGGGAGGCGAAGCGATGATAAAGGAAGAGGTCGATGCGCAGGACATCGCCGAGGTGGTGTCGCGCTGGACGGGAATTCCGGTGAGCAAGATGCTGGCGGGCGAAAGGGAGAAGCTGTTGAGGATGGAGGAGGAACTACATCGCCGAGTCGTCGGGCAGGAGGATGCGATCAGGGCCATTTCCGATGCAGTGCGCCGGTCGAGGGCGGGTCTGAACGATGCGCGAAAACCCATCGGGTCGTTCCTGTTTCTGGGTACCACGGGAGTGGGAAAGACCGAGCTGGCAAAGGCGCTGGCCGAATTTCTGTTCAACGACGACAACCTGCTCACGAGGATAGATATGAGCGAGTATCAGGAGCGCCACAGCGTCTCACGGCTGATCGGGGCGCCTCCGGGATATGTGGGCTACGACGAAGGGGGCCAACTGACCGAAGCAGTGAGGCGAAAACCATATTCGGTGGTTCTGCTGGACGAGATCGAAAAGGCCCATCCCGATGTGTTCAACATCCTGCTGCAGGTGCTGGACGACGGCCGGTTGACCGACAACAAGGGCCGAACCGTCGACTTCCGAAACACCATAATCATTATGACCTCCAATATGGGCTCGGCGCTGATACGAGATAACTTCTCCGCGGCGGCCGATGCCAAGGGCGATGTGCCCCAAGAGGTGGTCGAGCGCACCCGGGGCGAAGTGATAGATCTGATGAAGGAGGTATTGAAGCCCGAATTCCTGAACCGGATAGACGAGATTGTGATGTTCACCCCGCTGACAAGGGCGGACACGCTACGCATAGTCGACATACAAGTGGGTGTGATTGAGCGGATGCTGCGCCACAACGGAATCGAGCTGAAGGTGGACAAGAAGGCACGAGAATGGCTGGCAACGGAGGGCTACGATCCGGTGTATGGCGCCCGGCCGGTGAAGCGAGCAATACAGCAAAATCTTGTGAACCAACTCTCCAAGGAGATACTCGCCGGAGCGATAGACAGAGAAAAACCCGTCTCGGTCACAGCGGACAAAGACGGGTTGAAGTTCGCAAATTAACCGCGGCTATCGGCAGCCCGCGGAGGCTACCTGACGCCTTGAGCAGAGAGGTAAATCGGCAACAGGATGCGAGGCTGTTGGTTGCGGGTGCGTGTGCGGGTGGAACGAATCATTCTTGTTTTCATAGTAGTAAGTATTTTTGTTTGACACTGCAAAGATAAGCACAAAAATAATACTATGCAATACCAACTACTGTTTTTTGCAAAATATTTTTGAAATTTCTTTCACGGCGTGATTGTCGATCGTGTGGTCGAAGTGGGCGGGAGTGCGGGCAGGGTCGCGCCAGGGAGGGGTTCCGAGCTCGACAGCGGGCCTGCCAGCAAGGGCCGGGATCCACATCGCATCGCAATCCACAAGGCTGAGGGTGCCATCCGGCCGGACGATTATGTTTTCGGGTTTGAGGTCGCCGTGGGCCCACTCCTGCTGCTCGAGCACGCGGCACAGTTCGCCGAACGCCTCGGCAAGCCTCTTCCGGTCGGTTCCGGGGCGGGTTTCGGCACGTGCGAGTGCCGCGTCGAGCGTGATGCCGGGTGTCCAGGCCCCCTCGACCACATCGACCCAATGCGGCTCGCCCACCAACGGCATCACCCACAACTCATCCCGCAACAGTCGCACCTCGGGTAACAACGGAGGCCGAGTGCGCTCCACGTAGTCGTAAATCTCTCTAAGATAGGGGTTCGGGCGGATGTAGAGTTTGAGGAAACGATTTTCATACCGAAACACCGCAGCGCTGTTACCAGCCCTAAGAGCCGGGCCGCCGAACAGATCGCGCTCCACCTCGCCCACCTGCAAAGTCCGAAACACCCCCTGAGGGTTTTCCAGTGTGGCAACATAGTCGGCAATGGAGGGGTGCATATAGACAAAGGTATGGAAAATTTTTCGTAACTTTGCGGATTATGAAAGTTCTGAAGTTTTGGACCTCCGTGGCGGGTGACGCGGCGAGGGTCAGAGAAATAGTTTCGGCGGCGGGCCCCGATGCAGTGGTCATCGTGGAGGGCAGCGAGGCGGGCGAGGCAGCGCGAGTGGCGGCGGACAGGGATGCGGAAGTGCTGGAGATATGGACGGACCAGCCGGGCTTTATGAGTGCCGATCCGGGTGTGATCGACGGGGCGTACCTGCTTGAGAGGCTGACCTTCAGCGAGGCGATGGAGCTGTGTAACTTCGGCGCACGGGTGCTCTATCCGGCCACGATCTTCCCGGTGTATCAGAAGAATATCCCAATCCACATACGAAACATCGACGACCCGTCGTCGCCGGGAACCTACATTTCGTCGAGGCGCGAGAGGCAGGATAAGATCGTCAAGGGCATCTCCTCCATAGACGACACGTGCCTGATTACGGTCAAGGGGCTCGGGATGGTGGGGGTGATAGGGGTGAATCATCGCATTTTTAAGGCGCTGTCGCAGGCCGGCATCAGCGTGTTCTTCGTCTCGCAGGCATCTTCCGAGAGCTCCACTTCGATCGGGGTGCGGAGGGGCGAAGGGCCGACGGCGGTTCAGGTGCTCTCCGAAGAGTTCACGCGTGAGATCGCCCGAGGAGAGATTAACGAGATCATCCCAACGTACGACCTCGCCACGATTGCCGTCGTCGGGGAGGGTATGAGGGGGCACGCGGGGGTGGCGGCAAAACTGTTCGACGCCCTGGGGCGAAGCGGTATCAACGTCATCTCGTTCGCTCAGGGGGCGCTGGAGGTGAACATCTCGCTGGTGATCGAGGCGGCGTTCCTGCGCAAGGCGCTCAATGCGCTGCACGATGCGTTTCAACTGTGGGACTACTCGGTTCTTAATCTGTTTGTGGCCGGGGTTGGGGGCGTGGGACGCAGCCTGTTGGAGCAGATCGCCAGGCAGCAACCAAAGTTCCTTAAAGAAAATTCTCTTCAAGTGAGGGTGGTCGGGATCGCCAATTCGAAGAAATTTCTTATCAACCGCGCCGGGATCGACCTCGGGCGGTGGTGCGAATTGCTCGACACGGAGGGGCTGGCTTCCACTACCGAGGACTACCGAGAGGCGATAATCCGAACCAACATTTTCAACTCGGTGTTCGTAGACTGCACCGGAAACGAAGCCATCGCAGCGGGGTACGAGGAGCTACTGGGGCACAACGTGTCGGTGGTGACAGCCAACAAGATAGCCGCCTCGGGAGACTACGACAACTACCGCAAACTGAAAGACATCTCGCGCCGAAGCGGGGCAAAGTTCCTGTTCGAAACCAACGTCGGAGCGGGGTTGCCGATCATCAAAACCATCGGCGATCTGGTGGGCAGCGGCGACCGGATACTGAAGATCGAGGCGGTGGTCTCCGGAACGCTGAATTTTATCTTCAACGAGATGAGCGAGACCGTGCCATTCAGCGCCGCCGTGCGCCGTGCAGTAGAAGCAGGGTATGCCGAGCCAGACCCACGGATCGACCTGAGCGGGAGGGATGTGATGCGAAAACTTGTGATACTCGCTCGTGAGGCGGGCTACAGACTCGACTTGGGCGAGATAGATGCCGAACTGTTTGTGCCGGACAGCTACTTCGAGGGAACGCTGGACGATTTTTGGAGCCGGGTCACGGGCCTGGATGAGGAGTTCGAGCGTCGGCGTCGGCAGCTTGTCGCCCGGGGGCACCGGCTGCGGACAGTTGGCGAGGTAGTCAGCCAGCTCCGCGTCCATGGCCTGCGGAAGCTGCGCCAGCGTGTCGTCGATGATCGTTTTCATCTCCGCCTCGTCCGACGTCATGATGACGTCCACGGTGGCGATGCGCCTGTTCAGCGCTATCTTGTCCATTATTTGCAGGTTCACGGTTCGTCGCGCCTGGCTGCCTATGGCGGCCACAGTCTCCGCAAGGCGGGAGATGCCGTAAAAACTTGCTCCCACAATAACTAACGTGACAAGCAACATGAGTCCAACAATGGAGAAAATACGGGCTTTCATCGACATGCGCATGAGACTGGCTCCTTTCTAACAAGGGAATTTCGACAAGCGCGAACCCGATAATTGCCGCACAGCCGCCTGGAACACAGTCAAGACCGAGGTCGTTGTTGTGTGCAGGCAAGCATTGTAAAAATAAAAAGTTATACGGGGATACTCCATAAATCAAAATATGATACGAGGGGTAGATAGCGATGGCGTAATAAATCCATGCAATTGCAACAGATTGCAACAGTAGAAAAGAACGAGGGTTTGTCAAGAAAAATTTTCCGGGAAACCCGCATGCAGCGGCTGAGAGCCTGGTCGGCAGCCTGAAAACTACCGCAGCGCAGCCTTGATCAAATCTTCCACGCCAGCCTCCGGATGCGCAGCCAGAGCCTTTTCCACCCTGTCCGCAGCCTCGGCTTCGGAAAGCCCGAGAGCAACCAGAGCGGCGGCAGCCTCGCCCGCGTTGCCGCCAAGGTTTTTCCCTTCTCCGGGGGGGAGGATGGTTTTCGCGCCCTTGAGCTCAAGAATGATCCGCTTCGCCGTTCTTTCGCCCACACCCTTGATCCTCTTGAAAGCGTCCGTGTCCTGCCTCTCCACCGCCACGGCAAACTCCTGGGGCGACATGCCGGAAAGTATCTGCAAAGCCATCGACGGACCAATGCCGTTGAGCCCGATAAGCCTGCGGAAAAGATCCCGCTGATCCTCGTCCGCAAAACCAATCAGGCGCATCTCGTCCTCCCGCACAATCAAATGCAGGAGAACCGTCGCCTCACCCCCCACAGCCGGCAGTCTGCCCCCTGCGGAAAGAGGAATCGTCACGTCATAGCCCACGCCCGCCGCCTCGATGACAATGCGGGAAGGCGATTTGTACGTCAAAAGGCCGCGAATGTGATTGTACATTGCACTGCTCCTCCAAAACCAACCATTATCGGAAAAAACGCCGGTTTATCAAGATCCGACTGTTTCGCTTGCCAGAGAGACAGATCTGTGGAATAATACGCGGCTGGAAGGGGAAGCCCCCAAGGGGCGCACGCGAAAGGATGACACGCATGTCCACAAATATAATTTACCTCGACAGCGCGGCGACCACACAGGTCGACCCGCGCGTCGTCGAGGCAACGACGCCGTATTTCACGGAAAAATACGGCAATGCGTCGGCACAGTACTACGAACTCGGCAGGCAGGCGCGCGCAGCGCTCGATCAGGCGCGCGAACAGCTGGCGAAGCTCATCGGCGCGGAAGCGGACGAGATCTATTTCACCGCCGGCGCGACCGAATCCAACAACTGGAT
>QMCD01000908.1_pt1 | contig 19532 bp, 21 predicted proteins | sample 1821841 | NCBI WGS metagenome assembly QMCD01 (sample SAMN01991225, study PRJNA193472) | Termite gut metagenome, whole genome shotgun sequencing project. | isolation source: worker | host: Macrotermes natalensis
TGATGATCAAAGAGGATTACCGGGTGGATAGGCTGGTCTCGTTTGCCGACCCGTGGCAATACGCGAGCGATGGCGGGCATCAGGTGATACAGTCGCTTTACGGTATTGGCTCGGGGGGGCTTTTTGGAAGCGGCATAGGCAACGGGCGGCAGAAATACCTGTGGCTCCCTTACGGCGAGTCAGATTATATATTTCCCATCATTGCGGAAGAACTGGGGCTTATCGGCGCGATTGCGCTGATCGCCATGTATGTGTTTTTCATCTACAGGGGGATTAAGATTGCGGCGACCGCCCCCGACCTGTTCGGCACATTGCTTGCGGCGGGCATTACCATTATCATCGCCGTGCAGGTGATCCTCAATATAGGCGTGGTGACGGCGACTATCCCGCCGACGGGCGTTCCGCTGCCGTTTGTGAGCTATGGCAGCACGTCGCTCGCGATCTTTTTGGGTATGGTGGGGATATTGCTCAATATATCCCGGCAGTCGCGCAGCATCGCGGTTGCGGCGGAGCGGGGCGCGGAGGCAAGGCGGTATGAGGGGGCGTAGGGTTTGAGAAGGGGAATGAGCCCGGGCAAAGTGATCTTGCTTGTTTTTGTACTCGTGCTTGCCGGCGCAGGGGTGCTATATTTTGGTTATGTGTTTTTCCAGGTGGACGAGATAGAAATAGCGGGGAACGGCAAATACACCGCTGTTTATATTGAAGGGCTGGCCGCGATCGAGCCGGAGACCCATATGCTCAAGCTGGACGAGCGTGTAATTGAAGAAAACATTGAGTCAAAGGAACCGTACCTGGAGGTCGTTTCCGTAGCGAAAAAGCTGCCAAAAACGGTTGTGATAGAAGTGATAGAGCGGCGGGCCGAGGCCCTTATCGCTTACGCGGATTCGCTGTTGCTGGCCGATAAGGACGCGAACGTCCTTGAGATCTACCCCAGTCTGCCGGAAGGCAACGTTTACCCGGTGGTGACGGGGTTTTCCATCAGCGCGGCGACGCTGGGCAGGCAGATCGAAACGGAGGATACGTTTAAGATCACGGTATACGGTGAGCTTGTGACCGCGATCAATGATAAAAAGATGAACGAATTGATCGCCGAGATAGACCTTTCGGATATCAACAGTATAAAGATGACGGCAAGAAACGGCCTTGCCGTGCGGTTTGGGCAGGCGGACCATATCGCGGACAAGATAAGCGCGATCGGTACGATGCTGCCCAGGCTGGAACGGGAAAACAGGACGACGGGCGAGCTTGATGTGTCGTCTGGCCCGGCGGGCGCAATCTACGTGAAGGGGGAGGAAGAGTCGCAGCCCCAGGCGACGCCGCAGGCGACGGAGGACGCCGCGCAAAATGGCGGAACAGGGCAGCAGGATGGCGGCGGTGAGGAGCCGGATGCGGATGCGCCGACAAGCGGGGAATAACGGCGTATATCGAAAACAACAGAAATGTTACGAAAATACTACGAATACAAGAAAAGTATTTTGTTTTTGGGCTTTTTGTGATATGATACTAATACTAATTCCCGGTCAAAAACGCGGGCGTTTTAATTGGGAATGGTATACGGATTATTTGAGGTTTGGTAATACATGAGGGAAACGAAAGCAATTATTGAATTTGGTACATCCAAGATTTCCTGTACCGTGGCTGACAGAAGGCAGCGCATGGGGCTGGAAGTGCTTGCGTCCAGCCAGATTGCTTATTCCGGAATAAAAAAATCGAACTGGGTGGATAGTAACGAAGTATATTACGCGCTGGAGCAGGTTTTGGAGACGGCGGAACGGCAAGCCGGTTTTCGCATCAGGAATGTGGAAGTGGGCATTCCCGGTTCGTTTTTAAGAATCGTGAACAGGCGCGCGCAGGTGGCGACAAAAGGCCGCGTTACGGAGCGCGATATCAACTTTCTGGCGGCGAAAACACAGAATTTTGAGATTGCGGACGACCTGGCCGTGGTGCATGAATGGCCGTCGTGGTTTTTGCTGGACGACGGGAATGTGTACCTTGACCCGATCAATATTTCTACAAAAACGTTGCGCGGGTGTATGTGCTATACGCTTGCGAACCGCTTTTTTTTAAACGATGTGGTGGGCCTGATGAAGCACCTCGGCCTTCGGGTGGATAATTTCATCCCCGAGCCGCTGGCCGAAGCGCTGTACCTTGTGCCGCAGGAACGCAGGGACTCGCTTGCAGTTTTGATCGATATAGGGTATTATACTACTAATGTATCTATTATATATGGCGATTCTATTTTGTATTTTAACACGATACCGATGGGGGGCGGAAGCATCACGTCGGATATCGCTTATGTGATGAAGATAGATACGGATACGGCCGAGCAGTTAAAACGAAGGTATTCGTTTGGGCTGGAGGAAAACAACAGTGTTTCCTATATGTACGCGAAAGACCAGGAAGGCAAGCTCAGGAAATACCCGTATGATCTTGTAAAAGAGATTATAGACGCAAGAGTGGAGCATTTGATTTTGTATATTTCAAAGCTTCTTGCGAGGCCGGAACGCAGCCTTGGCAAAAAGCTGGACATTTTCCTCACAGGGGGAGGTATTGCGTACATGCGCGGGGCAAGCAGTTTTTACCGCGCGGTCGCGGGGAGGACGCCGCTGCCGATCAAGGTAAGCAGCGTGAAACTACAGACGCCCGAACTGCATTCCGCGTACGCGATGTTGCAGTTTGCGTATGACGGGGTGTTTGTGCAAAAACCAAACATCAAGAGACGGGGATTTCTCAGCAGATAACAAAGAGTCTTGTGGGGACAAGGAGGAGGACATATGTCGCTCGAATTTGATAACAATAGTGAGAATTTTGCAAAAATACGTGTGTTTGGCGTGGGCGGCGCCGGAAATAACGCAATTAACAGAATGATCGAATTTGGTGTGAAGGGCGCGGAACTGATTGCGGTGAATACCGATAAACAAGCGTTGTTTTTATCAAAAGCGGATCAGAAGATACAGATTGGTGAAAAGCTCACCAAAGGCTTGGGGTCGGGCGCGGATCCTTCGATCGGCGCAAAAGCGGCGGAAGAAAGCAGGGACGAGCTTGAGCAGACGGTGAAGGGCGCGGATCTTGTGTTTGTATCTTGCGGACTCGGGGGCGGCACAGGTACCGGCGCGGCGCCGGTGATCGCGGAGATCGCGAGGGAGTCAGGCGCGCTTACGATAGGGTTTGTGACAACCCCGTTCTGGTTTGAAGGCCACCCCCGTTCCAAAGTGGCGGATGCCGGGTTTGACCGGTTAAAGAGCGTGGTGGATACGATCGTGACCATCCCGAATGATAAACTGCTCAACACGGTGGGCAAGGAGACGCCGCTGGTGGATGCGTTTAAAGTAGCGGACGACGTGCTTCGGCAGGGGATACAGGGTATTATAGAGCTTATCGGCAAGCCGGCGCTGATAAACCTTGACTTTGCGGATGTGAAGAAGGTGATGACGCTGCGCGGTGTCGCGCATATGGGCATCGGCATCGGTTATGGCGACAACAAGATGATAGAGGCGGCCAAGCAGGCGATCAACAGCCCGCTGCTGGAAACGACGATAGAAGGCGCGCGCGGTATTATCTTCAACGTAACGGGGGATAGCCGTATCGCGATGCATGAAATACAGGAGGCGGCGCGGATTATTCAGGAAGGCGCCGACCCCGAAGCGGATGTGTTCTTTGGCGTGTGCATTGACCCGACACTGGAAGACGAAGTGCGGATCACGGTGATCGCGACAGGGTTTGAGACGCAGCCCGATGTACGGGAAGTGACTACGATGGGCGGCGCGGTCATAGAGCCGCAGAAGGGGCATGCGCATGCGATTGTGCAGGAACCGCCCAAGAAAAAGCTGGAAGAGCGGATAGAATTCGCGAATGAAGCCTCGTTGATCGAGCCGACGGAAGTGGAACCGCTTATGACGTCGAAGCCGCCGGTGCGCCATGCGCCGCCGAGGAGTGTTATGGACAGCCAAGGCCCGGACGCGAACGACGAAAAACTGGATATGTTCAGCGACGAGGACTTGGAGATCCCGTCTTTCCTGAAAAAGAAGCCGAGAAGGAACAGGACGGATTATTAAGGTGTTTTAGGGAAAAGTAACCGCATAAAGCCGTTGAAACAGGAGTAGGCAAGCCCGCGCAATGAAGCGATATGTTGTGCGGGTTTTTTGTAGAAAAACGGGCGAAACGGCAAAGTTCATCCGGGTTAGGTCAATGTATCATTTTGTGATGATTTATACTTTCGGTGGCAACACTAAAAAGTTTTGAAGGGGGCGGTAATCGTGAAAAAGCGAGACATATTCTATTGCGTGGCTGCTGATATACTGGGTATAGCCATTGTACCCATAAACCTTTTTCTGTTCAGTATACCGGAATATAGTACAATTATTATTTCTGTCCTTATTATCGCGGCTATGGTATGTTTTTTTATCAAGCATAAAGGGCGGGCCGTTTCAAAAACCATTCTCAGTATACTTGCGGTAGTTTGCGTTATGTTCACACTGTTCGGCGCATATTGCAACCCATACTGGAACAGCTTGTTGTTCAAGGATTATGAATACGCGCTGGAAAGCGGCGAGACACTTAGCTTGCAGCAGGCAAAGGCCGACCTTGACTACGTTAGGCACTATCTGCAAAAGGACCACCCCCTGTACATAGACGGGATGCCGGAAGAAATGCGGCAAGCTTTTGACCGGGCCGCAGACGAGTTGGGCAGTAGCGGGGCGATTACCGTAAGCTCTTTGGAAAAGACGATCCAAGGCGTTCTTGCGCCGCTGGATGACGCGCATACCGCTTGCTGGAGATATGAAGAGGTTGCCGCCGCCGGAGAAAGCGGCGGCACAGCGCCCCAATCATTTGTGTATTATGAAATAGACGCGGATAAAAACCTGGCCGTATTGACGCTGCATAACTGCTGGTTTAACGAGGAATACCGCGACTGCCTGCAAGCGATGTTCACGGAGGTCAAGGAAGCCGGTATCGATAACGTGGCGGTAGACCTCCGCAACAACGGCGGCGGTTCCTCGCTTGTCGCTACTGAGTTTATAAAGTACCTGGATACGGAGACGTATAAAACCGGGACATACGAATGGAGATTTGGCATGTTTATGCTGCCTTCCGGCGACGGAATCGTCCGCAACGAGAAAAACAACGATTTGCTGTTTACCGGAAGCGTATATGTTTTGACCTCGCCGGAGACATTTAGTTCCGCCATGCTTTTTGCGCAATACATCAAGGACAATCATTTGGGTATTATCGTGGGCGAAGCGTCCGGCCAAACGGCTTCGCACTATGGGGAGGTCGCGTCATTTACACTGCCAAATTCAAAATTGGTGTTTGGTGTTTCCACAAAATATATGTGGAGAGCCGACAAGGAATCGGAGGATGCTTTCGTCAGCCCGGATATACCCTGCGACGCGGAGTCTGCGTTGGATGTACTGGAGGCATATGTATGAATATGCCCCAAAAAAAGATTTGCTTGCCTGCTATGTTAGGAGTATAATCAAAACAAAGCAGAGGCAACCACGACGGACAGAAAGGAGCGAACGAAATGGGTGTGGAGCATTATTTGTTTGCGTTGTTTGTGTTTGTGCTTGCCGCGATGCTCGTTGTGCTTATTATGCGCGGGCGGAATAAAAACCGCGAAAAAGAAGAAGAAGAGCGGGACGAGCGTGAAAAGAAAATGATGATGATGTATTTCGAAGTGGAAGACATGATCGACGCGCTTAAGGAATATGTGGAAGCGAGCCGGGAAAAGGTCGAGGCCGATATTCGCAGGGTCGAAACAGATATGAGCGCGCTTTCCGCTATGCGGGAAGGGTTCCAGTTGATCGAAGAGCGGACGCTCCAGCCTAAAGCGGAGTCGGCGCCGGAGATCCATGAAAGTGAAGCGCCAATTTCCTTTGAAGAAGCGGCGCAGAATGGGCCCGTATTGCCGGAAGACGGCTTGCACGCGCTCGCGCTGAGCCTGCAAAGGGAAGGCAAGGACATAGGCCAGATTGCGCAGCACATGAGTTTATCGAGGACGGAAGTCTCGTTCATGTTAAAATTAGAACAATACCATCAACAATCTCAAAAAAATTCTATAAAATCTGGTTTTAAGAGCTAAAGTCGGCACGGGCGCTTAACGATAAATATTATGATATAGATCATGATAGGGAGAGGCGCGCGTTATGATAAGAAGCTTTTATATTGCCGGAACGGGTATGATGACACAACGCTCCAAAATGGACGTGGTAATCAACAACATTTCCAACGCCGATACCGTGGGGTACCGGCAGGATCAGATGATTACACGTTCTTTTCCTGATTTGCTGCTTGACCGGCTGAATGACACCGCTATTGTGAACCAGTATGTGGGGCCGCAGAACACCGGCGTGCATGTGGATGAGATCATAATAGATTTTGGGCGCGGGACGCCCGAACCCACCGAGCAGATGACAGACATGGCCATCATGGGCGATGGGTTCTTTACGGTGCAGACGCCGCAGGGGATCCAATACACGCGGGCGGGCAACTTTCAAGTGGATGTGAACGGCACGCTTTTGACGCAGGAAGGGTATTATGTCCTGGGTACAAACGGCCAGCAGTTAAATGTTGGTACATACGGGTTTACGGTGGATGGGATGGGCAATTTATTCGACGCGAACAACCAGCCGGCAGGCCAGCTTGGGATCGTCACATTTGCCGACCAGAACGTTCTTAGAAAAGTGGGAAACAACAACTATGTACCGTTTGGCGGCGCGCAGCCGGCGGGGCAGGACCCGAACCCGCAGGTGATGCAGGGGTATATCGAGACATCGAATGTGGACATTGCCAAGACGGTGGCGGATATGATGCTGACGCAAAGGGTGTATGAAAGCAGCCAGCGTATTTTGCAGATGACGGATGAATCTCTTTCGCGGACTGTAAACGACATTGGCCAATTCTAACCAAGGAGGAATAACGGGTTATGATGCAGGGAACTTACACCGCGGCGCTGGGGATATTATCGCAGCAGCAGCGGCTGGATACTATAGCGAACAATCTGGCGAATCTTCAGACAGTCGGGTTTAAAAATTCCCGCGCGGATTTTAAAGACGCGCTTTACAGGCAGATGCAGCGCCCGGAAGACCCGCAGACGAATAATTTGTTAAAAGGGCACGGCACGCTGGTTTCGGGGTTTGTCCGGTCTTTTTCGCCCGGCTCCTACAGTGAAACGACGTCTATGACCGACATGTATATAGACGGGCAGGGGTTTTTCCCGGTGCAGACGCCGGTAGGCGAGATATTGTATACGCGCGCGGGCAACTTCCAGAGAAGTGCGGAAGCGGACGGAGACTTCCTTGTAACGGTGGAAGGGTATTATGTGCTTGACGAGAACGGCGGCCGCATAGACGTGGGAGGTAACGACATCCGCATAGACCCGGATGGGTCGTGTTACCGGGGTGTGGAAACAGTCCCGTATGCGAGGATACAGTTGGTGGACTTCCCGAACAGGAACGGGCTTACGGCAGCTTCCGCGAATATGTTTGCCCAATCGGACGCTTCGGGCGCGCCGCGGGCGGCGGACGCCAGGATCGACCAATACGCGATCGAGGGGTCGAACGTATCTATGGCGGATGAGTTTTCCAGGATGATCCGGGCGTCGCGTATTTTCCAGCTTTGCTCAAGGGCGCTTTCCACGGCGGACAGTATGGACCAGACGGCTATCAGCACCAGACGGTAAAATGGGGTGTATTGTATTGACTTCTGTGGTATACTATATGCTGAATTATATTGAAAGCAGGAGGATTATATCATGGTAAACAGTTACAGGACATGCCAGCGGTGCAAAAAGATCTATACTTATATGGGAAACCCGCTCTGCCCGAGCTGTGTAAAGCAACTCGACGAAGATTTCCAGAAGATAAAAAAATATCTCTATGAAAACCCGGGCGCGGGCGTGGAAGAAGTTTCGGAGAAGACGGAAGTGGAAGTAAAGACAGTGCTGCATTTCCTTCGGGAGGGCAGGCTGGAAATGAAGAACGCGGATGGGATGCTTCTTTGCACAAAGTGCGGCGTACCCATCACAAAAGGGACGATGTGCCCTGCGTGCATGAGCGGGATGGTGCGGACGCTTGAGAGCACGCTTCCAAAGCCGGAACCCAAAAAGCAGCACAGCAGGCTGGATGCGATGAGCGCCAAATCAAAATTGCATGTGGAAATTAATAAAGATCAAAAATAACTGTTAACTAAGAAGAAAAGTTTACGATAAGGTATATAGGTTCAAAGAAATACCTTACAGAGAGGAAGAGTGAGATGAAAATTATACCTACCGGGCAGATAATGGGGATGGAGCAGTATGGCAAGATCAAGCCCAAGGCAAAGGTAGATACGGCGCAGTCCATTGGGCAGGATGAGATCAATGTCTCCAGCGACGCGACCTTATTTTCAGAAACGCTGAAAGTGGCCAAACAAGATTTGAACGACCGCCTGCAAGGTTCCAAAATCGATCTTGCTGAAATCAAAAGCCAGATCGAAAACGGTTCGTATGAAGTCGATTCGGAAAAGCTGGCCGACAGCATGCTTATGCTTACGGGGTATTATGAAAGAAGGTAAATGCGATGGTAGGCAGCATCATAGGTCTGCTTAAGCAGATCGACGGTGTCTACAGGGAGATTTATGCGCTTTCAGAGAAGAAACAGGAGCATATCATCGCCAATGATGCCGAAGCGGTAAACGAAATAGTAAAGGAAGAATGGAAACTCCTTGCGAAAGCGGGTGAACTGGAAGACAAACGTATCAGTCTGGTTCAGGAGTTTCTGGGCAAAGGAAAGGATTCCAGTTCATCTCTGCAGGATTTGATGGCGGCGGCGCCACCAGATAAGAGGCAGGAACTGGAATTTGTTTCTAAAGACCTAAAAAATTTGCTGGAAAAGCAAAAACAGATCAATGAAGAAAACCGGTCGCTTATTGAATTGCACCTTGAGTATATGGACTATATGGTGAATACGGTTTTAAAAGAGCCGCAAGTCAGTGATATATATGGAAATTCCGGCGTGGTGGCGGACGCAAACACGGCAAATAAAGGTATAATAGACAACGAAGCCTGAGGTGGAAAAAAATGAGATCGACATTTTATGGATTGGAAATCGCGAAGACCGGGTTATTCGTGGCGCAGAACCAACAGGATATTACCGGTCACAATATGTCCAACTCGGCTACGGCGGGGTACACAAGGCAGCGTCTTGTGACGCAGTCTATGCCGGCGAGCTTTGGCGGCACGTTCATTGGAATCGATAATAAGTCCACCGCAGGGCGCGGCGTAAATACCATTCATATTGAACAGGTAAGGAACCCGTTCCTCGATTATCAATACAGGAAAGAAAACAGCGCGTCTACGAATTGGGCGACGCAGGAGCAGTATTTTGGATATATAGAAGCCCTTTTCAGTGTGGAGCTGGATGAAATGAGCGCTTCTTCCGGGCTTTCCTCTATATTTGAAAAGTTTTACAACAGCCTGTACGCGCTTTCGGAAAACCCGGAAGACCAGGAGATACGCACAAATGTGAGGACGACGGCGAGTACGCTGGTCGATTCGATGAACTCGTATTACGACAGCCTCGTAAAGCAGCAGGATACGCTGAATGAGAGCGTGCGGATCACGGTGAATGAAATTAACTCGATCGCGCAGGATATTGCCGCTTTAAATGAAAAAATTTATGGATATGAGCTTTCCGGCGCGAAAGCGAACGATTTACGCGACCAGCGGAATTTGCTGCTCGACACGCTTTCCGGCATCGTGGAGATCAATACATTTGAAGATACCAACGGAAGGCTTGTGGTGCAGGCGGGCGGAAGGGATCTTGTGCGCCATACGTCTTATAACCAGCTTGCCGTCGAAAACAATGTGCCGAACAGCATAGAAGGCGAAGCGGATATGTTTGGCGTGTATTGGGCGGACAGTGAGGGGAACCCTACCATAATAGAGTTTGAAATCGGCGAAGGCGCGTTAAAAGGGTATATGGCCATACGCGACGGCGCGACGGAAAGCAACATGGGCATTCCGTATGTGATACAGCAACTCAACGATATGTGCAACAAGGTGGTGCAGCAGATCAACGGGGTGCACAGCGAGGGATGGACGACGCCGGGCGGCTTGAACGGCCCCAGCAGGACGGGCGTGAATTTCTTCTACTATCCGGATATCAAGGAAAATAATTTTACGGAACCGGCCAATGCCTCGGGTTTCAACTGGGGCGGCTCGATTACGGCGAAAGGTAAATTTACGCTGACGGCGAACGGCGACAACGTAGAGGTGCGTAACAGCTCCGGCGCGCTGGTCTATACGGGAACGGTGGACGCGGCTTCGGGTGTGCTCGACCTTACGGCTGTTGGCCTCGGTAAAGTGACGTGGCAGGACAACGGCGAGACAAACGCTAACGTCGCGGCGGCGATCGCGTCTGTGGGGTCGGTAGAGGCGGCGAAGATCACCGCGAAAAAAGGCAGCTTTAAAATTGACCAGGCGATTATGGACGATGTGTTTAATATCGCGGCGTCGGACGTGTTGGTGGCGGGGGTTGGTGAAACGAACCAGCAGCGCGGCAACGGAAAAGTGGCGATGGCGCTGTGCGAGCTCATCTATAACAAGGACGATATGAGTAAGCCGGATAACTTAAACGGCGACTACAGGGAGCTTCTTTCGAGCATATCGACCAGAATGGATTATGTGAAGAAAACGAGTTCATCGCAATATGTTATGCTGACGCATCTGGAGCAGCAGAGGAAATCGGTTTCCGATGTATCGGTGGACGAAGAGATGACGAATATTGTACGGTTTGGGCATTCCTACAACGCGGCGTCGCGTATGATCACGGCGATAGACGAGGAACTGGATAAGCTCATTAACGGAACGGGCATTGTAGGCAGGTAGTAAGTGACGAACAGCGGCGGGAATGCCGCAACGGCGTTTGGTAGCAAAGGAGAAAGCGCATGGCTGGTATGAGAATTACAAACGGAATGATGATAAATAATACGCTCCGCGACCTAAACGCGGGGATGGCGCGCGCGAACAAATACCGTTCACAGCTTGCGAGTAACCGCTTGATGGTGAATCTTTCGGACGACCCGATCGGCCTTCTGAACAGCATGAACGCGCGGCTGCAGATCAGGCAGATCGACCAGTACCGCGTGAATATCCGCTCGGCGCAGAAGTATTTGCAGCAGGCGGAAACAAATGTGCGCGACATGGAAGACGTGCTGAAGAAGATTTATGAAGAGACGATCAACGCGGCGGGTGTGAAGAACGACGAAGATAAAAAGAATATTTCACTCCAGATCAAGGAGCTATACAAGCATTTGGTTGAAACATGCAACACGGCTGTGGGCAGTAAATATATTTTCGCGGGCCATAATACGACGAATAAACCGTTTGTGGTAGACGAAAATGGCAGGGTGTTGTATAATGGGATCGATTTGGTTGACCAGGTAAGAAATGGGTCGGCCATTCCGCAGCCCGCCGCTGTGCCGCAGGTTACGCTGGATCCGGGGGCGAGTTTGAATGCAGGCGGTCATGCTGGTATTACAGGTATGACGTGGAGTGGCCCCATAACGGCGGAAGGCGGGCCTTTCACGCTTGATGTTGATCCGGTGAATACAGACACACTGGTCATAATGAACAATGATACGCCACCGGTGGAGGTGGGCCGCAAAGCGGTGACGGGCGGTGCGGCAGGCACAGGCGTTACACTTGATTTGACGGGGTTTGGACTGGGAACCGTTACATGGGACAATGACGGAACGGCGACGGCGGCCGATGTGGCGACGGCGATCGCGGAGGCGGTCTCGGTGGAGAGGACACCGGCTTCGGGTGCTTCGAATGTGGAGTGGGTAGGCGGCGACCTGTACCCGGCGAAATCCTACACGATTACGACGGACCCTCCGGGCAGCAGTAAGCTGGTGTTCACCGGAACAGACGGCAAAGTCAGCAACGTGGACATGTCGGTTGACAGTATGGTGAAAAAGACCGCAGTGCGGGACGCAAACGGGGACGTTACGCATTACGACTATGTGCTCGACCTGCGGGATTATAACCTCGGCATGGTGAAGTGGCAGGACGACGGCACTTCCACGCCGGAAGAGATGGCGGCCTTCATAGAGAATGTGGGCACGATAGAGTCTACGCTGTATGACACTATGCACAGCATGGTCATGGGAACGGATATCAGCGCGGGGGCGGGTATGCCGACTGCCGCGGGCGTCTCGGCGTTTAGCTGGACGGGCGAAATAGCGAAGCAGGGCAAGTTCGATATTACGTCGAAAGGCTCGGTTGTGACGATCACCGACGAGCGCGGCGCGCAGATCGCGCAGTTTGATACAAACAGGGCGCCGGCGGGAACGTATACGGAAGATTTGGGCGACCTGGGGGTGATAAGCTGGACTTCCACGGCAGTGAACGCGAATTCGGCGGAAGCGCTGGCGGACTATATTGCGTCGGCACAGTATGTTACGACGGAATATGGGTATGAGTATGCGCAAAATAAAGAGTTTATGGTGGGATATGAGCTGAAAATAGACGGTACGTTCACAGGGATGGGCATTGTGGGCCTTGGGGCGGACAATATGTTCAATGTGCTGGACAACCTGATCTATGACCTAGAGAACGGTGGGGATAACGCGCAGATAAGCGAAAACATTACCGCTCTTTCGAAAGTGCAGAGCCAGCTTTTATCTTGCATCGTGGAGCTTGGGGCAAGAAGCACGAAGCTTTCTACGATGGAAAACAGGTATTCGCAGGATTATATAAACGCGGAAGCGGTGCGGACGGATATTGAGGACATCGACCAGGCTTATACGATCATGCAGTACAAATTTGCGGAGTCGATCTACCAGCAGGCCCTTGCGGCAGGCGCGAAAGTAATCCAGCCGACATTGATGGATTTCTTTAACTAAACAGCCCAGCCTTCTCTATTCCGATACATGGATGGCTGAGAACGGAGGAGGGAGTAACATGAAAACGTTGAATATTCAAACGTCCAGGCCATACTTGGATATTACAACGACGAGAGCGCAACTGAACATCAAAAACAGGTTCAGACGGTTTACCATGAGACGGACTGCCCCGCAGATGCGGGTAGACCGCAAGGCACCGTCATTTAAGGTTGACTGGAGCCGCGTTTGGGCTGAGTCGGGCAGGCGTTCGCCCGCGCAGCTCAAAAGCTACTTGAACCAGCGGTCCAGCCAGCGAGTGAGTCAGGCTATTTCGAATATAGTAAGAAATGGCGACTACATGATGCGGCTGGAAGACTATATTGGTACGAAGTCGAGCCCGGTGGCGCAGCTTGCAATGCAGAATATGCGTGCGGACTCGGGGGTGGAGGTCAACGTATCTTCCATGCCGCAGACAAAACCGAACGTGCAATGGGACCCCGGGTATGTTAGAATAGAATGGACGACCGGCGAGTTGATCGTGGACTGGGACGCAGAGTACGGGCCGGATGTTACGGTGACGCCGCATTCCGTGGAGATCAGGGTAGCGGGGAAAAACGAAGTCAAAATAACTGTGAACGAGGAAAAAGTGGCGCGGTCACGCGGGAAAAAGGTCAACAGAAGAATATAAAGGAATAGAGAGGAAGAACACTAGTGGATATAAATTCAGCGCGATTTGGCTCAGTGCAAATCAATGAGCAAAGTGTGATCAGCTTCCCGGACGGTTTGCCCGGGTTTGGAAAGCTGACGCGTTTTGCTATCATCAAGTGTGAACAGACAGAACCTATCCAATGGCTGCAAAGTATAGAAGATATGGATATTTCCATCCCTATTATCAATCCGTTTTTGATCAAGCCCGATTATGAAATTGAAGTAAACGACGACGAATTGGATAGTATCAAGACACACAGTGAAGAAAACATGATCGTTTTAAACATTATGGTGATACCGGACGACCTGCAAAAAATGACGGTAAACCTGATGGCGCCCCTTTTGATCAACGTGGGCGAGATGCTTGGAACGCAGATCATGATGGACTATAAGCCCCTGCCGCTAAGATACCCTGCCTTTGACGCTTTGATGCGGTTCTACAAAAAAGAGACAGAGGAGGTGGGAGCCGATGTTGGTGCTGACGCGCAAAATAAATGAAGCAATTTTAATTGGGGACGATATTAAAGTCACATTACTGAATATTGAATCGGACAGAGTCAGGATCGGCATCGACGCGCCAAAAAGTATGCGGATATACCGCTACGAAACATTGAAAAAGGTTGTGCTGGAAAACCAAATGGCGGCCAGCGCAAACGTGAGTCTTGTTGATTTATCGCAATTGAAAGCGGGGGCCGGAAAAAAAGAGGATGCGGAAGCGAAAGCGGAAGGCAAGACCGAAAAGAAATGACGGCGGCCTTGTAATATTTTTTGAGTAGTTCACGACGCAGGATTGTTATATGGTCTTGCGTTTTTTGTTGCTTGCGCTTTCTTGGGTAGTTGCACCAAAAAAACCATAAATGAGTGGTAGTATAAAACTCTCCATAAGCTCTGGTGAGCAGCATTTACATGAAAACGATTGTTGTATCGTTTTTATGTTGACAGACGGTTTTCCGTAATATATAATAAACGATACAGTAGTCGTTATTTTTATTGAGAGGCGGAACCGCGCGTGCCAAAGGTAGACGAAACCTATTTTGAAAAAAAAAGAAATGCTATCCTTGACGCCGCAGAAGAAATCTGCGCGGCAAAACCACTGTATAAACTTACCATGAAAGACGTCATAAGGCGGACGGGCCTTAGCCCGGGCGCGGTTTACGCGTCTTTTTCAGACATTGACGAAGTCATAATAGCGCTGATAAACAGACTGAGCGACGATGTGGATTTTGTGGAGGAAACAGATCGGATATTGCGGGATGCAGTGTTGCCGGAAGAAAAAATAACCGCACTGTGCAAATATCTGGTTAAGCTGATTTATGCGACGGTTGACGGAAAAGGGAAGCTTTATTACGAGCTGGCGACGATCACGACAGACAGCGCCAGGACGCAAAAACTCAAAAAAGGTATACATGAAATGCAGATGTACGGCTATGTACAGGCTACATTGGTTGGCATTGTGGAGGAATATGCCGCGTGCGGGTATTTTACTCCGGCGGTTGCCTTAAAAAGCGTATACGCGTTTGGCGTCGCGTTCATAGACGGCCTTTTAAGGGATTTGACACTAGTGCGATGCTATAACGCCGAAACGCCGGGTGGCATTACATTTGAAGAGGACGATATGGCTGACAGCTTTGCGGCCTCCGTTCTATTTTTATTGAATAAAAAGGAGCGCTGACAGCTTATGCGGGATACCCAAAAGCTTTTTCACAAGGATTTCAGCCTGGTGGTAATAGGGCAGATCATATCACTGTTTGGTAACGCCATACTGCGCTTTGCCCTGCCGCTTTTCGTGCTGCGGGAGAGCGGGTCGGCGGCGCTTTTCGGGCTGGTGTCGGCCAGTGCGTTTATACCGATGGTTATCATGTCGCCCATAGGGGGCATTGTAGCGGACCGTGTAAACAAGCAACGTATCATGGTGGTGCTGGACGCCATAACAACTGCGATAATAGCGGTGTTTATGCTGCTTATGGGGACCGCGCCCATGATACCGCTGGTGGTGGTGATACTTATGCTGTTGTACGGCATACAGGGGGCCTATGCACCCGCCGTGCAGGCCAGCGTACCCCTGCTGGCCGAGGGAGATTTACTGGTGCCCGCGAACGCGGTGGTTAATTTGGTACAGTCGCTGGCGGGCCTTTTGGGGCCGGTGGCGGGGGGCATATTGTTTGGCCGGTTTGGCTTGTGGCCCATCTTGGCGGTAAGCTGCGGGTGCTTTGCGTTCTCGGCCTTTATTGAACTGTTCATAAAAATCCCATTCAAAAAGCGCCCTCGTTCAAAGAGCGTATGGGCGCTGGTGAAGGGGGACTTAAAAGAGAGCGCCGGTTTTATAACGAAAGAGTATCCCATCATGAGCAGGGTAATCGTGATCACTTTTTGTTTAAACCTGTGTATATCGACCATGCTGCTGGTTGGTATGCCTGTTATCATTACGGAATATCTGGGTATAAGCAGTGAGCTGTATGGCATAAGTCAGGGGATTTTGGCGGGTGGAGGGCTGCTGGGGGGCATATTGGCCGGCGTGCTTGGAAAAAAACTGCGGCTTCAGCGCGCGTATCTTCTGCTGCTTTTGGGTGCCGCCGCCATATTGCCTATGGGTATTGCGCTGCTCATGGGCGCGCCGCCTTTCGCCGGGTACATCGTCATTACCGCCATGGCGGCTTTTATTATGGCCTGCGGTACGATGGTAAACATACAGATGCTGGCCTTTGTACAGGCGGTGACGCCGGGCGATCTGGTGGGCAAGGTTATTGCCTTAGTCATGACAGTGAATCTATGCGCGCAGCCGGTCGGGCAGGCACTGTACGGTTTCTTGTTTGAATATCTGGCGGGTGCGCCTTGGGTGATCGTGTTGGGTTCCGCACTGGCGTCCTTTGGCATAGCGGCGTATTCACGCATAGTTTTCAGTAAACTGCCGGGAACTGCCGTTAAGGCCGAAGGTGATGCCGTTCCCAATTAATACGGACGTTTTGCATTGGGAATGGTATGAAAACGGGGCTGGACGCGCCCCGAATAATTAAATGGTTGAGTTTAGGGGCACAATCATGTATACTTGCATCGTATGAAAGAAATGGAGTGGAAAAAACAGAAGTGGGTTGTGCTCGCCATCATCGTGGGCATCATCATTTTCGACCAGGTATCGAAATATCTCGCGCAGGAAATACTGATGGGGCTGCCGGGGCAGTCGGTGGAGTTTATTCCCGGTTTTTTTAGTTTTACCTATGCGGAAAACACCGGCGCTGCATTCAGTATTTTTTCCAACGCGACATGGGCGCTTGCCATTGTTTCCGCCGTGCTGGCGGTGATCATGGTCGTGGTTCTCTACAAAGCCAGAAATTTTAAATCATGGCTGATGAAACTCTCTTTAAGTTTTATCATCGGCGGGGCGATAGGCAACCTGATCGACAGGGTATTCCGCGGGTTTGTGGTGGATATGCTGGAGTTTCAGTTCAACTTTGCCGTGTTCAATGTGGCGGATAGTTTTGTGTGTATCGGCGCGGTGATGCTTGGCGTGTTTGTGATTTGGTTTTGGGAAAAAGACAAAAAGAAAGAAAAAGAGAAAAATGAGACCCGAACGGATTGAATTCGTTGTGGCGAAGGAAGACAGTGGAAAAAGACTGGACGCGTACCTTGCGGGCAAGCCCGGCGGGTATACGCGTTCTTTTATTAAAAGCTGCATTCTAAAGGGGGATGTGCTGGTAAACGGCGTGTGTGTAAAGGCGGGGTACAGCTTAAAAACAGGCGACATGGTTACCATGTGCCCGCCGCAGGTGCAAGAGGCGCAGGCCCTTGCCCAAAACATCCCGCTGGACATCGTCTATCAGGATGGCGATATTGCTGTGATCAACAAACCGCAGGGTATGGTGGTGCATCCCGCCGCCGGGAACAGGGACGGTACGCTGGTGAACGCGCTGCTCTTCCATATGGACGGCTTGTCGGGTATCGGGGGAGAGGCGCGTCCGGGCATTGTGCACCGGCTGGATAAAGATACGTCCGGCTTGATCGTGGTGGCGAAAAACGACGCGGCCCACCGGTCTTTGAGCAAACAATTGAAGGACAGGGAGATCAAAAAGACGTACTTTGCGCTGTGCCACGGCAATGTGAAGCAGGACAGCGGCGTTATCCGCACAAAGATCGGCCGCAGCGTAAGAGACAGGAAAAAAATGGCGGTATCGCGGACGGGCAGGGAAGCCGTGACGCGCTACAGCGTAGAAAAACGTTACGGAAAGTATACGCTCCTTCGCTTGGAGATCGAAACGGGGCGCACGCACCAGATACGCGTACATATGAAGCATATGGGGCACCCGGTGGTGGGCGACACGGTATACACAAAGCTGAAGGATCCGTTTGCGCTTACGGGGCAGTTTTTGCACGCGGGCGAGCTTGTGCTGCGGCACCCGGCGACAGGGGAGGAAGCGGTGTTTTTCGCGCCATTGCCGCGGGTGTTTCAAGAGGTTCTCGAGAAGTTGGACGGGTAGCTATAAAAACAAAGCCCACCCGCAAAAATCCGCAGATGGACTCAGTTTTAATTCATTTTCTACAAACTAAAATCAAATAAACTTCCCGACGCGCGGAACAGGCTATCTACCAAACTGTTTTTTACTTGCATTTTGCTGAAATCCGTATAAGTCGCCGAGGGAATACGCAGTGCTTTGTCTACATTGTTCTGTGTGGTATCCGAAAGACTGCCGTAACCCGAAAGTGCGCTTTCTACGGAAGCCGGGCTTTTTTCAAAAGCGGCGGTCAGTTTTTTCGCGTCCACTTGCATCATCCCGTCGTCGTCGATAGAAATCCCCAGCGATTGCAGCCGTGAGGCCGCGCCTCCGCCGAAGCTTGCCGCCGACATCCGTGTCATCCTGTTATCCGCGATATAGCTTAACGCTTTTTGCACACCCGCGCCGTCGGCGGAACCATTCATCAAATGGTCTACCGAACTGTTGTATGCGCTTGCGAAAGCCTGAGCGGCATTCACGATCTTTTGCGCGTTGCCATCCTTGGCACTGCGCGCGGCATTTCCAAGGGCTGATGCAGCCGATTTCAGCCTGTTTAAATTTGCCGCGTTTTGCTTGGAAAAAGCCGCGGTGTTTTTCACAACCGCATTGGTGGTGCCCTGCGCGTTGTTGACAAACCCGCTCACGAGATCTGCGCTTGCGCCTGTACTTGACGCGCCGCCGCTATCGCCGCCGTTATCCGCCATATAGTTTTTCACAAGATTTGTCGCGTATTGGTGTACGCTGCCAATGCTGCTAAAATCAAAAGAACTGCTTCCTATGGAACCGATCAATTCGTTCACCTCCCTTCATAAAAACTGTGCGGGGGAAGCGGGAAACAAAAACAAATCCCAGTTAAAATCCACTGGAAAATTAGAGTAACATGTTTTGAATAGGAAATGGAAAACTGCGTGTTCATGGTAGCCTCCTGCTTTTGAACCTGCTTCATCCTTGAAACAATAGTATGCTGAAGAAAATACAGCTTATCAGTATATCGGGAAAATAGAAGGAAACATTAGGGAAATTATTGATTATATTGATTAAAGAGGATTTGTATCGTCGGTGTCTAGGCATGCCCACTCAAATACGAACCCGGATTTATATTGTGCAAGTATCTTGTGTTTGCTTTTAGGTATTCCTTTGGGGTCAATGTATCACTGCGTGATGATTGTAATGCCTCCGGCGGTTTAGAACCTACGGTTCTAAAAACTCCCTTAAAGGCAAAGGCACGAACAAGCGTAAAATGCCATACCAAATGCCATACCTTACAATCCAATAAAACTATCTCATTAATTTCGTATTCCGGTCTACATGGCTGAACGGCATGTCTTTTCAGATTACTAAGGTCGCCGACCTTAGTCGGCTTTAAGGGGAAAGCGGAACGACCACGCCCCGATGGGCGATGCAGGGAGTGCAGCATTCGCTGAACGCGAGGTGAGCAAGCCGCTGCCTCACGCGGCGAGGCGAGCCCGCAGT
>QMCD01000909.1_pt1 | contig 19531 bp, 32 predicted proteins | sample 1821841 | NCBI WGS metagenome assembly QMCD01 (sample SAMN01991225, study PRJNA193472) | Termite gut metagenome, whole genome shotgun sequencing project. | isolation source: worker | host: Macrotermes natalensis
AGTAGAGGGGGTATATAAAGCGGACCCCTCCCCTATGTATATCTTTTATACTTCTATAGTAACATAACTCTCATAATTTCTTTATTTCCTTTCAAAAAATATTTTTTATTCACTAATTGCTTTAATTTGGCATGGAGTACGTAAAGAAATTAATAATCTATCTAGCTATCTTTCTATAAATTCCTAATATATTCTCTAAAACTATTTCGTCAATTGCATTATTAACTTCATCTTGATACTCAGAAGGAGAAAGACTATCAGAAACTCTAGCTATTCTTGCTAAATAATTAGATGTATAATAACCTTGATCTTCATCGAAGGCCAGCCATTGATCCCATTGGGTGAACGGATTATAAGGATTATCTATAGTTGTTAACATGTATTCCGTTTCCATTAACCAGCTTCCTCCCTTCTAATTAATCGCATCATTGAGTGTAGTTAAAGAGACGCCCAACATTTCAGCAACTTCTGACTGTGTATAACCATTTGCCAAATACGTTTTGGCTCTTGAAGTTTTAGCAGCAGACATTCCAGTTTTAGTTCTAGGAGTTGCTCGAGCTTTAAGAGAATCAAGATCTGTATTGGCTATAATCTGCGTAAGTTTGTTATTAGTAATCGCACCATGTTGTATCGCTTCCCATTCGCGATCTGATATAGGAACCTGAGTTTTCTTTCCACCAACATCTGCTCTTGCTTTTGCCAAAGCCTGATTCTTAATCTTCTTAAGATCATCTCTATCTATACCCGGATTCGCTTGTTTCTTTGCAGATACCACGCTGTTTGCTTGTATTTGTGCTCTGCGTTCAAGAGGAGCATGACGTTGCGCTATATTAAGATTAGCATTTAGAGAGGCCACTTCTCTCGCATAGGTCTTAGCAGCAGATGGTGAATATGTTAAAGAAGGGGTATTTAAATAAGATAGACGGGCTTGGTTACCAAGGGCTTTAAGTCTATTAGCATGATCCGCATAGGCTTCCTCAATCTTAGTACCCGAAGATAGTTTATATGCATCTGCTTCTTCTGCCATCCTAGTCGACTTGGTAGTCTTTGATACGACCTCCCCCTTCTTATTAATATAAGAGTCGTTAGTATATTTATAGATCTTTGTTCCAGTCCGGGGGTTAATTGTAAAAGTTTCCCTACGATGGGGCATTCTTGTTTCAGAAGAAGCCAACGATACTAACGTAGAAGCTCCTCGATTTGCTCCATTTTGATATGTTTTCTTTAAAGCCGCTATCCCGTTCTCTTCTGCCGACAATTTATAATTAAGATTATGTTTCTCAGAATCTATAACTACCATAGAATGTTTAACTGCTCTTGCTATCTCTTCTGGTTTAGCACCTTTAATAGTCATGTCGGTAATAAGATTACTAACTTTACCCATTTCCATCTGTTTCGGTTGACTTTTTAAAGGAATTTTATTACCTTTCGAATCTACTCTTTGTTCTTTCTTTCCGTTTCTTATTACACCACCATCAATAGTAATCATTCCCTCATAACCAGGATACTTTTCCGTAGTTACGAAGCCTTCTAACGATTTTAAAGGAGAAGATGATTTAATATATTTACCACCAGGATTGGGTATAACCAGAACAAAATCCCCATCAAAATCTGCTCCTGACAAACGCTCAGCAACTTTTGGGTGAATTCCTATAGCATCTTTGGCATTTTGCATAACCGCTTTCGCTTCTCTGCTCTTATTGTTAACCTTAAGTTCCGGTATTTCAAATGTTCCACCATGAGGATATCTAATAAGAGCCACGTTCTCACCTTCTCTAAAACCAGGAGCATATACTTCGTCTTCTCTAATCTTAGTTAAAGGAAGAATGATCTTAGTTTGCTGTCTAGGTAATGCCGCAGCTTTTAGATGAACGGCCGAAGAATCACAATCATCTGCGAATGATTCTAACAAACGCTTCTTAACTACAGGATTGGTAAGCGACATTATTTCATCGTATTCGTCTTTCTTAATATCATAAGCAAGACCTAATTGTTTTCTAGCTAATTTGGGATCTTGTTTAGAAAGGACCTGAGAAGATATAGTTTTACTCCATGTATCCCATTCTCCCTCTTCTCTTACAATGTTAAGAGCTCCTCTCTGCCCACCAGCTTTAATAGTAGACCCAAAAGGATTATCGGGATCGTCTTTTAACGTTTTCATTGCATCTAATTTATTACCGGTAGAAGACTTATTAGTGTTAAATCGTATATCGCTTCCTTCTGGAAGATCATCCGCATACATTGCCATTCCTTTTAGATAATTATTTTCTCCAACTTGTATACGAACTTGCGCATATTTACTATTTCCTAAATCAAGATCTGCTACTCCTCGACGAAGTTCTATAACTCCATCTTTAGCCGTTCCACCATCCGGACCATATTTAACCGTTACCCGATCAGGAGCTACTGATAATGGAGGATCAATTCCAAGAACAGTCTTTCCGTTTTTATTAGCAGGTATTTCGTTTATTAATTCTACTTTATCACGATTCGCAAATACATCTTTTCGCGTTGTTCCAGGAGGAGCCAACACTAAAGTGGTCGTGTATTTTCCAGGATTACCAACTTGTGGTACTTTTAGTTCGTGAACTTCGTATCCGTCTTCTTTAAGAACTTGTACTGCCGTTTTAAGTTTAGTTCTGCTGATTCCGGCCTCTCCTAAATAATTTTCAGTTCCAAGACCAATATCAAGATATGTTTTCTTATCTACAGCTTCACGTAATTGTTTAGCCGTATTCATAAGAACATCGGATCTTTCCTGAAGAGTCGGGTTGAGAAGAGATCTCACGGACGATTCGTTAATTCCCATTCTTCTACCAATTTCCATGTTAGAATACCCATGGTCTTTTAAATCTATAGCTCTCGCAACCGTAGCAGCCCTTAGATCGGCTTTCTCTATAGCTTTACGAGCTCTGAGTTCTGTCGTATTCATCCCAAGCGCATCTGCTCGTTCTTTCTCGGTAAATCCTTTATCTTTTAACTCTTGATCTCGCTCCCATAAACTTTTTCCTCTTTGCTCAGGGTCTCCACCAGAACCCCAAGGATATCTTCCGGAGTGTCGTTTAGTTCCGTAATGAGATAAATAAGTAGAGGTTCCTTGAAAATCTCCCATAAACTACACTCCAATCTTTAATTTTTCAATTCGTTTATCTCTTGTAATAATTAAATCCATTAGATAATAAATATCATCTGGATTTGGAACCCAACTCTTAAAGCTATCGTGTTGATATATTCGAAGCTCATGTTCTATCTTATCCGGTTTATAACCATATTCAAGACAAAAGAGGGCATCATATATTTCAACTTGGTGCTCCGAACCAGGAGTCTCTCCAGTTTTTAAATCGTGAATTCTTAATATCTTTTTCTTTTCGTTAAATAAAATAGAATCTGCTGTTCCAAAACAGTTATCCGAATAATACAAAATCTGTTCAACTTGCATTCCAAATCCAATGGCATCGTTGACATATAAATTCAATGCTCTTTTCGCTCTTGGAAGTCGTTCTCCTAAATCTATAAGTTCCGCAGCAAGGCTATGATATCTAGTGCCTCGTTCCTTGTTCTGCATATTGAACCATACAATATCAAATTTCTCATCATCATAATTTATCCAACTACAACTAGATGGACTAAGATATGCGTGTTTTCCTTGAAGACGTCCATGATCGTTCCAGATCATTTAATACCTCCTCTTTATTTAATGGTGATATAAATCTTGCAAACGACATCTCGTCAAGTTCTTTTACATAATATTCTTGATTAGGCTGTTTATGGACAAGTTCATCTTTTTTACACTCTAAAGCTGCCCATTTGTTTTTATAGAGAACTAAGAGATCTGGAAATCCTTGAATTTGTCGAGCGTCTGTCTTTAGAACTTGCGCTCCTTTAAAACGAGACTTAATGTCTTTTATTAAATTTCGTTGAAAATCTCTCTCTAACATTTCCAAACCTCCTTTCTAGATAAAAATAAAAGTTTAAGTAATTAAATAAGTCACTTTAATATCTTTCCTTTCTATTATACGATGCGATAACTGCGCGATAGCAAAAAACCGCATAACTAAGCCATTCTTAAAACCAGTTACCCTCGTATTTTCAGGGTTGTGATTTTTAGCCATTTATCCACCTTTTTTCGTTAAAATCCTTCTTATTTTTAAGACATTTTACTATAGCTTTTTCTATCGGAGCATCGCTTCTTAAGTGATAATAATATAAATCTCGATACGTTGTATTGAGTCTATCTATACGACCAGCAGCCTGAATCATAGTTTTATAAGAATAGGATGGGGAATAAAATATAATAACATTTGTCTCGATGCAGTTCCATCCTTCGGCTCCTGCGGCATAATGGACTAAATACACCCATTTATCAGCTCTAGGAATTTCTTGATGTTTGCGACCATTCCATTCTGCATATATTATTTTTAATCGTTCTAATAGTTCTCTAAATAAATCTAATTCAAAATTAAAATTATAAAAAATAATAACTTTAGAATGTTTTTTAAGAAGTTGTTCCAACGCATACATTCTTTTTAAATCGCTATTGACTATTCGACGAAGTAAATAACACAATCCGCTAACTTCTTGAACTGGCTCGTTTGTATATGGATTCCAACGATCTTTAAATCCAACGGAATATAATTCTTCATCATAGTCCACTTTAATAATTTCATCATGAGCAATAGTATTCTTTTTATAATCCATAATAACTAAAATATCATTTCGATGTTCTTCTAAACGTCTCTCATTTCTATAGCCAATAATTTGCGGAAACTGAACTCTTGGATTAAATATCAAATGTTCTCTTGAAAACTCGCTCCTGTTTTTATAAAATCCATTTGCAATAAACGTTGGTATATAATCAGTCCAAACGTCTCCAGGAGTTGCAGTTAATAATATCCATTTATTGAATTTTGTAATTTTGTTAAATGCCTTAGTCCAGGCCCCATTACCAATAACACGTTGTTCGTCAAATATAAAAAATGAATTTCTAACATCTATATATTTTCCAATATTATTCCACGAATCAATAACCAAAAATGTTTTGTTTGGATTAAGCCTAAAATCTTTAAACAGTCCGATCTTAGCGGCTTCTTGTTCCCATTCTTTTGAATCTCTTTTTTTAGCAGTAGTAATAATATAAAGATCATATGGTCTTTTAACCGAACCAAATTCACCAATATCATTTAATCTAAGTCTTCCGCCACAAACTATTAAATAATAATATATAAGACTCGTTAATGATTTTCCAGAACCAACTCCTCCACAAAGAATCGAACCGTTTTTTATTTTTCCTATAACCGCTTTCTGATGCTCATATAATTTCATATTTTATTTATCCACTCCAAATCACATAGAGCATTATCTCTTATCCCTTCAAGATGATAAGGTTTAAAATTATCTCGCATAGCTACATTAATCGGTTCAAATGTTTCTAACACCAAATTATCAACACGTTTTCTTTCCCATTTACCATTCTCTGGATTTTTAAGAGTAACGAACAAATATCCTTTCGAATCTTCCTTTTGCTCTAATATACGAGGGGTCTGAGTCAAATGAGACCCAAGACCCCGTCCATTCCAATAACTTCTAACGTTGCCTAAATTACTAACTTCTATTCCTTCATATTCTATATTATTCCTCCATTCTTCCATAAATATCAATCCTTTCTAAATTAATCTTTTGTATCTGTATGATAAGGAATATCTCTATATTTCATTTCGAATTCATCGAGTTTAATAGTCGCATAAAGCGCTTTAAGATAAGCAGTTATACCGCTCTTTCCACCCATTTCCCAACTATAAGGAGATATTACCAAATCAAGATGTTCTATTTCTGCATAATCAAGAACACTTATAGAATCTTCATCGAGTTTGGTTTTCTGCCCTCCAGCAATCATTATACAGTTTGGGGGAAAGTCTCCAAATTTAACTTTTACAGGAAGGGTCGGATTAAGTCTTTCCCCATCTTCACGTTCTTTTGGAAACTTCACATTCCAGCCTTCGGATTTCATATCAACGGCGTCTTCTTCAGAAAGAATTATAGAAAATTTTCTATCTCCTTTCGCATTAAAAGTATCCTCTATTCCTGCAAAATTCCTAAATACAATCTTACATCCCTCGAAATGTACGTCCTTCATTCTATGCTTTGCCATAATTACTCCTTTCAAAATTCCGTTTAAAACGGGTAAATTAAATTGTCTTCTTTTGAATAAGGTTTTTCGCTTACAAACCAGTCCCAATCACAATAATAAGAAATATCGTTTTTTGCCTTTTCTGCTAATTGTTCGAAATACTCCATATTAATTTGGTCTTCTTGATGATTCTCTCGAACATTCGTCGATTCTTTCCAACGCCAATCCTTACATCCTGTTACTGAATCAAATTTACTACTGTCGTCTCCTTTCTCTTTAACTAATAATCCTCCACCACATCCTTCTTTAATTGGACAAAATGCTCCTGTTCTGCCTATAAAGATCCTATCATGTTCATTCTCATCTAAATTTTCATTAAAATCCAAACACATGCACGTCTTAACCGATTTAGTTTCGCATAAATCTTTGAATATCAATTCCTCCTTACTAAATAAAGTTTTAAAGGTATATGGATGAATAAGTTGTGTTCCTGTAGAAGTCCATTTTCCTCCTTTATCTCTTGCCGCATATACAGCATCATTTAAAAGAACTAATCGATCATAGACAGCCTCTAATTCAAATTCATATTTATATTTTTTACCAAACTCGATTATAAATTTAATAATATAATCATCTGCATCTGGTACTTTTATACTATCAGTTTTTATCGAAATAACTTTATAACCTTCTTTTTGAACAGCTTCTTTAAGATCAACCATAAACAAGGCTCCTTTTAGAGCAATTATATTATTATGATTATCTTTATGACGCATCGCATTAGGAAAACTAGCTGCAGTAAGACCATACGTACTATTGCATGCTATCTTTAACGCCTGAGCCAACATTTTAGCCTGTTCTGGATCATCAAGATATCTGTTTAATTTACCATCAAACATTTTCCTAGCCGATTGTAAATCTCCATGTTTAATGTAAATTCTAGTCTGTAATAAATCTTTATATCTAGGAGTATAATCACCAAAATAATTTAAATTTATTAATGAATTTGGATGCATCGAAGCAACATCAAGTAATGCTACCGAACCATAGCATCCTGGTTCAGAATAAACATATCCTCCTTTCCCAACATCTTCTCCTTTATATATATTATGGTATTTTCCATCTACTTCGGAGTATTCATAAGAATATCCAGGAAACTCTTTACTTAAATCTGTATAAATTAATTTTGGATTTCTTTCTTTTCCAAATATCAATCTTGTTGTAAGAGTATTTGTAGTATCATTGACTGTCATTCCTGCCAACTCGGCCAGTATTTGTCTTGCTATAAAATCTCCTTTTCTTGTATTAAACACTGCTTCTGTGGCATGAACATCATTAACGCAATAATCTGCTACTTCATTCCAATATTCCTCTAGAACATCTTGATCCCACTTAAATCTGCATTCTTTATGAGGAAGATCCAACTCTATTTCCCAAACCTTCAATGATTTCTTCTCAGAAGCAAAATCATAAATATCCGTATAACTAATATTATATGCTTGACCGAAAAATCCTCGTTTTTCTCTAATAATTTTCTGACTCAATTCATATAACTCTTTATTAGAGTATCCAAGAGAAGCCGCATAAATTATATGATTATCAAATTTGCGATTATTAAATCCGACTAACTTCATCTTGAATAAACGCTCTACTTCGTGGGGCTTAGGATTAATCATCTTAACAACTTTAGAATTTTTTCCTTCAGCCTTCCAACAAATAATAAAAAGATTAGGAAAAATTTCGCAGTCAAAAAACACTATCGGTTTTTCACCCGTAAATTCTAAATTATCAACAATATCGTCTTCGCTCTTAAACTTCATCCTTGCTAAAGCTTTTAAACAATATGCCGAATTATTAGTACTCTTAACACAAAAAGCCATAACCGACGGTCTCATATCCGTAATATCATACTGTAATCCACCTTTATAAGCATCGTCTAATATCTTTTCTATAAAATCCACACTGCTTTTCGTACTATCGTGTATCTCTTTGCGTAAATTCTGTTCGATTAACCGTCTTAGAGTCTTCTCACTTTTAACCCCCTCGAAATCCATCATTTTTTTCTTCTGACCCTCCTTAAGTGGTAGCCCGCTATCAATTGTTCGCATTGGTAAATTATTACATTTAGTTAGCTGTCTCCTAAGCGCCGACTTACCGGTAAACTTCTTAATCTCAATACCTTCACTATATTTATCCGCTAACTTCTCCACATCTCCACGATAGTAATAATGCAAATGAATTGCTTTACCACTTCTACTAAGCTCCGTATAAGTTGGAGGCCACTTCGACGACGCTTCAATATTCATCTCTAAATTCTTTTCTCCGTCTTCCCCACAAAGATCAAAATCAATAACAATATGATTTTCGGGAGGCCTTATCCAATGAAGCTCTCTAGTATTAATATCTCGCAACGTTGTCGAACATTTATCCCACGATACTAACGGTGTTCCTGTTTTATTACACCCTTGTGCCGGTCTGTCTTTTAACGCTTTATCTAACAAAGATTCAATATCCGCCAAAACATTACTTTGCTCCTCAACACTAACCCTATCTTTCTTCTTTTCTACTCCAACAGTCTTTGGAAATATCTTTTCTCCCTTAAACCCTTTATACACCGACCGTATCGTTTTACCATCGATAAACGACCGTTCTTCAAACTCATCAAAATATGATTTTAACTCAGACCTAAATCTCGGTAAAGACATTTTATGTTCGATACTAGCCATATCACAGTATTCCTTGTATAAATTATAAGCTTGGGTAATCGTTGTATAATCTTGCTCAATAAAAATATCATACGAATTTTCGATATAGTTAAAGAAATAATCAGTTTCATACATCATATTAAGAGGTTTATAATCGTCGTAATAAGATTCGCCCAATCGATTAAATACTTCAATACAATGCCTTGCAATACAACCGAGCTCAAAATCGATCTGCTTAACTATTTTGTCATATCTACTACGACTTAATCTCCTACCACTCGGGCTTACATCAATCATCCTTCGAGTTAATCCCGACTTAGCATCCGTTATCTTAACGGCCTGATTAACTCCGATAAATAACATCGATTCAAACCTTGCATCATACTTACTCTTAAATTTCTCATTAATCTCCATAGTCTCGTGCGATACAATACTATTTAACAACGTATTATCTTCTATTTTACTTAATATAGCGTCGTGTTGAATAGCAACCAATGGATTATTCTTAAATGATTCTAATGCAAATGAATTACTACTACTTACTAAACTCTTTGCATTAAACGAAGACCAATATCCATCAGTCAACTTTTCAACTATGTGTAGGAATGTGGATTTACCAGACCCCGGGTCTCCGTATAATGCTATAAACTTTTGAACTTCTTTTGAAGCCCCGGTTAATACAGCCCCTACTGCCCAATCTAATTTTTCTCGTTCCTCAGGATTATAAAGAGTAGACATGAGCTCATTATAGGAGTTACATATACAACCATCGTCTAATAACGAATAGCTAACCCTTTTGCTAGAGTATAGATCACGGCGTCCTTCTTCGTTTGCGAATACGATTCTGGTATCGAGTGGTGAATAATAATCTGGAAGATCTTTAATAAATCTTTTATAATTAGTCCATGCCTTGGAATCATAATCACTTAAATAATTTACAAATATCTTATACTCCGAAAACGCAGCTAGTCCTTTAACTTTTTCATACTCAATTCTAAGATCCTCATCAATCAACCTCGCAACATCATATTCGTTTCTACTCCACTGCTTACGTTCCTCGTCCCATACAGCATAAAAACTTCCGCCTCTTACCATGATGTCTTTATTTTCATTTACATAAAATCTAACTCCAATATTCACAGTCTTCTTTTTACTGTTCTCGGACACCGTGATTTTATAAAAATCCACAAATTCCCTCCTTTCTCTAAAACTTGCTTGGACAAGCCGAATTTCCCAGTAGTTGACACTTGACACATTTTTTTCAACTTATATATAAAATATTTTTTTTTATTTTTTTTCGCGCGATATATAAGAAAAATACTGTCAGTGTCAGTTAGGTGGATTTTTTTCGCATAACTAAGCCATTTTATCAACTGACAGATCTTTTAAAAATGTGTCAGTTTACTGTCAACTTTTCGTATTTTTGACATTTTTTTCCATTTTTTACCAAAATTTACCATTTCAAAATTCGAAAAATCGCCCGACTTGACACTAAAACCTTAAAATTTGACACATCTGTCAGTAAGTCTGTCAGTTAAAAAGGACAAGCCTGTGGTGATATATTTGTCACATTTTACCTCAAATTTCCATCCTCAGTAAATAATATCGTATAGCATTTCGGGCATAAAAATTCTTTAATATTTATTGTAGAAATATCAATTTTATGATCGCAAAACCAGCAAACAATATATTTCTTTCGTCCATTCAAAATTACCACCCCCAATCATCACATTCAATACACTCTTTTTCCATCATATAGGTCTGCATCTGATACCATATCTCAACATCCCTCTGATCTTTAATACGATTCCCTCTCTTATCCCTCTTTCCATTCAAAGGAAATAGACTACCTTTCCCATCCGTTCCAAACTTCCTAGACATCCAAATATCAAGAATCCTATCAATTTTAATCTCAGGTTCTATCGTCTTACTCCAAGTTCTGTCATCAAATTCTAGTAACCCAAGATTATCGACTATCTCCCAAAAGCATTTTTCGGTGTAATCCTCACGTTGGCTCTCCTTCTCGCAAAGAAAATCCATCCGTCGAGCAATACCAATTAATACTTCCAAAACATTTACTTTAAGAAACCGAGCGTCTTCTATAAATCCATCTTCAAATTCATATCTAAGACCCTCTCCATCGGCAACACGATTGGAATCCATCTCCAATATCCATATAAATTCTCGACGAAATAAAGATTTCAACAATTTTTTATATGAATCTATACCAAATCGATCGCCGGTAATATAGCAAAGCCAGTCGAAATATCTATCTATTATCCCATAATCTCCCCTATTCGTAGACATTGATACCATCTTCTTCCTTTTCATCATCAAATTTAGGTCTCCTCGGTATTTTTTCAACCGTTCCATCGTCATCCATTATATATGATTCTGGAATATCTTCATCATCACCCGAATAAACATCTATTCCGAACCGTACCTCATTCCAACTCTTTTCATCTCGTAAAACTTCATAATCAATACCTAACACTTCGTTTCTTACAAACACAATATCGTCGTCTTCGCTCATTATACCGAAGGCTCCACTCCAACTTAACCCAAGTATTTCGCCAGGATCTGTTATCTCCGTGTCGTCTTCATCTATTAAGCTATCATCACCTTCGTAATAGGTTATCGATATCTTATCATATTCTGGATGCTCTTCGGTAAATTCTTTAAGACTGATAATATATGGCGTTTTATTATCACGACCCACTGCCCCAACCGGAATAACCGTATCTTCAAACTCGTCTTCGGATTCTTCATCGTAATCCCCCGTTTCAGCAAAGCTTTTAGAATGCTCTAAATGTTCTGAGAAGTCTGGAATATCGGCATCGGCATGGTCTGTTAGTATTTTTATTGCCTTTTCTACTACTTCTTTGGTATCTATATCATTCTCTTCTTCTACCATTACCAGATCATCAGGAGGTCCGCCGTCCTTCTTACCCTGATACACTTCAGCAAGACTATACATCTCAATCATTTCGCGCCTAACACGTCTTCCTTCTTCAGCCATTTCATACTCGTGCTTAGCTTCAAGTTCATCGATCTCATTTAGCAAATTTAAATTGCGTTTCGACTCCTCTTCCCCTGAAATTCCATCCATGACTAAAAAGGTAATAACTGAGCCTATTACAGCAGAATATAAACAGTTAACCAATGATTTAATATTATTCATTTAAATATCGCTCCCTTCGTTTCCTCCCATGACGGTTTTATATCCAACCATTTCACCTTTTTTATCGTATTTTGGTTGCTGCCAGCCCATGTAATGATTCGATAGTTTTCCTTTAATCTGTTTTTGATCAATGCTAACCTTTCCCAAATACTTTGTGCACTGTATACCCATTTCTATATAATTTGGATCTGCTTCTATTGCTTCAACATCTTTTATAAATTTCTGAAAAGTTCCTTTTAAATTGCAAAGCTCCCCGTGTATGCAATTATCACAAGCCTCTAATGCCGTCATAAAAATATCATTCCTTTCTAAAAAATGGCTTATTCATCCCAAAATAGTGATATATTTGTCACATTAAGTTTTATGCAAGACCTTGCGCGAAAAACTAGGAGCCTAAGTAACTAATTACCTAAGCTCCATACATCTTTCAAAAAGTCTATCGAAATTTACCTTCTTATCCCTTCACACGCCTTTAAAAATCCCGATCTTATCCCATATAATACCATCACAGTTAAAGTCTATACGGTATTGTACAGGATTTCTACCGGTTCTTATAGACGCCATTCCTTCTTCCCAATCAGTATAACACTCTTCTTTAATATCAAACTTCACAACGTTATCCCAATCGGTCTCAGACGGGTAATCCTCAGTTATAAGCCACCCGCAAATTGCACCCGTAGCAGTTTCCTCAAGTCCCAACGCATTATAGACCTCATTTAGAGTAAGATGCCCTTTACTAAGCAAGAGTTCATTCATGTTCTTTTCGATTCCATAGAGAAAAGTATGAGCATATTCTCTATTTTCTCTGTAAGACGCACTTGTACTTCGGTCCCAATAAACAGCATAAGGCGCCAGTTCTAATGCATTCTCTTCGGATTCTACAACATTAGTTCCAACCTTCTTTCCCTTGTCATTATAAATATCCATCTCGACTTTTTCGCCATTATAAATTGCTTTTTCCATATCTTCCCCAAGCAAAGTCTTAATTCTTCCACGGTACTTATCAAACGCCTTCTCAAGCACCCCATAGGCCGCCATCGTTGTAACATACCGCTGCCTCATAATACCGAATCCAGCGCAAATACAGAATACTCCGAATGTATAGGTACTAACGGCAGGGGCATAGATCTTAGCGAGTTCAATTCCGGTATCCTTATAGATCTCAAAAACTATTCTACCATGTCGTTTCTTAAAGTCTTTCAAAGTTTCTGGAGAAAATTCAAAGTCGGGATCCATAGTATCTTTTTGCTCTTCATAATACTTATTTTCGTCTTTTATGTTTTCTTTATGGTATTCTATAATGTTTTGGGATTCTTTGTAAGCTTTACACGCAAGGATTGTTCCGGTTATTGTAGCTCCTATCCCTCCAACCAGTAAAATCTCTGGCTTGTACTTTGACAGAATCGCTCCAACCCTCCCAACCTTTGAGGACAGTTTGGCGGCTTTCGGCAGGTTTAGTATTGTTAAGTTCATATTTTACTTTCCTTTCATCTATTAAAGTTTGAATATAGTCTTTTACGGACAAAAGATCACTGAGTTTTAGAGAATCTAAGAGTATCTTAAAGTCTTTCATTCTAATTCTTTCCTCCACATATTATCCATGTTTCTAGAGATATCATCCGTAATATCTCTTAATTTTTTAAGACGAAACTCAAGTTCATCCAATGCTTCTTTATCATAATCAATCTCAAATTTAATTATTATATTATCAGGAATTGTTTTCATTTTTCTCCTCCACTAAATATTTAACGCTCTCGAATCTCCAGGTCGTCCCATTTTTATACGAGAATACAAATAAGACTTTATTATCGTCTCCACCAAGAATTAATATTTGATTCTTAAACTCGGGCTTCCATGTATATCCAGTAACAAACGATGCGAATTGGGGAAATATGTCTTTCCAGATCTCATAGAGTTCCTGGCCATGCGTTACCTTAGCTTTCATTAGATTCCTCCTTAACGCAATTATAAACAATATATCCTATCGGTTTGATATATTCAATATCTTTGGAAAACAATAAACCTTCTGCGAATTGTTTAATACAAATATCACAACTTTTTCGGTCTTTGTTGTTTTTACATTTGTTGCAGAACCTATTAAGTATTCCTTCATATTCTATAACTATTTCTTTTTTCATCAGTCAAGCACCTTAGGTCTCGGTAACTGCAGAATATACCCGTCTCTTACTCGTCTGGGCTCCGGCACATCCCTAAGATCCTCCCAACCATATCGGTTATCTGTGTACTCATGGTCCAATCCGCAAGCTACATAGAAGTCCGCTACGGTTACCTTATCATATACATCTATGGCTTCTCTAAGAGTATCTAAGATCCTTTCAGCCTCTCCACGAGAAGGAATACGGATATCATCAAAGTCATGATTAGCCCGCCTCATCCGTTCCTCTCGTTCTCTATCGAGCCTTTCCCTTTCAGACATCGTTCGTTCTCTGTCTCTCCTATAAGACGAATTATAGTCCGTTACTCCTCTTCCATCCCGCCTGACCGTTCGACCTCCGCTTGATCCTGACCCAAATAAAACGATCTCAAGACCCTTTAAAACCGTCTCCTTTATCCCAGGAACTATCTTATCGGCAAGAATATAAAGCATGGCAGTCTTAAGATCTTCCGCTATAAACGCCTGAGTGAATTTCTTAACTAATCCGGGCTTCACTTGAACAGTACCCTTAACCACCTTTTTAACCCGTATCGTCTCGTCCTTCCCAGTTCCACCAGAAAAGTTTTCAGGCTTCTTGTAAGACGGTATTGGCACATGCGAATTACTGGTAGGAGGCAGTTTCCCACTAGGCTTACTTTCCCTAACCGGCTGCGGGGATTGTTCTACTGACAAATATATCAACGCCTTTCTATTAGTATTTTAACCGGCTTACACATTTCTATCGAAAGTGTGCGCGAGGAAAAAGGAGAGCCTAAGAAGACTCCCCATCCTCCTTTTCTTTAGTATTATAGTAGTAATTATTAATTATTGTCTTCTTTCTTAAATTACCTAAGGCTGCTATTGGCCTACTTATAACTCCACCAAGTGCTTCTCCCCAACATAAAGCAACTATAATACGTACTATCATATTATATTTATTCATCGGCGGCAGTTGCAATTCTGGTTTCATTATTATCCTCCTTTTTAATAGCAATAGTCTCTACCTTAATACTCCTTATACTCTTTATAATCTTTACGAGCTTATCGATTTCTTCTTCAGCATATGTTCCGATCTTATCTCCAACCATACTACTAAGAAAGAATCCTCCGACTATTATTCCTACCTTTGCCAATTTCGAAACCTTTTCAGGCGTTGTCATTCGAACTGCATTATTTACTACCGTTCCAACGCCAAGACTACTCACTGTATTAACCGCGACTTTCGTAAGACCGATTACTAATGGGTTCATTTATAAGTCTCCTTTCAATAAGAAATAATAGAGGATGCCTAAAAATACATAGGTCTTACTCCTCTATTATATCATATGTTTCGTATGCGAGTTTGTTCTTCTAATGGTTTTCTTAATTTCCTCCATTTTTCAGCGTATGCAGTTCCTCCTCTTATATGTCTTATATTTGCGTTATGATCAAGTTGGGCTCGCACCTTTCTATAAAACTCCATTTCACAATAATATCTCGGAAGATATTTATCCAGTATATTATGAACGGTTGTCTTAGATATATTAAAATGTTTACCGGTCTTTCTTACAGTTGCTTTATTGTCCAAAAACCAAGTCGCAATCTCCATTATTTTATCAGAATCATTACAAAGTTTCATTGGCTTCCTCCATTTTACAGGGGTCCCCAGATATGAGGTCTTCTACTGTAGGTAGCTCACGACATCCTTTAATATCTTCATATCGATTCTGGAATTGCTCTAAACTTATTCCTTGGTCGATTAGAAAATCAACGATCTGTATAAAAGGCGTTACCTCCATCGCCCTAATTTCGTCAAAGATCCTATTCATTTTAGCTTGAAGAGGTTCGTCTTTTATTATCGCCGTACCACCACTCGGCGGAATACTCACAGTCGGCACGTAATTCTCCACCACAAATATCACATCCCGGTCCGCTGTACTAAGCTCATGGCCGCAGACACATTTGCAGGTGGCTACCTTGTGAAATTTTGTGCTCCATGTGGACTTTATTTTATCAAGATTTTCATACTCTTTTTTTACTTCGAGCTCCTCCACCGAGAATTCCAGGGTCCTCTTGCACTTAGCGCACCTGAGCTTTAATGGGAATTTCTTGTCCATAGCCTCCGTTATCGGATCGTGTAATACTTTAGGCATTTAAAATATCCTCCTTAAAATTTATAATTTTTAAATGCTTCTCTATAATTATCTACTGCCTTTTTAACTCGTTATATAGATCATCCATTTTCATTTTGAAATTATAGTCTATTGGATCATTAGATATTGTTCTACTATATAAGTTCCTCATTGCCTTCGCTAATTCTAATTTCTACATTCATTTATTACTTTCCCTTCTCGCATGCATTAACCACATACCAAGTTCTTCCAATATTTTTTCTGTTTTCGGATTTTCACAATCGATTATAAAGGTATTATCCGGATCTTTATCATCTTTACAAATAACCGTGTAAGATGTTTTATTTTTTTCAACAATGGTTATTTCGATTTTTCTAATTTCTGTCATTTCACACACCTTCAAACGTTGGCTTTTCCGCCCAGTATTTTATCGGTTCGTAAATTGAACCCGTGCTCGTCATCCAATGAGGAATCGCAATATTTTTACACCACCATTCGGCGATTTTTAGTTGTCCTTCATGAATTATTAAAACTTCAACGCTATCTTTTGGGTATTCTTTTTCGGTTTCCTTCCATTCAATTAACGTTTCCATATGAAATTATAAAAGACCAAGGCTATGCCTCAGTCTCTTCTCCTTCTTCTGAATTTTCTTCATCGATCTCATCTTCCATTTCGATTTCTTCATAATCACATTTAGGATCTTCGCTCTTGATTAGATTGCCGCCCACCAGCCCAAAAGCCGCTAAGCTACCCAGACCAATCGCAAGTCCCTTCTTATGTTCCTTGATAAATCCCAAAACAGTTCCAAAAATGTTTCCCATGATTTTTACTCCTTTCAAATTTAGGTTTATTCCTATTATAGAATATGATTTTGTCGCGAGAAGTTTGTAAAAAGTTGTGGTTTTCGCTAATAAGTCTTTGTTGTTTCTACGACCCTTGGAAAATGGCTTAGTTATGCGGTTTATTTTAATCTATTGTTAACTGATAAAAAATGCATAACTAAAATCTCTACAAAAAGTGTAAAGGTCTATCCCTTGTCATCTTGATAGAATTGACGCGCGTAACCGATAAATATAATTTCGCTAATCGGAATGAAACAACGAATATTATACTTACTCGGTTTAACATCATAATATGCGCAACCTGAAGCATGATCGATCCCATACTCATTAACTTTATGGACGATTTTCTGTTTTGTTTCCATATTCTCAGCTCTATCAAAGAATTTTTCCCTAAATATAATCAAGAGATCCGTTGGTTTATAATTCATAGGTTCCTCCTTTTTATTTAATTTATTTAAATATTCCCTCTTTTTAGGACATATGCCATCAGGCCAATCTTTACAGTCAAAACCGGGCGAATAACAATTAATGCAAGGATTTTTCATATTCTAATCAATGTCGACCTTGTCTCCCACTGTACGAGCCCATTTCTGCGAAACGAACTCAATCAATCATCCCATCTACAATACTTCCAGGAATTACATTATGATAAAGCTGGTTCGGTATCTCAAATATTTGTAACATAAACTCGATACCATTAACGCTTGTTACGACTTTTCGGATGAGGTCTTTATAGGCCAAATATCTACTTCCAGATTGTTGATAGTTTCTTAATTTTTCGCACTCATGAATCTCTCTATTTCCGCAATGTTTTCTTATTGAGCAAGTATTGCAAGGATATTCTTTTTGTGCAAGCTCCGGCCACCTCTTCCCTATCCCCTCCACCGCCTGCGCTATACTCGCCTCAAACAGTTCGTCTAGTTCCTCGCCTCTTGATTTGGGCATATAGGTTCCTCCTCGTAATCAAAATCAATAAGTTCATCTATATCGGCATATAACCAACTTATCGTTTTTTCATTTTCCATCAAATATCACTCCTCTTCCTTTGGTCTATATTCTTCTCCTATAATATAAAGAGTCGATCGCCAATTGTATTCTTGACGACAACCCCATGAACAACAAAAGCCTCCATTAGTTTGAAAATCCGATTCAAAAATTTGTCCACATATACAACAATTAAGTTTTTGCTTTTTATAATCCATTAAATATCACTCCTCATATCTGTATCGAAAATCGGATCCCAATCGTACCGCTTTAAAATATCTTTGGCCCATTGGTTATCATATGGTCCTTTCTCAAATTCTTTTTTGGTTATCTTTAGCATTTCTGTGAAATCTATTTCCGGAAATAAAGTTTTCAGTTCGCTTTCATCAAATACATACCAAAGAGTATTCCAAGGATCGGCATCTCCGACAACATTAATGTCCATAAGACAAAACTCATTGTCTTCTTCATCCCAATAGACTTGAGCAACATTGTTCCCATACCATCCGGAAAACATTTCTAGATCTAACGGTCGTTTAAGAGTTTCTAGCGTGTGTTTACTATCCATTTCTAAAACAATATTAGGACCCGGTTCGCTTAACATTTTATTGGCGCCTAGAATTTTCATACTACTTTCACTCCTTTTATTCTATCGATTTCTTGTGGATTTTCTAGAATATAATTATAAAGGTTATCGGAGAACTTATTTAACGCGTCATCCATGCTAGTAACTTTTTCAGGTAATAAAGGTAAACGCATGTCATTCGGAATATCATAAACATGAAACTCATAAGTCGCTCCAGGCATTTTAAGCGTCATGTTAGATCCCCCTTTTTCAAAATAGAGGCTACACAAGGAACCATGTTTGTAGGACTATGATTTGTCGATTTTTCACCAACAAAAGAAACTCTAAGATCTAATATTTCCCAACCATCATTGAGAGCCTCACTAAACTCATTTAATTTTTCAGGAGTTATCCGCCCATTAATAGATTTAAGAATAATTTTTGGTGTTTTTTTTCCCGTCCAACTCCAATCAGCTCGCTCTCCACATTTAGGACATTCTGGACTTCCTAATTCGTATCTTTCCTCGCCATCTATTCTATAACCACACACTGAGCATTCATATATTAAATCTTTTGGCGTCATATATCATTCCCCTTCTAACTTTATAAAAAATTCGAAACTCTCTTATTTAGGTCTTAAAAATTCCATTATTCTTTCTCCTCATACAAATCTATATTCTTCATTTCATTGCCACAGTTAGGACAACATAAAGATGTTATTTTATTAAAAATCAGGAGTTCTATTTTATATGCTGAACAATTTGGATTCATACACATATATTTAATGTTTTCGTTTATCATTAAATTACCCTTCCTTTCCCAAGATCCATCATCTCGGGTCTATTCTGCAGCATCCAGATCGC
>QMCD01002655.1_pt1 | contig 19520 bp, 5 predicted proteins | sample 1821841 | NCBI WGS metagenome assembly QMCD01 (sample SAMN01991225, study PRJNA193472) | Termite gut metagenome, whole genome shotgun sequencing project. | isolation source: worker | host: Macrotermes natalensis
GTGTTTTGTATTTATCTGAGAACAAACAGCGACTTGTGCCACTTACAGCATAAACTGATTGGTTTTTATAACCGAGCCGCCAGTAAAAGAATACAGAGCTAACAAATCATCATTAATGTATTCCGGACGGTAGTCGTACATAATTTCTTTTAGTGTCGCCAAATCAAAAGCTGATAATTTGATGATATTATCTGCCCTTCCAAATAACGGTTCTTTCGAATGTTGAAATATTTTCCGCATCAATGAGTAGATAGATCCGGAAACAATTAGGTTCATCCGGGATTTCTTTCGGTAACTATCCCAAATGTTTTGCATATCGCTGTATATTGATTCATTGATATTATAAAATTCTTGAAACTCATCAATAACGAGATTGAAAGGTTTATTGGCAGCCTGTTCCATCAAGTATTGAAACAACGAGCGGAATGTGCGGATTTCATTCGGCACAAATACATCCAACGATTGTGCAATGATCGGAATAAACTCCGAACAAAGCGTTGCTTCGCTTTTTCGCCCTACGAATAAATAAACGGTCGGCAAACCATCAACTGACTTCATAATGAGGCTCGTTTTGCCAATTCTCCTTCTTCCTGTTACTACTGTCAATCGAGAATAATCGTTGAATGACAAGTATTGTATCCGCTGTAATTCAGCCAATTCACTTGTTCGATTATAGAATTTCATCACACTTTGTATTTTGTAACCGCCGTAACAATTACGGCGGTTACAAAGTTAAATAGAAAATCCAACATTGCAAATATTTGGTCTTATTTCCATAAAAACACTCTATTTACTGTATAAAAGAAGGTACTGGCGTTCCTTCATTAATATAGCCCTGTGCGGAATGAAAAGATCATTTGCACAGGGCTATATATTATACAGGATAAAAAGGGAAACCTTATTTTTTCAAGATAAATTCAAGATACGCATAATTAGTCGGACCTGATTTCAATGTGGTAAGCGTTAAAACTTGAACACCCTTTTCCAACTCTACCGTAGCGACATTTTCGGCTTTCGCCCAATGATGATAATATCCCGTAGAGGGGAGATTGATTATCGATTCCTGTTCATTCACAGCAATCGAGAACATAGCATCTTCTGCCGCAGTATACAATACATTAAGAGAATAAGTGCCCGATTCAGTTACGCTAACCGTATATTTAACCCATTCTTCGGGGTCCGTCCATCCTAAATACAACATATTCATTTCGGGAATAAACGTATTATTTTCGGTATAATCTATATCCTTCTTTATATACGAAATGTCTACTCCTTCATTGATCCTGAATTCATTCAAGTAAGACCCGTCGGCAGGATTCAATCCTCCGCTACCGTTATTCTGCTCATCCATATCATGATAAGCAACACTTTCCCCACCTAAATCATAGTAGGCGCACATCACTTTCCCCGGAATAAGTTGGGGAACCATTGCGTGAGTCGCATCTCCGAACGGACGACTCACATCAGAATCATCCGTTTGAGATGATTGGGTTGTACAAGCTGCACACAACAAGCTTGCCAAAGAAATTACCAATACTTTTTTCATAACCTATTTTATAATATAAATAATTACGGTTTACTTAAAAATACTTTCTCTGTCATTACGGAACCGTCATTGTAGGTCTTCTTCATAAGATATACACCCATAGTCGGAACTACGACTTGTCTTCCGTCGATAGTGAAATATTGTGTTTTAACTACTTCTTTCACAACTGTAGCCGTCGATATATCGGTAGGAGTCATTCCAACACCTCCAACTTCTTGAGTCCGTTGTGAAGAGTCATCATCCAATACAGCTACAACGTATGCTGAGATAGGAACTATATTCGCTGCTCTCAATGCGTTATCAACGAAATTATAACAAAATACCTCACCCTCATTAGCTGCAATAATTTCTTTTTCTACAGTGGCATGATGAATGAAATCTTCGTCACCATTACTACCTGTACTTATCGATTCTTTTTTCCAAATTTCAAATCGTTTAATTCGAGGACGCATCCTCGGATTAACTTCCCAACAAATTCCATCTTCTCCGAATGCCTCAAAACTGACAAAAACCTCAGAAGAATAGACAAGACCAAAACCATATTGGAAAAGCGGATTTCCTGTCGGAGTAACCGGCAAATCATTGGCTATTTGATTCCTGATTTGGACACGCTGTGCTTCCGTTGCACCGAGGTCATAAGGCAAATCCCATTTCTCAACTTGATCACCTGTATTATTGGTACCTACCTGTTCCATCGAACGCGGTATCTGATACGGCAATTTTCCCGTCGGACTAAATTCTCCGAAGAGACATTCCGCAGTTGCCTCACCGATTCCATTACCTCCGCGATAAACTACCAAAATAGCATCCGATAATTCCTCTACTTCCGTTAATACATATTGACGCTGCATAAGAACAACAGTAACAACTTTCACTCCCGCATTCTTGTATTTACGTAAAACGTCTAACTGCTCTTCGGAAATATTCGCCGTATGATCTCCCCAGTCCGAGCCGTGTGTACCGGATCTTTCTCCTATCACGATTACCGCCACTTTCGGATTAGACGCTTCGGGATTAGAATCTCCACGATTCGTATCCGCAGCCGGATTGTAAGGACAGTAGGTATCTTGTTGGAAAACGGTGATACCTTTTGGGGTCGCTTTTTCTCTGATAGCTTGCACATAAGTCTTAACCCGGTTAGCATTGTCATTGTAATAAATAGCTTGCCAAATCACATTCGGGTCATTGTCTCTGTTCATCCATCTTGATCTCGGTCCACCAACTACCAATTCATCACCCGGCTCAAGATTCAAAGGCAATATGTCATCTTTATTTTTCAATAATGTAACCACTTTACGAGCTGCTTCTAATGCGAGGTCATAATGTGCAGGATTGTAATAATTAACATTATTACCAAAGGGATTTTCAAACATTCCCGCACGGAATTTCCATTCCAACACTCTTCTTGCAGCATCGTTGATACGATCTATACCTACAGCCGCTTCCAATTCATTCGCATCGGTCGGTCCGGAAGGAGCTCCTCCCAATACATCGATACCGGCTCCGATACTTGCGATAGATTGGGCTGTATTGGCTCCCAACCAGTCGGTTACAAGAAATCCATCGAAATTGATTTCATTTTTCAAATAGTCGATGATGCGTTTACTGTTATTGGAACCTGCTCCTGACGGGTCTAAGAGCGGAGATGAACTGTAACCCGGCATAACAGATGCCGCATTACAATCAACAACTGCATGCCACGGTTTCATGTGGTATTTAATTGTAACATCATCGTATTGTGTAGGACCTTCACCACCGGCTCCCTGGCTGGGCCAGTGTTTAACAGTAATCAACATGGAACTCGGATTCACTTCCGGTCCGCCCTGCATACCACAAATAAGGGCGCGAAGCATGGCTGCATTTTCGTCGGCATTTTCACCACCACCCTCATGAATACGATTGTACAGCACTTTCGTAGACACTTCCGCTAAAGGACCCAATGTACCTGTATAACCGGTTTCTTTGGACTCCAAGCGCTGCGCATTACCACATTGCCATGCTAAATAAGTGTCACGCGTGGCAGCTAATCCCAATTGTGTCGGGAAAATAGTCTGCAAACCACCGATCTTATCTCCCGTAAATGCGGTCGGAATACCCCATGGAGTTTGAGATGCTCTGTTTTGCGTATCTATCAGTCCGTTTCCGGCACCATAAGAAAAAGAAAAACCGTCAATATTATCTACACTATCACCGCCACCTTCGGAATAAAACAATTGTTTCACTTTTTGTTGAAGCGACATTCTGCCTACTAAGTCGGCAACACGTTCTTCCGGAGTCAAACGCCAATCTTCATAAGGCTCTAACTGTCCGTTTTTATTCATATCACGGAAATCAAGACCATCTCTTCTGATTAAATCGATCCCGTCATTTCTGGTTTCCAATACCGGCATATACAAACCGAATTGTTGCTTGTCGGAATATTTTGTTCCTGTAGGCGTAGTTGCCAATACATACCATTTGTATGTCCAACGGTCGACCAAATCACTTGTCAACGTGAATGAATTGGTAGTCGATTCTCCTACTTTCGTATAACGATCCAAGAGATTTCCCGAAGCATACCAGTCATAATCATTGCGAGTAATATTCACATAAATTTCGTATTTCGTTGCACCCGGGCAAGCATTCCATGTCAATGTAGGTCTTCGAGTGTTGGTAACCATTGCCTTATTCGCCGGAGATGTCAAAGTAAAATCAATTACTTCCGGAGCCTTTACAGATACGGATACCATGGTCTCTCCTGTCTCATTTCTTCCGTCGGTAACCGTTAACTTGAAACGGTAATCGCCCAAATCCGTCAAACCTTGCACCATTGTTACAGGAGCTTCGGTATCAACGATTGTCACCGTAACCGGACCGCTTACTTGTTCCCACTTATAACTGACAAGATCGGCACCATAAGCTTTACTATTCGAACCGTCTAATTCTACTTCAGAAACAGGAGCAGTAATAACAATATTCTTTCCCGCATCGGCTACAGGGGGCTGTGGAGGTACAACAATCGGAATCAGTTTCACCCCTGTTCTCATATTCGGGTAAACAGGTATATTTTCCAGACTACCTTTTCCTTTAATACTGTCAGTAGTCGATCCTTCTCTCAACGCCCAAAATTCAAATTCAAAATCACCCCTGTATTCACCCAATTCCATTGAAAAAGAACTGTATTCATTGTATCTCAATGTATAGGTACTTCCTTCCTGGGGATTATACTGTATAATCTGCTGACTTTTTCCATCCAAATCGGGAGGAGTAAAATTAACTTCCAAGTATTGGGCAACGTGAGGAACAAAAAAACTTACATTGACCGGTGTCAATTGCTGCAAACCATAAGCGCGAAACTCGAAAAACGAATAACCATAATTGGTGGTACGTTCGATACCTAATACCCGCAAATAACGACCTTTAATTTCTATATTACCCTGAAGCACATCTCTACGTGCCCCGTTAGCTCCATTGGTAACATGCGCTAAATCTGTAACCCCTATTTCAAAATTCGGGTCATTGGATATTTGTACTTTGTACTCTTTGGCATTAGCCGCCTCCCAGTCGATTTCCACGCTCGTTATATAATATTCATCCAATAAATCAACTTGCCACCATTGTGGATCAATATCTTCACCGCCAACACTTTCCCAACGGGTGTCAGTTACATTGCCATCGTTACCGGCAGCAGCATTTCTATTTGCTGCACCACCGGCAGTTGATGCGCTTGCCGGTTTTCCCTGACTTATCAGAGATGTTACGGAAACTACTACATCATCGGTTGCCGACTGTCCTCTTGCGTTCCGTACTGTTAATCTGAAGATATACTCGCCTATACGCGTCAGATTACTTAACGTTGGTCTTACCGTATTTGCACCGCTAATCGTTGCCGCAGGACCGCTTATTTGTTCCCACGTATAAGTAATAGGAATATCTACACCGGTACTCTTCGAACCATCCAATTCTACCGTATTAGGTATGGGAGGAAATAAAAGGATATCTTCTCCTGCATCAGCTACGGGTTTAGGAATAAAAACTTGCGCACCCATCACCATATCCGGATAAACCGACACGGTTAAAGGTATTCCTCTGATGCTATCATTCGGCGCATCTTCTACTACCGAGAAAAATTCCATCCGATAATCACCAATGTATTCGACCAAATCCACTTTTAAGGAAGTGTATTGATAGTATCTCAGATTAATTTCCTGATTTTTCTGTAAAACCAAATTCCTTTTACCGGTTAAATCGGCAAATCCCAAATCGACTTCCAAACGAGTAAAATCACGGTCGGGAGCTTTAAATATAACATCTACAGGCTCTGATTCCTCTACACCATAAGCACGAAATTCATAAAACGAATAACCATAATTGGTGGTGCGCCTTGTACCATACATCCGCAGATAACGACCTTTGACATGATTGGCTGTCGTATTGATCAGAATAGTATCAATACGGTGTTGTCCGTAATCAGGTTTACCGGTAATATTGGCAAGTACCGTATATGTTCCGAAAGCCGGGTCATTGGATATTTGTATTTGGAAATCTGCGGCGCTTGCTGTTTCCCAGTCTATTTCCACGTGTGAAATATAATATTCCGCCACAATACCCGGATCCAATGCCTGTCCATACTCGCCTCCTATGGGAGCGCCTAAATCGACAGCCCACCATTGAGGATCCGCACCGGCACCACCTGTACTTTCCCAACGATTACCTAAGTTTCCGTCATTACCCATATCTTTCGTTTCGGGTGAAGAAGATGCATTTGTCGGTCTTCCCTTAGTTATCAACGGAGCACCTAAGGCTCCTCCAAGCAAATTAATGCTTACAATCGACGGATCACTTACATTACCGTCATTATCGAAAGCAATGGCTTTCAACTCTTTTGTTCCTCTTCCTTTAGGAGCAAAAGTAATTTCATAAGGAGCTGTATTGTCGGTACCAACCAATTGAGTACCTAAATAAAATTCAACCCTGTCAATCGTACCGTCTGTATCAACAGCATAAGCAATTACCGTTATATTTTCACCTGTTTCTATTTCTGCACCATTTTGATGAGAAGTGATAGCAACACTCGGTCTACTGATAAGGTCTTGTGAATTATAATATTTTCCAGGTTCGACTGTAATTGTTTCTTCAACAACTCCATTTTTATAGATCTTGACATCTACAGCCGCATCGGTAGGATTATACAATAAATAAGTCAATTGTCCATTAGCGTTTTCATATACGGCACCTCCGGGAATACTTGTATGATAACCTTCGGCAGGTTTACCGTAAGTAACCATGGAATTACTCATGTAATAATTGGTTGTTGTATTGAAGTGGTTACGCCATTCCGCACCTGCAGGATCAGGCAATTGACACAATTGCTCTATCCATTCGGCTGCTTTTACCGGATCTATGTTATTTAATATGTTCAAGTGATAACCACCCAAATAAGGTCCCATTGCTTTGATATTGTCAAAAGGATCATTATTGGTGTGCATCGGCACTCCTTCATAAAGGAAAGTAGTCCGCTCTTGGAACATAGCTTTTTGGATTTGATCTATTTTCTCGTTATTGGACATAAAATCACGGTAATAAAAATCTACCGGACAAGCTTGAATACCCAATACCCAAGCCGGATCTCCCGCAAAATAAGTACCCCAAGCCAAGGCATCGGTCCTGACAATACCTACATATTCATGCGGATAATTCGACGGGAAATTTTCTTCATGCAAATCTAACCAATATTCTTCGGCAGCTAAATTTTCAAGCAAATAGCCTGTTGCACCGGCATCGATAATCGCTTTGTCGTTCAATTCAACACCCAACATATACACTCCAAACCAAGAGTTGATAGCCTCGGAAGTAGATTCCTGATTATTTCCGCCACCATCGCCTGTACCTCCGGCAAATGAATGTCCTAAATAAGGATCGAATGTACGCATGAAAGGCTGGTAATTAGCCGTACCATCATCGGCACCTGTATAATGCTCCCAATTAGCATAAGTCTTGGTAACCAATTTAACCATATCGGCAAACTCTCTCTTAAATTCCTTGTCGACCATCATCAAACGAGCTGCGCCGACTGTGAAATAACCATTATGGAAATGCAAATCATTAAATCCTTGCGAACCATATCCGGGAGGGAATCCGATCAATGCGCCATAATCAGGATATTTAGCAAAATAATATCCTTTCTCCGTTTGTTCCGACGCATCGAAAGTAAGCCAATTGGACAATTCATTTCTCAAAGAATTCCTGATTGGTTCGAATCCGGGATGCCCCATAGATTTAGCCATCAGCATCAAAGTTCCATTTTCTCCGAATCCTTTGGCATACGAATTTCCGTTTACCATGTAATGTTCCGATGAATAAGTGACTAAAGAATTCAACCTGTCTTTTTGTTCCTGTGTCATATCCAATGGCGCAGGCATATAAGGGGGCATACCTCCAAAATTATACGATAATTCAAATGATGCAGCCGCACCTGTTTTCATCAAACCTTTGAGAATCGTATATTCGGCTCCGGGGATAAAACCACCGAAATTATTGGTTGTATTGCGCCAATGATGCGGAAGGAAACTCATCAAAGTTGATCCGCCCGTTGCATCTGTTTCCAAGTTTTCGGTATTCATATTGAAAGTCGTAACAACCTTTCCCTGTTCGACTTTGTATTCGGGAGTGAAACGAATGTTGCCCGGTTTATTTCTTGCATATTGGTCGTAAGGACCCAAAAGATTTCTGTCGGGGAGTACCGAAACTACAACATATCGTTTATTATTAGGTGTTTCTATTTGGAAATCACCACCTCCTGACCGGTATATCGTACTTCCTAACGGGGCATGAACGCCATATACCCTACCCTCGTACTCAATGGTAAAAACATCTATGGAAGCAGGGAATGTTGTAATTTGCTGTCCGTTTGCATCATAAACCGTAGCTGTATTACCCGGAACTAAAAGTGGATAAAGTCCATCCAATTCAAAATAAGTAAAAGGAACACCGTGAATAATAGTGGCATCCATTGTTTTTCCAGAAGCTTCACTTCGTAAGGTAAATCCCAAATCCGACCAGTCGTATACTTTGGCAACGGTTGTTTGGAAATCGGCAGTATAACCCGAACCGCCTAACTCGCTGCCGGTAAAAACAATCTCATCACACATAATAAATCCCCAGCCACCGCCGGAATTATCTACGATTCTGATTTCAGCTTGTTGACCGACATATTCCGTTACATCCCACGTCCTTTGGGTAATATTCGGACCATTATCTCCTGTCTCGTTAAATACTCGCTCATTGTTGATAAACAATCCTACATAAGTTTCATCCGGATAATTTCCTCCTCCCACGCGCAATTTAATATATTTTTTCGTAATGGTAAAGGTTGGCGAAATAAGCGTTAACCGGGCGCCATCTGCTCCCACAGCAAATGAATTGACATAACGGTCACCGGTATAACCTGCCGGTGGGGGACCTTGATTGTGGTCATTTCTATAGGTTGGTCCGGAATTATTGGAAGTATTAGTTTCCACGCTCCATCCTGTTCCCGCCCAGGTTTCAGCCTCAAAATCAGCAAAAACGACATTAGCATCAATGGTTTGTATGGTCGAAGTAGCATTGATTTTCAATGGATTTCCGACAAGCATTCTACCATCGTTACCGCCGGGCGTAAAACCTTTCGGGAAATAAACTTCAAATCCCGATTCGTTCGCCTTAACCATGTGCGGATACGCCCAAGCCTCCGTTCCGAAACGACTGCCGTTTGTTGTTACCGTAACCGGACCAACACTAACATCGGGTTGTGTTCCGTCCAAACCTCTAAAAAGAAATTCTGTCCACCAATCATTGGTAGGAATCGGTTTATTACGCGCATTCTCATGTAAGTTAAGCTCTTCCCAAGCCTGCTCGAACCATGCGTATGGTTTTGCAAAATACCCATCTTCAAATTCCGTGGAAGCAGGTACATCACCTGCATAGCTTCCGCCTCCTGCCTGAATGATATTTTGGGCATGTAAAGCAATGCTAATAAAGCATGTAAGTGTAAAAAATAATAACTTTCTCATTTTCGTTTTTATATTTAATTTTAATTGACGAATCTTATGGAGCTATTGTTGTGTTTAAAAGGGAACTTTACCATCAGTGCAAAGTTCCCTTTCCTATGGATTTATCGGATCAAATTATTTCTTCATTAATTTCATTACTTTCGATCCGTCGTTTCCTTCTACAAACAAGATATACAATCCCGGTTGACGGTTGGAAAGATCAATGTTGACATTGGAATCAGCGGTTTTCACCATCACTGTTTTTCCTGTTGCATCCAACACTTTCAACTGATTAATTCCGGTTACACCTTGCAGATCAACCGTAAACTCATCTTTAAACGGGTTAGGATAAACTTTTACCTCTCCCTTTTTATTGATTTGTATGGATTCTGTCCTTTCAATTGTAAAATTACGTGCAGAAGTTTCTGTTGTCAAACCGTCACCATTTACTGCTTTGACATACCAGGTATAAGCACCTTTCGTTGTAATATCAGCTGTATAAGTAGTTGCAGGTGCTGTTATGGTAGCCTTTTCTGCATCGTTGATATACAAGATGTAAGATGCCACTCCGGATTCAGCATCCGAACTTGCCTCCCAAGTAAACGTTACAGACGGCTGGTTTTCGATAGTAGCGTCATTAGCAGGCGCTGTCAGATTAAATGCAGCCGGAGGTGTAGTATCCACGGTTGGAACTGTTTTCTCAATCGTAAATTTACGTTCGGATGTAGATTTTTTTATCAAACCCGCACCGTTTACCGCATTAACATACCACGTATGTTCTCCGTTTTCTGCAACAGTAGTTGTGTAAGTAGTTGCCGACGTGTTTGTTTTCTTTGCACCATCGAGATAGAAATCATAAGAAACTCCGGATTCGGGGTCTGAACTGGCTTGCCAAGTAAACGTTACAGACGGTTGGTCTTTGATAGTAGCGTTATTGGCAGGTGCTGTCAAATCAAATGCAACAGGAGGTGTATTATCGGTAGCACCCCATGCCATCAATCCATGACCATATTGGAAAAGCGGATCTCCGAAAGTAGTCATTCCGTTAACAAGCGGAATAGGTATATTTTGTGCAATATAATTTTTTATCTGATCGCGTTCAGCTTGAGTTGCACCGAGATCGTAAGGTATATCCCATTTTTCAATTTGATTATTTGTATTTTTGGTACCTATCTGATCCATTGAACGAGGTATTTGGAAAGGAAGTCTTCCTGTCGGCACAACTTCTCCAAAGAGACATTCCGCAACAGCTTGAGTGATTCCGTTACCACCGCGATAGACACACAAAACGGCATCCGATAATTCATTAACCTCCGTTAATACGTATGGACGCTGCATAAGAACAACAGTAACAACTTTTGCACCTTTATTCTTATATTTACGCAAAACATCTAACTGCTCTTGGGAAATATTTGCCGTATTGTCTCCCCAGTCCGATCCGTGCGTACCGGATCTTTCCCCTATAAAGAGCACTGCCACTTTCGGGTTTCCATCATAATTATCATCTCCTCGATTCGTATCAGCCTCCGGACCGTAAGAACAGTAAGTGTCTTGTTGGAATACTTTGATACCTTTCGGAGTTGCTTTGTCTTTGATGGTTTGAACATAAGTTTTCACCTGAGGATTTTCGTAATAGATAGCTTGCCAAATCACATTCGGGTCATTGTCTCTGTTCATCCATCTTGATCTCGGTCCGCCGACAACCATTTCATCTCCCGAATTTAATTTTAAAGGCAATACCCCACCTTTATTCGTGACCAATGTAACCACTTTACGGGCAGCTTCCAATGCCAAATTATGATGCTCCGCATTATAATCCGGACTGTTGTTCGTATTGGGTTTAAATGTAGGATTTTTTCCATAAGGATTTTCAAACTGTCCCGCACGGATTTTCCATTCCAATACTCGTCGAGCAGACTCAGTGATACGGTCCGCACCTATGGCATTAGCCACAGTAGTAGCATTAGAAAGTCTGGAAGCAGCTCCTCCCATCACATCAATACCGGCTCCCATACTACTAATAGCACTAGAACTATTTTCACCTACACCCAACCAGTCGGTCATAATAAATCCGTCGAATTCGATTTCATTCCGCAAGTAGTCAATGATAGCTTTACTGTCATTGGCGCCTCCAGTACCTATAAATGGAGCTGAGCTATAGCCCGGCATAACAGATGCCGCATTACATTCAACCACAGCATGCCACGGTTTCATGTGGTATTTGATGGTTGTTGCATCGTATTGCAAAGCCGTTTCACCACCGGCACCCTGGCTGGGCCAGTGTTTTACCGTTACCAACATAGAACTCGGATTGACTTCCGGACCACCCTGCATACCGCAAAGTAGTGCACGGAGCATCGCCGTATTTTCTTCAGCATTTTCTCCGCCACCTTCGTGGATACGGTTATAAAGCACTGCCGTCGACACTTCCGCCAAAGGTCCTAATGTACCCGTGAAACCGGTTTCTTTAAATTCTCTACGTTGCATACTTCCGACACGATACATTAAATCCACATCTTGCGTAGCTGCCATTCCCAATTGTGTCGGGTAAATCGTTAACAAGCCTGCAATTTTATCACCCGAAAATGCGGTAGGAATACCGAATGGCGTTTTAGCAGCCTCTTCTTGCCGTTCTATCAAACTGTTTCCAGGTCCGTAAGAGAAATTAAATCCATCGATATACCCTGCTGCATCGCTGAAGAACAACTGTTTAAATTTTTCTTCGAGCGACATTTTTCCTACCAAGTCGGCAACACGTACTTCCGGTGTCAAACGCCAATCTTCATAATCATCTAACTGACCGTTCTTATTCATATCACGGAATTGGAGGTTATCTTTCGTTATCAGATTGACTCCGTCATTTCTTGTTTCCAACACCGGCATATACAAACCGAATTGTCTTTTACTGGAGTATTTTATTCCTTGAGGCGTAGTTGCCAGTACATACCATTTATACGTCCATCTGTCGGGCATATCATTGGGCATAGTAAACGAATTGGTAGTCGTTTCGCCCACTTTTGTATAGCGATCAAGCATATTTCCGGGAGCATACCAATCATAATCATCACGGGTAATATTTACATATACTTCATATTTCGTTGCACCAGAACAAGCATTCCATCTCAAAATCGGCTTGCGGGTATTGTAAACTACCACTTTATCGTTTGGGTATGTCAGTTCAAAATCAACTACTTCCGGCGGTTCTACCGTTACAAGTAATTCTGCCGAACCCGTCTCACCTTCATTATCGGTAACTGTTAGTCTGAACCGGTAATCACCCAAAGCTGTTAATCCTGTAACATTCGTTTTAGCAGTATTCGGAGAAACAATCGTTGCCGTAACCGGACCGTTCACTTGCTCCCATCTGTAACCGGTAATTACAATACTTTCATCACCACCGCCGTTGGCTCTACTTCCCGAACCGTCTAATTCTATTTGAGAAGCAGGAGCATTGAGCACCTTAGCTCTTCCGACAACAGCTGTGGGAGGACCCTTAGGACGAACAATTTTCGTCAATACTACTTTGATTTCCTGATTGGGATAAAGTACCCAATTCTGAGGTATTCCGGTGATTTTTTCTGTTGTTGAACCTTCTTTCAAAGACTCAAAATCTACTACCCAATCGCCTCTGAACTCAACTACATCTATACTTAAAGCAGTATAATACGGATAATATTTCAAAGTTACTACTGTATCCGGTTTGTTGATGTAATCGGTATTTTGTACGGAAAATCTGCTTTTTCCTGTTGCGTCGGCAGGATTCAAAGCCAATTCCAAATATTCGATTACCGGTATCCGGATTTTTATGTCTGTCGGCGCTAAGTTTTGCATACCGTAAACACGGAATTCAAAAAACGAATAACCATAACCAGTACTGCGTTTGGTACCGGACATCCGCACATAACGACCTTTAATCGGAGCCGTTACATCTCCCGAAAACACATCGGTACGCGCTCCGCTACGACCTGTAACACTCGCAAACTCTTGAACTCCGTTTACGAAATTCGGGTCATTGGAAACCAAAACCTTGAAGTCTGCTGCACTTGCCGCTTCCCAAACGATTTCTACGCGGGCAATATTATACTCCGCCTGTAAATCGACTTGCCACCACTGAGGGTCTTCAAAGGCACTTTCCCAACGGGTGTTAGCGACATTACCATCGTTACCGGCAGCAGCATTTCTATCTGCCCCGGCACCTGCGGTTGATGCACTTGCCGGCTTTCCCTGACTTATCAAGCCTGATTGGGAAAATGTAAACTGACTCACGCAAAAAATTGCGACTAATAATAAGATTACTTTTTTCATGCTATTTATTAAATTTATAATTTATGTTGTTATATCTCTTTTAATTTTCTTGTTAAATCAGCAAAGCAAATTATTTCTTCATTAATTTCATTACTTTCGATCCGTCGTTTCCTTCTACAAACAAGATATACAATCCCGGTTGACGGTTGGAAAGATCAATGTTGATAACGTTGGCATCAGCTGCTTTTACTATCACTGTTTTTCCTGTTGCATCCAACACTTTCAACTGATTGATTCCGGTTACACCTTGCAGGTCAACCGTAAACTCATCTTTAAACGGATTAGGATAAACCTTAATCTCTCTTATTTCATTTTCGACTATAGATGTCATCGGATCAATTGCAAAACTACGTGTGGACGTAGATTTTCTGATTAAACCATAACCATTAACTGCATTGACATACCATGAATGAACGCCATTCTCTATAATATCAGTCGTAAAAGTGGTTGTTGTTACGGTAGCTTTCTTTGCACCATTGATATAAACTTCATAATAGGCAATCGAAGATTCCGGATCCGAACTTGCTTGCCAAGTAAATGTTACCGATGGCTGACCTTTGAAAGTAGCATTATCATTAGGTGCAGTCAAATCGAATTCAACAGGAACCGTTTCATCAGGAGTACCGAATCCTTGCATTCCGTGACCATACTGGAAGAGCGGATTTCCTGTTGGAGTAACCGGCAAATCATTGGCAATTTGGTTCCTAATCGCTGCACGTTGTGATTCCGTTGCACCAAGGTCATAAGGCAAATCCCATTTCTCAATTTGATTACCCGTATTATTGGTACCTACCTGTTCCATTGAACGAGGTATTTGGAACGGTAGTTTTCCACTTGGTGCAAATTCACCGAATAAACATTCCGCTATTGCTTGAGGTATTCCGTTTCCACCACGATAGATGCAGAAAACAGCATCCGATAATTCGGCAACTTCCGTTAATACGTACTGACGCTGCATAAGAACAACGGAAACAACCTTCGCACCCATGTTTTTATATTTTCGTAAAACATCTAACTGTTCTTGTGAAATATTCGCCGTACCATCTCCCCAGTCCGAACCGTGCGTACCGGATCTTTCCCCTATAAAGAGCACTGCCACTTTCGGGTTATTTGCTTCGGGATCGGAATCTCCGCGATCCGTATCACTCGCCGGACCATAAGGACAGTAAGTATCTTGTTGGAAAACATTGATGCCTTTTGGAGTTGCTTTATCTTTGATTGCCTGAACAAAAGTTTTTACTTTGTTTTGTGGATCATTGTAATATATTGCCTGCCAAATCACATTGGGGTCATTATCTTTGTTCATCCATCTTGATCTTGGTCCTCCGACCACCAATTGATCGCCCGCATCCAGATTCAAGGGAAGTACACCGTTGTTGGTAAGCAAGGTAACTACCTTACGAGCAGCATCTAATGCAAGATCATAATGTGCCGGATTGTAGTAGTTTGGAGTATCGCCATAAGGATTTTCAAACTGTCCTGCACGGAATTTCCATTCCAGTACCCGACGGCAAGCATCGTTGATACGATCCATACCCACAGCAGTAGCCAAATCATTGGCATCGGTCGGTCCGGAAGGTGCACCTCCCAAGACATCAATACCGGCTCCAATACTTCCGATAGATTGTTCTGTATTTGCTCCCAACCAGTCAGTAACAATAAAGCCATCGAAAGCCATGTCATTTTTCAAGTAGTCGATAATGCGTTTACTGTTGTTGGAACCTGCTCCTGATGGGTCTAAGAAAGGAGATGAACTGTAACCCGGCATAACGGAAGCAGCATTACACTCAACAATCGCCATCCATGGTTTCATGTGGTATTTGATAGTTGTAGCATCGTATTGTGTGGGACCTTCACCTCCGGCACCTTGGCTGGGCCAGTGTTTTACGGTTATCAACATCGAACTGGGATTCACTTCAGGACCGCCCTGCATACCGCAAATCAAGGCACGGAGCATCGCCGCATTTTCCTCGGCATTTTCGCCGCCACCTTCATGAACACGGTTGTAAAGCACTTTCGTACTCACTTCCGCCAATGGACCCAATGTTCCCGTAAAACCCGTTTCTTTAAATTCGATACGTTGCGCATTTCCACATTGCCAAGCCAACTGTACATCGCGCGTAGCTGCTAATCCCAATTGTGTCGGGAAAATAGTCTGTAATCCGCCTATCTTATCACCCGAAAATGCGGTCGGTATACCGTGTGTCGTTTGAGATGCTCTGTCTTGTACAGTTGCTACTCCACCTGCTCCATACGCAAAAGAGAAACCGTCAATGACTGCCACAGATTCGCCACCACCTTGAGAATAAAATAATTGTTTCACTTTATCTTGAAGTGACATCCTATCCAACAAATCGGCAACACGAACTTCCGGTGTATTGCGCCAGTCCTCATACGGTTCCATAGTTCCGTTTTTATTCAAATCCCTGTAAGAAATACCGCCCGATTGGCGAACAGGGACAGCATTGTCACGAGTCGTCAACGTCGGGATATACAAACCGAATTGTCTTTTATCGGAATATTTTGCACCCGAAGCTGTGGATGCCACGACATACCATTTATACGTCCAACGATCGGGTAAATCAGTTGTTAATGTATATGAAGTACCTGTCGACTCACCCACTTTTGTATAACGGTCGAGCAAATTTCCGGAAGCATACCAATCATAATCATTGCGGGAAATATTTACATATATTTCATATTTGCTCGCACCTGCCATCGCATTCCATGTTAATGTAGGCTTGCGTGTATTGGTAATCATCGCTTTATTCGCCGGAGAGGTCAAGTTAAAATCAATTACTTCCGGAGTTTTTACGGATACGGATACAGTAGTCTCTCCCGTTTCATTTCTTCCATCGGTAACCGTTAATTTAAAACGGTAATCGCCCAAATCCGTCAAACCTCGCACCATCGTTTGATCCACATTCGGAGAAACAATCGATGCAGTAACCGGACCGCTTACCTGTTCCCATTTATAAGCGACAATTTCAGTGCCATAAGCTTTACTATTAGAGCCATCTAATTCTACTTCAGAGACAGGAGCAGTAATAATAATATTCTTTCCCGCATCAGCTACAGGAGGTTGTGGAGGTACAAGAATCGGGATCAGTTTCACTCCTGTTTTCATATTCGGATAAACAGGTATATTTTCCAAACTGCCTTTTCCTTTGATACTGTCGGTTGTAGAGCCTTCTTTCAATGCCCAAAACTCAAATTCAAAATCACCTCTGTAATCGCCCAGTTCCATTGAAAAAGAACTGTATTGATTGTATCTCAAAGTATAGGTACTCCCTTCCTGTGGATTATATTGTATGATCTGCTGATTTTTCCCATTCAAATCGGCAGGAGTAAAATTAACTTCCAGGTATTGGGCAACATGAGGGACAAAAAAGCTCACATCTACCGGTGTTAAAGTTTGCATACCATAAGCACGAAATTCCCAAAATGAATGACCATATTGGGTATTACGAGTCATACCGTACATACGCAGATAGCGACCTTTCACATCTATACGACATGGAATAACGGCGATACTATGTTGTCCGGTAGGTTGATTAGTAACATGCGCAATATCCGTAACTCCCGTTGCAAAAGTAGGATCATTAGATAATTGTATTTTGTATTCTTTGGAAGATGCGGATTCCCAATCAATCTCCACCAAAGATACATAATATTCCGCCCCTAAATCGATCTGCCACCATTGATTATCTGCGGATTGACTTTCCCAACGAGATGCTACGTCTCCATCATTTCCCATCGCCGGACCACCGGCTCCTCCGGAAGTCGATGCACTCGCCGGTTTCCCTTGACTTATCAAAGGAGGTTGGGAAAACGTGAACTGGCTCATGCAAAAAACTGCTACTAATAATAAAATTACTTTTTTCATGCTATTTATTAAATGTTATACTTCTTTTAACTTTCTTATTAAATTGACAAATCTAATTATTTCTTCATTAATTTCATAACTTTCGATCCGTTTTTACCCTCTACAAGCAAGATATACAATCCCGGTTGACGGTTAGAAAGATCGATATTTATAACGTTGGAATCAACCGCTTTTACTGCCACTGTTTTTCCGATTGCATCCAACACTTTCAACTGATTAATTCCGGTTACGCCTTGCAAATCAACCGTAAATTCATCTTTAAACGGATTAGGATAAACCTTCACCTCTCCTCCTTCATTTATTTGTATTTGTGTAGACATTGTCTTGGCAGTAAAATTACGTGTAGACGTCGATTGTTTTGCCACTCCAGAACCATTTATCGCTTTAACATACCAAGAATGTTCGCCATTTTCCTCAATGGTAGTCGTATAAGTAGTTGTCGATAAAGTAGCTTTTCTTACACCATCGAGATAAAATTCATAAGATGCAACGGAAGATTCGGGATCCGTACTCGGCTGCCATGTAAATGTTACAGTTGCAGTTAAAACAGCATCATTTTCAGGTGTAAGCAAATCAAATGCAGTCGGAGGTGTATTATCGGTTTCTCCCCATGCCATCAATCCATGACCATATTGGAAAAGCGGATCTCCGAAAATTGGCGGAACAGGTAAATTTTGCGCAATATAATTCCTTATCTGCGTACGCTCTTCTTCTGTTGCACCAATATCATAAGGTAAATCCCACTTTTCGATTTGATTGTTCGTGTTATCCGTACCTACCTGATCTTGCGAACGAGGCAACTGGAAAGGAAGTCTTCCGGTCGGTGCAAAGTCTCCGAAAATACATTCCGCAACTGCCTGACCGATCCCGTTTCCTCCGCGGTACACTGCCAAGATAGCATCCGACAGTTCATTTACCTGTGTTAACACATACGGACGCGGCAACAACAAAACTGTAATCACTTTCGCTCCCCTATTTTTGAAATCGCGTAAAATAGCTAATTGATCTTCCGGAATATTCGGGTTCTTGTCTGCCCAATCCGTTGCGTGGGTATAAGATCTTTCTCCTATTACAACGACTACCACTTTCGGATTATCCGCATTATTTTTAAAAACGCTAACTCCGGCTTTAGTGCCCCTTTCAACAATGGCATCATCAAACTTCTTAGTCTGAGGATTGTTGTAGTAAATAGCTTGCCAAATCGTATTCGGATCTTCGACTCCGGGCCATGTAGCCCTCGGTCCGGTAACTACCATATTATCATTTGCATTCAATTTCAACGGTAACACACCATTTTTGTTTGTAAGCAATGTAATCGATTTGCGAGCAGCATCCAATGCAATTTGATGGTGATCGGGATTAATGTAATTAACATTACTACCGTATGGATTTTCAAACATTCCGGCACGAATCTTCCACTCCAACACTCTTCTTGCCGCATCATTGATACGATCTATGCCTACAGCGGCTTCCAATTCTTCTGGGTCAGTCCTATAATCTATTCTTACATCTTCTTCATATATTTCCATCGACGTTCCTCCCATAACATCAATACCCACTCCGATACTTCTGATGGATTGACCTGTACTTCCTGCCAACCAGTCGGTCATGATAAATCCATCGAATTCGATTTCATTCCGCAAATAATCGATAAGGGCTTTACTTTCGTTGGAACTTCCCGAACCTATAAAAGGTGCCGAACTGTAGCCCGGCATCACAGAGGCTGCATTTGCTTCAACGGCAGCATGCCACGGTTTCATGTGGTATTTGATCG